>Ga0208564_1000319_pt1 | contig 44370 bp, 40 predicted proteins | sample AD_UKC073_MetaG_FD_184439 | JGI IMG/M metagenome (GOLD analysis project Ga0208564, IMG submission 184439) | Active sludge microbial communities of municipal wastewater-treating anaerobic digesters from USA - AD_UKC073_MetaG (SPAdes) (version 2) | ecosystem: Engineered > Bioreactor > Anaerobic >... | reverse complement strand
ACTCTGCGGCCTGAATTTTGTACTCATGTATGCTCCTCTCTCGGTAGCACCGGTTGTACTCCAGCGCAAAAGTCTGCCCACGCTTCCATCATCTCCCGCCGACGATCCAGAGCGTCGCCTCGCCTATAGGCGGCTTCAACCTTACTCTCAAGGGCATGGGCCAGAGCCTGCTCAGCCAAATCTCTCGGATAATTAGTGCACTCGCCAATCCAGTCACGGAATGTGGAGCGAAATCCGTGGGGAACTGCATCGACTTCCATACGCCGCATTAGTACTGTCATGCTCATATCTGAAAGAACTCCTCCTCTGGGAGCTTCAAAAATAAGTCCACTTTCGGGTTTTCGAGGGAGCGTAGCCAATAGACTAAGACATGCAGTGCTCAGTGGAACCCTATGCTCCCGTCCAGACTTCATGCGTGCCGCAGGAACCGTCCAGACATTAGCTTCGAGGTCAATTTCGCCCCAACTCGCAAAACGAACTTCGCCGCTCCTTGCGGCAGTAAGTGCAGTAAATTCAAGCGCCTTGGCTGCAACTCCCGCCTGACTACGAAGATCAGTCATAAATGCGGGCATCTCTAAAAAAGGAACGGCACGCTGGTGAGTAACCGTACGAATCTTGGTAGGTGCGGGCAACAATTTGTCCAAGCGCCCTTTCCATTGGGCGGGGTTGTTGCCCTCTCTGTAGCCACGGACGGTGGACCAATCAAGAATAGATTCAATGCGACCGCGCAAGCGTACTGCAGTCTCATTTTTCTCCCTCCAGATCGGTTCAAGAGTCTGAAGAATGTGGGCTTGAGTGATATCACGCACCAGCAAACGACCAATAACTGGGTAAGCGTAGGTCTGCAAAGTACTGCCCCATTGAGCCCTATGCTTTGCGTTCTTCCAACTGTCCTGATGCGTCGCTATGTAAGCACTGGCAGCTTCCTCGAAAGTCTTCTCGGTAGCACGAGCAGCCTGAAGCCGAGCGATCACCGCTCTCTTCCTCTCAATCGGATCAATGCCGCCTTCAATGTCCTCTCGGACTTTTCGAGCCTTATCTCTAGCAGCTGCGAGAGTGACGGCAGGATACCCTCCCAAACCGACATGTCGTCTCTTAGATCCAACCACCGTACGCAATATCCATGACCGCCCGTCCCCTTCGTTGACATACAGGTACAGGCCAGGCACGCCCCCGACGGCATAGTTGCCGGGCTCTTGAAGCCGACCAACTTCAAGAGCCGTAAGTTGCTTCGCTATTCTTGGCATCCAACTTCACTCCTACCATCCATCCTACCAAAAAATAAATGGTTGAGCTAGATAGATCCGGAACCACCTGGAAGGGAGATCATCGAAGTATTTGATTTCTATAGAGTTTCATGCGCGATCTAGAAGGATCTGGAAGGATCTGGATAGGCTCCGACGGACGCCTGCTCCGCCAGAAATCAGTTCAGAACTGTCACTCCAGTCCTGAACACCCCTGAAAGCCCTGTATTCCTTGTGAATCAGGGCTTTTTTGTTTTCGGCCGCTGCGGCCGCATGCTGCCGCCCCGCACCAGAAATCAGGTACAAAGCAGGCGATGCATCTGTGCATCGTCTGGCCAGGCAACACAGCCCCGGCCCGTATCCAAGGAAGAAGACCGTGATGACACGACCCCCTGTTACCCGCACCCTGGCACCTGCCCGCACCATGCGCCTGAAAAAACTGGCCTTGGTGCTCACGCCGGCACTCCTGCTGGCGGCTTGCAGTTCGTCGGTGCCTTTGCCGGCCTGGCCCGACAAGTCGGCGACCGGCACAGCCACCAAAACCGCACAGCCCGCTGCCCCAGCCACCCCCAAAGCCGCTGCCGCGCCTGCGGCACCCGTGGCGGAAGCCGTGCCACCGCGTGCAGCTGCGGTGGCGTCACCCGTGGTTACCGCACCTATTCTGGCCGAGACCACCCTGCCCTATAGCGCGGCCGTGGCAGCGCGCTTCCCTGAGCCGGCGGTGCGTTACGCCACGCCCGGCCTGCAGGACGGCCGCACCCATTTCTCTACCAATACCGAGGTGCGCCAGTGGCTGCAGGCTGTGGCAGACCGGGTGGGCAACGGCTCACGCGCTGCGATCCTGAACCTGGGCACCTCGCAGAATGGCGAGCCCCTGCAGGCCCTGGTGCTGACGCGGGCACCCGCCACCGACGCCGCCGCCCTGGTGACGTCCGAGCGGCCCACGGTGTTGCTGGTGGGCCAGCAGCATGGGGACGAGCCGGCCGGTGCCGAAGCCCTGCTTGTGCTGGCCCGCGAGCTGGGCACCGGCCTGCTGGAGCCGCTGCTGGACCGCATCAACGTGGTGATCGTGCCCCGCGCCAACCCGGACGGCGCGCTGAGCCACAAGCGGGTGACCACCAATGGTGTGGACATGAACCGCGACCACCTGCTGTTGGCCACGCCCGAGGCACGCGCCCTGGCCCAACTGGCGCGTGACTATCGCCCGGCGGTAGTGATCGACGCGCATGAATACACCGTGGTCGGGCGCTTCCTGGAGAAGTTTGGCGCCGTCCAGCGCTTCGATGCCCTGCTGCAGTACACCACCACGGCCAACACACCCGAGTTCATCACCAAGGCCGCCGAAGAGTGGTACCGCCGGCCCGTGGTGGCGGCGCTGACGGGCCAGCAGCTGACCAGCGAGTGGTACTACACCACGTCCACCAACCCGAAGGACCTGTGGGTGTCCATGGGCGGCACCCAGCCCGACACCGGCCGCAATGTCTATGGCCTGCGCAATGCCATCAGCCTGCTGGTGGAGACACGCGGGGTTGGCATAGACCGCCACCACATCCAGCGCCGGGTGCACACCCATGTCACGGCACTCAACGCGGTGCTGAAGGTGACGGCAGACCGCGCTGCCGACCTGCAGAAGCTGCTGCCTTATGTGCAGCGTGAAGTCAGCGCCCAGGCCTGCCAGGGCCAGGCGGTGGTAGAGGCAGGCCCGACGCCGGGCAAGTTCGACCTGCTGATGCTGGACCCCACCACCGGCGCGGACCGCACCGTCAACGTGGACTGGAATTCCTCCCTGACCCTGCAGACCACCAAAGCCCGTGCGCGCCCCTGCGGCTACTGGCTGGCGCCTACCGCTGGTGCCACCGTGGACCGGCTGAAACTGCTGGGCCTGTCAGTCTCACGGGTGGCCGAATCGGGCTCGGTGCTAGGCGAAACCTTCAGCGAAACGGGCCGTGCCGACGGCGTGCGCCAGGATGTGCGCGGCACCGTTGCTGGCGGCGAAGGGATCACCAAGGTCAACGTCAGCCTTGTGCGCAGCCTGATCGACGTGCCAGCGGGCAGCTACTACGTGCCGCTGAACCAGCCCCTGGCCAACCTAGCGCTGGCCGCGCTGGAGCCCGACACCCAGAACAGCTTCTACGCCAACCACATTCTGGAGCAGCTCGACCAGGCTGCCCGCGTGATGGCCGAGCCGACGGTGAGACTGGAGGCCCTGCCATGATGGACCTGTACTACTGGCCCACGCCGAATGGCTGGAAAATCTCCATCATGCTGGAAGAGTGCGGGCTGCCCTACACGCTGTATCCGGTCAACATCGGCAAGGGCGAACAGTTTGCGCCAGACTTTCTGCGCATCAGCCCGAACAACCGCATGCCCGCCATCGTGGACCATGCGCCCCTCGATGGGGGCGAGCCGGTGCCGGTATTCGAGAGCGGCGCCATCCTGCTGTACCTGGCCGAGAAGACCGGCCAGTTCCTGCCCACCGACCTGCGCGGGCGCACCCAGGCCATCCAGTGGCTGATGTGGCAGATGGGGGGTCTGGGGCCGATGGCAGGCCAGAACGGACATTTCCTGCTGTACGCCCCCGAAAAAGTGCCCTATGCCATCGAGCGCTATGGCAAGGAGGTCAACCGCCTCTATGGTGTGCTGGACGGCCAGCTGCAGCGCACGGGCGACTGCGTGGCAGGGGCCTATTCGATTGCCGACATGGCCATCCTGCCCTGGGTGCGCACCTGGAAAGCGCAGACCGTGCCGCTGGAGCAGGACTTCCCCCATGTGCACCGCTGGCTGGAGACGCTACTGCAGCGCCCCGCCGTGCAGCGCGGGCTGGACGTGGCCAAGGAGTTGCGCCCCACTGCCATCACCGAGGAAGCCCGCAAGGCTCTGTTCGGCCAGACCGCGCAATCGGTGCGCACCGGCCAGCACGGGCAAGGGCCGCAGGCATGATCGACTTTTACTTCGACTGCTCCAGTCCCTGGAGCTACCTGGCCTTCCGCAACATCCAGCCGTTGGCGCGTGAGCTGGACGTGGCCATCACCTGGAAGCCGGTGCTGGTAGGCGGCATCTTCAACACGGTGAACCAGGGCATCTATGCCGCCCGCGAAAGCTGGGATACGCCCAAGATGCGCTACGCCCGCAAGGATGTGCACGACTGCGCGCAGGAAGCCGGCCTGCGCATCCACTTCCCGCCCAGCGTGTTCCCGGTGAACAGCGTCAAGGCCATGCGCGGCTGCGTCTGGCTGACCCAAAGCACTGCCACACAGCCGCTGTTCCTGGCATTTGCCGAGGCCGTTTTCAAGGCGTATTTCCAGGACGACCGGGACATCTCGCAAGATGCGGTGCTGGCCGATCTGTGCCGGCAACTAGGCATCAACGCAGAAGCTTTTGCGCAGGGTATTACCCAGGCGGACATCAAGGACCAGCTCAAACACAACACCAGCGAAGCCATCCAGCGCGGTGCCTTCGGGGTGCCCACAGTGTTTGTGGGCGACGACATGTACTTTGGCAACGACCGGCTGCACCTGGTGCGGTCTGCCGTGCTGCGCGCCCGAAACGCTTGAATTTTTCAGGCGTGCAGGGGCACCACGACCGTGCCCTGCCCCGTTGCGCCATGGGCCGTTGCGCGCTCCACCACATACCGTGTCATGGCCTGGGCCAGCGCCTCCTCACCCAGGAACACCTTGCCCGCATGTTCCTGCTCCAGCAGCACGGCCTCGTCCTCGTTGTGGGTGCGCACCACAGTTTCGATCTCGGGGTTGAGGGTGCGTGCTACCAGGATCATCTGGCGCACATCCATGGTGTCGGGCGTGGCCACCACCAGCAGGCGGGCACGGGCGATGTGGGCCTGGATCAGCACGGCAGGGTCGGACGCATCTCCCGATACTGCCGGTATGCCCTCAGCACGCAGCTTTTCCACCAGATCACGGTTTTCTTCGGCCACCACAAAGGGAATGTCCTCCGACCGCAGGGCCGCCGCGATGCGGCGCCCCACCCTGCCGTAGCCCACCAGCACCACCTGGCGCGACAGGTATTTGGCATGGGTGCTCATGGGCAGCTCGGCCAGCGGGTCGTCTCGGCTCTCCAATTGGCGCGCCAGCGCTGAATGCGCGCGCAGCCACTGCTGAATGGGCTCGATCATGCGGAAACACAGCGGATTGATGGCGATGGAGATCAGCGCCCCGGCCAGCACCAGGCTCTGCCCCTCGGGCGGCAGCAGCTTGAGCGATACGCCCAGCGCCACCAGGATGAAGGAAAACTCCCCAATCTGCGCCAGGCTGGCCGACACGGTCAGGGCGGTGTTCAGGGGATAACGGAAGGCCAGCACCAGGGCCGCCGCCGCCAGGGATTTGCCCAGCACGATGATGCCCACCACAGCCAGCACCTGGAACGGGCGCTGCAGCAACACCTGGGGGTCGAACAGCATACCCACCGACACGAAGAACAACACGGCGAAGGCGTCCCGCAAAGGCAGCGACTCCTGGGCTGCGCGGTGGCTGAATTCCGACTCCCGCATCACCATGCCCGCAAAAAAAGCGCCGAGCGCAAAAGACACCCCGAACAAGGCCGACGAGCCAAAGGCGATGCTGACAGCAGCCGCCACCACACACAGAGTGAACAACTCACGCGAACCGGTGCGCTGCACATGCCACAACAGCCAGGGGAAGAAGCGCCGGCCCACCAGCAGCATCAGGGCCACGAAGCCCCCCACCTGCAGCAGGGTCAGGCCCAGCATCTTCCACAGGCTGCCCATATCCTGCTCTCCGTCACCCGCCAGCCACCGACCCACAGGCGGCAGCAGCACCAGCACCAGCACCATCACCAGGTCTTCCACCACCAGCCAGCCTACCGCCACGCGGCCGTTGAAAGTGTCGAGCTGGTTGCGCGTCTCCAGCGCCCGCAGCAGCACCACCGTACTGGCCACCGACAGCGACAGGCCAAAGACCAGCGCAGCACCCGTGCTCCAGCCCCACCAGAAGGCCATGCCCATGCCCAGCAGCGTGGCCACCGCGATCTGCACCACCGCCCCAGGCAGCGCCAGCTTGCGCACGGAGAGCAGTTCGTCGATGGAGAAATGCAGGCCCACCCCGAACATCAGCAGCATGACGCCGATTTCCGCCAGCTGGGCGGCGATTTCCGCATTCGCCACGAAGCCCGGCGTGAAGGGGCCGATGATGACGCCCGCCAGCAGGTAGCCCACCAGGGCCGGCAGCCGCAGGCGCATGGCAATAAAACCCAGTACCAGCGCAAAGCCCAGGCCCACGGCGATCGTGCTGATCAGTGATACGTTGTGTGGCATGGGTGGCTCCGGTCGGGATGTACGGGTCTTTTATAACGGCATTTGCATCTCGCGCAAAAAACATGCCGCCAAAAACCCTGCCCCGCAAAACCCCCGCTACCAGCGGGCACCAATGTCAGTTTTGCATGACTACGGACACACCGTGTGACCCCAGCCCCATCTGCGTGTCTTCGCCCACCGCCAACGGCCTGGACAGATCCGATGACACCACGAACACCGCCCCCAGGGCGGTCTCGAACTCATATTCGTAGAAGCTGCCGAGGTAGGCCACCTTGGCACAGCGCGCTGACAGACCGGAGGCCACGCCGAGCTGCCATGCCTCGGGCCGCACGGCCACCTTGGTCGGGCCCTCACCGGCCACCGGGTAACGCGGCGTGAACCGCAAGGGCCCCAGCTCCACGGTGCCATCGCGATGCGCCAGCGCCTGGAACACCATGGCCTCGCCCATGAAGCCCGCGACAAACTCGCTCTGGGGCCGGCCATACAGATCCTCCGGACTGCCCCGCTGGGCGATCACGCCGTGGTCCATCACGATGATCTGGTCGGACACGGCCAGCGCCTCGCTCTGGTCGTGGGTCACATAGGCTACCGTGAGCTTCAGGCGCTGCTGGATGGCACGGATTTCCTCGCGCATCTCTCGGCGCAGGCGGGCGTCCAGGTTGGACAAGGGCTCGTCGAACAGCAGCACGGCGGGCTCCAGCACCAGCGCGCGCGCCAGGGCCACACGCTGCTGCTGGCCGCCCGACAGCTCACTGGGCAGGCGCTCGTCAAACCCGACCAGACCCACCCCCTTGAGCGCATCGCGCGCACGCTGGGCAGCTTCAGGCTTGGCTATGCCGCTCATGCGCAGGCCGTAAGCAACGTTCTCGATCACGTTCATGTGCGGAAACAGCGCATAGCTCTGGAACATCATGCTGACGTTGCGCTCGCCCGGTCCCAGGGTGGTGACGTCGCGCCCGCCCATGAATATCTGGCCGGAGGTGGGGGACTCCAGCCCTGCGATCATGCGCAGCGTGGTGGTCTTGCCGCAGCCAGAGGGGCCGAGGATGGTGGTCAGCGTGCCGGTAGGCACCTCGAAGCTGATGCCCTTGACGGCCAGCGGCGCGCTGGGGTCGGTGCCATAGCGCTTGGTGATATTGCGAAATTCGATACCGTTGCTCATGCTCTTCTCTCCAATCAGTGGGCCGCTGGTGCGGTGACCGTACCGGTCTTGCGGCGTCCCAGCTTGCGCTCGCCCACCAGCAGCTGGATCAGCGCGATGGACAGAGACATCAGCACGATCAGCACCGTGCAGTAGGCCAGTGCCACGCCGTAGTCTCCGTTGCCGACGCGGCCGATGATGTAGGTGGTGGCCAGCTCGTTTTCGGCCGTGACCAGGAAGATCACGGCACTGACGGTGGTCATGGCCCGCACAAAGCTGTAGACGAGTGCCGCCACCAGTGCAGGCTTGAGCAGCGGCAGCACCACGCGGAACAGTGTCTGCGTGGTGGATGCGCGCAGCATCAGCGAGGCTTCGTCCAGCGACCGATCAAGCTGCTTGAAGGCCGCCGTGCCGGCCCGCACCCCCACCGGCAGGTTGCGGAACATGAAACACAGGATGATGATGAGCCCGGTGCCGGTCAACTCCAGCGGCGGCACGTTGAAGGCCAGGATGTAGCTCACGCCCAGCACCGTGCCGGGAATCGCAAAAGCCAGCAGCGCCGCGAATTCGAAGGCTCCCTGGCCCTTGAACTCGTTACGGGCCAGCAGCCAGGCGATCAGCAGGCCCAACGCGGCGGTGATGGGTGCCGAGATGCCTGCCAGCTTGACCGTGGTGATCAGCGAGTTCCATGCCGTGCCGGCCCAGACCAGGCCGAACTGGCTCCATTCCAGCGCGAACGCGGTGTGGAAATGCTTCAACGTGGGTGTGTAGTCGCGGCCCCAGGTCTGCACGAAGCCGCCCGCAAATGCAAACAGGTAGACCACCACCGTGAACAGTATCCAGGGAAAGGCCACCGCATAGATGGTGCGGCGCACACCGTCTGGCAGCGGCATGGCGATGCCAGCATCCCCCTTGCCACTGACTGTGGTGTAGTTCTGCTTGCCCAACACGCCCCGCTGCACCGCGAAAACGGCCAGGGCGAAGATGGTCAGCACCCAGGCCAGCGAGGCCGCACGGCCAGCGTCGTACTGCGCGCCAACGATGGCGAAGAAGATGTCGGTGGACAGCACGCTGTATTGCCCGCCCACCACCACCGGGTTGCCGAAGTCGGCAATGCTTTCGATGAAGCCCACCAGGAATGCGTTGGCCAGGCCGGGCTTGAGCAAGGGCAGCGTCACCGTGAGAAAGGCGGCACGCCGGTCGGCGCGCAACATCTGGGCGGCCTCTTCCAGGCTGGGAGCGACACCCTGTACCACCCCCCGCATGATCATGAAGGCGATAGGCGTGAAGGCAAACAGCTGTGCGGTCAGGATGCCCGGCAAGCCATAGAACCAGCGCGTGGGGGGAATACCAAACCAGTTTTCCAGCAACTGGTTGACCACACCCGCACGGCCAAACAGCAAGATCAACCCCAGCCCCACCACAAACGGCGGCGTGATGATGGGCAGGAGCGCCATCACCCGCAACGGCCCCTGCCAGCGCCGCGCACCGCGCTCGGCCATCAGCGCCATCATGGTGCCCAGGATGGTGGTGCCGGTAGCCGTCAGCAAGGCCAGCAGCAGCGTGTTCCAGGCCACACCACAACTGGTGCCCCCAGACAGACAGCCCAGGCCCCAGATACGCTCGGTGAATATGCGCTCGAAGAACGCCGCGATGGACCAGCCCCCTTCTTCCGTGAGGAATGCGCCGGCCAGCGCCTTGCCCACGGGGTACGCGATAAACAGGGTCAGCAGCACGCCGCAACCGACCACGGCACCGGACACGAACAGGTCGCCACGGAAAAAACCCAGCCGGGCTAGACCAAATGCGGCGAGCAATACCAGCGAGGTGATCACCACAAAGGCACCGGCACCCATGCCGAACTGGTTCACGGACAGTTCCCCGAAAGCGGCATTCAGCGCCGCATGGCTCCAGCCCCGGGCACCAATCGTGAACCCAGTGATGGCCAGGCCCAGGGCACCCAGCAGGCCCCCCAGCAGCAGCCAGAGGCCCTGGGGCCGGCCTGGGCGCTGCAGCGCACCGACCGTACACAGCGCCAGGCCAGCTATTCCCAGAAACAACCAGGGACGGCCCATCTGTAGCGCCTGCAGCAGGCCATTGGCGGCGTCGCCTTGCTGCCAGGTCTGCGGGAGGCTCTGGTACCAGCTGGTGTCCTGAATGGCATACCAGGGCAGGAAAAGATAGGCCAGCAGGCCTGCAGTGATGCAGAGCCACGCGGCCTTGTTCGATTTATGTGTCATGAAATGCAACTCCACTAGCCCGGATTTAAAAGAGCACGCCTATAGCGTGCTCTTTTCTAGCCGGCGTCAGGAAAAAAACCGACGTTCTTCAGCGTGGCAGCGAATTGACTTCTTTTTCCCAGCGGGCGATGAGGCGGCGGCGCTCCGCACTGGCACCGTATTTCTTGTAGTCGTAGTCGATCAGCTTGATCTTCTTGAAATCCGGCACATTGGGGTCCACCACCGTGGCTTTGTTCGACGGCAACTGGTACTGCTTGGCGGCAGCGCCAAAGGCCTGCGCACCAGGTGTCAGTGCCCATTCATAGAACTTCTTGGCCTGCTCCATGTTGCGCGCACCCTTGATGATGCTCATGGAGCCAATCTCGGCACCCGTACCCTCGCTGGGCGTGGACGTTTCGATAGGAAACCCCTGCATACGCTCCTGGGGCGCATCGTGCACGAAGCTGATCGACACAGCGGTTTCACCCCGCGCCACGGCCTTGATCGGACCGGTGCCCGAGCGGGTGTACTGGCCCACGTTCTTGTGCAGGCTCTTGAGGTAGTCGAAAGCCTTTTCCTCGCCCATCAGCTGCACGAGCGTGGCGATCATGGTGTAGGCAGTGCCGCTCGATGCGGGGTTGGCCACCTGGATGTCACCCTTGTATTCAGGCTTGAGCAGATCGGCCCAGGCCTTGGGCGCCGCCAGCTTCTTCTTGGCCAGCAGCTCGGTGTTGTAGCCAAAACCCAGTGGCCCCATGTAGATGCCCACCGTCTTGTAGCCAGACTGCTGCGCCTGCTGCTGCGCCCAGGGATACAGCTGCGTGAGGTTGGGCGACTTGTATTCCAGCGTGAGCCCCTGCTCGGCCGCCTGCAGGTGGGGGTCTCCCGTGCCACCAAACCAGATGTCGGTCTTCGGATTTTCCTTCTCGGCAATCAGCTGGGCCAGGGCCTCACCCGACCCCTTGAGTGCCATGTTGATCTTGACCCCGGTGGTACGTGCATACACCGTGGCGATCATGTTGCACCAGTCGGCCTGTACGGAACAGATCACGTTCACCTGCTGTGCAGCAGCCAAGCTTGATGCGCCAGCCAGAAGAATTCCCAGAACCAGTTGTTTTTTCATCATATTCCGTATGCAATCAATATACCGCCCGGCAACGCTACGTTGCGGAGGTTAACTTTAGCCCATAGACCCGTCATCAGTAAAAGCACCAGCAGGGCCCATCACCAGCCATGCCGTCATACTGGTAGGTTCTGACATGTGCAAAAAAGAAAAACCCGCAAAGCGGGCTTTGCAGGTGGCAGCAGCGAAAGCCGCTCTGCCACCCATAGGCAAAAAGCGGGCATCAGCCCATGTGCAGACCACCGTTGACCGAGAAGTCGGCGCCGGTGGCATACCCACCTTCTTCCGACGCCAGCCAGGCGATGATGGAGGCGATCTCGCTGGGCTTGCCCAAGCGCTTGACCGGCACGGTGGCGACAATCTTGGCCAGCACGTCTTCGCGGATCGCGTTGACCATGTCGGTACCGATGTAACCCGGGCTCACAGTGTTGACGGTCACGCCTTTGGTGGCCAGCTCCTGCGCCAGGGCCATGGAGAAGCCATGCATGCCCGCCTTGGCTGCGGAGTAGTTGGTTTGCCCCGCCTGCCCCTTCTCGCCGTTCACGCTGCTGATGTTGATGATGCGGCCCCAGCCCTTTTCCACCATGTCACCCACCACCTGCTTGGTGACGTTGAACATGCTGTTGAGGTTGGTTTCGATCACCGAATCCCAGTCTTCGCGGGTCATCTTCACAAACATGCGGTCGCGCGTGATGCCGGCATTGTTCACCAGCACATCAATGGTGCCGTGTTCAGCCTTGGTTTTGGTGAAGGCCTCCACCGTGGACTCCCAGGCGCCGACGTTGCCGACCGAGGCGTAGAACGTGAACCCCAGTGCCTTCTGTTCAGCTAGCCACTTGGCATGGTCGCGCGTGGGGCCGCATCCGGCGATGACTTTGAAGCCTTCCTTGTGCAGGCGCTGGCAGATAGCGGTCCCGATGCCACCCATGCCACCTGTGACATACGCTACTTTTTGACTCATGAATATTCTCCAATATCTTTGTATTTGCTACTGATACCGTAGCGTTAAGCGCCCATTTCGCCATGGCTCTACGTAGAGCCACGGTCATTGTCGGGTAAAACTCAGCGCTCGATGGTTAGGGCAACCCCCATACCGCCACCGATGCACAGCGATGCGATGCCTTTCTTGGCATCACGGCGCTGCATCTCGTGCAGCAGGCTGACCAGAATGCGGCAACCAGATGCGCCGATCGGGTGGCCGATGGCGATGGCGCCGCCATTGACGTTGACCTTGGACACATCCCAGCCCATTTCCTGGTTGACTGCGCAGGCTTGCGCCGCAAAGGCTTCATTGATTTCGAGCAGATCCAGATCTGCCGAAGTCCAGCCCGCACGGCGCAGCGCCTTGGTAGAAGCAGGAACCGGGCCCATGCCCATGAAGGCGGGGTCCAGGCCCGAGGTGGCGTAGCTGGCGATGCGGCCCATGGGCGTCAGGCCCAGTGCGGCGGCCTTGCGTGCGGTCATGACCATCACGGCGGCGGCGCCGTCGTTGATGCCGGAGGCGTTGCCTGCCGTAACACCACCGGCCTTGTCGAAGGCGGGGCGCAGGCCGGCCAGCGCTTCGGCGCTGGTTTTGCGGTTGACGTATTCGTCAGCGGCAAACACGATCGGATCACCCTTTTTCTGGGGAATGGTGACGGCGGTGATTTCGTCCTTGAAACGGCCTGCGTCCTGGGCTGCAGCAGCCTTGGTTTGCGAAGCCAGCGCCAGCGCATCCTGCTGCTCACGGGTGATGCCGTACTTCTTGGCCACGTTTTCGGCGGTGATGCCCATGTGGTACTGGTTGTAGACGTCCCACAGGCCGTCCACGATCATGGAGTCGATCAGTTTCCAGTCGCCCATGCGTTGGCCATCACGCGAATTGGGCAGCACGTGGGGCGCTGCGCTCATATTTTCCTGACCACCGGCGATCACGATCTCGCTGTCACCCGTGGCCACGGCCTGCGCCGCCAGCATCACAGCCTTGAGGCCGGAGCCACACACGGCATTGATGGTGAGGCCGGGTGTCTGCTTGTCCAGGCCGGCCTTGAGCACCGTCTGCCGCGCGGGGTTCTGGCCAGAGCCTGCCGCCAGCACTTGGCCCATGATGACTTCACCGATCTGGTCGGCAGGCACACCGCTACGTGCCAGTAGATCCTTGACCACAATGGCACCCAGCTCGGGAGCGGCGATCTTGGCGAGGCTTCCGCCGAACTTTCCAACCGCAGTGCGTGTAGCGGCAACGATGACGATGTCTTCCATGGTGGCTCCTGATAGGTATGAAGGAAGGGGCTGAATAAAACTGAAGGTATTCGTACGCCGGACGTGGTGATGCGCACGGTCAGCATGGAGGTACGCCCCCAAGGATGCAACCGGTCAGGCCTTTTGCTTGACGTAGCGGCCGGGCGCAGGTTCGATGGCCTTGTACTTGCCACGGCCATAGGTGCGTGGTGCAGCAATTTGCTTGCCTGCCAGGGGCTTGAGCCACTGGATCCAGTCGGTCCACCAGCTTCCCGGATGCTCCTGGGCCCCGGCCATCCACTGCGCCTGGGTGACCGGTAGCTTACCGTCGTCGCGGGTCCAATAGCTGCGCTTATTCTTGGCGGGGGGGTTGATCACACCGGCAATGTGCCCGGATGCGCCCATCACAAAGCGCTTCTTGCCGGGCAGGTGCTGGGTGCTGGCATAGGCGCCGCCTCCATGGATGCCGATCGGCACGATATGGTCTTCGCGCGACCCATAGATGTAGACCGGAATATCGACCTTGCGCAGGTCGATCTTTTCCCCACACACCACGGCCTTGCCTGGCTTGACCAGGTTGTTCTCGAAGTAGGTGTTGCGCAGGTACCAGGCGTAGAAAGGTCCCGGCAGGTTGGTGGAGTCGCTGTTCCAGTAAAGCAGGTCGAAGGGTGGTGGCGTTTCACCCTTGAGGTAATTGCCCACCACGTAGTTCCAGACCAGTTCGTTGGGCCGCAGGAAGCTGAAGGTAGAAGCCAGTTCCTGCCCCTTGAGCAGGCCCCCCTGCCCCAACTGCATCTCGCGGAACTTGACGAAGGCTTCGTCAATGAAAAGATCCAGCACGCCGGTGTCGCTGAAATCCAGGAAGGTGGTCAGGAAGGTGGCAGAGGCCACAGGTTTCTCGCCGCGCGCGGCCAGTACGGCCAGGGCAGTCCCCAAAATGGTGCCCCCCACGCAGAAGCCCAGCGCATTGATGGTTTCAACCTGTGTGATGTCCTGGGTCACCGCGATAGCCTTGATGGCGGCCTGCTCGATGTAGTCGTCCCAGGTTTTCTGAGCCATCGACTCGTCGGGGTTGCGCCAGCTCACCACGAAGGTGCGGTGGCCCTGCTCGACCAAGTGGCGGATCAGCGAATTCTCAGGCTGCAGGTCCAGGATGTAGAACTTGTTGATGCAAGGCGGCACCAGCAGGAAGGGACGCTCGTAGACCTTGGCCGTCAGAGGCTTGTATTCGATGAGCTGGAAGAACTCGTTCTCGAACACCACTGCGCCTTCGGTGGTGGCCACGTTGCGGCCTACTTCGAACAGGCTTTCATCCGTCATGGACACATGGCCCTGGCGGATATCGTGCAGCAGGTTCTGCATGCCCTTGGCGATGCTCTCACCTTTGGATTCGATGGCCTTCTTCTGCGCTTCGGCATTGAATGCCAGGTAGTTGCTGGGAGACGCCGCCGCCATCCACTGCTCCACCGCGAAGCGGATACGCGAACGGGTCTTGGCATCGGCATCCACCGCATCGGCCAGGCCCATCAGCGTGCGGGCGTTCAGCAGGTAGGCCGCGGCGGAAAAGGCCGCCACCGGGTTGTTGTCCCATGCCGTCCCAGAAAACCGGCGGTCCTGCTGGCCGGGATGCGCCTGCAAGCCCTCGCTCCAGAGCGCGGTGGCTTCCTTGATGTAGTTCTGCTGCAACTCCTGCAGTTTTTCAGGAGAAAAGCTCAGCGGCTTGGGTGCTGCGCCACCTGCCATGGAGCCAAGACCGGGCAAGTCGAGGTGCTGGAAGGACTGCAATGCCTTGTTCCAGCTTTCTCCGAAGGTTTGTTGAAATTGCTGGGCGGCCTGGGTCCATTCGGGGCCAGAATTCATGGTTTTGTCTCCTCGCGGCAGCGCGCGTTGTCTACTTATATTCCCCGATTCCGAGTTTACCCTTATTCTCACAAACAATCGGCCTCAAGGCAAGAACCGAATGTACCTCGTCGTCATCGCCTGGCTGTACGTCACCCTCATGATGGCGGTGGCGGAAGCCAGCAACTCCAATGGTTCCCTGCTCGGTGCCATCATCACCTTTGTACTCTATGGCCTGTTGCCCGTGTCACTGGTGGTTTACCTGATGGCGACCCCGCTGCGCCGCAAGGCGCTGAAGAAAGCCCGCGATGCCGCGTCGGTACAGCAGGATGCGCAGGCAAACTTACACCAGCTTGTCAGCCAGCCCCTCCTCGATCCAGACACAGGCGGCGAACCGCCCGCTGCCCCCACAGGCAGCGGTGTCGCGCCGATGCGAAAAGAACCTTGAGGGATTGCGCACCGTGCACCAGGCCTGCGACCCGTCGTTGCCGTAGACACGGCCCACGCCGAGTGCCTGCAGCCGTTGCCGGGCAAGCCCCGACAGGTTGCACCACCACTTGCCGACCTGGCCTGTCGGCACGAACATGCCGCTGGCGGCCGGATGGGTGACCACAAACGCCTGCCTGACATCGTCGCCCACCTCGAAAGCCCGAGGCCCGATACACGGCCCCAGCCAGGCCATCGTGCTTTTTGCAGCGCCAGCGTCCAGGGCGCCCAGGACGGCTTCGATGACGCCATGGCCGCCAGCCCCCGCCAGCCCCCGCCAGCCCGCATGGGCGGCGGCAACGGCGCGGCCCTCCGTGTCGACCAGCAGCACCGGCAGGCAGTCCGCCACCATGACCGTGCAGGCGATGCCCGGCACGCGCGCGACGCAGGCATCGGCCATACGGGGGGCCACCTCTTCCGCGTCCCCCAGGCAGGCGACCGCAGTGCCATGCACCTGCTGCAGGAACACCGGCGCGGCCTGCAGGCAGGCAGCCAGATGATCCCGGTTGGCCTGCACTGCAGCCGGCTTATCTCCCACATGGTCGCCCAGGTTCAGGCTGTCCCACGGCATGCCACTCACCCCACCGTTGCGCGTGGTACACACAGCCCGGACCCAGGGGGGTGCAGGCCAGTCGGGCACCAGCCAGTCCGCAGGCCAGGGAACCTCAGGGGTGCTCATGGCGCCGCGTCCGGGCATTGCGAGGGATGGGCGCGCTGGACCGCAGGCAATGCCATGCACGCCTCAAAAGCCGCCATGGTGCGGGGCAGGCCAGCCAGATCCACCTGGAAGCGCTGGGCATTGAAGATCTGCGGCACCAGGCAGCAATCCGCCAGGGTGGGACTGTCGCCGAAGCAGAAGCGGGAGGCCGGCAGTCCTGCGGTTTCTCGCCGTGCGCTGTCCTGGGCCAGCATGCCCTCCAGGCCTTCCAGTCCGGTACGCACCCAGTGGTGGTACCACTGGTTCTTGGCCGTATCGTCCATCTCCATGTCGTGCACCAGGTAGGCCAGCACACGCAGGTTGTTCAAGGGATGGATCTCGCAGGCCACGGCCTGCGCCAGGGCACGCACCCGGGCGCGCGTCCAGGGGTCTGCGGGCAGCAGCGGCGGCTGCGGGTGGTTTTCATCCAGAAACTCGATGATGGCCATGGACTGCGTCAACACCTGCCCATCCACCTCCAGTGCAGGCACCAACTGCTGCGGGGACACGGCGGCATATGCCGGCGCCAGTTGCTCACGGCGCACCAGATGTACCGGGACATAGTCATAGTCCAGCCCCTTGAGCTCCAGCGCCATCCGCACGCGGTACGATGCGGAAGAACGAAAGTAGTTGTAGAGTTTCATGCCCACAGCATAACGACAGCCCCTACGCCATCGCCGCTTCGTCCGTTCACTTTTCCATCCGGAACCTCCATGATTCTTGAACTCGCCGACATCCGCATCCACCCCGGCCAGCAGGCTGCCTTTGATGAGGCCATCCAGCGCGGCCTGCTGACGGTCATCAGCCAGGCCAAGGGATTCCAGGGCTTCAAGGTCAACAAGGGCATCGAATCGCCCGAACGCTACATCCTGCAGATCTTCTGGGCCACGCTGGAGAACCACACCGTGGATTTCCGCGAGTCTGCGTTGTTCACCCAGTGGCGCGCCATCGTGGGGCCCTTCTTCGCCAGCCCCCCGGTGGTGGAGCATTTCGAGCTGGTCGCCAAGTCGGACTGACCCACCCACGCCACCAGCCCGGCACGGCGGTGTGTACGTATGCACCTCCAGCGCCATGCCCCCTCACCCATTTTTGCTACCGGACTTGCCATGCCATACGTCTTCACGCCCCCGGCGCCCATCACGGTTCCTGTCTACAGATCAGCCCAGCAGTTTCCCGTCCACCGTATCTACTGCGTTGGTCGCAACTACGAAGAACACGCCAAGGAAATGGGCTTCACCGGACGTGAGCCTCCTTTCTTCTTCATGAAGCCGGCCGATGCCATCGTGGCGGTGCAGGCAGGTGCCACCGGCGCCATGCCCTACCCCAGCCTCACCAGCAACCTGCACCACGAGATTGAACTCGTGATCGCCATTGGCACCGGCGGCAGGAACATCAAGGCCGCCGATGCGCATCGGCACATTTTTGGCTATGCCGTGGGCCTGGACATGACGCGGCGCGACCTGCAGAACGACATGAAGAAGCAGGGCCGCCCCTGGTGCATCGGCAAGGGTTTCGAGCATTCGGCCCCCATCGGCCCCATCACACCAGCGGCACAGGCTGGTGATGTCGAGAAGGCCGCCATCTGGCTGCAGGTCAACGGCCAGGATCGCCAGCGCAGCACCGTGGACAGCCTGATCTGGAACATCGGTGAAACCATCGAACACCTCTCTGCCGCCTGGGATTTGCAAGCCGGCGACCTGATCTACTCGGGCACACCAGAGGGTGTTGCAGCCGTAGTGGCAGGGGATGTGCTCGAAGGCGGTGTGGACGGGCTGGAACCGCTGCGCATCCGCATCACCTGATGGCCCACGGCGCACCCGGAACCCCATTGGCAACGATGTTCACCCGAAGCCTCCTCAAGCATTGCAAGAATTGCGGCACCGCCGTGGTCTACCGGCTGCCCGATGATGGCGACACCCGCCAGCGTGCGGTGTGCCCGTCCTGCCACACCATCCACTACGAAAACCCGCTCAACGTGGTAGGGACGGTGCCGCACCTGGGCGACAAGGTGCTGCTGTGCAAGCGCAACATCGAGCCCCGCTGGGGCAAGTGGACGCTGCCAGCCGGGTTCATGGAACTGGACGAAACCACGGCCCAAGGGGCTGCCCGGGAAACCGACGAGGAAGCCGGCGCCCAGATCGAACTGCAGGGGCTGTTCAGCATCCTCAATGTGGCACGCGTCGGGCAGGTGCACCTGTTCTACCGTGCCCAGCTGCTGAGCGACCAGTTCAACCCCGGGCATGAAACCATCGAGGCCAGGCTGTTCACCGAGGCAGAAATCCCCTGGGGCGAAATCGCCTTCAAGACGGTCAAGGAAACGCTGGAACGGTATTTCGAGGACCGCCGCAAGGGGCACTACGCAGTGCACCAGATCGATATCGCCTGACGCCACCACCTGCAGACACAAAAGTGGCATGGTGTTTGCACGCACGAAAACCACTCAACTGCGAATGATTGTCATCTTATCGCTGACATCGTTGGCTTATAAGAACGTGTTCACGATCTAAGATTCACAGACCTTCCACCCCGCACCTCCCATCCCATGGAACCGTCCACGCTCGAGGTTGATGCCTTTGTCACGTTCACGCTGGCAATCCTCCTGCTTTTCGTGGGCAAGGAGCTGACCCAGCGCATGCCCGCGCTGCGCAAGTACAGCATCCCCGAGCCGGTGGTGGGCGGATTTCTGTGCACGCTGGTGGTGGGACTGTTGTATTTCGTGGCGAACATCCGCATCCATTTCGACCTGAACGTCCGGGATCTGCTGCTGCTGTATTTCTTTGCAGGCATCGGGCTGAAATCCGAAGTCAAAACCCTGCTGGCCGGTGGCCGCCCATTGCTGGTGCTGCTGGCGCTGTCCGCCACCTTCATCATCCTGCAGAACATGCTGGGCATGGGTGTTGCCAGCACCTTCGGCCTCGACCCCCGTGCCGGCCTGCTGGTGGGCTCCATCTCGCTGGTGGGCGGCATTGGCACCACCCTCGCGTGGGTGCCGGATTTCACCGAGCGGCTGGGTATCAGCAACGCACTGGAGATCGGCACTGCCGGCAGCATGCTGGGCCTGATCATCGCCTGCATCATCGGCGGCCCGATTGCCAACTACCTGATGCGCGAGCACAAGCTGCAGCCGTCCCACGACGCACGGCTGGAAATCGGTGTGGTGCACGGCGCCGACAGCGCCGACACCCGGCTCGACTACTACGGCGTGTTGCGCGCCTGGCTTTGGCTGAATCTGGCATTGCTGCTGGGTCAGGGCCTAGCCTCCATGATCCGCTCCACCGGGCTGAACCTGCCGGATTTCGTGGGCAGTCTGCTGGCCGGCATCGTGCTGCGCAACATCACCCCCCTGATCCTGCCCCGGCAGTCTGCGCGCAACTGGAAAAAGGTCAGCCAGGGCTTGGCCTTGATCTCCGACATCTGCCTCGGCATGTTCCTCACCATGGCCTTGATGGGCCTGCAGCTTTGGGCGCTCAAAGGGGTGTTCGGCTTCGTCTTCTCCACCCTGGTTCTGCAAGTCATCCTCACACTCTTCTACACCATCTGGGTGGTGTTCCGCTTCATGGGCAAAGACTACGAAGCGGCCGTGCTGTGTGCTGGATTTGGCGGCATCGCGCTGGGTTCCACCTCCACAGCCGTGGCCAACATGAGCGCCGTCACCCGCCAGTACGGTGCAGCCCACCGGGCCTTCATCATCGTGCCACTGGTCGGTGGCTTCTTCATCGACTTGGTCAATGCCCTGGTGATCAGCTGGATGTCGCGTTAACCCTGATCGTCCGGGGCCTGCGCACGCCCCGAAAACGCGCGAACTCAAGTAGCATCTGTTTGCATATAAACGAGACAAGCGCTTGCGCCACTCCAGGCACCCCATGATGGTGTTGCGAGCGCCTATAACAGACAGGCGGGCTCCATGGCATCTTCGGCTACGCAAAAACTTCCCCTCGGCGCCTTGACCGCCATGGTGGTCGGCTCCATGGTCGGGGCGGGTGTCTTCTCCATCCCACGCAACTTTGCCCAGGCCACCGGGGTGTATGGCGCCATCATTGCCTGGGCCATCGCGGGCGTCGGCATGCTGATGCTGGCGTTTGTGTTCCAGACACTGGCCAACCGCAAGCCCGATCTCGATGCTGGCGTCTATGCCTATGCACGGGCCGGCTTCGGCCCCTACCTCGGCTTCTTCTCGGCCTTTGGCTACTGGGCCAGCGCCTGCGTGGGCAACGTCTCCTACTGGGTGCTGATCAAGTCCACGCTGGGCGGCATATTCCCGGCCCTGGGCGAGGGCAACACGGTCCTGGCCGTGCTGATCTCCTCCGTCGGCATCTGGGCCTTCCACTTCATGGTGCTGCGGGGTGTGAAAGAGGCGGCGATGATCAACAAGATCGTCACCATCGCCAAGATCATTCCCCTGCTGGTCTTTCTGGTCCTGGTGATCTTCGCCTTCAAGCCCGACGTTTTCGTGGCCAATCTGTGGGGTGCTGAAACAGCCGACTACAGCAACCTGTTCTCGCAGGTCAAGGCCACCATGCTGATCACGGTGTTCGTGTTCCTCGGTATCGAAGGCGCCAGCAACTATTCGCGCTTCGCCCAGAAACGCGAGCATGTGGGCGTGGCCACGGTCACGGGTTTCCTGGGTGTGCTGGCGCTGTTCGCCTCCGTCTCGATCCTGGCCTATGGCATCCTGCCCCGCTCCGAACTGGCCATGCTGCGCCAGCCCTCGGTGGGTGGCGTACTGGAGGCCGCCGTGGGGCGCTGGGGCTCGATCTTCATCGGCATCGGCCTCATCGTGTCGGTGCTGGGTGCCTATCTGGCCTGGACCCTGATGGCCGCCGAAGTGCTGTCGATCGCTGCCAAGAAAAAGGACATGCCCGCCTTCCTGGCCCGTGAAAACGCCAACGAGGTCCCTTCAACTGCCCTGCTGATGACCTCGCTGCTGATACAGGCCGTGCTGATCGCCACCCTGTTCTCCGACGACGCCTTCACCTTTGCGCTGTCCCTGTGCAGCCACATGTCGCTGTTCCCCTACTTCTTCGCCGCCGCCTATGCGTTGAAGCTGACACTCCAGCGCGAAGGCTACGAAAGGGATGACGAAGGCCTCGGCAAGGACAAGCTGATCGCGGTGCTGGCCGTGATCTACACCATCTTCCTGCTGTTTGCTGGTGGCATGAAGTTCATGGTGCTGGGCTTCATCATCTATGCGCCCGGCACCGCGCTGTACTACATCACCCGCCGCGAACAGGGCAAGCAGTTGTTCACTCCCGCCGAATGGGCTGTGTTCGCGGTGTCCGTCGCGGGTGCCGTCTACGCCATCCATGGCTTGGTCACGGGCAGCATTTCCATCTGATATTCCGAAGGAGCGCACCAACATGACATCTACATCTGTCTCCCACACATGGCCCTACGGCGTCCACTCCGAGGTAGGCCAGTTGCGCAAGGTGATGGTCTGCGCCCCGGGCCTGGCACACACCCGCCTGACCCCCAGCAACTGCGACGACCTGCTGTTCGACGACGTGATGTGGGTCGAGAACGCCAAGCGCGACCATTTCGACTTCATGAACAAGATGCGCGAGCGCGGCGTCGAGGTGGTGGAGATGCACAACCTGCTGGCCGAAACGCTGGAGAACCCAGCAGCCCGTGCCTGGATACTGGACCAGCAGATCGTGCCCAACGAAGTGGGCCTTGGGCTGGTGAACGAAATCCGCTCCTTCCTCGACAGCCTGGCGCCACGCTCGCTGGCTGAAACCCTCATCGGCGGACTGTCCACGCTGGAAGTGCCCGAGTCCTACGGTGGTGAAGCCCTCAAGCTGGTCAAGGAAGCCGCCGGCATCACCGAATACCTGCTGCCCCCGCTGCCCAATACCCTCTACACCCGCGATACCACCTGCTGGATCTATGGTGGCGTCACACTCAACCCGCTGTACTGGCCGGCACGGCACGAGGAAACCATCCTCACCACCGCCATCTACAAGTTCCACCCCGACTTCGGCCCGAAAAAGGTCAAGGTCTGGTGGGGTGACCCCACCCAACACCACGGCTCGGCCACGCTGGAAGGTGGCGACGTCATGCCCATCGGCAATGGTGTGGTGCTGATCGGCATGAGCGAGCGCACCTCGCGCCAGGCCATCAGCCAGGTAGCAGCGGCCCTGTTCGCCCAAGGTGCGGCCGAGCGGGTTATCGTCTGTGCCATGCCCAAGCTGCGTGCGGCCATGCACCTCGACACCGTATTCACCTTCGCCGACCGCGATGTCTGCCTGCTGTACCCGGACATCATGAACCACGTGGGCACTTTCTCTTACCGCCCCAGCGACAAGCCCGGTGGCGTGGAGCTGACCAAGGAAACCCAACCCTTCGTGGACGTGGTGGCGCAGGCCCTGGGCCTGAAGAAACTGCGCGTGGTGGAAACCGGCGGCAACGCCTACAACCGCGAACGCACCCAGTGGGACAGCGGCGCCAACCTGGTGGCCCTGTCGCCTGGCGTCGTCATGGCTTATGACCGCAACACCCTCACCAACACCTTGCTGCGCAAGGAAGGTATCGAGGTCATCACCATCGTGGGCAGCGAGCTGGGCCGGGGCCGTGGCGGTGGGCACTGCATGACCTGCCCGCTGATCCGCGACGCGGTCGATTTCTAGGCGTCCGCGCCTCCACCAGACCACACAAGTGCCCTTCTGAAACGATCGGTACCGGGTATGGCACGCCCTCACAACGTGTTCACGATCTCAGGCTGCAGCGACCATCCAGGAGCTTCCCCATGGCAATGGATTCCACCCCGAAAAGCTGAGCCTGCGGGCCCTCATCGCCCTGGTGATGGGTTCCATGATCGGCTCGGGCATCTTCGCCCTGCCCTCGGCCTTTGCCCAGGCCACCGGCGGGCTGGGCGCACTGATCGCCGGGTGGGCATGCTGATGCTGGTCACCATGCTGTCCTACGGCATCCTGCTGCGCCCCGACCTGGCCACCTGGCCACCCTGCGCACGCCGTCCATGGCCGGGGTGCTGGAGGCCGTGGTGGGCCCCTGGGGTGCCATCTTTATCAGCGTGGGGCTGATCATCTCCATTCTCGGCAACTACCTGTCATGGTCCCTGCTGGCGGCCGAGGTGCTTTTCTCGGCGGCCAAGAACAAGACCATGCCCGCCTTTCTGGCCAAGGAGAACCAGAACAAGTCGCCTGTGGCCGCACTGTGAACGTCCAACATCGTGATCCAGTTCTTCCTGATCCTCAGCCCGTTCGCCGAATACGCTTTCCTGCTGGCCCTGAAGATGACCAGCGCCATGACACTGGTGCCCTACCTGCTGGTGGCAGCCTACGGCACCAAGCTGGTGCTGACGGGTGAAACCTATACCGGCGCAGCCAGTCATGGCCGGTACCTGGATCTGGTGCGCAGTGCGGTGGCCAGCCTGTATGCGCTGGGCATGATCTACGCGGGTGGGCTGAAGTTCCTGCTGCTATCCGCCGCACTCTATGCGCCGGGCAGCATCCTGTTCTTCATGGCCCGTCGGGAACAGGGCCTGCCCGCCTTCACTACCCGTGAGTGGGTGTTGTTTGCCATCGTGGTGTGTGCAGGCATCACCGGCGTCTATGCATTGATGACTGGCCAAATCAGCGTTTGAATTACTTCGTGTAACATTTATCTAACGAACCAGGCCTGCCGGCCGTTTCGCGCGTGACACCCACGAAGAGAGGGCTCCAGATGCAGGCAATGATGGGGGAGGAACACGAGGAGAACAGCCGCAGTGGCAGTGTGCAGGCCACAGGTGCTGCGATGGCAACAGCCGCCCTGCTCGCAGCTTGCGGCGGCGGTGACACTCCACCCGCTGCAATGCTGGATGGTCGCGCGGCAGTCTCCAAGCCGGAACTGCTGGAAGTTCAGGGCTCCGGCGCGCGCCGCTCCCTCGCAGCGCCCACGCCGGATCAACTCATGGACTGGGCGGAACGCCAGTTTCCGCACCTCTTCGCGCCGAGCGCATCCCAGCGTGTGGCCGATGGACTGGTCTATCGCTTCTATTCTGGCACAGGCAACTACCTCGGCGTGCGGGATGGCCAGGTGCTGCTGCTGGGGCCAGCCACGGGCGGGCAACTGGTCAATGCAGGCCAGTTGGCCGACTTCGTCGACGCGCTGGTGCCACAGGACCGCGTGGACAACGATGAAGACGCCGCACGCTTTCTACACCATGCCGCATTCGGCGCAAGTGACACCGACATTGCTTCCGTGCGCCAGAAGGGCTATGCGGGTTGGCTTGAGGACCAACTCAATATGCCGATGGGACAGTCCAAATGGGACTGGCTGGTAAGCCAGGGCTACATGACATTGACCGATCGGCAATTTTTCTTTTTCAACGACTTATGTCAGTTCCCAGTGTGGCGTGACCTGATGTCGGCGCCCGATATGGTGCGCCAACGCTGGGCACTGGCGTTGTCCGAGCTGTTTGTAATTTCTGTTCCCAGCATTGGCGGTAGCCTGAACTGGCCGGGCTTTGCGGGCGCGCACTTCTGGGACACATTGGCATACCATGGGTTCAGCAATTTCCGCACGCTGCTTGAGGCGGTGACACTGCATCCGGCAATGGGCGCATTCCTGAACACGCGCGGCAACCAGAAGGAAGACCCCGCCTCCGGCCGCGTGCCCGATGAAAACTATGCGCGCGAGGTGATGCAACTCTTCACCATCGGCTTGCACGATTTGAACCTGGATGGCACGCCACGCCTGAATGCCAATGGACAACCGACCGACAGCTACGGGCAATCTGATGTGACCAATCTGGCACGCGTCTTCACGGGTTACGACCTGGATTTCCGCGGCCTCGGCAGCGTCGGCAACAGCCCCGTGCCGCCGTATTACTCCATTCAAGATCCCAGGTACCTGCAGCGCCCGATGCAATTCATTGCCGAGCGGCATTCGACGCTGGAAAAGCGCTTCCTGGGCGTTCACATCCCTGCCGGCACGCCCGGCCCCGAAGCGCTACGCATCGCGCTTGATACGCTGTTCAACCACCCCAACACCGGCCCCTTCTTCGCGCGCCAGATGATCCAGCGACTGGTTGCCAGCCACCCCGACCCAGACTACGTGGCGCGTGTGGCCGCGAAGTTCAACGACAACGGCGCGGGCGTGCGTGGTGACCTGAAGGCGGTGTTACGAGCTATCCTGCTGGACAAGGCTGCGCGTGGACCAGCGGGGCTTTACTCGCGCACCTTCGGCAAGCTGCGCGAGCCGATCATGCGCATTGCCAACTGGGCGCGCGCCTTCAAGGTGCGTTCACTTGCCAGCACCTGGAAGTTCAACGTGGGCAACTGGGACACGGAAGCCGATTTGCAGCAATACCCCCTGGCGGCCCCGTCGGTGTTCAACTTCTTCCGTCCTGGCTACGTGCCGCCCTCGACCGAGATGGCCACGCAGGGTGCCACGGCGCCGGAATTCCAACTGGTGAGCGAAAGTTCGGTCAGCGCCTACATCAACTACCTGCAGAACATCGTGTACCAGGGCGCCTGGATCGGCAATCCCGCAGAAGCGGGCTTTCCGCGCGACAACCTGGGCGTGACCTACATGCCCGACATCGTGCCCGACTACAGCGCCGAGTTCGCACTGGTCGGCAACACCCTCCTGCTGGTGCAGCGCCTGAACATACTGCTGGCGGGGGGGCAACTCTCGCCAGCCACGCAGGACTTCATCGTCAACGCGCTGCGCATCGACCGCATCCGCGCCGACTCCCCCGATGAATTCAAGCGCATCCATGTCGCGCGCGCCATCCTGTTCGTCATGGCCTCGGCCGAATACCTGATCCAGAAGTGAGGCCGCCATGCACCTGATGCAGCCCGACAAGCACAGCCGCCGCGCCTTTTTGCGCCGCAGCGGCCATCTCGCGCTGATGGGCGCCGCAGCACCTCTGGGGCTGAATCTCGCGGCTATGGGTGAGGCGGCGGCATTCAACGCCAACGACTACAAGGCGCTGGTCTGCGTCTTCCTGTTCGGCGGCAACGACCACGCCAACACCGTGGTGGCCTACGACAATGCCAGCCACACAGACTATGCGCGCATCCGGGCGGCAGGCGCAGGCACGGCAGCCGGCAGCATCGCGCTCCAGCGCTCCACGCTGGAGGCAACGCGGTTAAGGCCCCTCGCCCCTCTGCCTGGCGGCGTGGAATACGCGCTGCACCCGCGCATGACCGGCCTGGCCGGCCTGTTCAATACGGGCCGTGCGGCGGTACAGCTCAATGTGGGGCCGCTGGTAGTGCCAACGACACGGCAGCAGTACTTCAGCGGTGCGGTACCTCTGCCGCCCAAGCTGTTCTCGCACAACGACCAGCAATCGGTCTGGCAGTCGCAAGAGGCCGAGGGATCATCGCGCGGCTGGGGCGGCAACATCGGCGACCTGGCGCTGGGGTCCAACGGCAATGCGTTGTTCACCTGTATTTCGGTGACAGGCAACACTGTCTTCCTGGCCGGACGTGACGCCTTGCAATACCAATGCAGCACGGCGGGTGCTGTGCCAGTGAAGGCCACCAAGGACCAGTTCTTTTACGAGCCGGCAATGCGCTCCGCCTTTGCCGAGATGATCCAGCAGCCGCGCACCCATATGCTGGAGAACGAATACAACCGCGTGATGCGGCGCAGCCTCGGCGCGGAAAGTCAGGTGAACGGCGCGCTGGCGGGCGTGACGCTGGGCACGGCCTTCCCGTCCGCCAACCCGCTGGCAGCACAACTGCGCATGGTGGCGCGGCTCATCGGCGCACGCAACACGCTGGGCATGAAGCGCCAAGTGTTCATGGTATCGCTGGGCGGCTTTGACCTGCACGACGACATGGTGGGGCGCCAGCCCGGCCAGCTCGGTCAGGTGAGCGAGGCTATCAGCGCCTTCTACCAGGCGACAGTGGAACTGGGGCTGTCCGACAAGGTGACCACCTTCACTGCCTCGGATTTCGGCCGCACGCTGACCAGCAACGGCGACGGCACTGACCACGGCTGGGGCAGCCACCACATCGTCGTTGGCGGCGCAGTGCGCGGCCAGACGTTCTACGGCACACCACCGCCGATCAGCACAGGCGACACCGGAGCACCGCAGGACCAGTGGCATATCGGCCAGGGGCGCTTGCTGCCGTCCACCTCGGTGGACCAGTTTGGAGCCACACTCGCCAAATGGTTCGGTGTGTCGGCCGGAGAGATGGGCGAGATACTGCCCAACATCGGCAACTTCGGCGGCAACGACTACCCCATTGACCTGGGCTTCATGGCCGCTTGAAGCCTATCCCTCGGCGCACCCGGCTGGCTGACGGTGTGGTGGCCTTGGCCGAAAACCAGGAATCCGGTCGGACCCGCACACAAGCCGCCTGTCCACGATCGCTATTAAAAAAATAGCTGTCTGCCCAGTCATAAACTGGGCAGGCAGCATTTTTGATAAGGATTTTAACGGTCGAGCAGGTCAGAACGAACCGAACGCCGTGCCCAGCGCAATCACCGCGATCAGCGCAAGGATAGGCCCCAGGATGCCCACCACCACGATGTCGAAGTAACTCTTCTTGTGGGTGGAGCCACACACCGCCAGCAGGGTGACCACCGCGCCGTTGTGCGGCAGGCTGTCCAGGGTGCCGGCACCGATCACGGCCACCCGGTGCATCAGTGCGGGGTCAATGCCCATGTCATAGGCCAGCTGCATGTAGGTGCTGCCCAGCGCCTCCAGAGCGATGGTCAGGCCACCCGAGGCCGAACCCGTCAGCGCGGCCAGCACGTTGGTGGAAATGGCCAGCGACACCAGTGGCCCGCCGTCGATGCCCAGCACCCACTCCTTGACGACGGCAAAAGCCGGCAAGGCTGCCACCACACCGCCAAAACCCACCAGGCTGGCCACGCTCAGCGCGGGCAGCGCAGATGCGTTGGCGCCTGCATCCATGCTGTCGCGCAGGTTGGGCAAGCGCTTCCAGTTCAGCACGATCAGCAGCACGATGGCCACTGCCAGCCCCACTACCACTGACCAGACGCCCCCCACAGCCGCCAGCGAGGTCGGGCCCCATTGCGGCTCGCGCAGGAAATCCAGGTCCATGGCAGGCAGGATCCAGAAGCTCATCAGCAGGTTCACGACCACCACCATCACCAGAGGCAGTGCGGCAACCCAGAACGATGGAAGGTCCTCGCTGCGGCGCCCATGGCCCATCTCCACTGGGTCGAACTCGCGGGATGTCACCGCCCGTTCGCGCACCAGTTGGTCCTCGGCCACGGTTTCCAGCGCGGGCTGCTGCTCATCCACATAGCCCACACCGGTCACCCGTGCCTGGCGCTCCTGGCGCGCCAGCCACCACAGGCCAAAGCCCAGCATCACCGCCGACGCGATGATGCCCAGCCCGGGCGCGGCAAATGGCGTGGTGCCGAAGAACGGCATCGGAATGGCGTTCTGGATGGCCGGCGTGCCCGGCAGCGCCGACATGGTGAAGGTGGAGGTGCCCAGCACGATGGCAGCCGGCATCAGCTTGTTCGGGATGTTGGCTTCCTTGAACAGCGAATGCGCCATCGGCGCCAGCACGAAGAAGGCCACGAACAGGCTCACGCCGCCGTAGGTCACGAAAGCCCCGGCCAGCACTACCGCCAGGATGGCCCGGCGCGGCCCCAGTGTTTCGGCCATGGTGCGGGAGATGGCACGCACCGAGCCGCTGTCGTCCATCAGCTTGCCGAACAGGGCACCCAGCAGGAAGATGGGGAAGAACTGGGCGAAGAACCCCGCCGCCCCCAGCATGAAGGTCTGCGTCCAGTGGGCCAGCACCGGCTCGCCGGCCACGCCAGCTGCCAGCAGCGCTGCCGCTGGCGCCAGCAGCAACACACTCCAGCCGCGGTAGGACATGCCGATCAGCAGCGTCAGCGCCAGAAAGATTCCGAGCAGTCCCATGGATCAGGTTCCTTCCAGCAGCGCGTCCAGGTCGAAGGACGAGTGGTTGCCCAGGGCACTGCCGTGCTGTGCCATGAATTCGTCGGCGCTGCGCCGGCCTTCGTCGCGCAACATGCACAGGAAGTCCCACTCGGCATTCAGCTTGGAGGAAGCGCCCAGGTCGCGCACCGCGTCGGACGCAATCCGGTGGATGCGCATGCCCGCCCACAGCGCACCTTCTGTCTGGCCCGGGTCGGCCACCTGGCGCAGCAGCGCGATCATGCGCAGCTCCTTCAGCAGCGGGGCATTGAACGAGATTTCGTTGAGCCGGTCGAAAATCTCCTGCGAAGTGCGCGGCGTGCGTGAGCGTTCCACCGGGTTGATCTGGATCAGGATGGTGTCGCTCGACTGGCATTCGCGCACCAGCGGGGTCATGGTGGGATTGCCCAGGTAACCGCCGTCCCAGTAGGGTGCGCCGTCGATCTCGATTGCCTGGAACAGCGTGGGCAGGCAGGCCGAGGCCAGCAGCACATCGGGCGTCAGTTCGGCGTTGCGGAACACCCGGCCCCGGCCGGTGTGCACATTGGTGGCCGTCACGAACACCTTGACCGGCGACGAAACCAGGCGCTCGAAGTCGATGCAGTCGGCCAGCACGTTGCGCAGGGGGTTGAAGGCCGTCGGGTTCAGGTCATAGGGAGAAAACACCCGCGACGCCAGGTCGAATGCCATGTACGCGGGGGAGTGGTCGAAGGACCAGCGCCCCGCCAGGATGTCCAGCGGCCCACGCCGGAAGGGGCTGAGGGTGGCCGCCTTGGCCACGGTGGACCAGAAATGCTCCAGCGCCTCGCGGGCGCCATCCGTGCCGCCCTTGGCGTAGCCGTAACTCAGCACCGCCGCATTCATGGCCCCGGCAGAGGTGCCCGAAATACCGTCCACGCGCATGCGCGGGTCTTCCAGCAGCCGGTCGAGCACCCCCCAGGTGAAGGCGCCGTGTGAGCCGCCTCCCTGCAGCGCAAAGTCCACCAGCAATCGCCCGGAGGCGTCTCTGGACACACGTTTCGCACGTTTACTTGCAATGGACATAGGGAAGTTTCCAGATTGAGAAAAGGAGGTTGGAGCCAGCGGATGCGCAGAATGCAAAGATGCTGCAATGCACCATTCTGCCCCATGCGCTGGTGTGTTTGGCCAAAAACTGCTCCATGCGCCCGGCTGGCACCTGCCGTGCACAATACCGGCAGTTCATTTCTGCCTGGGTCCGCCATGAAAACCACGCTCCTGACAGTCCTCAAGACCCTCCTGCTGCTCGCCATCGTCCTGGCGGTGATCTTCTTCGCCGGGCGGGTGGCCGTCACCCAGCGCAGCAGCCCGCTGCAGCCCTGGCACACCTTCGTTCCCAAAGAACTGGATGTGAAACAGATCGACCAGGCCACCTGGAGCGCCTATGTCCAGCGTGAAAACGAGATCATGGCCGAGGTGCAGGCCGAAGTAGGCCAGCACGTCCCCGCCGACCAGCGCGTCACCGCCAACCGGTATTTCGACGGCAGCCCCATGCACCCCAGCCATTTCAAGCCTGACTGGAACCGCTCCTTCGTGCTGCAGCCCGAGGGCAAACCCGTGGGCGCGGTGGTGCTGGTACATGGCCTGACCGACTCGCCCTACAGCGTGCGCCATGTGGCCCGCAGCTACGCAGCCAAAGGCTTCGTGGCCGTGGCCCCTCGCCTGCCGGGCCATGGCACCGTGCCCGCCGGCCTGACCCGCGCCGAGTGGGAAGACTGGATGGCCACCACCCGTATGGCAGTGCGCGAGGCACAGGCCCACATCCAGTCAGACCAGCCCCTGCACATGGTGGGCTATTCCAACGGCGGCGCGCTGGCCATGAAGTACACGCTGGAAGCTATAGACAACCCGCAGCTGCGCAAGCCCGACCGCGTGGTGCTGCTGTCGCCCATGATCGGCGTCACCCGTTTTGCCCGCTTCGCCGGCCTGGCCGGCCTGCCGGCGGTGTTCCCGGCCTTCGCCCAGGCCGCCTGGCTGGGAGTGGACCCGGAGTTCAACCCCTTCAAGTACAACTCCTTCCCCGTCAACGGCGCGCGCCAGTCCTACCGCCTGTCCAGCGCGCTGCAGGAACACATCGCCCGGCTGGAGCAGCGCGGCGCACTGAAAGACCTGCCGCCGGTGCAGACCTTCCAGTCGGTGCTGGACCACACCGTCAGCACCCAGGCCATCATCACCTCGCTCTACGACAAGCTGCCCGCCAATGGCAGCGAGATCGTGCTGTTCGACGTCAACCGCTCAGTCAAGTTCGGCCCGTTGATGCGCACCTCGTCCGACACCGCGCTGGAACAACTGCTGCCCGCACCACCCAAGCGCTACACCGTCTCTGTGGTGACGAACGCCCGCCCGGACGACACCGCCGCCGTTGAACGCCGCACCACGGCCGGCGACTTGGAAGCCCAGACCACGGCGCTGGACCAACCCTATCCGCCTACCATCTTCTCGCTGTCGCACATCTCCATGCCCTTCCCGATGGACGACCCGCTGTACGGTGTGGAGCCCACCAGCAACGAGTACGGCGTGAACCTGGGCTCCATCGTGGCCCGTGGCGAACGCGGGGCCCTGCTGCTCAGCATGGACGGCCTGTACCGCCTCAGCGCCAACCCCTTCTACCCCTACATGATGAAGAAAATCGAAGCGAACATCGCAGCACCGGCTGCGACTGTGCCAGCCAAAGCCCTGGCCGTGCAGGCATCCACGACGGCAGCCGCGGGCAAGCCCTCGCCCATCCTGCAGGACGAAAAGCCCTCGCTGGCGCCCTGATTCCCCATCAGGGACTCCCCCCACACAACGGCGGCCCAGGCCGCCGTTTGCGTTAGATCAAACGAATGCCACCGGCTGCGATATGGCTTCTCCTTTAAAGATATATTAATAATAAATCTTTAAACCTGTCGCCTATGTATTCCGCAGCGCAACAGCCCACCGCCTTGTGTACCGAGCAGGAAATCCGGGCGCTGGTGCACGACTTCTACGACGACGTGCGCCAGGACGAGGTGCTCGGCCCCTTCTTCAACAGCCGCATCCATGACTGGGATGCCCACCTTGCCAAGCTGGTGGACTTCTGGTCGTCCATCCTGCTGCGCACCGGTCGCTTCACCGGTGCGCCCATGCCCCTGCACGCCGCCATGCCGGGCCTGAGCGCCGAACTGTTCCAGCGCTGGCTGACCACCTTCTACGCCAGCAACGCCCGCCAGCCCAACCAAGCCATGGCAGCGCAGGCCAACGCCATGGCAGAGCGCATCGCCCAGAGCCTGTGGATGGGCTACCAGATGCGCAACGGCGGCGACGCCGTGCCGACGCCGCTGGACTCCGAAAGGCCCGCGCCCCATGTCTGAACTGCTGCAGATCGAGGAGCCGCACCCCACACGGCTGGCGCCGCCCACCTGGCAGGCCTTCCTCGAGCTGGGCTTTCGCCCGCTCTACCTGGTGGCCTGCGCCTGGGGCATCGTGGGTGTGGCGCTGTGGGTGTATGCGCCTGGCGCGATCACCGGCCAAATGCCTGGGGTGGTCTGGCATGCGCACGAAATGCTCTGGGGTTTTGTGGTCACCGTGGCGGTGGGTTTTCTGCTGACCGCAGCCAGCAACTGGACGGGTGTGAACCCGCTGCACGGCCCTGCACTGGGCGCCGCCTGTGTGTTGTGGCTGCTGGCGCGTATCGGGTTTCTGGTGCCCGGCAGCGTGGCTTTCGGGCTGGCGTCCGCGTGTGAGCTGCTGTTCCAGCTTATTGCCACCGTGGCCGTGGCCCGCACCATCTATGGCCGCCGCAGCCGGCGCAACTACGGCGTGCCGGTGTTGATGGCGGGTCTGGCTTTGACCAATGCGCTGTATCTCTGGGCCGCCTGGCAGGGTGACTATGCCCTGCTGATGCAGCGCTTCCACACCGGCCTGCTGTGTATGGCCGTGGTGGCCCTGCTGATCGGGCGGCGGGTGATCCCCTTCTTCGCCTCGCGTGCCGTGGCCGGGCTGGAATTGCCAACCCATGGCGCCAGCGGCCAATGGCAGCTGGGCATGGGCGGGCTGGCGGTGCTGTTCTCGCTGCTGCACTGGACAACCCCACAAGCCACCACGCTCGCCATCGCCGGGCTGCTGGCCCTGTGGCAGCTGGTGGCCTGGCGGCCGCTGGCGGTGCGCAAGGTGCCGCTGCTGTGGGTACTGTATGTGGGTTACGCCGGGCTGGCTTTCGGCCTGCTGCTGGCGGCGGTGCAGCTCGGTGGTGGCGTCGCCCGGGCCGCGTGGCCCACCCACCTGATCGGCGTGGGAGGTTTTGCCATGCTCATCATCGGTATGGTCACCCGCACCGCCCTGGGCCACACCGGCCGGCCGCTGAAGGCGGACCGCAGTATGGTCACCAGCTACCTGCTAGTGCTGCTGGCCGCCGTGCTGCGCCTGGCTGCCCTTTTGCCCACCGCCGCCGTGCTGCCCCTGCTGCATGCCAGCGCTGCCGCCTGGGTGCTGGCTTTCGGCCTCTATCTCTGGCGCTTCGTGCCTTGGCTGATTCGCCCGCGTGCGGATGCGCGTGGCGGCACGCCCGTATCGGTGGCACTGTCACGTTCGTCGAAAACCACGCGCTGATGCGTCTCACCACCCTCACCGACTATGCCCTGCGCCTGCTGATGTATGTAGCGCAGCAGCCCGACCGCCTGTGCACCATCGCCGAGGTGACGCAGGTCTATGGCATCTCGGAAGCGCACCTGATGAAGGTCACCCACCTGCTGGGCCAGCAGGGCTGGATCACCACGGTGCGAGGCAAGGGCGGCGGCATGCGGCTGGCCCATGCGCCGCAGAACATAGTCCTGGGTGCTGTGGTGCGTGGCATGGAGCCGGACTTTGCCCTGGTGGAGTGTTTCACCACCAGCAACCACTGCAGCCTGACCAGCCACTGCCGCCTGACCGGCGTGCTGCAGGGCGGGCTGGCGAGTTTTCTGGCCCACCTGGACCAGTTCACCCTGGCCGACCTGCTGGCGGGTTCCGTGCCAACGCAGGCCATGCCGATGGCATGGCCTACACCCGTTCAGGCGCGCACGGATCAGAAGCTGTAGTTCAGCGCCGCAGCCACCGCGACGGGATTCATGCGCATGGTGATGCTGCGCTCCAGCCCGCCGGCACGCACGGTCAGGCGCGACTTCACCCGGAAGGTGGCCACCGAGGCCTGCGCCGACCATCTGTCATTGATCCTGTACGACACGCCGGCCTGTGCAGCCAGGCCCCAGGAGCTGCCGACATGCAGGTCCACCACGCTGCCGATATTGCTGCCGATGGCCGACACCGCGCGCGGTGACAGGCGGGTGTAGTTCAGGCCCAGGCCGACAAAGGGACGCCATGTGCTTTGGGCATCCCCGAATTTGTAGTTGAGATACAGGTTGGGCGCAACCTGGCGCACCCGCGCCAACACCCGGCCGTCGAACTGACCCAGCACCGGGGTTTCAGGGGTCACACACACCGAGAGGTCGTGGGTGGGAGGAAGCCCGGCCGCCAGTTCGATCTCCAGTTGGGGATGGATGTCCTTGGACAGCGAGAAGTACAGCAGGTTTTCCTTGCTGATATCCGTGCCCAGCCCGGCCAGGGGGGCGGGAAGCACATGGGCAAACGAGGTGCTGGCGTCGGGGTTGAGGTGGGCTAGTCCCACACGTACATGGGTGCCGCTCCAGAAGTCGCTGGGCGCGCTCTGGGCCAACGCCCCCCAGGGCAGCAGGGCCAGTGCACCCCCGATACAGAGACCCAGGCGGGTGATTGTGGGGACAAGTTTTTCCATGGTGATCCTTCTGCGTGTGTGAATTTTTCTGATGCAGTGCAGTGCTCCGTCTGTTGCAGAGTGTAAGAGAAGCCCTCTCACGGCACCATCAGCATGGAAGGATCTGGCATGGCTACGCCCCCACCCATTCCAGCGCCCGCCGGCTCTCGAACACCCGCTCTTCCCCACTCAACGGGTCCACAAAAGCGATGCGCCGCGCCAGCAACTGCAGCGGCTCGGAATAGTCCCCCTCGGGCGGGTCGTTCACCCCCGGGTAGAAATGGTCGTGCACAAGCGGCAGGCCCAGCGCCGCCATGTGCACCCGCAGCTGGTGGCGCTTGCCGCTGACCGGCTCCAGCCGGTACAGGGCATGCGCACCGTCCGCCAGCACCCGCAACAGTTCGATATGGGTCTGGGAGTTGGGCGCGCCCGCCACCTCCTGGGTGCGGAAGAACTGCGGGCTCTCCTCGATGCGGCTGCTGCGGGTGAGCGGCAGAACAATGTCCTGCCGCCACGGCGCCACCGCCTCGTAGTGTTTGGTGATGCGCCGGTCGCGGAACAGCGCCTGGTAGGCGCCACGCGTGGCCTGCTGCACCGAGAACAGCATCACCCCCGCCGTATCCCGGTCCAGCCGGTGCAGCGGCGACAGGGCTTCGATGCCCAGCTGGCGCTTCAGCCGCACCAGCAGGGTCTCGTGCAGGTAGCGCCCCGTGGGCACCACAGGCAGGAAGTGGGGCTTGTCCACCACCAGCAGATGCGCGTCCTGGTGCAGGATCTCGGCCTCGAAGGGCACCCGGGGCTCCTGCTCCAGCGCCCTGTAGTAGAACACCCGCATGCTGTGGCGGTAGGGCCGCTCGGGCGACACGGGCACACCGAACTCGTCCACCACCTCCCCCGCCGCCATGCGGGCAAACCATTGCGCACGCGGCACGATGGGCAGGCGCTCCGCCAGAAAGTCGAGTACCAAGACCCAGGGGCCCGCCGGCAAAGCCACGCAGCTCGGGCTGACGCCGTCGCGCATAGGCAGGACCTGGGGACGCTTTGGGTTGTGCATGGTGGCGGGCGGGTGTGTGCCGTGGATTCTAAAATCGGGGCATGTCCCATGCCTTCCTGACCGCTGCTTTTTACCGCTTCGTGGTGCTCGACGATACCGAGCAACTGCGCCCACAGCTGCTGGCCCAGTGCCAGGCGCAGCAGGTCAAGGGCAATGTGCTGCTCGCACACGAGGGCATCAACGGCACCATCGCCGGCCCCGAAGCCGGGGTGCGCGCCGTGCTGGCATGGCTGCGCGCTGACCCACGCCTGGCGCCCCTGGTGCACAAGGAAGCCTGGGCCACCGAAGACCCGTTCTACCGGATGAAGGTCAGCCTCAAGCGCGAGATCGTGACCCTGGGCGTGCCAGACGTGCACGCCGCCACCGAGGCGGGCACCTATGTGAGCCCGCAGGACTGGAACCAGCTGATCGATGACCCCGATGTGGCCGTGGTGGACGTGCGCAACGACTACGAGGTGGCGATCGGCAGCTTCCAGGGTGCCATCGACCCGCACACCCGCAGCTTCAGCGAGTTTCCGCAGTGGGTGGAACGCAACGAGGCGCTGCTGAGGGGCAAATCCAAGGTGGCGATGTTCTGCACCGGTGGCATCCGCTGCGAGAAATCCACCGCCTACCTGCGCCAGTTGGGCTTCGACGAGGTGTACCACCTGGAAGGCGGCATCCTGAAGTACCTGGAGACGGTGGATGCGAAAGACAGCCGCTGGCAAGGCGACTGCTTCGTGTTCGACGAACGGGTGTCGGTGGGCCATGGCCTGCAGCCCGGCGACCACCACCTGTGCCGATCCTGCCGCCGCCCGCTGGATGCAGCAGACCGCGCGTCACCCCTGTTTGTGGAGGGTGTGAGCTGCGCCCATTGCCACGGCAGCACCACCGAAGCCCAGAAAAGCGCCTATGCCGAGCGCCAGCGCCAGATGGAGCGCGCCGCGGCGCGCGCCGAACAGCACGTGGGCCAGGTGTTCAGCCCACCGCCCGCAGCTGCGCCTTAAGCCCCTCACCAATTTCCGGCCGCTCGGCAAACGGGTCCGGCGGATTGCTCACCGAGACGATGGCCTCCATGCGCCGCTGCACATTGCCCAGTGCGCGCGGGTGGCTGAAGATGTAGAACTGGTTCTGGGCCACGGCGTCGAACACCATCTGCGCCACGTCGGCGGCCGTCAGCTTGCCCGAGCCCACGGCCTTGTCGGTCATGGCCTGGCCGATCAGCTGGCTGCGGGTGGGCTTCTCGTCGGCCAGCGCGCTGGGTTTGTTGCGGTGGCTCTGGTTGATGCCGGTGGGCACGAAATACGGGCACAACACACTGGCGCCGATCTGGTCGGTGACCAGGCGCAGGTCCTGGTAGAGCGTTTCGCTCAGGCTGACCACGGCGGTCTTGCTGACGTTGTAGACACCCATGTTGGGGGGGGTCAGCAGACCAGCCATGCTGGCCGTGTTGACGATGTGGCCCTGCCAGGCCGGGTCTTTCTTCGCGGCCTCCAGCATCATGGGGATGAACAGGCGCACGCCGTGGATCACGCCCCAGACATTGACGCCCATCACCCAGTCCCAGTCCTGCACCGAGTTTTCCCAGATCAGGCCACCGGAGCCGACACCCGCGTTGTTGAAAACGAAATGGGGCGCGCCGAAGCGCTGCTGCACGGCGGCAGCCAGGGCCTCCATCTCGGCGGCGCTGGACACGTCCACGCGCCGGGCCAGCACGGCAGCACCAGTGGCTTCGATTTCGGCCTGGGCCTTGTCGAGTGCGTCCTGCTGCACATCCACCAGCACCAGGTTCATGCCCAGGCGGGCGCCGATGCGCGCGCATTCGAGCCCGAAGCCGGAGCCGGCGCCAGTCAATACAGCGGTCTTGCCTTTGAAATTGCTGATCATGCTGTCACTTTCCTGAGAACGTAGCCAATACGGGGGAAATGCACACGCACCGTGCCGGCACGCTCGTCGGTGCGCAGCAAGGTGTAGTGCATACGTGTGGCGGCCACCAGCTCGCCCTCGGTAGCCTCGGGGCCAAAGGCCTCGCCACCGACGCTGACCCGGCTGCCCAGCGGGATGCCGTGGTCGTCCTGCACCGTGCTCTGTGGCAGCAGGGGTGTGGCGAGGCCGGCCTGGGCGGCAGCCTGGATAGCCTGCGCGGCGCTGAAACGCTCGGGACTGCCATGGCCGATGGCCAGCATGCGGTCCATCCAGGCCAGCACCGCCGGTGTGGCGTCCAGGATGCCCGCCATCGACGGGGTGCAGGTGCGGATGAACCACAGCGGGTGGTAGGCGGCAAAGTCCGCGATACACGGCGCGGTGCCCAGCAGATACGGCTGGCCGTCCAGCATGTCGGACAGGCGGCGCAGGTAGGACCGGGTGGCGCTGGTGGCATCGCCCGGGCGCAGGCGCGGCATGTTGGCGCTCATGGCCTTGCGGTCTTCGGCGAAAGCCTGGCCCACCGCCGGTGGCATGGCGCCGAACAGGTCGGCCACCCCGCTGCCGCTGATGCTGTAGGCCATGGCGGCGCGGAACAGGGTCTCGTCCGCCCACTGCGCCACGGTGCGGGCCAGGCCGCTGTGGGCCGTGGGGTACAGCGCCGGGCTGGGTGCCAGGTGCTCCAGGGCGTTGCAGATCAGGGCCGTGTCGCAGTAGATGTCGGCACCGATCTGCAGGATGGGTGTCTTGCGGTAGCCGCCGGTCAGCGCCAGCACGTCGGGCTTGGGCATGACGGGCGGGATGAATACCGACTTCCAGGCCAGTTGCTTGTAGCCCAGCACCAGGCGCACCTTCTCGGCGAAGGGCGAGGTGGGGTAATGGTGGAGGATCAGGTCAGCCATGGCATGCCTCTCCGTTCAGATGAGCTTCACGAGCTGCTTGCCGAAGTTCTTGCCCTTCAGCAGGCCGAGAAAGGCATCTGGTGCTGCGGCAAGGCCCTGGGCGATGGACTCGCGCGGACGCAGCTTGCCGGTGGCCACCAGGCCGCCCAGCTCGGTCAGCGCCTCGGGCCAGACTTCCATGTGTTCGCTGACGATGAAACCCTCAAGCTTCACCCGGTTGATGAGCAGCAGCGTGGGGTTGGTCAGCGGCAGCGGCTGGCCTTCGTAGCCGGCGATCATGCCGCACAGGGCGATGCGGGCGAAGGCGTTCAGGCGCAGCAGCACGGCGTCGAGGATGTAGCCGCCGACGTTCTCGAAGTAGCCGTCGATGCCGTCCGGGCAGGCTTCCTTCAGCGCTGCGGCCATCGTCTTCACGTCAGGGTGGGCGCGGTAGTCGATGCAGGCGTCGAAGCCCAGCTCGTCGGTGACGTATTTGCACTTGTCCGCACCGCCCGCGATGCCCACCACACGGCAGCCCCGTGCCTTGGCCAGCGCACCAAAGGCGCTGCCCACGGCGCCGCTGGCGGCGGTGATGACCAGGGTTTCACCGGCCTTGGGGTTGATGATCTTCACCAGGCCGTACCAGGCGGTCACACCCGGCATGCCGACCGCGCCGAGGTAGTGCGACAGCGGCACATGGGTGGTGTCCACCTTGCGCAGCGCGCCAGGCTGCGCGGCGTTGACCACGCTGTACTCCTGCCAGCCGCCGAAGCCCACGACCTTGTCGCCGGGCTGGTATTTGGGGTGGCGGCTTTCCACCACCTCGCCCGCCGTGCCGCCCTGGAACACCTGGCCCAGGGGCTGCGAGGCGGCGTAGCTCTTGGAGTCGTTCATGCGGCCACGCATGTACGGGTCCAGGCTCATGAAGTGGTGGCGCACCAGCACTTCGTTGTCCTGCAATGCAGGCGTGTCGGTGCTGACCAGCTTGAAGTTGCTCGTGCTGGCTTCGCCCTGGGGGCGGTTGTCGAGAAGGATTTGCTGGTTGCGGGGCATGGTGTCTCCTGGTGAATCTGTTTACTATGGTTTTGATAGCTATATGCCATGGAAAAATGGCCGCATCGGGCCATTCTGGCTTATAGATCAGTCGGTTTTCAGCGGCGCGGAGCCGGCAGCAGGCTCGCGCCGCATGTACTTGAAGGTGCCGGTGGCATGGGCACACACACGGCCCTCTGCGTCGAGGATGCGGCCTTCGGTGAAGGCCATGGACTTCGTGCGGTGCAGCAACTGCCCGACCCCACGCAGGGGGCCGCGCGCGGGCTGCAGGAAGCTGGTCTTCATCTCGATGGTGACCACGCCCATGTCGGGCGTCACGCTGCGCGCGGCGGTGGCCATGGTCACGTCCAGCAGCGTCATCGACGCGCCGCCGTGGGTGACCTGGAAGGAGTTGAGGTGCTCGGGCGCAGGCGTGTAGAGGATTTCCGACTGACCACCCTCGAAGCGCACCAGCTCGAAGCCCAGCAGCGTGACAAAGGGGATTTCAACGCCGAAGCTCATGTGTGTTCTTTCAAGCGCCCGTCACGATGCTCACGCCGCCGTCCACGGCCAGCCATTGGCCGGTGATGTGTTTGCCCGCGTCACTGGCATACAACAGGGTCAGGCCCTTGAGGTCTTCGTCATCGCCCAGGCGGCCCAGCGGCGCATGGGACGCCATTTTTTCCTCGCCCAGGCTCTGGATCAGCGCGGCGGCCATCTTGGTCATGAAGAAACCGGGGCAGATGGCATTGACGTTGATGTTGTACTTGCCCCATTCGGCGGCCAGCGTTTTGGTGAAGCCGATCACTGCTGTCTTGGAGGTGTTGTAGGCAATGGTCTGCATCTCGGGCGGGTTGCCGTTCAGGCCCGCGATGGACGCAATGTTGATGATGCGGCCTGATTTGCGCGGGATCATGCTGGCCTTGGCGAGGTGCTGGCTCAGGATGAAGTAACCGCGGATGTTGAGGTTCATCACCTTGTCCCAGGCTGCCACCGGGTGGTCTTCGGCCGGTGCGCCCCAGCTGGCGCCGGCGTTGTTCACCAGGATGTCCACGTCGCCCATGCGCTGCAGGGTTTCATCGGCCAGGCGGCGGATGTCTTCTTCCTTGCCGCAGTCGGCGGCGATCCAGCGGGCGTCGATGCCAGCGGCCTGCAGCTCGGCGGCAGCCTGCTCCAGGTCTTCGGCCTTGCGCGAGCTGAGCATGATGCGCGCACCCGCCTCACCCAGCGCGTGGGCCATCTGCAGGCCCAGGCCACGCGAGCCGCCGGTGACCAGGGCGGTCTTGCCCTTCAAATCGAAAAGTTGCTGCACGGTGTGCGCCATGGGTGTGTCTCCTGTCGGGTTCTGGTGGATCTGGGGCATTGTGCGGTGGCTGTCGCGCTCCGCTTGTCACCCCTGCGATATGGCATCGAAAGGGGAATCAAAAGGCTTCTTCGGGCAGGTCAGCACAGGTGGTGTCGCGCGTTTCGACCACGGCCAGCCAGGCGGCTATCTTGGGCAGCTCGTAGCGGAAGAAGTAACGCGCGGCCCCTACCCTGCCCTGCGTGGCCGGGTCAGCCTGCGTGGCGTCCTTGTCCAGTGCCGCCAACACCACGTCCAGCCACACCCAGGCCAGCACCATGTGGCCGAAGGCCTGCATGTAGGGCACGGCATTGGGCAGGGCCTCCGCCGGATTGCCAGTGGCCCAGGCGGCCTTGGTGGCGGCGCCCACGTGCTGTAGGGCCTTGCCCAAGGCATTGGCCTCTGCCGCCAGCGCAGGTTGCTGGATGGTGCGCTGGATGGTGGTGTTGATGCGTGCGGCCAGCAGTTGCAGGCCGCGCCCGCCTTCCATCAGCACCTTGCGGCCCAGCAGGTCAGCGCCCTGGATGCCGTGGGTGCCTTCGTGGATCATGTTCAGGCGGTTGTCGCGCCAGTACTGCTCCACCGGGAAGTCGCGGGTGTAGCCGTAGCCGCCGTGGATCTGGATGGCCAGCGAGTTGGCCTCCAGGCACCATTCGCTGGGCCAGCTCTTGGCGATGGGGGTCAGCACCTCCAGCAGCAGGCGGGCTTCGTCGGCTGCTTCGGGCGTACCGGTGTGCTGCTCGTCCACCAGCACGGCGCAGTACAGCTCCAGCGCCAGCGCGCCTTCGCAATAGGCCTTCTGGGCCAGCAGCATCCGTTTCACATCGGCGTGTTCGATGATGCGCACCTGGGGCTGGGCAGCATCCTTGCCGCCTGCGCCCATAGGCCGGCCCTGGGGGCGGTTTTTGGCGTAGTCCAGGCTGGCGTAGTAACCGGCCATGCCCAGCATGACGGCGGCGGTGCCCACGCCGATGCGGGCCTCGTTCATCATGTGGAACATGCAACGCAGGCCCTCATGCGGCTTGCCCACCAGGTAACCCACGGCACCGGCCTTGCCGTCCACCGGGTATTTGCCTTCGCCGAAATTGAGCAAAGTGTTGGTGGTGCCGCGCCAGCCAAGTTTGTGGTTCAACCCGGCCAGCGCCACGTCGTTGCGCACGCCGGTGAGCTGGCCGTCGGTGTTCACCAACTTCTTGGGCACGATGAAGAGCGAAATGCCCCGCGTGCCGGGGATCAGCTTGCCGTCCGGCCCGGGGATCTTGGCCAGCACCAGGTGGATGATGTTCTCGGTCAGCTCGTGCTCACCGGACGAGATCCACATCTTGTTGCCCGTGAGCCGGAAGCGCGGGCCCAGCGGGTCGTCTTCACTGCCCTGCCCATCGGGCACGGCGCGGGTGGCGATGTCGCTCAGACTGGAGCCCGCCTGCGGCTCGGACAGGCACATGGTGCCCGACCAGCGCCCGGAAAATTCGTTGTGGGCAAACACCGTCTGCTGCAGGGCGGTGCCATGGGCCATCAGCAGGCCGGCATTACCCCGGGTGAGCATGTTCGAGCCGATGCTGACCGACGCCATGGCAAAGAAGGCGTTGGCCGCCGCATCCAGCGTGTAGGGCAACTGCATACCGCCGATCTCATAGTCCTGCGCGGCGCTCAGCAGGCCCGACGCCACATAGGCGGCATGGGCGTCGTGGGTGGCCTGGGGCAGGATGACCTTTTCGCCGTCGAAATGCGGCTCCTGGGTGTCGACCAGCCGGTTGAACGGCGCGTATTTCTCACGCGCGATACGCTCGCAGGTGTCCAGAACCGCGTCGAAGGTTTCGCGGGAATGGTCGGCAAAGCGCGGGCGCTGGGTCAGACCCTCGGCGTGCAGCCAGTCGTACAGCAGGAAGTCGATGGTGGGGCGAAGGGCCATGGGGAAACCTCGGGGAAAAACAGGCGTCAGTGGGGTGATGCCCAGGGATAAGGAAGTGGCGTCCAGCGACGGCCAATCAGCTTGAGCCACTGGCGCTGCCATTTGGGCCGGGCGTTGAAGGCCAGCTTCGGAAGAATGCGCTGCGCGGGGTCCACCTCGGGCCAGTGCGCCAGCCACTGGGCCAGGCTGCTGCCCGCATACCGCGCAAAGAACTGCGCCAGGTCGGCACGGAATTCCTTGAACACGTGGTAATGCAGCACCACGTCTTCACAGTCAGCCACCGGCAGGCTGCGCACATCCAGCACGGCAGACAACGCGATCTGCTCCACCGTGTTGATCTGCACCACCGGGTAGATGGCGTCGATGGCGGCAATGGTCTGCTCCAGCAGGTCGATCTGGTCGGCGCGGAGGCCGATGATTCCGGAGTTCCACAGCGTCATGCCGGTGCGCAGCTGCCGCTCGGCGCCGCACACCTGGAAGCGGTGGGCCTGGATGGCCTGGTACAGGCGGTGCTTGGAACGGGTCTCGTGGTGGGTGGCCTCGGGCGTACCTTCACTGGCGTGCAGGACGACCGTGCCGGCACGGATGCGCTCGAACAGGGGCAGCACCGGCGCCATGAAGCTGGTATCCGAGTCCACAAACATGAAGGTGTCACTGGGTGCCGCACCCGGCTCCTGCAGCACTGTCTGCATGGCTTGCAGCATGGCGCAGGACTTGATGCGGTGCAGGTAGTCCACGCTGCCGCGCCAAGCCTGCAGTTGCGCTGGAGTCAAAGGCAGGTAGCGCAGCGTGTCGTGTTGGCCCAGCACGCGCTGGAAATACGCAGCGTCATCGGTGGCCACCACGATACGCACGGCCTCCGGCGCATGGTGGCGCCAGAGGGAGAGGATGGAGTAGATGGCCTCGTCGCGGTAGCAGTCCGCGCCGTGGGCCATGTAGATCAGGGTGTTCAAGGGAAGCTCAGCTCAGGCAGTTGAAGCTGTGAGTGTGCCCCACCTCAAAGCCTTTACAGAACTTCGAAAACGCCTGCCGCGCCCATGCCACCACCGATACACATGGTGACCAGCACCCGCTTGGCGCCACGGCGCTTGCCTTCGATCAGGGCATGGCCGGTGAGGCGTTGGCCGCTGACGCCATAGGGGTGACCCACGGCGATGGCGCCGCCGTTGACGTTGAGGCGGTCTGCAGGAATGCCCAGCTTGTCACGGCAGTAGATGACCTGCACGGCGAATGCCTCGTTCAGCTCCCACAGGTCGATGTCGTTCACCGTCAGGCCCAGCTTCTTGAGCACCTTGGGGATGGCAAACACCGGGCCGATGCCCATCTCGTCGGGCTCGCAGCCGGCAACGGCAAAACCCAGGAAAC
>Ga0208564_1000316_pt1 | contig 44554 bp, 37 predicted proteins | sample AD_UKC073_MetaG_FD_184439 | JGI IMG/M metagenome (GOLD analysis project Ga0208564, IMG submission 184439) | Active sludge microbial communities of municipal wastewater-treating anaerobic digesters from USA - AD_UKC073_MetaG (SPAdes) (version 2) | ecosystem: Engineered > Bioreactor > Anaerobic >... | reverse complement strand
CGAAGCGCTGCAGCGCCCAGGCCAGGCAGGCGGTGGAATCCTGGCCGCCGGAGAACAGCACCAGCGCGTGGCGGGGGTCGGGCGGCGGGTCGGGGGCATGCATGCCGCGCAGTTTGCCGCAGTGCAGCGCCGGCGCCGCGACGCAGGCTGCACGCCGGCGCGCGTCAGCCGCGGATCTCGCCCTGCCCCAGCACCACCCACTTCAGGCTGGTCAGCCCCTCCAGCCCCACCGGGCCGCGGGCGTGAAACTTGTCGGTCGAGATGCCGATCTCGGCGCCCAGGCCGTACTCGAAGCCGTCGGCGAAGCGCGTGCTGGCATTGACCATCACGCTGGCCGAATCGACCTCGCGCAGGAAGCGCATCGCATTCGGGTGGTTGGTGGTCAGGATGGCATCCGTGTGGTGGCTGCCGTGGCGGTTGATGTGGGCGATGGCGTCGTCCAGGCCGGCCACGATCTTCACGCTGATGATGGGCGCCAGGTATTCCTCGGCCCAGTCGGCCTCGGTGGCGTCGACGAGCTGCGCCCCCGGCACGGCCGCCAGGATGGCCTTGCTCTCGGGGCAGCAGCGCATCTCCACGCCCTTGGCCGCGAAGATGGCGCCGATGCGCGGCAGGAAGGCGCTGGCCTGCGCCGCATGCACCAGCAGCGACTCGGTGGCGTTGCAGGGGCTGTATTTCTGCGTCTTGGCGTTGTCGGTCACCACCAGCGCCTGGGCGATGTCGACCTCGGCGTCGATGTAGGTGTGGCAGTTGCCGTCCAGGTGCTTGATCACCGGCACGCGGGCCTCGGCGCTGATGCGCTCGATCAGGCCCTTGCCGCCGCGCGGGATGATCACGTCCACGTACTCGGGCATGGCGATCAGCCGGCCCACGGCGGCGCGGTCGGTGGTCTCGACCAGCTGCACGGCGTCGGCGGGCAGGCCAGCCTCGACCAGGGCCGCCTGCACCAGGCGCCACAGCGCCAGGTTGCTGTGCAGGGCCTCGCTGCCGCCGCGCAGCACGGCGGCATTGCCGCTCTTGATGGCCAGGCTGGCGGCCTCGATGGTCACGTTGGGCCGGCTCTCGTAGATCATGCCGAACACGCCCAGCGGCACGCGCATCTGGCCCACGCTGATGCCGGTGGGCCGGCGCTTGATGCCGATCAGCTCGCCCACCGGGTCGGGCATCGCGGCCAGCTGCTCGCAGCCCTCGGCCACGGTGGCGATGACCGCGGGCGTGAGCTTCAGGCGGTCGACCAGGGGCTCGGCCAGCCCGGCGCTGCGGGCGGCGGCCAGGTCCAGTTCGTTGTGCTGCGCCAGGTCGGCACCGGCCTCGCGCAGGCGCCGGGCCAGCGCCCGCAGCGCGGCGTTCTTGGCCGCGGTGGATGCGGCGGCCATGGTGGTGGCGGCAGCGCGGGCGGCCACGCCCACATGGGCCATGTAGGCAGGAATGTCGGTCGGGTTCATGGCCCGGATTTTCGTTCAAGGTGCGACGCCGGGCCGCCTGGCCGACCCGGTGGGCCCCGTGAGGCGACTGCAGAATGGGCAGGTCGCCACCCACGCCGCCCCGGCATCGCCCCATGCGCCACCTGCTGATCGCCCTGCTTGCCGCCGCCAGCCTGCTTGCCGCCTGCGACGAGCAGCGCGCCGCCAGGCTGGAAGAAGGCATCTCCACCGAGAGCGATGTGCGCCGCCAGTTCGGCGAACCGGCGCAGATCACCGAGCGGGCCGACGGCAGCAAGCTGCTGAGCTACCCGCGCCAGCCCGAAGGCTGGACCAACTACGAGGCCGAGGTCGGGGCCGACGGCAAGCTCACCGCGCTGCGCCAGCTGCTGACCGAGGCCAACTTCGCCAAGGTGCAGCCAGGCATGAGCGACCTGGCCGTGGGCAAGCTGCTGGGCCGCCATGCGAAGGAGCTGCGCTACGCCACCAGGCCCGGCGAGACGGTGCGGCGCTGGCATGTGCAGCGCGGCCAGGACAAGAAGGTCTTCGACGTGACCTTCGACGCCGACGGCAAGGTGCTGTCGTCGAACCTGGGCGACGACGATCGGCAGACGCAGACGGGTGGCTGATCAGCCTCGGCGACCCAGCCAGGCCAGCACGCTCAGCCAGCCCGTCACCGTCACCACGTAGCCCACAGTGGACAGCACGATGGCCGTGGTGGCCTCGGCTTCCAGCACCCGGTAGCGCTGGGCGAAGATCAGCGCATTGCTGCCGGTGGGCAGGGCCGCCATCAGCACCACCACCTGCAGCGCCAGGCCCTGCAGGCCGAAGCCCCAGCGCGCCGCCACCAGCACCAGCGCCGGCAGCACCAGCAGCTTCAGCAGCGTGGTGCCGAAGGCGCGGCGGGCAGCGCGGCGCACCGTGGCCACGTCGGTGTAGGCCAGCGTGATGCCGATCAGCACCAGGCACAGCGGCGCCACCGCGCTGCCCAGCAGGGCCAGCGTCTCGTCGACCGGGCCGGGCAGGGCCAGGCCGGTGGCGTTCCACAGCCCGCCCAGCAGCACCGGCAGCGTCACCGGGTGCACCACGGCATTGCGCACCGTGCTCGTCAGCGTGCGCCACAGGCTGGCCGTGGCCTCGTGCAGCGAGCGGGCCCGCGCCAGGTCCAGCTCGATCAGCATGGTGCACAGCGTCAGCAGCACCAGCGCATGCAGGCTGATCAGCGCGACGTGGATCGCCAGGCCGGCCTCGCCGTACAGCGCCGCCACCAGGGGCACGCCCACCTGCGCCGAGTTGCCGAACACCGCAGCGAAGGCGCGCGTGGCGGGCTGCGCGGCCAGGCGCTCGCTGGCCTCCAGGTCATGGCCCGCCGCAGCCGGCGGCTGGCGCCAGCGCTGCACGGCGTACACCGCCAGCACATAGGCCGCAGCCGGGCCGAAGTAGGCCAGCAGCGCGGTCCAGGGCATGGTCGACGGGTCCATGCGCGCGGTGGCGCGGAACAGCAGGGCCGGCACGAAGATGTAGAAGGCCGTGTTGCCCAGCAAGCGCGCCGGGTCCATGCCGCCGGCAGGTTCGCCCAGCCAGCGCATGCGCCCGGCAGCCCAGCCCAGGGCCACGGTGCAGAAGATGCCCAGCAGCTTGTTGAAGACGAGCAGCGACACGGCGGATCAGGGGCAGAGCACGCGGTCCAGCCAGGTGGCCACGGCCTGTTCCGGCAGCGCCACCTGCACCTGCTTGCGGCGCGAGGCTTCGCCGCGCAACAGGCTGAGGTCGCGCTTGGGGCAGCGCAGCTCAGCCGCCAGCCAGGCCAGCAGCGCGGCGTTGGCCTTGCCGTCGACGGGCGGTGCGGCCAGGCGCACGCGCAGCGCGCCGTCGTGCAGGCCGTCGGGCTGCGTCTTCTTCGCGTTGGGCTGCACGCTCAGGTCGAGCACGCAGCCGTCGTCGGCCGCCCGCAGGCAGGGCCAGCCGGGGCCGGTCACCGCCAAGTCAGCTCGCCTTCTTGCGGGCGGCGGCCTTCTTCGCCGGGGCGGCGGCGGTCTTCGCCGCCGTCTTGCGCGCCGGGATCACCTTGCCGTCGCCGCGCGGCGCGAACTCGAAGCCGACCTTGCCTTCCTTCTCGTCCCACACCAGCTGGGCCTTGAACTTGCGCTTGGTGCGGTTGCTGACGAAGCCGTCGAGCACGTCGGTCTTGCCGGTGGCCAGCAGCTTGGTCACCTGCTCGTGGTTCACCGGCTGGGTGAGGATGATCTTGCCGGTCTTGAAGTCGCAGGTGACATGCGCGCCCACGGCGTGCTGGCAGACGTAGTTGCTGCCGTGCTCGTACACATGCCCCTTGCACTTGGGGCAGGCGCCGAAGCTGGGCTGGCCGCTGAAATCCACCGGCTCGCCCTCGCCTTCGGCCGCCTTGGCGTCGTCGCCGAAGTCGAACTCCAGCTTCCAGTTGTTGAGCTCGTCGTCGCGCGCCAGCTTCAGCTCGGCAGTGAAGGGCCAGCCCGCCTTGGATCGGAAGCCCTCCAGCGGGCCGATCTTGCCGTCGCGCAGGAAGGTCTCCACCTCGTGCAGCTCGAAGCTGCGGCCGGCCGGGATCTTGGTGATCGAGAAGCCGCAGCCTTCGTCGTTCCCCGACTGGCCGGTGCAGGTGAAGCGGCGGTAGTTCTCCTTCACCACCCCGCCGCAGTTCGGGCAGGGCGTGGCCAGGGTCGCGTAGTCGCCGGGAATGGTGTCGCGGTCGTATTCCTTGGCCTTGCGCACGATGCGCTCGGCCATCGCCGCGATGTCCTGCATGAAGGCCTCGCGGCTCAGCTTGCCCTTCTCCATCTCGGCCAGCTGGTGCTCCCAGTTGCCGGTCAGCTCGGGCTTGGTCAGGTCCTCGATGGCCAGGCCGCGCAGCAGGGTCATCAGCTGGAAGGCCTTGGCCGTGGGCACCAGCTCGCGGCCCTCGCGCAGGATGTACTTCTCGGTCAGCAGCCCTTCGATGATGGCCGCGCGCGTGGCCGGCGTGCCCAGGCCCTTCTCGGCCATGGCCTCGCGCAGCTCGTCGTCGTCGATCAGCTTGCCCGCGCCCTCCATCGCGCTCAGCAGGGTGGCCTCGGTGTAGCGTGCCGGCGGCCGGGTCTTCAGTGCATGGACGCTGATGTGCTCGTTGGTGACCTGCTCGCCCGGCTGCACCGGCACCAGGCTCGCATCCTCGTCCTGGGCTTCCTTGCCGTAGACCGCCAGCCAGCCCGGGTTCACCAGCACCTTGCCGTTGGTCTGGAAGTGGTGGCCCTCGACCACGGTGATGCGCGTGGTGACCATGAACTCGGCCGGCGGATAGAACACCGCGATGAAGCGCTTGACCACCAGGTCGTAGAGCTTGGCCTCGGTCTCGCTGAGCGACCGGGGTGCCTGCAGCGTGGGGATGATGGCGAAGTGGTCCGACACCTTGGCGTTGTCGAAGATGCGCTTGCTGGGCTTCACGTAGCCGGCGTTCAGGCCCTTGCGGGCATGCAGGGCCAGCTCGCGCAGCGGGCCGGGCAGGTCCTCGCCGGCGATCATCTCGAAGGTGCTCTTCACCGTGCCCAGGTAGTCCTCGGGCAGGTGGCGGCTGTCGGTCCGCGGGTAGGTCAGCACCTTGTGCTTCTCGTACAGCGCCTGGGCGATGCTCAGCGTGGTCTTGGCACTGAAGCCGAAGCGGCTGTTGGCCTCGCGCTGCAGCGTGGTCAGGTCGTAGAGGCCGGGGCAGCTGCTGGTGCTGGGCTTGGCTTCCTCGGTGACGGTGCCGCTCTTGCCCAGCACCGCGTCGGCGATGGCATTGGCGTCGCGCTCGTTCCAGAGGCGGTCGGCGCGGCGGTCGGCATCGTCGTCCTTCTTCCACTTCGGGTCGAACCACTTGCCTTCGTAGTCGCCCGCTGCAGCGGCAAAGCCGGCCTTGATCTCCCAGTAGTCGCGGGCGACGTGCTTGCGGATCTTCTCCTCGCGCTCGACCATGATCGACAGCGTGGGCGTCTGCACCCGGCCCACCGTGGTCAGGAAGAAGCCGCCGTCGCGCGAGTTGAAGGCGGTCATCGCCCGCGTGCCGTTGATGCCGACCAGCCAGTCGGCCTCGCTGCGGCTGCGGGCGGCGTCGGCCAGGCCCAGCATCTGCCTGTCGCTGCGCAGCTGGTTGAAGCCGTCGCGGATGGCCTGCGGCGTCATGCTCTGCAGCCACAGGCGCTGCACCGGCTTGTCCAGCTTCGTCTTCAGGTTGTCGGCGTACTGCACGATCAGCCGGAAGATCAATTCGCCCTCGCGCCCCGCGTCACAGGCGTTGATCAGCGCCGTCACGTCCTTGCGCTTGACCAGCTTGACCAGGGCGTTGAGCCGGCTCTTGGCCTTGTCGATGGGCGCCAGGTCGAAGTGCGGCGGCACCACCGGCAGGTGGGCGAAGCTCCACTTGCCGCGCTTGACGTCGTACTCCTCCGGCGCCTTGATCTCCACCAGATGGCCCACGGCCGAGCTGACGACGTAGCGCTCGTTCTCGAAGTGGTCCTCGTGCTTGTCGAACTTGCCCGCCACGGGGGTCAGCGCACGCACGATGTCCTGTGCCACGCTGGGCTTCTCGGCAATGATGAGGGTCTTGCTCATGTGTCCAGTGTCGTCCCGTGAGGGTGGCCCGGTGCCCGGATGAAGCCTCCAGGCCCGTGCCTACAATCCGCTGCGCCGTACGCGCGTTCACGCGCGCCTGCCCACCTGTGTGTGCACGCGCGCGCCCATGAAATCACTTTAACCAATGACAAACGACGTGCAAGCCGACCGCAGGAAGGCCGCCGGCCCCGCCTCCGCCAAGGGGCCGGCCCGCAAGCCGGCACCCGGCACCGTCAAGGGCCGGCTGCAGGTGCGCGCCAGTGGCGTGCACGGCAAGGGCGTGTTCGCGCTGGTGCCCATCCCGAAGGACGAGCTGGTCATCGAGTACGTCGGCGAGGTCATCACCTGGGACGAGGCGCTGCGCCGCCATCCGCACGACCCCAGCCAGCCGGACCACACCTTCTACTTCCACCTCACCGACGAGCTGGTCATCGACGGCAATGTCGACGGCAACGCCAGCAAGTGGATCAACCACAGCTGCGATCCCAACGTCGAGGCCGACGACGAGTCGGGCCAGGTCTACCTGATGGCGCTGCGCGACATCCAGCCCGGCGAGGAACTGTTCTTCGACTACGGCCTGGTCATCGACGAGCGCTACACGCCGGCGCTGAAGAAGCGCTTCGAATGCCGCTGCGGCGCCCGCAAGTGCCGCGGCACGATGCTGGCGCCCAAGCGCGCGAGCAAGGCCGAGAAGGCGGCGGACCAGGCCAAGGACAAGCCGGCCGGCAAGAAGGCCGACGGGAGAACGAGCAAGAAGGCCACCAAGACCCAACGCGCATCCGGCGCGTCCAAGGCTTGAGCCAGGGCCCCGACCAGCCGGCGGCCGCGCCCCCGCTGCGCTGGGGTGCCGAGGCACTGTGGCAGCAGCTCGAACCGCAGCTGCCGGGCCTGACCGTCGAGATCGTCGCGCAGATCGGCTCGACCAACACCACGCTGCTGGAGCGTGCGCGCCAGTCGCCCACCGATGCGCTGGTGCCGGCCCTGCTGGTGGCCGAGCAGCAGACCGCCGGGCGCGGGCGCCAGGGCAAGACCTGGCACACCGGCATCGGCGATGCGCTGACCTTCAGCCTGGCCCTGCCGCTGGCGATGCGCGACTGGTCGGGCCTGTCGCTGGCCGTGGGCCTGGCCCTGGCCGACGCGCTGGACCCGATCGTCGACGCGGCCACTGCCGGCCAGCCACCCCGCCTGGGCCTGAAGTGGCCCAACGACCTGCTGCTGCGCGACGCCGACCCCGGCTCGCCGACCATCGGCCGCAAGCTGGGCGGCATCCTGATCGAGACGGTGCAGGCCGGCGCCCAGCGCATCGCGGTGATCGGCATGGGCCTGAACGTGCGCGTGCTGCCACCCGAGGCCCTGCCGCCCGGCCTGAGCTGGGGCCGCGCCGCGGTGCAGGAACTGTGGCCCGGCGCCGACGCGCCCGCGGTGCTGGCGCGGGTGCTGCCGCCCCTGGTGCAGGTGCTGCGCAGCTTCGAGCGTGACGGCTTCGCGCCGCTGCGCGCCGGCTTCAGCCGCCGCGACGTGCTCGCCGGCCGCGCCGTCACCACCACCCTGCCCGGCCTGCCGCAGGGCGTGGCCGATGGCGTCGATGCCAGCGGCACGCTGTGGCTGCGCACGGCCGACGGCGCACGCCACCCGGTGGCCAGCGGCGACGTGAGCCTGCGGCCGGCGACGTCCACACCACCGGTCGCCGGCTGAGCACCGCCATGCTGCGCACGCTGTTCCTGGTGCTGCTGCTGGCCAATGCGCTGCTGCTGGCGGCCACCAGCGGCCTGCTCGACACCGGCGGTGACAGCGAGCGCGAGCCCGAGCGCCTGCAGCGCCAGCACCAGCCCGGCCTGGTGAAGCTGCTCGATCCCCAGGCCGCCAGTGCCGCGCTGGCCGCCGCCAGCGCTGCCCGTGCCGCCAGCGCCGCGCTGGCCGCCGCCATCTGCACCGAGACCGGCCCGCTGGGCACCGCCGACGCCGCCGTGGCCGAGCGCCAGCTGCGTGAGCTGGACCTGCCGCCCGGCACCTGGCAGGCGCTGCGCCGCGACGAAGGCGGCGCCTGGCTGATCTACATGGGCCGCTTTGCCGACCGCGGGGCCATGCAGCGCAAGCTGGCCGAGCTGGCCCGGCTGAAGGTCGATGGCGAGGAGGTGCTCAACGCGCCCGACCTGCAACCCGGCATCAGCCTGGGGCGCTTCGAGGATGCCGAGGGCGCCCGCGCCGCGCTGGCGCAGCTGGGGCGGCACGGCGTGCGCACCGCCCGGGTGATCGCGCTGCAGGCGCCGCAGACGTTGACGGTGCTGCGCGTGCCCGCAGCCGACGGTGCGCTGCGCGCCCGGCTGGCGGCGCTGCAGCTGCCCGGCGTGCCCGGCTTCGTGGCCTGCGCGGCGGCCGGCGCCAGCCTGCCGGCCAGCGCAGCCGGGCCTGCGCCCGTGGCAGCCGCCAGCGCCGTCGCGTCCACGGCCAGCGCCGCGGCACCCGCAGCGCGGACCACCACCGCAGCCACCCCAGCCGCACCGGCCTCGCCTGCAACGGCGCCCGCCGCACGTGCCTCGGCGCCGACCGCCAAGACCCAGGCCAGCGCGCCAGCGGCCGCCGCGCCGGCATCACAGGCCCGCGTCGCCGGTGCCGACACCCGGGCTGCCTTGCAGCGCGCCGCGTCAGCCGCGGCGGCGGAGGCGGCGACCGCCGCCGTGAAACCGGCCCAGGTCGCCCCGGCGGGCAGCGCGCCGGCTTCCCGCTAGACCTTGCTAGCCCCTGGCGCGGCGCCGGCCCGGCCGGCCGCGCCACAGCAGCAGCACCGCCGCCGCCAGGCCGAGCAGCCAGCCGGCCTGCACCGCGCCGCCGCCGCCGCTGCCCGCCGGCGTCACCACCACGGGCGCAGCGGCCACGGTGATCGTCTGGCTGCTGCTGCGGCTGGCGCCGGTGTTGTCGGTCACGGTCAGCTGCACCACCACCGTACCGGCACCGCTGGTGGCCAGGCTGACGGTGCTGCCGTCGGTGGCGCCGATCAAGCTGGCCAGGCCCGCGCCGCTGGTGATCGCCCAGCGGTAGCCGGTTATGGCGCGGCCGGTGGCTGCGCTGGATCCCGTGCCGCTCATGCTGATCGTGTCGCCGACCGTGGGCGTGCTGTTAGAGGCGCCGATCACCGCCACTGTCGCCGCGCCAACTCTCAGAACGGCGTTGGAGGTTGTGATGCCCAGGCCGCTGTCGACCACTGTGAGTTGTACGGTGACATCACCTGCCGACAGTGTGTTCAAGACGAGGCTCGGGCCATTGCTGGCGCCACTGATCTGCACATGCGTGCCGCCGGAAATCACCGTCCAGTTCTGGCTTAGTACACGACGGCCACCATGCGTGCCAATGCTGCCAGTCAGATGTATGTCGTCGCCAGCCACCGGCGCAGCATTCGACACCCCAATGCTCAGGTCCGGTGGCTGCGTGAGTACGGTGCTGCCGCTGGCGCTGTTGCCAGCGCCATCCGTCACCGTCAGACGCACGGTCACGGTGCCGCTGCCATTCATCGTCAGCGTGGTGCGAGGGCCGACGCTGCCGCCGAGCTGGCCCAGGCCAGCACCATCGGTGATGAGCCATTGATAGGTGCCTGTATTGCGGCTGGAGGGCCCGCCGTCGAGCACGATGCTTGTGCCACTGGCCATCGCGTGAGCCGCTGCAATTACCGCCACCGGCGGCGCGGTTGTGCCGGCTGCCTGCGCTACCGCAGCGGCAACATCCAGCATTCCTGCGCCGCAGGTGCTGGTGGTGCAGTAGCACTCGACCTGGTCGGTGGCGTCGGGCGCGCGGCAGGCCACGGCGGTGGGTTCCTGCGCGCCGGCGGTCGGAAACGACCGGGCGGTGGCCTGCAGCGTGCTCCTGATCAGTGCAGGCGTCAGCGTCGGGTCGACCGCCAGCAGCAGCGCTGCCGAGGCGGCGACGATCGGCGTGGCGAAGCTGGTGCCCAGCGACGGACTGATGCCGCTGCTGTACACATTGGTGCCGGGCGTGGTGGTGCCGCTGTTGTCGGTGGTGACCAGGGGGTACAGGCACAGGCCGGTGTCGTTGACGCAGTTGCCGGCGGGTGCGGCGATCGCCACCTGCGGCCCGATGTTCGAGTAACCCACCTTGGTGCCGGCATGGCGCACGCCCGCCACCGCGAGCGCGCCGGTGCAGTTGGCCGGCTCGTTGACCGCATGGCCGGTGTCGTTGCCTGAGGCCACGACCACGGTCACGCCCGCAGCATTCAGCTCGGTGATGGCCTGGGCGTAGGCATTGCTGCAGGTGCCGGTCGAGCCCAGGCTCAGGTTCAGCACCCGCGCCGGGTGCGGGTTGCAGGTGGCGCTGACGGCCGAACCGCTGCTGCAGCCGGTGGCATTGGACAAGCCCGCGGCCCAGCGCATGCCGGCGATGATGTCGTCGTCGAAGCCGCCGCAGCGGCCCAGCACACGCACCGGCAGCACCATGGTGTCGCGCCCCGTTCCGGCGATGCCGATGCCGTTGTCGGTGGCCGCGCCGATCAGGCCGGCGACCTGGGTGCCATGCCAGCTGCTGTTGCTGACGGGGCACCTGGTGGTGGCTGTGGGGTTCCAGTCGCCAGGGTCGCTCGGGTCGGCGTCGCGTCCGGACTGAGCGTCGTTCGCGGTCGTGTTGTTGCTCACAAAGTCATAGCCCGGCCACAGCTTGCCCTGCAGGTCGGGGTGGTCGGTGCGCACACCGGTGTCGATCACCGCGACGGTGACGCTGGCCGAGCCGGTGGTGATCGCCCAGGCGCCCACCGCGTTGATGGCCGACACCAGGGTGGCGTCGGGTGCGCGCAGGTACCACTGGCCCGCGGCGGGCGTGGCGGTGGTCTGGTTGTCGCCGAACAGCGGGTCGCTGGGCGGCACGACCGCGTTGATGGTCTTGCGCCGCACCGGCTGCACCCATTCCACGTCCCCATCGGCGGCCAGCCGCGCCGCCAGCGCCTGCGGGCTGATGCCGCGGGCGCGCAGGCTCTGGCTGCGGGCGCCCAGCACATGGCCGTCCTGCAGCGCGAGTTGCAACCGGCCGCCCAGGCGCACTGCGCCACGCCGGGAGGCGGCCAGATCGGCGGCCAGCGCGCTGCCGCTGCGGTACTTGACGATCACCCGGGCATTGCCGTCGTCGTCGAGCGCGGCTGCTGCATCGGCATCGGCGCGCAGCGCGCGCTGCGGCATCTTCTCGGCGGCCTGCACGGCGCCCCCCGCCAGCAGCAGGCCCAGCACCAGCGGCAGCAGCCAACCCCAAACACCGCGCCGCACTGCCTGCTTCACTGCTGCCACTGTCGCCCCTTTTCCGGGGCATCGCCCGGCCAACCCCGCGCCCGAGACAGCCCCAGAACGCAACTGGCCAGGATGCTAGCCCGGCCAGGTGAAGTTTGATGTCTGGAAAAGCGCGCCAGCCTGCGGCGGCGCGCCGGGGTCAGGCGATGACGCGAACCATTTCCAGCACCTTGTTCGAGTAGCCCCACTCGTTGTCGTACCAGCTGACGACCTTGATGAAGGTCTTGTCCAGCGCGATGCCGGCGTCGGCGTCGAACACGCTGGTGCAGGGCTCGCCGCGGAAGTCGGTGGCCACCACCTTGTCCTCGGTGTAGCCCAGGATGCCCTTGAGCGCGCCCTGGCTCTGGGCCTTCATCTCGGCGCAGATGTCGGCGTAGCTGGCCTCGCTGTTCAGCTCGACGGTCAGGTCGACCACCGACACGTCGGACGTCGGCACGCGGAAGCTCATGCCGGTGAGCTTCTTGTTCAGCTCGGGGATCACCACGCCCACCGCCTTGGCCGCGCCGGTGCTGCTGGGGATGATGTTCTCCAGGATGCCACGGCCGCCGCGCCAGTCCTTGTTGCTGGGGCCGTCCACCGTCTTCTGGGTGGCAGTGGCGGCATGCACCGTGGTCATCAGGCCGCGCTTGATGCCCCACTTGTCGTTCAGCACCTTGGCCACCGGGGCCAGGCAGTTGGTGGTGCAGCTGGCGTTGCTGATGATGGTCTGGCCGGCGTAGGTCTGGTGGTTCACGCCGTAGACGAACATCGGCGTGTCGTCCTTGCTGGGCGCCGACTGGATGACCTTCTTGGCGCCGGCGGCCAGGTGCGGCTCGCAGGATTCCTTGGTCAGGAACAGGCCGGTGGCCTCGACCACCACGTCGGCGCCGACCTCGCCCCACTTCAGCTCGGCCGGGTTCTTCACCGCGGTCAGGCGGATGCGCTTGCCGTTGACGACCAGGGTGTTGCCGTCGACGCTCACGTCACCCTTGAAGCGGCCGTGCACGCTGTCGTACTTCAGCATGTAGGCCAGGTAGTCGGGCTCGAGCAGGTCGTTGATGCCGACGACTTCGATGTCGTTGAAGTTCTGCACGGCGGCACGGAACACCATGCGCCCGATGCGGCCGAAGCCGTTGATGCCGATCTTGATGGTCATGACTGTCACTCTCCAGGGTTGAGAAGAACCGGAACCGGATTCGGGGGCAGGCCTTACTTGCCCAGCACGGCGCGCACCGTGTCGGCCAGCGCCTCGGCGGTCAGGCCGAAGTGCTTGAACAGCACCGGCGCCGGGGCGCTCTCGCCGTAGGTGTCGATGCCCAGCACCGCAGCGCAGCCGTACTTCCACCAGCCGTCGGTGACGCCCGCCTCGATGGCGATGCGCGGCAGCTTGGCCGGCAGCACCGCCGTCTTGTAGGCCGCGTCCTGGCGGTCGAACACGCTGGTGCTGGGCATGCTGACCACGCGCACGGCGATCTTCAGCTGGGCCAGCGCGGCCTGCGCATGCAGGGCCAGCTGCACCTCGCTGCCGGTGGCGATGATCACCGCCTGGGCCGGCTTCTTCAGGCCCACCTCGCTGGGCTCGGCCAGCACGTAGGCGCCCTTGGCAATGTCGTCCAGACCGGCCTTGGGTGCATACGGCAGGTTCTGGCGGCTGAGCAGCAGCGCCGAGGGACGCGACTTGCTCTGGATCGCGCAGGCCCAGGCCACGCTGGTCTCGGCGGTGTCGGCCGGGCGCCAGACGTCCAGGTTCGGGATCAGGCGCAGGCTGGCGGCATGCTCGACGCTCTGGTGCGTCGGTCCGTCCTCGCCCAGGCCGATCGAGTCGTGGGTGAACACGTGCACCACCCGCGTCTTCATCAGCGCGGCCATGCGGATGGCGTTGCGGCTGTAGTCGCTGAAGGTGAGGAAGGTGCCGCCGTAGGGGATGAAGCCGCCGTGCAGGGCCACGCCATTCATGATGGCAGCCATGCCGAACTCGCGCACGCCGTAGTTGATGTGGCGGCCACCATTGGGCACGCCAGCCTCGTCGAAGCGCAGGTTGGGCGTGTGGCTGGTGTTGGTCAGGTTGCTGCCGGTCAGGTCGGCGCTGCCGCCCAGCAGCTCGGGCAGGGCGGCGGTGAAGGCCTCCAGCGCGATCTGGCTGGCCTTGCGGCTGGCCACGGTCTGCGCCGCGGTGTGGGCGGCAACAGCCGCGTCCACCGCCACCTGGGCGAAGTTCGCCGGCAGCTCGCCCGCCAGGCGGCGCTTCAGTTCCGCAGCCAGCGCCGGGTGCTTGGCGGCGTACTTGTCGAAGACCTTGTTCCACTTGCCTTCGGCCGCGTCACCGGCGCGTTTGGCGTCCCAGGCGGCGTAGGCGGCCTCGGGGATCACGAAGGGCTCGTGCGCCCAGCCGATGGCCGCGCGGGTGAGCTGGATCTCCTCGGCGCCCAGGGCCTCGCCGTGGGCCTTGGCGGTGCCGGCGCGGTTGGGCGAACCCTGGCCGATGTTGGTCTTGCAGATGATCAGCGTGGGCTTGCCGCTGCCGGCCTTGGCCTGGGCGATGGCAGCGTCCACCGCGTCCACGTCATGGCCGTCGACCGGGCCGATCACGTTCCATTGGTAGGCGGCGAAGCGCTGCGCGACGTCGTCCACGTACCAGGGCTTCACCTGGCCGTCGATGCTGATGCCGTTGTCGTCGTAGACGGCGACCAGCTTGTCCAGCTTCCAGGCGCCGGCCAGGGCGCAGGCCTCGTGGCTGATGCCTTCCATCAGGCAGCCGTCGCCCAGGAAGGCCCAGGTGCGGTGGTCGACCACGGCATGGCCGGGGCGGTTGAATTCCTGCGCCAGCAGCTTCTCGGCCAGCGCCATGCCCACCGCGTTGGTGATGCCCTGGCCCAGCGGGCCGGTGGTGGTCTCGACGCCGGGGGTGACATGCACCTCGGGGTGGCCGGGCGTCTTGCTGTGCAGCTGACGGAAGTTGCGCAGCTCGCTCATCGGCAGGTCGTAGCCGGCCAGGTGCAGCAGCGCGTAGATCAGCATCGAGCCGTGGCCGTTGCTCAGCACGAAGCGGTCGCGGTCGGCCCACTGCGGGTTGGCCGGGTTGTGCTTCAGATGCCGGCCCCACAGCGCGACGGCGATCTCGGCCATGCCCATCGGCGCGCCCGGATGGCCCGAGTTGGCCTGCTGGACTGCGTCCATCGCCAGCGCGCGCACGGCGTTGGCCATCAGCGTCGAGGTGGCTGCCGCCTTGGCGGCCGCCTTCGCGGCCTTGGCCGCAGCGTCGACCGGCTTGCGTTCGGGCTTGGGTGCCGGCGTGGCGGGCGTGGCCGCAGCGGTGCTGGGCTCTTGGAGGTTCTCGGAGTTGGCCATGCGCGGCGCCGCTGGGGCGTGGAGGTGATTCGGGGAAACGCGGATTTTAGCCGGCTGCTTCCGCTGCCCCGCGGCGCGATCCTGGTGCGCCGGCCTGCGCCTTCGTCCGCGGCCGGCTTGATCTTTCGCAAGGCCGGCAGGCCGCTGGCGGATCAATCTGCAGGCATTGACCACCACCGCGACTGCCTGCTGCTGCCATGCGCCACCTTGCCCTCGATGTCATCCGCGACGAACACCAGGCCCTGGCGGCCATGCTGCGCTCGATGCCGCTGCTGGTGGACCAGGCCCGGCGCGAAGGCCATGCGCCCAACTTCGACGTGCTGCGGGCGATGCTGTTCTACGTCGACGAATTCCCCGAACGCCTGCACCACCCGAAGGAGAGCGAGCTGCTGTTCCCGGTGCTGCGCCAGCGCTGCCCCAGCATCGCCGGCACGCTGGACCGGCTGGACGCCGACCATGCCCGCGGCGAGGCCGCGATCCGCGAGCTGGAGCACCAGCTGCTGGCCTACGAGGTGCTGGGCGCGCCGCGCCGCCAGGCCTTCGTCGACGCGCTGCAGCGCTACATCGACGGCTACCTGGCCCACATGATGGCCGAGGAAACCGAGGTGCTGCCCGCCGCACGCGAGCACCTGACCGAAGCCGACTGGGCCACGCTGGACGCCGCCTTCGCCGCCAACCAGGACCCGCTGACCGGCCACCAGGCCGATGCGGTGTACCAGCCGCTGTTCCAGAAGATCCTGATGCACGCACCGGCGCCGATCGGTCTGGGGTGAGCCCGGACACAAACCGTCCTGAGGACGGTTTGTGCCTGGCGAACCGGCCGAGCTCTGCGAGGCCGTGGGGGAGCGAGTCGCAATGCCGCGGCCTACACTGCCGCCGCCATGCCCGCCGCCGCCAACCTCCCTGCCCTGATCCTGGCCGCCGGCCGTGGCGAGCGCATGCGCCCGCTGACCGACGCCTGCCCCAAGCCGCTGCTGCCGGTGGGCGGTCGGCCGATGATCGAGTGGCACCTGCACGCGCTGGCCCAGGCCGGCGTGCGCCAGGTGGTGATCAACACCGCCTGGCTGGAAGACCGCTTTCCCACCGCGCTGGGTGACGGCAGCCGCTGGGGCCTGGCGATCCACTACTCGCACGAAGGCCGCGACCACGGCGGCGCGCTGGAAACCGCCGGCGGCATCGCCAAGGCCCTGCCCTGGCTCGGCGACGGTTTCTGGCTGGTGTCGGGCGACATCGTCGCGCCGGGCTTCGGCTTCGACGCTGTGGCGGCGCAGCGCTTCATGGCGGGCAGCGACGACGCGCATTTGTGGCTGGTGCCCAACCCCGCCTTCCATGCCGCGGGCGACTTTGCGCTCGATGGCGACCGCGTGCGCCGCCCGCCCGCCGGCCAGCCGCGGCCGCTGACCTACGCCAACATCGCCCTGGTGCGGCCGCGCCTGGTGCAGGGCATCGCCAGCGGGCAGCATGCGCCGCTGGGGCCCTGCCTGTTCGCCAGTGCCGACGCCGGGCGCCTGGGTGGCGAACGGCTGGCCGGTGCCTGGCACAACGTGGGCTCGCCGGCCCAGCTGGCCGCCGCCGACGCGGCGCTGCAGGCGGCCGCATGACCACGCCAACTCCGGGCTGAGCCTGCTGGAAGGAACGCGCATGAACGACGCTGTGGCTGATGCCCGTCCCTGGCGCCTGGCAGTGATCGGCGCCGGCCCCGCCGGACTGGCGCTGGCCCTGCAGGCCGCCCGCAAGCTGCCCACCGCCGAGGTCACGCTGTTCGACGCCCGGCCAGCCGACAAGGATGTGTCGGGCGACCCGCGCACGCTGGCGCTGGCGCTGGGCAGCGTGCAGCTGCTGCGCCAGCTGGGCGCCTGGCCCGAGGCGGCGGCGCGGCCCATCACCGAGGTGCTGGTGTCGCAGGCGCCGCCCACGCTCGACCTGGCCGGTCGGCCGGCCGAGGTGCGGCTGCGCGCCGTCGACGAGGCCGTGCCCATGCTCGGCGCGGTGCTCAACTACGGCGCGCTGGTGGCCGCCCTGCAGCGGGCCTGGCAGGCTGCCGAGCTGGCCGCGCCACAGCGCCTGCACAGCCGCTTCGGCCAGCCGGTGGCCGACGTGCGCAACCTGGGCGCCGGCGTCGAGGTCGATGCCGGCATCGCCGAGCACTTCGACCTGGCGGTGGTGGCCGAGGGCGGTGTCTTCGCCGACCAGGCGCGCAAGGCCATCGTGCACGACTACGGCCAGACCGCCTGGGTCGGCACCGCCACGCTGGACGGCGCCACGCCGGGCCTGGCGGTCGAGCGCTTCACCCGCCAGGGCCCACTGGCCCTGCTGCCCTTGCCGCCCGCTGCCGATGGCCGCGCGCAAGCCGCGCTGGTGTGGTGCGTCACCACCGACGACGACCCGGTGGCCGCGCTGGACGATGCCCAGCGCATCGCCGTGCTGAACACCCTGCTGCCGGCGGCCGCCGGCACGGTGGTGGCGCTGTCGCCGCTGAAGCATTTCGCGCTGGGCCTGAACGCCGAGCGCACGCTGACCGATGGCGCCGTCGTGCGCATCGGCAATGCCGCACAAACCTTGCACCCGGTGGCCGGCCAGGGCCTGAACCTGGGCCTGCGCGACGCCGCCGCCCTGGTGCAGGCGCTGCGCCATGCCCGGCCCGCCCAGCTGCCGGCCCTGCTGCGACGCCTGGAATGGCAGCGCGGCCCCGACCGCTGGAGCATGATCGCCACCACCGATTTCCTGGCGCGCAGCTTCACCTGGCGCTGGCCGGGGCTGGCGGCGGCGCGCGGCCTGGGCCTGGCCGCGCTGCAGGCCCTGCCGCCGCTGAAGTCGGCGCTGGCGCGGCAGATGATGTTCGGACGGCGCTGACCTCAGGCCCCGCAGGCGGGCGTGGTGCTGCTGCCGAAGCTGGCGGTGCCGGCCACGGTGGCGGCATCGGTGCCCAGGCCGGCCAGGGCCTTGCTGGCGAAGACCAGCGTGCGCGCCGTCGTGTCGACCGTGATGCCGGTGATGGCGGCGCCGCTCTTGTTGTCGTAGACCGACCAGCCCGAGCCCACCTCGAACACGCTGACGTGCATCGGCACCTTGTCGCCCTGGCGGAAGTAGACCTGCACGGCGTACTTCTTGCCGTTGGCGCCGTTGGCGTTCTCCCAGAACACCTCGCAGTAGGCCACGCTGCTGAAGCCGTCGGCCGCCCGGGCGCTGGTGCCCTTGGTGGTGGCGGTGGACAGGTCGATGGTGGTGGCCTGAGCCGCGGGCGTGGCGGCCGACAGCGTGAGGGTGCCGCCGGTGGCGACCGTCGGCGTGGAGGTGGCGGCATCGTCGCCACCACCGCCGCACGCGGCAAGCAGGCTGGCCAGGGCCAGGGTGGACAGTACGGGCAGCAGGCGGTGGATCATGGCGGGCTCCGGTTCGCGTGGGGGGTGGTGATGCCTGTACACGCCGCAGCCCGCGGCCGAACGGCTCACCGGCCGGCGCCGCACCCCCCGGAACCGGGGTGTCAGCGGCCCGTCATGGGCTGCGTGCTACATTCGCCGCCCATGCGCGCCAACCGCTTCTTTTTTGCGTACTTTTGGTTCTCGCCCCCCACCGGCGGCTGGAGAAGCAATCGCGCGTGACCAACAAGCGAAGCAAGCACCAGACAAACCGCCGGCAACCCCGGCGGTTTTTTTTCGCCCTCGCCCCGAATCCAACCCCGCCGTCCAGGAGCAGACCATGGCCCCCAAGCACCCGAGCAGCCCCTCTCTCAGCACCGAGCCGGGCTTCGGCTACGTGCTCAGCGAGAAGACCAGCCAGACCGACGACCAGCGCATCGAGGAAGTGACCCCGCTGCCGCCGCCCGAGCACCTGATCCGCTTCTTCCCCATCGCCGGCACGCCGGTGGAGAAGCTGATCGGCGACACCCGCCACAGCGTGCGCCGCATCATGGACGGCAAGGACGACCGGCTGCTGGTGGTGATCGGCCCCTGCTCGATCCACGACCCGGCGGCCGCCATCGACTACGCCCGCCGCCTGAAGGCCGAGCGCGCCAAGTACAAGGACACGCTGGAGATCGTGATGCGCGTCTACTTCGAGAAGCCGCGCACCACGGTGGGCTGGAAAGGCCTGATCAACGACCCCTACCTGGACGAGAGCTACCGCATCCACGAGGGCCTGCGCATCGCCCGCCAGCTGCTGGTCGACATCAACCGCCTGGGTGTGCCGGCGGGCAGCGAGTTCCTCGACGTGATCAGCCCGCAGTACATCGGCGACCTGATCAGCTGGGGCGCGATCGGCGCCCGCACCACCGAGAGCCAGGTGCACCGCGAACTGGCCAGCGGCCTGTCGGCGCCCATCGGCTTCAAGAACGGCACCGACGGGAATCTCAAGATCGCCACCGACGCGATCCAGGCCGCCAGCCGGCCGCACCACTTCATGTCGGTGCACAAGAACGGCCAGGTCGCCATCGTGCAGACCAAGGGCAACCAGGACTGCCACGTCATCCTGCGCGGCGGCAAGGCGCCCAACTACGACGCCGCCAGCGTGGCCGCGGCCTGTGACGAGCTGCGCGCGGCCAAGCTGCCCTGCCAGCTGATGATCGACTGCAGCCATGCCAACAGCAGCAAGCAGCACCAGCGCCAGATCGACGTGGCACGCGACATCGGCCAGCAGATGGCGGCCGGCAACACCTGCATCACCGGCGTGATGGTGGAAAGCCACCTGACCGCCGGCGCGCAGAAGTTCAGCCCCGGCAAGGACGACCCGGCCAACCTGGCCTACGGCCAGAGCATCACCGACGCCTGCATCGGCTGGGACGACTCGGTGGGCGTGCTGCAGGTCCTCAGCGACGCGGTGCTGGCCCGCCGTGCTGCCGCCAAGGGCTGAAGCGAAGCGGCGCTGGCGTGATAGGTTGGGCACTCCAGCCCAGCCGCTGCGGGCGGGCGCTGTCAGCTTGGGCCACGCACCGGCCGTTAAGGTGGCAGCAATCCTTTGCACACCACCATGAACGCCGTCAGCGCCCCCGAGCACCGCGCCCTGAGCCTGGTCGAGATCATCGACTTCAAGTGGCTGATGGCCGGCGACGGCCACCATGTGCACGTCGAGCACCTGCAGGCCGACCCCGAATACGCCCGCCAGTGCCTGGCGCTGGCCGCCGCCTCGCGCATCGCCGCGCTGCGCGACACCGCACGCCGCCTGGCCGCCACGCTGGGCCTGGTGCTGCCGCCCTCGGCCTGATCAGGGCGCCGGCCAGGCCACCGTCGCCGGCAGGCGGCCCGCCGCCTTCAGCGCCTGCAGGCCCGCCAGGCCCCGCTGGCGCAGCGCGTCGGCATCGGCTTCCGCACCGCGCAGGCTGTCACCCAGCGTCCACGCCGCCAGCGCCGCCTCGCGCGCCAGCAGGGTGTTGAAGGGCTCGGCCGCGGCCGCCTGGTCCAGCAGGGCCAGGCCGGCCCGGGCATCATCGACCAGCCGCCGGCGCACCTCGGCCGCCAGCGCCCCGCCCGCGCCCAGCAGCACCTGGGCCCGCACCAGGGCGAACTTCGCCGCCTCGGCATCGGCCGGCGGCGCCGCCAGCACGCCAGCGCGGCGGGCGTCCAGCGCCTGCTGCAACGCCCGCGCAGGCGCCGGCTTGCCTACCAGCAGCCACTGCCGGGCCAGGTCGCGGTCGCTCTCGTCCAGGCGGCCGACCAGGGCCTTGACCTGCGGATGCTTCTCGCGCAGCTGGCGCAGCAGCCGGTTCTCGCGCTCGTACCAGGCCAGCGCCTGGGCATGGCGGCCCAGGGTGAACAGCTGCTCGGCCAGCGGGCCGTAGCCGTTGGCCAGGTTGCGCTGGGCCCGCTCGTTCGACGGATCGGCCTGGGCCTGCGCCTCGCGGCGGGCGATCGACTGCTGCCACAGCGCGATGCCGGCGTCGGTGTCGCCGGTCTCCAGCAGTGCATCCGCCAGCCGGCCCTCGGCCAGGTACAGCCAGCGCTGCCAGCGCGGGTTGTCCGGCTGCAACTGCACCAGGCGCTGCGCCATCGCATGGCTGCGGCGCTGCGTGGCCAGGCTGCCGGCGAAGTCGCCGCCGATGCGCTGGAAGTCGCTGAACTGGTTCAGCAGGCCGCCGCCGTGCTCCAGCACCGGGATCGCATCGGGATGCGCCGCCAGCAGCGCGGCATGTTCGGTCACCAGGCGCTCGATCTGCCCACGCGCCTCGGCATAGCGCCCCAGGCCGGGGTGGTAGGGCCAGTAGTCGACCGAGGCCCGGTAGCGCGCCGCCTCGATGCGGCGCAACTGCAGCGCCAGGTCGCCGGGCGCCGCCCGGGCCAGCGTGGTGGCGTGGCGCAGCGCGGTGTCGTAGTGGCGCGCGGCCAGCGCCAGGTCGCCGCCACTGCGGGCCTGGTCGCCCAGGCGCTGGGCGATGGCGAACAGCCCCTGCACGTTCTTCAGGTCGCCGGGCGCCAGCCGGGCCAGCGATTCCCGCAGCGCCAGCGCCTTGTCGAAGCTGCGGCGCGCATCCTCGGGACGGCCCAGGTTGGCCTGCATGTTGTTGCCCTGGATGTCGCCCACGCGCTCGTAGGCCTCGGCCAGGTCCCGCAGCAGGTCGGCATCGGTCAGGCGCTCGGCCGACAGCCGGTCGAGGTACTGCAGCGCCGTGGCCACCAGCTTCTCGCGGCCGGCGGTGGGGCCGTCGCGCAGGGCGGTGTCGACGTCGAACAGCATGGTGCGGGCGAAGCGGCGCACCTCGTCGAAGCGGTGCTCGGCCAGCGCACGCTGCTGCTGCGCCACCACCGCCTGCCAGGTGGCCAGCGCGCTGCTGCCCAGCACCGCCACCAGGGCCAGCGCCGCCAGCGCGGTGCCCAGGCGGTGGCGGCCGACGAACTTGCGCGCCCGGTAGTGCCAGCGGGCCGGCCGGGCGCTGACCGGAAAACCCGCCAGCCAGGCGCGCAGGTCGGTGGCGAAGGCGTCGACGCTGGCGTAGCGGCCCTCGGGCGTCTTGTCCAGCGCCTTCAGCAGCACGTTGTCCAGGTCGCCTTCCAGCCTGCGCCGCGTGGCCAGCCACTGGGCGTCGGCCGCCAGCCCGGGGCCGCCGGTGGCTGGCAGCGTCAGCGCGCTGGGCCGCGGCGGCTGCTCTTCCAGCACGGCGCGGGCGGCCTCGGCGGCGCTGCCGGCCTGGCGGCCGGTGGGGCGCTGGCCGGTCAGCATCAGGTACAGCAGCACGCCCAGGCTGTAGATGTCGGTGGCCGTGCCCACCGGCTCGCCGCGCACCTGCTCGGGGCTGGCGTAGTGCGGCGTGAACGGCCGCTCGCCCACCACCGTGGCCTGGCCGTCGGCGCCTTCCAGCGGGTCCAGCGCCTTGGCGATGCCGAAGTCCAGCAGCTTGACCTGGCCGTCGTCGGTCACCAGCACGTTGCCGGGCTTGAGGTCGCGGTGCACCAGCAGCGCCCGGTGCGCATGCGCCACCGCGTCGGCCAATTGCAGGAACAGCGCCAGCCGCTGCGCCAGTGGCAGCCCGGCGCAGGCGGCGTCGATCGGACGGCCCTGCACCAGCTCCATCACGATGCACGGCGCGCCGTCGGTGGTGCGCGCCACGTCCAGCAGGTGGGCGATGTGCGGGTGGTTCAGCCGCGCCAGGGCCCGTTGCTCCAGCGCGAAGCGGGCCAGCACGCGCTGCGAATCGAGCCCGGCGCGCAGCACCTTGATCGCCGCGCGGCCGCCATGGGCGCCATCGTCGCGCACGGCGGCCCAGACCTCGCCCATGCCGCCGCGGCCCAGCAGCGCCTCGATGCGCCAGGGGCCGATGCGCTCGCCGCGGCGGTCGGGCGCGGTGTCGGCCGGTGTGTCGACCGCCGCCAGCGCCGCCGCGGCCGGTGCGCCCAGGAAGCCGTCGCTGCCGGTGCGCGCCGCATCGGCATGGGCCAGCAGTGCCCGCACCTCGCGCTGCAGCGCCGGCCCCGCGCCGCTGGCGTCCAGCGCGGCGTCACGCTCGGCCGGCGGCAGGTCGGCCAGCCGGTCGAACAGCGCACGCACCGCGGCCCAGTCCACCCCATCGGTCCCAGCGGTCCCGTCGGGCCGGGTCGGCGGATCAGGCGGTGGCAGCGGCGGCATGGGCCGGCATTCTGCGCAAGCTGCGGCCCCGGCCGGCGGCCTGCTCCCACGGGCCGGGGGCGGCACAATCCCGCCATGGCGAGCCGAGACTTCGCACCGCAGCCGATGCCTGACGACGAGCCCACGGCCGGAGACGTGACCCAGTGGCTGCAGGCCCTGGACGGGTTGCAGCCGGCAGCGGCCAGCCAGCTCTTCGCCCTGCTCTACGGCGACCTGCGCCGCCTGGCGCGCAGCCACATGCGGCGCGAGGACAGCGGCCACACGCTCAGCGCCACCGCGCTGGCGCACGAGGCCTGGTTCCGCATGGCCGAGCAGACCCGCACGCAGTGGAAGAACCGCAGCCACTTCCTGGCCGTGGCCTCGACCATGATGCGGCGCATCCTGGTCAACCACGCCCAGGCCCAGCGCGCGGCCAAGCGCGAGGCCGACCTGGTGACGCTGACCCTGGCCGGGCTGGCGGAGGTGGGCGCCGCGCCCGACCGCGACCTGGTCGCCGTGCACGAGGCGCTGCTGGCCTTCGAGGCGGTGGACGCGCGTGCCGCGCGGGTGGTCGAGCTGCGCTTCTTCGGCGGCCTGGAGAACACCGAGATCGCCGAGGTGCTGGGCATCTCGCTGGCCACCGTCAAGCGCGACTGGACGCTGGCGCGCGCCTGGCTGCACCGGGCGCTGGGCGGCAGCGCCTGAACCCGCCTAGCGCACAGCCGAACCCGCAGACGCCGGTGCGCTTCCCGCGTCGCCGCGCGCCGTGGCCGAGGCCGGCAGCGGGTCGAGCAGGCCGCGCTCCAGCCGCTCCACCTTGGGGTCGACCCAGGGGCCGGTGATGCGGAACTCGCGCGCGCTGGCCAGGCGCAGCGGCTCGCGCAGCAGCCACTGGCCGACGAAGGCGCCCAGGCCCACCGCCGGGTTGATGGCGGCATAGGCCAGGGCCGGGCCGCTGGCGTTGATCTCGGGCACCACCACCACATGCAGGTCCTGCGTCTCGCGGGCGAGGTCGGCGCTGCCTTCCATCGCCACCAGGGCCTGCAGGCCGCGCAGGCGCAGGTTCTCGGTGCTGGCCAGGCCGCCCTTGACCTGCACGGCCGCGGTGGCGCTGTCGAAGGCGAAGCCCTGCTGGAAGACATCGCGGAAGTCCAGCGCCAGGCGCCGCGGCAGCGACTGCAGGCTCATCACGCCCAGCAGCCGCGCCGCGCCCGGGTCCATCTGCAGGAACTGGCCGCCCTTCATCGCCATGTCCAGCCGGCCGCCGAGGGAGTGAAAGTCCAGCGCCAGCGGCGAGCCGTCCCAGCCCAGGCTGCCGTGCATGCGCCCGCTGGCGCCGCGCAGCACCTTGCCGAAGCCCAGCCGCTCCAGCAGCGCGCCACCGTTGGCCACGTCCAGCTCGAACTTCAGCGCCATGCGCCGGCGCGGGCTGCCGGGCACCAGGTCCCAGGCGCCGTCGGCGCTCAGCACCGCGTCGTCGTTCTTCAGCAGCAGCCGCGTCAGCTGCCATTGGCTGCGGCCGGCCGGGTCGGTGGGCGACGGGCGGTTGGCCGCCTGCAGCGCCAGGCTGCCGAACTTGCGGCCGCGCAGCTCGAAGTCGGCCACCTCGATGTCCAGCGCCGGCAGCACCAGGCCGCTGCGGTCGACCAGCTGCGACACCGGGTCGGCGGCACCGGCCGCGGCCGGCTGCGTCACCTCGTCGGGCAGGCTCAGGCGGCTGAGCTGGGCGCGCAGTCGCCCCGGCGCGGCGGGGTTGCGCGCCGCGCGGTAGTCGAAGCTGCCGGTGGCCTGGTCGGACTTGAACTGGCCGCGCCAGCCCTCGCCGGCCTCGGCGGTGGGCGGCAGGTTCTGCAGGTCGAGCGCGACGCCGCTCAGGCGCCGGCCGCCGGCCAGCAGCTCGGTGGCCTGCAACTGCAGCGACTGCGGCAGCCAGGCCAGGTCGTCGGCCGCTGCCGCGGCCGCAGCGCCCGCCGACGACGCGGCCACCGCCGGCGGCGCCAGTGCGTTGCGCCAGGCGTCGGCGTCCACCCGGCCCAGCACCAGCACCGCCCGGCCGCCGGGCGTGACCTCGGGCAGCGGCGCATCCCAGGACCAGGCGCTGCGCAGCAGCCGGCTGCCGCCCGGCGCGCCATGGTCCATCAGCAGCGCGGCCTTCAGCGCGCCCAGGTCCAGGCGCAGCGCGTCGCGCGCCGGGCCGACCGCAGGTCCGCCATTCGCCCGCACCTCCGGCGCACTGGACAGGCGCAGCGGCAGCGCGGGCTCGGCCGCCTTGCCCAGCGGCGCCGGCAGGTCGATGGCCATGCCCTGCAGGTTGCTGGCCAGCTGCCAGTCGCTGCGGCCGCCCTGGGCCAGCGGTGCCACGCTGGTCTGCAGCCGGTAGGTGGCCTGGCCCTGCAGCCGCTGCGCCAGCCTGGGCACCACCGGGCCCAGCTCGCCGGCGCGGCGCAGCGCATCGGCGGTGGCCACGCCGTTGACCACCAGGCGCAGGCCGCCCTCGGCCGGGCTGGTGACATCGAGCACCGCCTCGCCGCCCAGCAGCTGCGCCCGCAGGCCGCTGATGGCCAGGCCCTTGTTGGTGGACTCGATGCGCCCGCGTGCATTGGCCAGCAGCGGCAGGTCGGGCCGCAGCCGCAGCTCGTTGCCCGGCAGCTGCAGGCCGGCCTTGAACTGGGTGTCGGCGCTGCGGTTCAGGGGCACGGCCAGCGCCAGCTTCAGCTCGGCGTTGGCGCTCGCCGTGGCCGTGTCCAGCAGGTGGCCGGTGGCCTCGGCCAGCGGCGTGGTGCGCACCACGCGCAGCATCTCGGCGAGCGCGCCGCGCACGGTGCCGTCCACCTCCACCAGCGTCGGCTCGGCGCCCAGGTCGCGGATGCGGCCCGACACGTCCTCCAGCGCCAGCGTGCCCAGCGTGCCGCGGGTGCGGTTGAACTGCATGCTGGTGCGCTCGAACACCAGCTCGCCGGAGATGTTGGTGATCGCCGGCCAGGGCGATTCCCAGGGCGGCTCGCCGGCACCCGCCGGGCCCGCCGGCACCGAGGGCACGGGCGCCAGCGTCACGCCCTGCAACTGCGCCACGATGCGGAAGTCGCCGTCGCGGCGGTTGACGTACGGGAACTCCCACAGGTCGCCCTGCACGCGGAAGGCCACGTCGCGCAGCTCGCCGCCACGCACGGCGCGCTGCGTCCACAGCCGCGCCGCCGGGCCGATGCCCAGCGGCAGGTAGCGCGCCACCCGCGCCGCGCGGCCCTCGGCCAGGCTGCCGTCCAGCTGCAGCACGCCGGGCAGGCGTGCGCCCTTGCCGAAACCGGTGCCCGGGCCGGTGCGCCAGGTCGCATTCAGCGCGCCGCGGGTGTCGGCGTTGTCGAAGCGCGCGTTCTGCACCTTCAGCGTGACCAGGGGCAGGGCCTCGGGCGTGGCGCCGGGCGCCACCGTCCACTGCAGCTGGGCGCCGAAGTGCGCCAGCGGCACCACCGGCTCGGCGAACACGCCGGGGAAGGTGAACTGGCCGTCGGCCAGCGTCAGCGTGGCGCTGCCGCCGTCGTGGCGGGCGTCGATCGCCAGGTCGGCGCCGCGCCAGCCCGGGCGGCCGATGCCGCCGGGCTCGGGCGAGGGGGCGGCGTTGATCGCCAGGCCCTGGACCGCCGCCTTGGCGCTCCAGCTGCGCGGCGCGTCCAGCGGGCCTTCCCAGCGGGCATCCAGGCCGCTGACCGTGCCCTCGGGGTCGAGCTGGCGCAGCAGCTCGCGCACCCCGGCGCCGATGGGCAGGCGCTCGGCCAGCGTGGCCAGCAGCGGCAGGTCCAGCCGGTCGGCGGTGAGCTGGCCGCCATCCAGCGGCGGCAGCCAGGCCAGGGCCTCGCTGGCGGCCGACGCCGCAGCGGCCGCCGCACCTGCGGCCGGCGTGCGGCTGTGCCACTGCAGGCCCAGCTGGCTGGGCGCCCAGGCCGTGCCGTCGGGCAGGGCGAAGGCCAGGTTCTGCAGCGCCAGCTTCACCGCGTCGGCCTGGCGGGTGGCGACCAGGCGGCCGTCCAGCGCGGCAAGTGCCACCGGCTCCAGCCCGCGCGCCAGCTGCACCGACACACCGCGCAGCGCCGCATCCAGCGTCAGCGCCTGCGGCGCGCCGGCATCGAAGTCGAGCCAGGCGCGCAGTGCGGCGCGGCCCTGCTGCAGGTCCACCGGCAGGCTGACATGGCGGCGCAGCTGCGACACGTCGGCGCGCGGCAGGTCGGCGTGCAGCGTGCCCTTCCAGCGCCGCCAGTCGCCCGGGTGCGACAGCAGGGCCCCGCGGGCCTGGGCGACGATGGCAAAGCGCTCGCCCCAGTCGGCCGGCGGCGTGGCGTCCAGCCGCAGCTCGTGGCGGCGGCCGCTGTTGCGCAGCAGCAGCTGCACGTCCGACAGCGCCAGCGGCGGCGCCTGGCGCCAGTCGTCCAGCCAGCGCAGCGTGCCGCCGCGGATGAGGATCTCGTGCTGCTGGAACAGCCAGTCGGCGTCACCGCCCCCGGCTGCCGGTGCGCCGCTGGCGCCGAAGTCGCCGATGGGCAGGCCGCCGACGAAGAGCCGGCCGGCGGCGTCGCGCCGCACGTCCAGGCGCGCGTCCTCGATCAGCAGCTGGTTGAAGCGCAGCCGCAGCGCCAGCAGCGACGGCACCGACAGCGCCGCCCGCACCCGCGGCAGGCGCAGCGCGGCCTGGCCGGCGGCGTCGCGCAGCACCACGTCGCGGGCCTCGAACATCGGCAGCCAGCCGCCGCCGTCGGTGGCCAGGCGGCCGATCTGCACCGGATGCCCGAGCGCCCGCGCGGCCAGTGCTTCCGCCTTCGGGCGCCATTCATCCAGACGCGGCAGAATCAGCCACTGCAGCGACAACCAGGCCACCAGGACCAGGCCCCACGCTGCGAGCAGCAACCCCAACGCGATGCGCCACAACCCGCGCCACCAGCCTTGCCATGAAGGGCGTCGCCGCCGGCTGTCCGGCTGGGGCACCGCTGACAACGATGAGTGAGGCATGGATGAGGAGCGAGAACCGGTGCGCAGCGGCGCGTGACAGCAGCCTGCGGCAGCACGATGCGTCGGCCCCCTCGGTCACGGCAGGGCGCCGCCAGGCGCCGGGCCGCGGGGCAATCTAGCACAGAGCCCCCGGCACACCATGGGTTCCGAACTTCACCTGCAGGACACATCCGCGCCCCGCGCCGATGCGGCCCACAGCCGCTTCGTGCAGCGCATCCGCCGGCGCTACGCCGCCGAGCTGCCCCTGCTGGCGCCCGGCCTGCCCGACGCCGCCGCCATCACTGCCCTGGTGCAGCGCCTGCAGGCCGACGGCCGCGCCCTGCCGTCGGCCTTGCGGGTGGCGCGCCAGCTGGTGATCGAGCGCCTGGCGGTGCTGGACGTGGAGCAGGCTGCACCGCTGGAGCACATCACCCACACGATGACCGCGCTGGCCGAGGCCACGCTGGAGATCGCCCTGGCCGCCGCCCGCGCCGAGCAGGACGCCCGCCACGGCGCGCCGCGCGACGCGCAGGGCCAGGTGATCGACTTCTGGATCATCGGCATGGGCAAGCTCGGTGCGCGCGAGCTGAACGTGTCCTCGGACATCGACCTGATCTACGTCTACGAGGACGATGGCCAGACCGAAGGTGTCGACGGCCGCAACCAGATCAGCGCCCATGAGTACTTCGCCCAGGTCGCCAAGCGGCTGTACGCGCTGATCGGCGACACCACCGACGACGGCTTCGTCTTCCGCGTCGACCTGGCGCTGCGGCCCAACGGCAACTCGGGCCCGCCGGTGGTCAGCCTGGGCATGCTGGAGGAGTACTTCCAGGTGCAGGGCCGCGAGTGGGAGCGCTTTGCCTGGCTGAAGAGCCGGGTGGTGGCGCCGGCCGCCACCGTGGCCAGCGGCCGGGCACTGCCGCTGCGCAGCCTGGTCACCGCCTTCGTCTACCGGCGCTACCTGGACTACGGCATCTTCGAAGGCCTGCGCCAGCTGCACCGCAAGATCCGCGAGGAGGCCCAGCGCCGCGCCGCCGGCCGGCCCGAGCGCGCCAACGACGTGAAGCTGTCGCGCGGCGGCATCCGCGAGATCGAGTTCATCGTGCAGCTGATGCTGGTGGTGCGCGGCGGGCAGTTCCCCGAGATCCGCACGCGCAGCACGCGCAAGAGCCTGGTCAAGCTGGCCGAGCGCGGGCTGATGAAGCCCGAGACGGCCGAGAAGCTCGACGCGGCCTACGTCTTCCTGCGCCAGGTCGAGCACCGCATCCAGTTCCTCGACGACCAGCAGACGCACCTGCTGCCGACCAACGATGCGGATCTGGTCTGGATCGCCGCGTCGCTGGGCCTGTGCGAGGCACAAGGCGCCCGCGCGATGCTGGCCTGCGGCCTGCTGGAGCGGCTGGGCGAGATCCGCGAGCTGGTGGCGATGGAGTTCGACGCCCTGCTGCACGACAGCCAGGAAGGCGGCGGACGCCCCGGCTGCAAGAACTGCGGCCCGGGCCCGCTGCCCATCGACAGCGAAACCCTGCTCGAACGCCTGCCCGCCGAACTAGGCGCACGCATCAACCGCTGGCGCGAGCAGCCCCGCGTGGCCGGCCTGCGCGACGAGGCCAAGCTGCGCCTGGGCCGGCTGGTGCAGCGCACCGCCACCTGCGTGGAGCAGGGCGATTGCACCGAGGCCGCGGCGCTGCGCTTCATCGACTGGCTGGAGCCGCTGCTGCGCCGCGACAGCTACCTGGCGCTGCTGGCCGAGCGGCCCGAGGTGCTACGCCGCCTGCTGCGCCTGCTGGGCCTGGCGCGCTGGCCGATGCAGTACCTGATGCGCCATCCGGGCGTGATCGACGAGCTGTCCGACGCCCGCCTGCTGCACCAGCGCTTCGACCACGACGAGTACATCGCCGGCCTGGACGACCGCCACCGCGCCTGGCGCCGCGCCGGCGAGGACAACGAGGACGCCCTGCTCGACACGCTGCGCCATGCCCACCATGCCGAGGTCTTCCGCACCCTGGTGCGCGACGTCGAGGGCCTGATCACGGTCGAGCAGGTGGCCGACGACCTGTCGGCCCTGGCCGACGCGACGCTGGACTGCACCTTGCGCTGGGCCTGGCCGCGGCTGCGCCAGCACCACCGGCCCGAACCCAACTTCGCCGTCATCGCCTACGGCAAGCTGGGCGGCAAGGAGCTGGGCTACGGCAGCGACCTCGATGTCGTCTTCCTCTACGACGACGCCGACGAGGCGGACGCCGACCGCGCGCAGGAGGTCTACGGCCACTTCGTGCGCAAGCTGATCACCTGGCTGACCTTGCGCACCGCCGCCGGCGAGCTGTTCGACATCGACACCGCGCTGCGGCCCAACGGCAACTCGGGCCTGCTGGTCACGTCCATCAACAGCTTCGAGCGCTACCAGGTCGGCCGCGGCGGCAACACCGCCTGGACCTGGGAACACCAGGCGCTGACGCGGGCGCGCTTCTGCGCCGGGTCCCCCGCGCTGGCGGCGCGCTTCGACAGCGTGCGCCGCCAGGTGCTGGCCACCGCGCGCGACGCGCAGGCACTCAGGCGCGAGGTGCTGGACATGCGCGAGAAGGTGCGTGCGGCGCGGCCGGTCAAGCCCGACCGCTACGACGTCAAGCACAGCGCCGGCGGCATGATGGACGCCGAGTTCGTGGTGCAGTACCTGGTGCTGGCCCACGGCCCGCAGCAGCCCACCCTGCTGGACAACGCCGGCAACATCGCCCTGCTGCAGCGCGCCGAGGCCGCCGGCCTGCTGCCGCCCGGCGTGGGCATGGCGGCGGCCGACGCCTACCGCGAGCTGCGCCGCGCCCAGCACGCCGCTCGGCTGGACGAGCGGCCGACCCAGGTCGAGCCCCCCCTGCTGGCGAAGGAACGCGACGCCGTGCTGGCGCTCTGGCACGCCGTGTTCGATTGATCGACCGCCTTGCCGCGCTGCCGGCCTGGGTGCACTGGGCAGGGCTCTGCGCGGCGGCGGCGCTGGGCGCCGTGGCGGCGCGGTTCATCGACCCGGCGCTGTGGCGCTGGCAGCCCGAACTGGCGGTCAGCCAGCCCTGGCGGATGGTGACGGCGGCCTGGGTGCACCTGAGCCACCAGCATCTGATCGCCAACCTGGCCGGCACCGCGGTGCTGGCCGCGCTGGGCCGGGCCGCCGGCTGCGACCGCCGCGCCGCCACCGCCTGGGCGCTGGCCTGGCCACTGACGCAGTGGGGCCTGCTGGCGCAGCCGACGCTGGCGGCCTACGGTGGCCTGTCCGGCGTGCTGCATGCGGGCGTGGCGGTGGCGGCCTGGCGGCTGGTCCGCGGTGAACGCGGCAGGCGCCGGGCGGTCGGCGCCGCCATCGCCGCCGGGCTGCTGCTGAAGATCGTGCTGGAAGCGCCCTGGCTGGGCCCGCTGCGCCAGGTGCCGGGCTGGGACATCGCCATCGCCCCGGCGGCCCATGCCAGCGGCGCGCTGGCCGGCTGGCTGTGCGCGCTGGCCTGCGGCGTGGGCAGCCGCGCAAGCGGAACGCGATCGGCGCGCCCGTAGCATCGCGCCGATGGACACCCAACGCCGCACCCGACTCGACCCGCTGGCCATCACCATCCTGGTGGGCTGCTGCGCGCTCTGGGGATTGAACCACGCGATCACCAAGCTGACGCTGGCCGAGATCCCGCCGCTGCTGCAGGCCGGTGCCCGCTCGGTGGTCGCGGCCGTTCTGGTGGCCATGTGGGCGCGGCTGCAGGGCATCTCGCTGAGCCTGCGCAACGGCACGCTGACCGGCGGCCTGCTGGCCGGCGCCACCTTCGCCGCCGAGTTCGCCTGCATCTACACCGGCCTGCAGTACACCGCCGCGTCGCGGATGATCGTCTTCATCTACCTGGCACCCTTCGTCGTGGCGCTGGGCATGCCCCTGGTGGCGCGCAGCGAGCGGCCGACGCCGGCCCAGCTGGCCGGCCTGGCGGTGGCCTTCAGCGGCGTGGCCTGGGCCTTCGCCGAAGGCTTGACCGGCAGCCCCGCGCCAGGGCAGGAGAAGCGCTGGCTGGGCGATGCGCTGGGCGTGGCGGCGGCCTTTCTGTGGGGCGCCAACACGCTGTGCCTGCGCGGCAGCAAGCTGGCCACCGCCTCGCCGGTGCAGACGCTGTACTACCAGCTGGCGGTGTCGGGCGTGCTGCTGGTGGGCGGCTCGCTGGCCGCGGGCGAGACCTGGCCGGCACCGGCGGCGCTCAGCGCGCAAGCCTGGGCGATGATGGGTTTCCAGACCGTGGTGGTCAGCTTCGTCAGCTACCTGCTGTGGTTCTGGCTGCTGCGCCGCTATCCGGCGACCCAGGTCACCGCATTCACCTTGCTGACACCGCTGGCCGGCCTGCTGGCCGGCGTGGGCCTGCTGGGCGAGCCGCTGACCCTGCGCCTGGCCGTGGCCTGCGCCACCGTGGTGCTGGGCATCGCCCTGGTCAACGGCGGGCTGGGTGGCGTGCTGAAGCGCTTGTCACCTGGGCGAAGTGCCGCCAGCGCCAGGCGCACCTAGACTGCCCGGCACCATCAGACCATCCAGGAGACCTCCATGCTCACGCTCTGCGGCTTCGCCGTCTCGAACTACTACAACAAGGTCAAGCTGGCCCTGCTGGAAAAGGGCATCCCGTTCCATGAGGAACTGGTGATGACCGGCAGCAAGGACGAGACGGTGCTGAACGCCACGCCGCTGGGCAAGGTGCCCTTCCTGCGCACCGACGGCGGCACGCTGTGCGAGAGCCAGGTGATGGTCGACTACCTGGAGGCCGCCTACCCTGCCAAGCCGCTGCTGCCGGCCGATCCGCTGGCCGCCGCCAAGGTGCGCGAGCTCTGCACCTTCATCGACCTGCACCTGGAACTGGTGGCGCGCGAGCTGTACCCGCAGGCCTTCTTCGGCGGCGCGGTGACCGACGAGACCAAGGAGCGCGTGCGCAAGCTGCTGACCAAGAACATCGCCGGCTTCAAGCGTCTGGCCAGGTTCGGCCCCTACGTGGCGGGCGACAGCTTCGGCCTGGCCGACTGCGCCGCCTACGTCAGCCTGCCGCTGGTCGCACTGGCGACCAAGAAGGTGCTGGGCGAGGACCTGCTGGCCGCCGCCGGCATCGACTGGAAGGCCTACTCGGGCCTGATCGCCCAGCGCCCCAGCGCGCAGAAGGTCGACGCCGACAAGAAGGCCGACGCGGCCCGCATGGCCGAGGCGGCGAAGAAGTAAGCCGCTGCCCCAGGAACGACAAAGCCGGCCCGCGGGCCGGCTTTGTCATGGGCGGAGCACGCTCAGGCCGTCTGCGGGCCTCGTCCGGCGGCGGCGGTTGCCACGCGCTGGGTGACCTCCTTGCGGAAGCGGTTCAGCTCCTGGACGCTAGCGAAGCTGCGCTCCATCAGCAGGCTCATGTTGTGCAGGATGCGCTCGACAACCTTGTTCTCCCACACGCTGTCGAACTGGATCTGCTTGTCCAGCCAGTGCTCCAGCCAGGCCGGGTCGGGCAGGCGGCTCTGGATGGTGTCGCGCGGGAACAGGGCCTCGTTCACATGCAGGTTGGTCGGGTGCAGCGCCTGGGCGGTGCGCCGGGCGCTGGCCATCAGCACGCCCACCTTGGCGAAGGCTGAGCGCGCCTCGTCGCCGAACTTGGTCAGCGCCCGCTTCATGTAGCGCAGGTAGGCGCCACCGTGGCGGGCCTCGTCGCGCGCCAGGGTCTCGTAGATCTGCTTGATCACCGGCTCGGTGTGCCACTCGGCGGCGCGGCGGTACCAGTGGTTCAGCCGGATCTCGCCGCAGAAGTGCAGCATCAGCGTCTCCAGCGCCGGCGCGGGGTCGAACTCGAAGCGGACCTCGTGCAGCTCGGCCTCGGTGGGCACCAGGTCGGGCCGGAAGCGGCGCAGGTATTCCATCAGCACCAGGCTGTGCTTCTGTTCCTCGAAGAACCACACGCTCATGAAGGCGGAGAAATCGCTGTCGTCGCGGTTGTCGCGCAGGAACATCTCGGTGGCCGGCAGCGCCGCCCACTCGGTGATCGCGTTCATCTTGATGGTCTGCGCCTGGTCGTCCGTCAACAGGCTGGCGTCGAACTTGTCCCAGCCGATGTCGGTGTCCATGTTCCAGCGCACGGCTTCGAGCTGCTTGAAGAGTTCGGGGTAGAGCATGTGGGGCCTTCCGGGGCGAGCGCATGATTCTAGGGTGACCTCCCCGACGCCACCCCTGAAAGCCCCGCCGATGCGCCTGCTTCCGATCCTTCGCAGACCGGGCCTGCTGCTGGTCCCGCTGCTGGCCCTGCTCGCACACCCCGCCAGCGCACAGACCCCGGCGGCCGTGCCCGACGCCGCCTGCCCGCCACTGCTGCGCCACACCCTGCCGCGGCTGCAGGACGAGAAACCGGTGAACCTGTGCCAGCACGCCGGCAAGGTGGTGCTGGTGGTCAACACCGCCAGCTACTGCGGCTACACCGGCCAGTACAAGGGCCTGGAAGCACTGCACAGCCAGTACGGCCCGCAGGGCCTGGTGGTGCTGGGCTTTCCCAGCAACGACTTCGGCCAGCAGGAGCCTGGCGACGGCCAGGCCATTGCCGACTTCTGCGGGAACACCTTCGGCGTGAAGTTCCCGATGTTCGCCAAGTCCAGCGTGGCGCCGGGCCACGGGCGCAGCCTGAACCCGCTGTTCGTGGCGCTGGCGCAGAAGAGCGGCAGCGCGCCGAAGTGGAACTTCCACAAGTACCTGGTCAGCCGCGACGGCCGCCAGGTGATCGCCCACGCGTCGGCGGTCGACCCCAAAGACCCCGTCTTCCTGAAGGACTTGGAGAAACTCCTGAAGACAAAATGAAACCGACCGGTCAGACTTGAACCCACCAGTTCAAGCGAGTACCGATCGGGCCATGACGCACCTTCAACGTTTCTGCCGTGCAAAGCATCACGGGCTGGCGGAACCAACGTCCGCGACGGGGCTCCATCCAGGCATGCGCAGGCCGAAGAAGCCTGCAACCAGTTTCGCGCCGTGCAGCCATCCGGTCATCCGGACAGCAATCCCGAGGGATCTCTCCTCCTCCTCCCTCCCTCCCTCGTTGCCCTCGGGGCGCTGCACGGCCCTTTCCTTCCGCGCTGACCGGAGCGCCGCATGAGCGGCGCGGTCGCAACCAGCCGCCGCCGGGTGGCGGTGGTCGGCGCCGGCATCTCCGGCCTGGCTGCCGCCTGGCACCTGGCCGACCATGCGCAGGTCACCCTGTTCGAGGCTGACCGCCGCTTCGGTGGCCACGCCCACACGGTCGACGTGACGCTGGAGGGTCCGAGCGGCCCGGTCACGCACGGCGTCGACACCGGCTTCCTCGTCTTCAACCACGCCACCTACCCGCAGCTGCGGCGGCTGTTCACCGAGCTGGGCGTGGCCACCGCGCCGTCGGAGATGTCGTTCTCGGTGCAGGTGCCGCAGGCCGACGGGCAGCCCGGGCTGGAGTGGAGCGGCTCCAACCTCGACACGGTCTTCGCCCAGCGCCGCAACCTGCTGAACCCGCGCTTCCTGGGCATGCTGCGCGACCTGCTTCGGTTCAACCGGGAGACGACACAGATCGCCGAGGCGCAGCAAGAGGCGCAACTGAGCCAGCCCATCGGTGATTTCCTGACCGAGCGTGGCTTCGGCGCCGCCTTTCGCGACTGGTACCTGCTGCCCATGCTGGGCTGCATCTGGAGCTGCCCCACCGACCAGATGCTGCGCTTCCCCGTGGCGACGATGATCCGCTTCTGCCACAACCACGGCCTGATCCGCGTCACCGACCGGCCGCCCTGGTACACGGTGGCCGGCGGCTCGCGCAACTACGTGCAGCGCATGCTGCGGCGCATCGCCGATCCCCGTGCCGGCACGCCAGTGCGTGCGGTGCGCCGCGTGCCGCCGGACACGGCCTCGGCCGGCGTCTGGGTCGACACCGACCAGGGCAGCGAGCGCTTCGACGCCGTGGTGCTGGCCGGCCACAGCGACCAGAGCCTGGCCCTGCTGGGCGCGCAGGCCAGCGCCGACGAGCGCGCCGTGCTGGGCGCCATCGGCTACCACCGCAACCGCGCCGTGCTGCACACCGATGCCGGCGTGCTGCCCCAGCGGCCCAAGGCCTGGGCGGCGTGGAACTACCTGCGCGCGCCGCAGCATGCGCAGGAACAGTCGGCCGTCTGCCTGCACTACCTGATCAACCGCCTGCAGCCGCTGCCCTGGCGGCAGCCGGTGGTGGTGTCGCTGAACCCGGTGCGCGAGCCGGCGGCCGGCACCGTGATCGGCGAATACGACTACGCCCACCCGGTGTTCGACCTGGGCGCCATCGCCGCACAGCAGCGCCTGCCGCAGATCCAGGGCCGCGCCGGTGTCTGGTTCGCCGGCGCCTGGACCCGCTACGGCTTCCATGAGGACGGCCTGATGTCCGGCATGGCCGCCGCCGAGGGCCTGCGGGCGCAGTGGGCGTCCGACGCCGACACCGGCCGCGCCGCAGCCTGAGCCCGCGATGACCGCGCCCGCCACGCCCACCCCGGAAGCGCAGCTCGGCATCGGCCGCGTGCGCCACCAGCGGCTGCGGCCGGTGGGTCATGGCTTCGACTACCCGACCTGGTTCCTGATGCTGCCGCTGCGTGCGCTGCGCGAGCGACCCAACCCGGCGCTGCGCCGCAACCGGCGCGGCGGCTGGGTCAGCTTCCACGACGCCGACCATGGCGACGGCCGCGCCGACTGCCTGGCCTGGCTGGACGAGCAGTTGCGCGCCCAGGGCATCACCGACGCCACCGGCGAAGTCTGGCTGCACACCTACCCGCGCATAGTCGGCGTGGCCTTCAAGCCGGTGAGCTTCTGGCATTGCCACCGCGCCGACGGCACGCTGGCGGCCATCGTCGCCGAGGTCAACAACACCTTCGGCGGCCGCCACTGCTACCTGCTGGCCGGCGCCGACCTGGCCTATGGGCGTGAACTGGCGGCGGCCAAGCAGTTCCACGTCTCGCCGTTCTGCACCGTGGCGGGCGGCTACCGCTTCCGCTTCATGCGCACGCTGGCCGGTGCCGCCGGCGCCGGCCGCACCGTCGCCCGCATCGAGCACGACGACGCCCAGGGCCCGCTGCTGCTGACCAGCGTCAGCGGCGAGCTGGACACACTCACGCCGCAACGCCTGCGCCACGCACTGTGGCGCATGCCACTGCTGACCCTGGGCGTGATCGCCCGCATCCACTGGCAGGCCCTGCGCCTGCTGCTCAAGCGGGTGCCCTTCTTCGGCAAGACGCCGCCGGCCGCCGACACGGCAACGGCCGCGCCGGCCCTTCCATCCCACTGACCCGCACCGGCCCACGGTCCACGGCATTCGGCTCAAGTTAGGCAACCACGATGCGCTCTGCTTCCACCACCACGGCCTTTCCTTCGAACCTGGCGCTGCCGCCCACCGCACCGGCCGCGGCGCGGGCAGTGTTCGCCCTGCTGCGCCGCCTGCAGGTCGGCACGCTGGACGTGCAGCTGCCCGACGGCACGCAGCTGCACTTCGGCAGCGGCAAGCCGGGCGAGCCGCATGCCGCGCTGCGCCTGCACAACTGGGCCATCTGCAGCGCCGCGCTGCGCTCGGGCGACATCGGCTTTGCCGAGAGCTTCATCGCCGGCGACTGGGCGGCCAACGACCTGGTGGCCCTGCTGCAGCTGTTCATCGCCAACCGCGACGCGATGGAATCGGTGGTCTACGGCACCTGGTGGGGCAACCTGGCCAACCGGCTGCGCCACCTGCTCAACCGCAACAGCCGCGCCGGCAGCAAGCGCAACATCCACGCCCACTACGACCTGGGCAACAGCTTCTACAAGCTGTGGCTGGACGACACGATGACGTACAGCAGCGCCTGGTTCAACGGCGACACCGCGCAGCCCACCGCCGCCGCGCAGCAGGCCAAGATGCGCCGCGCGCTCAGCGAATGCCATGTGATGCCGGCCAGCCGCGTGCTGGAGATCGGCTGCGGCTGGGGCGGCCTGGCCGAATGCGCGGCGCGCGACTTCGGCGCCCGCATCACCGGCGTCACGCTGTCGGCCGAGCAGCTGGCCTTCGGCCAGGCGCGGCTGGCCAAGGCAGGCCTGGCCGAGCGGGCGACGCTGCGCTTCCAGGACTACCGCGACATCGACGACGGTCCCTACGACGCCATCGTGTCGATCGAGATGTTCGAGGCCGTGGGCCGGCAGTACTGGGCGAGCTACTTCAAGACGGTGCACGACCAGCTCAAGCCCGGCGGGCGCGCCTGCATCCAGTCGATCACCATCGACGACACGCTGTTCGACCGCTATGTCAGCGGCACCGACTTCATCCAGCAGTACATCTTCCCCGGCGGCCTGCTGCCCAGCCTCGCGGCCTTCCGTGCCGAGGCGGCCAAGGCCGGGCTGACGGTGGAGCGCGAGCTGCGCTTCGGCCATGACTACGCCGAGACGCTGCGCCGCTGGCGGCAGGACTTCCTGCACCAGGACACGCAGGTACGCGGCCTGGGCTTCGACACCCGCTTCATGCGCACCTGGGAGTTCTACCTCGCCTACTGCGAGGCGGCCTTCGCCAGCGGCAACACCGACGTGGTGCAGTTCACCCTGCGCCGGCCGGGGGCCTGATGGCCATGGCCCTGGCGCGGCGGCCCTGGTTGCTGGCGGCACTGGCCGGCCTGCTGTCGACACAGGCACCGACGCAGGCACAGGCCCAAGCTGCGGCGTCCGCCCCGGCGGCAGGGCCGCCGCCACCGCCCGAACTGGCCGATGCCCTGCCCGGTGCGCGCTGGCGTGGCGCCGGCGTGATGCGCTTTCTCGGGCTGCACATCTACGACGCGCGGCTGTGGAGCCCCGAGCCGGTCGGCAGCGACAGCAGCGGCCAGGCGCTGGCCCTGGAACTGGTCTACGCCCGCAAGCTGGTGGGACGGCTGATCGCCGAACGCTCGCTCAAGGAGATGCAGGGCGTCGGCCCGGTCAGCGACGCGCAGGGCACGCAGTGGCTGCAGGCCATGCTGCGGCTGTTCCCCGACGTGCAGGCCGGCGACCGCCTCACTGGCATCCAGCGTCCCGGGCAGTCGGCGCGCTTCTTCTTCAACGGCAAGCTGCGCGGCGAGGTGGCCGATGCCGACTTCACGCGGCTGTTCTTCGGCATCTGGCTGTCGCCACGCACGTCCGAGCCGCAGCTGCGCGCACAGCTGCTCGGGCAAACGTGACATGAGTCTCCCCCGAAGCGCCTTCGGCGCACCCCCCCCAGGGGGGCGCCGCCAGCGGCCCGGCGAAGCCGGTTCCGCGGCGACCGCTCGGTTCGATCCAACGCATGCGACGAGTGTGCCGCTCGCCACCATGGCCGGCCTGCGCTACGGTGCGCTGGGCCTGCCGCTGGCCTTCGCCGCGCTGCCACTGTACGTGCTGCTGCCCAACCACTACGCCGCGCAGCTGGGCGTGCCGCTGGCCGGCCTGGGCGCGGTGCTGCTGGGCACGCGGGCGCTGGACGCGCTGGTCGACCCCTGGCTCGGTCGCGTGGTCGATGCGGGGCTGGCGCGTCCGCGCCGGCAGGTGCTGGCCGCAGCCGCGGCAGCGGCGCTGCTGATGGCGGCCGGCTTCGCCGCGCTGTTCTTTCCGCCGGTGGCGGGCGCGGATGCGCTGCTGGCCTGGTGCGCGGCGGCGCTGATCGTCACCTGCCTGGGCTACAGCGCGCTGGGCGTGCTGCACCAGGCCTGGGGCGCGCGCCTGGGCGGGGGTGCCGCGGCGCAGGCGCGCATCACCGGCTGGCGTGAGGGCCTGGCACTGGCTGGCGTGCTGGCCGCCAGCGTGCTGCCCGGTGCGGCCGGCATCCCGGCCATGGTGACCGCCTGCGCCGGGCTGCTGGCGCTGGCGGTCTGGGCCCTGGGCGGCGCGCCGTACCGGGCGGCGGCGGTGTCGGCGCCAGCCACCGACAGCGCCGATGCGCTGCTGCCCTGGCGCGGTGCGGCCTTCCGTCGGCTGATGGCGGTTTTCCTGCTCAACGGCGTGGCCAGCGCCATTCCCGCCACGCTGGTGATCTTCTTCATCCGCGACCGCCTGCAGGCACCGGCCTGGGAGCCGGTGTTCCTGGGCAGCTATTTCGCTGCGGCGGCGCTGTCGATGCCGCTGTGGGTGCGTGCCGTCGCCCGCATCGGCCTGCTGCGCTGCTGGCTCGTCGGCATGGCGCTGGCCGTCGCCGCCTTCGTCAGCGCCGCCGGGCTGGGTGCGGGCGACACCGGCGCCTTCCTTGCCATCTGCATCGGCTCGGGCATCGCGCTGGGCGCCGACCTGGCCGTGCCCGGCGCGCTGCTGACCGGCGTGATCCAGCGCGCCGGCCACGCCCAGGCGCACGAGGGCCGCTACGCCGGCTGGTGGGCCTGCGCCAACAAGCTGAACCTGGCGCTGGCCGCCGGCCTGGCGCTGCCGGCGCTGCAGGCGCTGGGCTACACGCCGGGCGGCACGTCGCCTGCCGGGCTGGCGGCGCTGGCCCTCGTCTACGCCGCCGTGCCCTGCGTGCTGAAGGCCGGCGCCGCCGGCCTGCTCTGGACCTTCCGCCACCAACTGGACATCCGATGACCGCCAACCTGCGCCGCCTGGGTGCCGCACTGCTGTTCACCTCCGCCGCCGTCCTGGCCGGCTGCGCCAGCCCCACACCGGCCGACTACGCCAGCCAGTCGCCCAAGCTCGACCTGCGCCAGTACTTCAACGGCGCGCTGCTGGCGCACGGCATCGTCACCGACCGCGGCGGCGCGGTGCTGCAGCGCTTCACCGTGCGCATCACCGGCACCTGGGCGGGCGACACCGGCACGCTGGACGAGCGCTTCACCGACGCCGACGGCCGGCAGGAAACGCGGGTGTGGACGCTGCAGCGCGGCGCCGACGGCCGCTGGACCGGCACCGCCGCCGACGTGCTCGGCCAGGCCCAGGGCCAGGCCGCCGGCAATGCGCTGAACTGGCGCTACACGCTGAAGCTGCCGGTCGACGGCCGCACCTGGCACATCGACTTCGACGACTGGATGTTCCTGGTCGACGAGCGGGTGATGCTCAACCGCGCGGTGATGTCGAAGTTCGGCATCCGCCTGGGCGAGGTGCTGCTGTCGTTCCAGAAGCTGCCTGCCTGAGACGGGACTCACCACCATGACCGCCCTGAACCCCCGCATCACCGACTGGCGCGGCCGGCATGTCTGGCTGGTGGGTGCGTCCACCGGCATCGGCCGCGCCACCGCGGCCCGGCTGCACGGCCTGGGCGCCCGGGTCACCATCTCGGCCCGTGGCGCCGCGGCGCTGCACAGCTTCGCCGCCGAGCACCCCGGCGCCCGCACGCTGGCGCTGGACGCCACCGATGCCGATGCGGTGCATGCCGCTGCGCAGCAGCTGCTGGCCGACGACGGCCGCATCGACCTGGTGCTGTATTGCGCCGGCCACTACCGGCCGATGCGCGCCACCGCCTTCGACCTGGCCGACGCGCTGCGCCACCAGCAGATCAACTACGTCGGCGCGCTGAACCTGCTGGATGCCGTGCTGCCCACGCTGCTGCGCCAGGCCGGCGCCGGCGCGCCCGCCCACCTGGGCCTGGTGGCCAGCGTGGCCGGCTACCGCGGCCTGCCGAACGCGCTGGCCTACGGGCCCACCAAGGCGGCGCTGATCAACCTGGCCGAGGTGCTGTACCTGGACCTGCATCCGCGCCAAGTGGGCGTGTCGCTGATCAATCCCGGCTTCGTCGCGACACCGCTGACGGCGCAGAACAGCTTCCACATGCCAGCGCTGATGCGGCCCGAGGACGCGGCCGTGGCCATCGTCGACGGCTGGGAGCGCGGGGACTTCGAGATCCACTTCCCGAAGCGCTTCACCCGCATGCTGAAGGCCCTGCGACCGATGCCCGACGGTCTGTACTTCAGCGCCATCCGGCGCGCGGTGCATGTCTGAGCCGCGGCATGCCGATGCGCGCGCAGCGCGCCATGCCGACCCGCGCGTGGCGCGGGTCGTCGACCTCTATGAAACCCTGGTGCCGGCCGACCTGCCGGCGCTGCGTGGCGTCTACGCCGACGACGCCCGTTTCAAGGACCCATTCAACGCCGTGCAGGGCGTGGCCGCCATCGCCCGCATCTTCGGCCACATGTTCCGCACGCTGGACGCGCCGCGGTTCGTGGTGCGGGACATCGTCGCCGACGGCGACCTGCTGTTCCTGACCTGGGACTTCGATTTCCGCACCCGCGGCGCCGGCGCCCGGGCGATGACGGTGCACGGCGCCAGCCGGCTGCGCTTCGACGCGCAGGGTCGCGTGGCGGACCACCGCGACTACTGGGACGCAGCGGAAGAGCTGTACGAGAAGCTGCCGCTGGTCGGCGCGCTGATGCGCTGGCTGAAGCGCCGCGCCGCGGGCTGAGGCGCGCTCAATTCTGGCCTTCGGTCAAGGTGTCGAGCTGGAAATTGCCGCTCTTGTGCACCAGCCAGATGTCGGTGTAGGTCGCCTTGCCCAGCTTGGCCGGCGGCGGGAACGGGCCGGCCTTGCGGATCATCGACACCACCCAGGGGCCGACCTCGGGGGCGGCCGGCGGGCGGCGCACCCGCACGTCGAGGATCTGGCCCTGCGCGTCGACCTCGGTCTCGACGATCATCACCCCGTACAGCAGCGGTGGCATGCGCCCCTTGTAGATGCGCATCGGATAGCTGGCGTACAGGTGCTTGGCAGCGTCGGTGCGGTAGGCGGCATCGCTGTCGGCCTCGCTGTGCGCCGCCCCCGAGGGCAGCGGCGACGGCACCATGGCGAACTGGGCCTGCGCGGCACCGGCCGCCCAGGCAGCGGCCAGCAACAGCATCAGCACGCGCATCCAGTGCGCAAGTCGGGGGGCGAAGGGCATGGTCGTGCTCGGAAGACGGACGCCCGGCATCCAGGCGACCGGCCGCACGCTAGCACAGCCGGCACGCGGCCGAATCGTGCAAAGGCGGGGTGTCGTGGCGCCCGTGCAACCCGTCACGGCCACGCGCGCGGCTTTACCGAAGCCAGCCCTTGCGCCGGAAGTAGATGAACGGCGCCGCCACCGACGCCACCATCAGGCCCAGCGCGAACGGGTAGCCCCAGGGCTGCTGCAGTTCCGGCATGTGCCGGAAGTTCATGCCGTAGATGCTGGCGATCAGCGTGGGCGGCAGCAGCGCCACGCTGGCCACCGAGAAGATCTTGATGATCTTGTTCTGGTTGATGTTGATGAAACCGACGGTTGCATCCATCAGGAAGTTGATCTTGTCGAACAGGAAGGCGGTGTGGCTGTCCAGCGAGTCGATGTCGCGCAGGATCTGCCGCGCCTCCTCGAACTGCTCGGCATTGAGCATGCGGCTGCGCATCATGAAGCTCACGGCCCGCCGGGTGTCCATCACGTTGCGCCGGATGCGGCCGTTCAGGTCTTCCTCCTTGGCGATGGCCGACAGCGCAGCGCCGGCGGCCTGGTCATCCACGTCCTGCTTGAGCACCCGCGCCGACACTTTTTCCAGGCTGTCGTAGATGCCCTCCAGCGCATCGGCGGAATACTCCGCGTCGGCGTCGTAGAGCTTGAGCAGCACGTCCTTGGCGTCGCCGATCAGCGCCGGGATGCGACGCGCCCGCAGGCGCAGCAGGCGGAACACCGGCAGGTCCTCGCCGTGCACCGAGAACAGCACGCCGTCCTTCAGGATGAAGGCCACGCGCACGTTGCGCGGTGTCACGTCGTCATCGATCAGGAAGTCCGAGCGGATGTGCAGCTCGCCGTTGTCTTCTTCGTAGAAGCGGGCCGATTCCTCCAGGTCATCGTCGACGATGTCATCGGGAATCGTCAGGCCGAAGCGCGAGCGCATCCAGCCCTTCTCCATCGGGGACGGCGACTCCAGGTCGACCCACACCGGCGTGGCCGTGGCCAGCGCACCGGGGCTGTCGATCTCCTGCTGCACCAGCCTGCCTTGGGCCAGTGTGAACACATTGAGCATGGCGCTCTCCAGGTTGCAGGCGGCGGCCCGGGCGGGCGGCCGTGCAAGGCTTTGGGGGGGTGGCGCTCGCGCCTGCAACCGCCTCACCCCAGGCCTGGCCTGGCGTGGACGGTCACCGAGGGTGACTGGGGTCCAACATGGTGCTCCGGGAATGGGAAGCAAAGATTATGGCATCGGCCTCCAGCACAGCCGGCGGGCCGGCAGGCGGGCCGCGCCGAGGCTCACTCGGACGGCATCAGCCGTTCGATCGTCTCGATCAGCTGCAGCGGGCTGAAGGGCTTGATGAGGTATTCGTCCGCGCCGGCGCGCTGGCCGGCATCGCGGTCCTGGGTCTGGCCACGGGCGGTCAGCAGCACCACGCGGGTGGCCTGCAGCGCCGGCAGCGCACGGACCCGGGCGCACACCTGCAAGCCGTCGAGCTCGCCGGGCATCATCACGTCGAGCAGGATCAGGTCGGGCTGCACCTCGACGGCCAACGCCAGACCCTCGGTGCCATTGGCGGCCTCATGGATCTCGTAGGGCTCGAACTCCAGCGTCATGCGGATGAGTTTCCGGATGTCGGCCTGGTCTTCGACGATCAGCACGCGTTTCATGGGGCGGTTCTCCGCGGCGCCGCCAGCCCATGCCGGCAGCCCCAGAGAGCCATTGTCGGCACGAATGCCGGCAACTGAAGCGCCAAAGTGGGCGGCTTTGGCAGCAGCGGCCGGATTGCGGGCCGTTCAGGCCGGCGTCGCCATGGCGCTGACACGCTCGCGCACGAGGGTCTCGAGCTCGTCGAAGGGCACTGGCTTGTGGAACACCCGCACCTGACCGGGCAGGCCGCCACGGCGGGCGATGTCGGCATCGGACAAGGCCGTGACGACCACGATCTCCATGTCGTCATAGGCCGGGCCGACACCGCGCAGCGACTCGATCATCTTGAAGCCGTCCATGCCCGGCATGTTCAGGTCGGTCACCAGCAGGTCGGGGCATTGCTGGCCCATGCGCAGCAGGGCCTC
>Ga0208564_1000312_pt1 | contig 44790 bp, 32 predicted proteins | sample AD_UKC073_MetaG_FD_184439 | JGI IMG/M metagenome (GOLD analysis project Ga0208564, IMG submission 184439) | Active sludge microbial communities of municipal wastewater-treating anaerobic digesters from USA - AD_UKC073_MetaG (SPAdes) (version 2) | ecosystem: Engineered > Bioreactor > Anaerobic >... | reverse complement strand
ACCGCGAAAAGCTGCAAGAACGCGTGGCCAAGCTGGCCGGCGGTGTGGCCGTGATCAAGGTCGGCGCTGCCACCGAAGTCGAAATGAAGGAAAAGAAGGCCCGCGTGGAAGACGCACTGCACGCCACCCGCGCTGCCGTGGAAGAAGGCGTGGTGGCTGGTGGTGGCGTGGCCCTGCTGCGCGCCAAGCAAGCCGTGGGCACCATCAAGGGTGACAACGCAGACCAGGACGCCGGCATCAAGCTGATCCTGAAGGCCATCGAAGCCCCCCTGCGCGAAATCGTGGCCAACGCCGGTGGCGAGCCCTCGGTGGTGGTGAACAAGGTGCTGGAAGGCAAGGGCAACTTTGGCTTCAACGCCTCCAACGACACCTACGGCGACATGCTGGAACTGGGTATCCTGGACCCCACCAAGGTGACCCGCACCGCCCTGCAGAACGCCGCTTCCGTGGCATCCCTGCTGCTGACGACCGAAGCCATGGTGGCCGAAGCCCCGAAGGACGATGCTCCCGCTGGCGGCGGCATGCCCGACATGGGCGGCATGGGTGGCATGGGCGGCATGGGCATGTGAGTTAGCTCGCCCCCCAGGCTGCGCGGACTTCGTTCCGCTACGCCACCCCCTGCCGGGGGGCGGCACCTGCCGACTGGCGAAGCCAGATCGGCGGTGCCCCACGAAAAAGCAAAAGGCCGCATCTGCGGCCTTTTGCTTTGGGGATGCGGGATTTATTTTTTGTCAGTGGGCGGCAGGGCGCGTTTTTCCAGGCTGATGCGGCTGCCATTGAAGCGCGCGGTGATCTCCACCGGCTTGCCCACGTCCAGCAGATGCACCTCGCGCCAGCGGGCGTGCTCCAGGTCGCGGAAAGCCGCCATGAGGGCGACGGCCTTCACGTCGGCGGGCAACTGCAGCTTCAGCGGCTTGGTTTCGCCGGGGCGCAGCAGCAACTCCTCCTTCTGGGCCAGATCGGCACCCAGCGTGGCCGAGTCCTTTTCGTAAAGCGAGAAGAAGTCGGCCGACTCGAAGGACGCCGGCGACTTGAGCGCATACACCCGCACCGTGACGGGCGACGGCCGCTTGCGCGCGTCCGGGTTCACGTCGGCGCCGGCAGCCAGGATCAGGCTCACATCGGACACCACGGGCGGTGGTGGCTTTGCGCAGCCTGCCAGGGCCAGCACACAGGCTGCCAGTACCAGGCGTCTCGAAACCAGCGTGGGCGCCATGATGGTCTGCAGAAACATGCAGCCTCCTTCTCAAAATATGCCCAAAAGAGTACCACAATGCCCTGCAATGGGACTATGGATACGCCCCGGTTGAAATTTGGGTGGTCCCGTTCGTTTTGAAGGACGAATTATGGAATCCCGGCACCTGGAAAGACGTGACATGCTGCCAGCCGACATTGTTGAAGTCCTGCTCACCCCGGTGAGCGAAAGCATGCCCAGCGGGCCGGACCTGGAGTACGACCCCGACTTCATGGCCCTGGAATCCCTCGCCCGCCCGGTGGCCGAGCAGCAGTTCGGCGACACGGTGATCCCCGCAGTGGAGCCCGACTGGCGCGCCGTCTCCGAGCAGGCGCAGGCGCTGCTGCAGCGCACCAAGGACGTCCGCGTGGCGGTGCTGGCGCTGCGGGCGGCCACCCGGCTCGATGGTTTCAGCGGGTTTTCGCAAGGTGCGGCCCTGCTGCTGGGCCTGCTGCAGCGCTTCTGGGACAGCGCCCACCCCCAGCTGGACGCCGACGACCACAACGACCCCACCATGCGCATCAATGCCCTGGCCCCGCTGGTGGACCTGGGCATGGTGCTGCAGGATGTGCACGATGCCCCCGTGGGTGCCACCCGGTCGGCCGGCGTGCTGCGGGTGCGCGACATCGCCATCGCCTACAACCGGCTCAGCCCACGTGCCGGCGAAACACCCCAGAGCCTGGCCCAGGTGGAAGGTGCACTGGGGGAGCTGCAGGCCAGCCAGCCCGAGCGGATCACCGCAGCACAGGACGCGGTGGACCTGGTGGACAGCATCCATGCCCTGGTGGCCGACAAAACCAGCCGTGCCGACCTGCTGGACCTCAAGCCGCTGCACGACCTGGCCGCCCTGGTGCGCCAGGCCTGCAGGGCAGTGGCAGGCCATGCCGCAAGCACCGCCCCTGCAGACGACGTGGCTGCGCCCGCGGCGGTCGGCACGGGAGGAGCTCCAGCGGCGCAAGCCGGCGACATCCGCAGCCGCGAAGACGCGCTGCGCCAGCTCGACCGGGTGATCGACTTCCTGCAGCGCACCGAGCCCGGCAACCCCGCGCCGCTGCTGATCCAGCGCGCCAAACGCCTGGTCGGTGTGAGCTTCATGGACATCATGGCCGACCTGGCCCCCGACGCGGTGAACACCATAGAGAACATCACCGGACGGCCGCCTTCCGACTATTCCTGACAACCCCATCCACACCGCACCCATCAACCCAGGAGATTGCCATGTCCACCAAGAGCAGCCAGAAATTCATCGCCCGCAACCGTGCGCCCCGGGTACAGATCGAATACGACGTGGAACTGTACGGTGCCGAGAAGAAGGTGCAGTTGCCCTTCATCATGGGCGTGCTGGCAGACCTCTCCGGCAAGCCTGCTGACCCGCTGGCGCCGGTGGGCGACCGCAAGTTCCTGGAGTTCGACACCGACAACTTCGACTCGCGCATGAAGGCCATGAAGCCGCGTGCAGCCTTCTCGGTGCCCAACGCACTGACCGGTGAAGGCGACATGAAGGTGGACATCACCTTCGAGAACATGGACGACTTCTCGCCCGCCGCCGTGGCCCGCAAGGTGGACGCACTCAACAAGCTGCTGGAGGCCCGCACCCAGTTGGCCAACCTGGTCACCTACATGGACGGCAAGGGCGGCGCCGAAGAATTGCTGGCCAAGGTGATGGAAGACCCCGCCCTGCTGCAGACACTGGCCAGCAGCAAGAAGCCCGAAGACGGCAGCAGCACCCCGGCCTCCTGATCGCAACCGAACCGCACACCCAACGGAGTTCCGCCATGGCAGACACAGCAACCCAGCAAAGCGCCCTGCAGGGCGTCACCTACGCAGGCGGCGATTTCGCGTCGCTGCTGCAAAAAGAATTCAAGCCCCGCAGCGACGAGGCCAAGAGCGCCGTCGAGGCCGCCGTCCAGACCCTGGCGCAGCAGGCCCTGAGCCAGACCCAGCTGATCGGCAAGGACGTCACCCAGACGATCAATGCCATGATCGCGGCCATCGACCAGAAGCTGTCGGAGCAAGTCAACCTGATCCTGCACCACGCCGACTTCCAGAAACTCGAAGGCGCCTGGCGCGGCCTGCACTACATGGTGAACAACACCGAGTCGGACGAGCACCTGAAGATCCGGGTGATGGACATCTCCAAGCAGGAGCTGGGCAAGACCCTCAAGCGCTTCAAGGGCGCGGCCTGGGACCAGAGCCCGCTGTTCAAGAAGGTCTATGAGGAAGAGTACGGCCAGTTCGGCGGCGAGCCCTTCGGCGCCATCGTGGGCGACTACCACTTCGACCAGAGCCCGCCCGACGTGGAACTGCTGGGCGAGATGGCCAAGATCGCCGCCTCGGCCCATGCTCCCTTCATCACCGGCGCCAGCCCTTCGCTGATGCAGATGGAGTCCTGGCAGGAACTGGCCAACCCGCGCGACCTGACCAAGATCTTCGGCACCCCCGAATACGCCGCCTGGCGCAGCCTGCGCGAGTCGGACGACTCCAAGTACCTGGGCCTGTGCATGCCCCGCTTCCTGGCGCGCACGCCCTATGGCGCCAAGACCAATCCGGTGGAAGAGTTCGACTTCGAGGAAGACACCGCCAGCGCTGACCACGGCAAATACACCTGGGCCAACGCAGCCTATGCCATGGCCACCAACATCAACCGCTCGTACAAGCTGTACGGCTGGGGCTCGCGCATCCGGGGCATCGAGTCGGGCGGCGCGGTGGAAAACCTGCCGCTGCACACCTTCCCCACCGACGACGGCGGCGTGGACCAGAAATGCCCCACCGAGATCGCCATCAGCGACCGGCGCGAGGCCGAGCTGTCCAAGAGCGGCCTGCTCTCGCTGATCCACCGCAAGAACTCCGACTTCGCCGCCTTCATCGGTGCGCAGTCGCTGCACAAGCCCGCCGAATACGACGACCCGGACGCCACCGCCAATGCCAACCTGGCAGCGCGCCTGCCCTACCTGTTTGCCTGCAACCGCTTCGCCCACTACCTGAAGTGCATCGTGCGCGACAAGGTCGGCTCCTTCAAGGAGAAGGAAGACATGCAGCGCTGGCTCAACAAGTGGATCATGAACTACGTGGACGGCGACCCTGCCAACTCGTCCGAGATCACCAAGTCGCAGAAGCCTCTGGCCGCAGCCGAAGTGATCGTGGAAGAGGTCGAGGGCAACCCGGGCTACTACACCTCCAAGTTCTTCCTGCGCCCGCACTACCAGCTCGAAGGGCTCACCGTATCACTGCGCCTGGTGTCCAAGCTGCCTTCGGCCAAGGGCGGCGCCTGAGAGGCTGAGAGTCCTTTATCCACGCCCGCCTTGCACGTCAAAAAAACTCTCAGCCTCTGAGCCACCAGCACCCTGGTCAAAGCCAAAGCACCGCACTGCGGTGCTTTTCTTTTGGGCTCGCAGAAATTTGAAGCAGCGCACCGGCGCGGATTTCAAAACCAGCATGTGCAGTCGTTCTGCATAGGTAGAGCGCGGAAGTTCAAGCCCCCCAGGACCAGCGCCCGCTCACACACCCGCGGTGACATCCGCTTGTTTATCTTTCTGGAGAACAGACATGACTATCGACTGCCACCTGAAGCTCGACGGCGTACAAGGTGAATCCACCCACACCAAGCACAAGGACGAAATCCAGCTCTACAGCTGGAGCTGGGGCGCCAGCAACGCTGCCAACGTCAGCGGCGGCGGCATGGCCGTGGGCAAGGGCCAGGCACAGGACCTGCACTTCACCAAGAAGTACGACCGCTCGTCCCCGAACATCTCGAAGCACTGCGCATCAGGCAAGCACTTCAAGGACGCCACCATCTCCATGTCGATTGCCGGCGGTGCCCAGGAAGACTTCCTGGTGATCAAGCTCAAGGAGGTGTACATCACCTCGCACCAGGTGAGTGCCAGCGCAGGCGGTGAAGTCACCGACGTTGTCTCCGTCGCCTACGCCGACATCGAATATGCCTACAAGCCCCAGAAGCCCGATGGTTCGCTGGGCGGCGAAGTCAAGTTCGGCTGGGACCAGCGCACCACCGCCGTCAGGTGACGCGCCCAGGCCGCTGCGCGGCTCCCCCTGCTACGCGATAGGGAGCGCCCAGCGGTGTGGCAAACCAGGATCATCGTCCGGTGCCGCTGTCCAGAAAGGCCGCCCAGAAGAACGGATGCGGCTTCTTCGCCAGCAGCTGTTCCTGGGCCAGCGCCAGGGCCTTGGCCACCGGCAGTCCCTTCTTCAGGCCGTCGTACATGGCCTGCGACAAGGCCGATGTGGCGTCGTCATCCACTTCCCACAGCGAGCCCACCACGTTCTGGGCGCCCGCGTAGAGAAAGCCCCTTGTCAGCCCCACCACGTCGTCGCCTGAACTGACACGCCCCAGGCCGGTTTCGCAGGCCGACAGCATCACCACCTGGGCATTCAGGCGCAGCCCGTAGATCTCGCTGACGCTGAGCACCCCGTCGTTCTTCGCATCGGCTGCCAGACGCAGGCGCGAGTCCAGCGGCGCATCGGCCGAGAACTCTCCATGCGATGCCACATGGATGTGCGAGAAATCGAAGGCACGCTCCTTGATGAGGCTCTCGGTGGCGGCCTTGCGGATGAAAAGCTCGCTGTTGGCAGCGAACAGGCCCTGCAGCGCCTGGGCCTCCTCCTGCGAGGCGGGCAGGTCAAGCTCTGCCTTCCCCAGGTCAGGATTGCCCAGGATCAGCAGGCGCTGCACCGGCGCACCAGCCGCCTTGCTCCCTGGCTGCGGCAACAGCCCCAGCAGCATGGCCGACGGCAGGTAGCGCAGGGCCCGGCCCTGCACCAGGAAGCGTTCGCCGTCGTGCAGGGCGGCAAACGGCACATAGTGCAGGCTGCCGTGCGGCACGATCAGCAGGTCACGCCCGGTGATGCTGGCCTGCATCGGCCGCAGCAGGCGCTTGTAGAGCACCTCGGCCAGTTCGCGGGTCTGGCGCCGGCGCTTCTTGATGGACTGGACGAACTCGGCCACGTCGTCTTCCAGCCCCTGGGCATCCAGCGGATACAGCCGGATCTCGGCCCCAGACACGGTATAACCCACCAGGTTTTTGCCGCTGCCGAAGAAGCCCACCAGGGCTTCCTTCGGCCCCAGCGCCGCAGCCATCTGCGCTGCCTCGATGCCACCAGACGTCACCAGCGAGGCGAGTTGCGGCGCCTGGGCCCGCAGTTGCTGGCCCGCCGCCTGCAACTGCTGCGCCAGTTGCGCCCGCTGCGCGGCGGTGGCATCGGGGGACTGCAGTGCCTGCTCGGCGTCGAGCCGCTCGAATTCGGCAAACGCCGCCCCCACTTCCGCGGCCCGGGGGCCATAGATACCAAAGTCCGACTTGGCGGCCAGCATGTCCACCAGCGCGCGCGACTTGGCCTGCTCGGCCACCTCCACCGCCAGCGCCTTGTCGCCCAGCCTGAGTGCAACCCGCATCAGGCCCTGGTACACCGCCTGCTTGTCGCCGGCAAAGCCGATCTTGCTGGCTTCGGTGCGGATGGAGCGGCGCTGGCTCTCCACCAGGCCCCGGGCCTTGCGGTACAGCTCCAGCGCCTTGTCGAACTGGCCGTCGGCTTCGGCGATGCGGGCCCGCTCCACCAGGGTCTGCCAATAGATCTCGGCGTTGACGCTCAGCTCCGGGGTGGCCAGCAACTTGTCGAAGCCGGCCCGGGCCAGTTCGGTGCGACCCACCTCGGCCTGGGCCTTGTGCAGCATGAAGGCACGGGGCAGCTCCACCCACACCCAGTTGTTGCGCCCGGTGAAGGCGGCCCCGGACAGGAAGGAATCCAGCATCTTGTCGAGCTGGAAGGCCGCATCGCTCGACTCCAGCGTCACGATCACATCGGCCCAGGCACCCACGGCCATCTGGGCCCGGGCCTGGGCCATGGCCTTGGCACGCTTGTAGTCGCTCTTGACCTTGTAGTCCTTGAGCAATTCCACCGTCTGGCGCGCCACGATGGCATCCCCCTGCAGGGCCGCGGCCACCGCCACGGCGGCGTAGGCGTTGACCACCATGTCGTCGTCGCCGCTGTTCTCGCGGCGCAGCCACACCAGGGCATTGTTGGCCTCCTTGCGGGCACCGGCGTAGTTGCCCAGATCAGTGAAAGCCTCGGCTCGCAGCAGGTGGATCGCCGGGGTAGCATCGTCCAGGCCGAAGATGCGGGTACGCCGATCGCCCTTGTCCACCAGCGCCTGCAGCGTATCCAGGCAGGGCATGAGGCGGTCATAGCGCTTGAGTTTGGAATAAGCGAAGCACAGCGCATGCTGGTCGCGGGTGCGCAGCGGCCCCTGCTGCGCCATGGCTTCGACCTGCTTCTCGATCAGGTCGAAACGGCCGGTGGCGGCATAAGAGGTCTGGTCGGTGCCATAGTCGGCCTGTGCCGTTCCCAGGCCTGCCATCAGCCACAAGACCGCGCAAAACCATTTGCCCACGGACTTCATGGCTGAGTCCTCGGTATCAGAACCAGTAGTTGACGCTGAGCGTCACGCCCTTGCTGTCGCGGGCGCGCTGAAAGGCCAGCGTGGCGCGGAAGAAACTGCGTGCCGACAGGGCGTTGCGGTTGGTGCCCAGCGAGAAGGTCAGCTCCTGCGCACTCTTCTGGTAAAGCTCGGTGCCGGTCATGCGGGTGTCGGCAAATCCGTATTCGGCCGACAGACGCTGGCCGCCGATGGTGACCGGCTGGCTGAGCACCAGGCCATTCTTGAAGGCCACGTTGCGGATGTTCGGGTCCGTAGCGAACGCCCGCCCGCCCAGCTTGACGGTCTGGTAACCCCCGACCATGTTGCCCATGGTGAGGTCGAAACCGCCAAGTTCCCAGGTGTAGGTGCTGGTGACCGATGCACTGGCCACGCCCACGTAAAAGGCCGCATCCTCCGAGCCCGCCGCGCTGAAGCCCGCCATGGGGGTGAGAGCCCACTCGTCCGTCATCGGGAAGCGGTAGCCCCCGGCGATGCGCGCCTGGTAGGAACGGGTACCCGCCGTATCCAGCACACCGACGCCGGCCCGCACCAGCGCCTGGCGACGCGGGTCGATGTCGTTGCGCACGGTATAAGACAAAGGCATCGACACATTGCGCACCGTCTCGCCCGCCACCTTGTGCTGGCTCACCACCACGCCCAGGCCGATCAGGTTCTGCGCACCGGTGGAGCCGCCCTGCGAGCCCACGATCTGGGTCGCGGTCTCGCCAAAGCCGGCGTCGAAGTCGGCCCCGATGGCATTACGCAGCGCCCCGCCCGTGCCGGTGATCGGGCTCAGCGGCGAGATGGCGGCCTGCCGCTTGTGGATGCGCCCCAGCAGGTCGGGGTTGTTGCGCAGGTAGTCACGGAACAGCTTGGCGCTATCGGCCCGTGTGGCACCATTGAAAGTCTGAGCCACATCAAGGTCGGGTATTTGCATGGTGAGTGCGCTACTACCTTCAGCGAAATTCATGACGGCCTTCACCCCACCGAAGCTGACATCAGACCGCAGCGCGCTGGTGGAGGTGTAATTGGGGAATAGCAGGCCCGCGTCGCGGATGCCGGTTTCATAGAGATCCTGGACATTGTTGACACAGACCTGTGCGCTGCCGCCGCCGCTGGTCACATAGGCACCGAAAAATCTGCCGCAGTTCAGCCCACTCTGCGCCCAGGCGGCCGGCGCAGCGGCCAGCACCGACAGCGCGAGGGCCAAGCCTCCTGCCCGGGGGATCGTCAAACCGTGTGGTGTGGTTTTCTTCATGGGGGACTCCTCTGGATGGATGATAAAAAAGGATGTGTGGGCTATCGGGGCAGGGCTTCTGCCACCGGCAGCATCTGGGTTGCACCCTCGCCCTCGGCATGCGCCCACAGGGCCACTGCGGTGTAGTTGTCGTGGTCAGGCTTGGCATGGGTGGTGATGGCGCTGTCGATCTGCTGCAGCCACACCGCCGGGCTGGGCGACGCCTGCAGCGTGCGCGCCAGCCAGGCATCTCCCAGCGGCTCCCAGACGCCGTCGCTGCACAGCAGCAGCACGTCGCCTGGCTGCAGCGGCATAGGCCGCGAGACAGCGATATCGATCACCCCGTCGGCCGCCCCCAGGGCGGACAGCAGCAGGTTGCGCTGCGGGTGGGCTCGGGCGCCCTCGTCGTCGAGCATGCCGCCGGCCACCATCTGCTGCACCACGCTGTGGTCGGTGGTGCGCGCCAGCACCTGCCCGCCACGGAACAGGTAGGCACGGCTGTCGCCGCAGTGGGCCCAGACCACTTCATCGGTGTGCAGGTCCATGGCCGCCATCACCACCGTGGTCCGCATGGCGGCCAGCTTCTCGCCCTCTTTCTGGCGTGCCACGACCGCATCGTTGGCCTGCTCCACCAGGGTGCGCAGGAAAGCCGGGTCGAGCGCAGGAGAACGGGCAAACGCACCCAGCAGGTGGTCCCGCGCGGTGGCCGAGGCCACATCCCCTCCACCGTGTCCGCCAGCACCATCGGCCACCAGGCAGGCCACAAAGCGGCCGTCATGCCAATGGCCATGCACGTCCTCGTTGTAGCGGCGACCGCCTTGCTTGGAGATGGCAACAATTTCGATTTCCACGGCACACTTTCGGGAAGGATTCATCCACCAGAGCGAAAACGCTCCATCTGCTCGTCATAGGCCTTGGCGAAGGCCTTGCCGAACAGGCTGTGGAAGTCATCTTCGGCCTCGGTGGCAATACCGGCATACAGCTGGCAGAACTGGTCCCACAGCCGCGCCTTGCGGTTGGCGGTGAACAGGGCATCCAGGCGCGATTTGTCGGCGATGCGCTGCTCCAGTTTCTCGGGGGTGAACACCTCCAGCACATGGGCGAATGCGGCGCGCAGCCCCACCATCACACCGAACTGGTGGGCGCGCAGGTCGGCAAAGGCGTTGGACATGGCTTCTTCCGCGGGCATGAAGCCGCGCACTCCGGGCCCCAGCAGGTGCGCCAGGGCCACTTCGACACTGGGCGAGAACTTGAGCGGGTTGTTCGCCTCGGTCGAAATCATGGTGACCTCCGACCGCAGGCCGCGCTTGAACTCCTGGCGCGTGAGCAGCAGCTGCAGCACCCCGTCCGTCGAGGTGCGCAGCAGCGTCCCCAGCCGCTCCATCAGTTCGGGGGTCAGTGCCGCCGGCATCTGGTGGGTGCTGCCCACGCCACGCAGGAAGGCCGCCAACAACACATCGGCGTCGGCGCTGCCCACCGGTTGCGCCGCAGCAGGGGCCACGGGCGGTGCTTCGGCATGCGGCTGGGGCAAGGGCCTCACAGGCGCGGGTGTGGGGGCGATAGCCGGTGCTGGTGCTTCAACAGCAGGCAGGTCCGGTTCCGCATCACCAAAATCGAAATCCAGCACCACCGGCGCCGCAGCAACGGCCACCGGAGCCGGTGCCGGAGAAACCTGCACAGCGGCATCCACCCGGGCCTGCGGTGGCCGGAATGCCTGCTGCAGCACCGGCACATGGTCTGGCTGGGCCTGCACCCCGGGGCGCACCGGGGCCTGCAGCGCATGCAGAGGATCGTCCGACTGCGCGGTGTTGGGCTGCACCAGCGGGGCGGCCAGAGGCGACAGCGCCAGGGGATCATGGCCCTGGGGGGCCGCAGCACCCAGACCAAACAGCTCATCAATGCTGGGGGACGGCGCCGCCACGCCGGCCAGGCCATCCACCTCCGCTGCGCCGCCCAGGCCTGACGGTCCGAGCAGGTCGGCAAACGGATCCGCCTGGCGCGCTGCGGGCGCAGCGCCTGCCACAGCAGATGCCAGGCCCAGCGGGTCGGGAAACAGGGAGATGTCGGGTATGGCGGCCGGTGTGCCGCTGCGGGCCTGCGGGGCCACGGCCGGCGCCAGGCCGGCCATCAGGTCGGCGAAGGGGTCGTCGTTGCCCACTGCCGAGGCCGATGGGCTTGCCGGGCTGGCCCCTGGTGCCCCTGCAGGGACGGACCGGGGCAGTGCCGCCGCGTTCACTTGTACCGATATCTCGAAGCCACCAACCACAAGGCGGTCACCGCCAGACAGGGGTGCCTCATGACCCGCCCCCAGGGGCTGCCCGTTGTGCAGCAGCGGGTTGCTGCCCCGGTCCAGGACGGTATAGCGACCGTCCCGGCAAAGAATCTGTGCATGCACCCGCGACACGGTGCGGTCGGGGTCGTCCAGCACCAGTGTGTTGGTCGGCGCACGGCCGATAGTGCCGCCGGCCGGTCCGAAGCTGGCTGCAATCGCCCGCCCGGCTGGCGCACCCCGAAGACTTACCACCACCAGATCAATCACGTTGACACCCCTTGCAAAGTGACCTCACGGCGCCAGCAGCACCACCAGCGGCTGGCTCGGCACTACGCGCACCCCTGGGCAGTTCGTGCTGTTCTGCAAGCTGTTGCTGGTCAGCCGCGAACCAGGCATGCCCATGAAGAGCGTGGTGAAGGAACCGGTGAGATGGCGGCTCGGCCCCATCACCGTACCGGACGCCACCCCCATGTTGACGCCGGCATTGTCGCCGTTGGTCATCGGTATCGTGGTCGCCAGATTGTGCACCGGAGCCCCCATGATGAGAATGGTCGGGCAGTTGGGAATGGCGGTCGGCCCCATGGCGATATTGGGGTACGGAATCGGCACGGGCCCCGCTGGCGTCGGCGTCAGGCAGACATCGGGGAAACCCATGTCGGTGCCCATCATCTGGGTGTTGGCAAACATGTGGTGCTCCTCAGCTCCTCTCAACCAAAGTGGATCTGCGCGCCGCGCGCCTTGACCAGTGAGCGGCCGTTGACAAGCGCATGCTCGGCCTCCAGCCGCATCAGTTGATCCGCCTCCACTTCAACATGGGTCGCGGTGACCCGGTCGATACCATCGGTCGTGCGCACATGGCTGCGGCTGAAGTGCTGCACCCGCTCCATCACGGTCGAGAGCATCTGGCCCACGGCCTTGATGCGTCCCACCACCACACTCAGCTGGCGCCCCACCACCTCCGTGGTGTCCGCCGTGAAGGCGGCACTGCCCATATGGCCTTCCAGCCGATCCGCACGCAAGCCGATGCGGCCACCGTGAATATCGACAGAGCCACCGCCACCGTCTATATGCAGGCCTGCGGCGCCGTCTGCCGGTCGCAGCACGTGGGGTGAGCACCCGGGGCGATGCAGCACCGCGAGAATCCAGGCGTCCTGCCCCGCACAGTGCAGGCAGGCCACGCTGTCGCCGGGCTCCGGCTGCAGCAGGCAGCTGGCGGCACGTTGCGTGCGCAAACGCAGTCCGCCGGAATGGACGACCAGACCCTCACCCTCCACCAGGGCAGCAACCACGCCGACACACCACTGCGGCGGTGTTGTATCGGATGCGGCACGCAGCGGCGAACGCCCGTCCATCCTGGCAATCTTCGGTTTTGGCGGCTGCATGTGAAGCTCCTCTTGGTGTGCCATGTGCGGGTGTGCGGGGGTACGTTTCATGCCACGGCGGGCTGCCATTGCTCGGCGGCAGCCAGGTCGGCGTCTGTCTCGATGGCCCGTACGCGGTCGCTGATCTGGGCCAGGTCCGTCTGCGCACCGTGCAGCACGGCGCGCACCATGGTGGCCCGGCGCATGTCTGCGCCGCGCAGGTCTGCATGGCGAAAATCGGCATAGGTCAGCTCCGCACCCACCCACCGTGCGCCCGCCAGCTGCGCCCCGGCAAAGTGGGCCTGGTGCAGGTCGCAGCCGGAGAAGTCGGCGCCCTGCAGGCGCGCACCGGTAAAAAGAGCCTGCCGCAGCACGGCGCCGACGAAGTCCACGCCGGCCCCCTTCGCTTCGCAGAACACCGCATTCGGTGCCACCGCCTGCCCGAACCGGGCCCCGTCGAGGATCGCCCCCTGGAAATTGCATTGCGCCAGGCGGGCTCCGGTGAAATCCGATCCACTCAGATCAACCGATGCGAACAGACAACCCGGGAGTTCCAGGCCGGAAAATGAGTGCCCGGTGAGCGCACTGCGGTGGAATGCGCTGCGCAGCATGCGTGCGCCGCTCCATGTCATGTGGGCCAGGTCACATTCGGTGACCGCGGCATATTCCCAGCATGTGCCATCGGCACACACATCCACCAGTGAGGACTGGCTCAGCACCGCACTGTCAAGGGTGGCGCCACGCAGCACGGCATGGTCGAGCGTGCAGCCCGACACCGATGCCATGGTGAGCACAGACTGCCCGAACTGTGCGTGCGACAAGTCACACTCGATGAGTGCGGCACCGTGCAGATGGGCCTGCCGACCATCGGCATGCGCCATCTGGCAGCGGTTGAACACACTCTTGCGCAGGTTGGCACCGGCCAGCACGGCATCGGACAACACACACTGGTCGAACACGGCTTCGCGCAAATCCGCGTCGCGCAGATCAGCCCGGGTGAAATCGACCCGGCTGAACACACCGCCCGCCAGCCGGATGCCGGCGAAGCTTCCCCCGGCGAGCACGCGCCCTTCCACCGCATCCCCGATGGCCACGGTCATGGCTAACAGGCCTGGAGTCATCGGTCTGCCTCCATCCGGACGGCTATCCTGGCGGCACGGTGGTTCATGGTGCTGCAGCCTGTTGTTCTGGCGTCAGGCGCGGCCAGGTTCTGGCGCGGGTGAGCAAAGCCCCGTCCAGAAGGGTATTTCCGTCCAGCCTGACACGGGCCAGGTCCGCCCCGAACAGATTGCTGTGGCGCACGTCGGCACTGCGCAGGTCGGCCTTGTGCAGGATCGCATGGGAAAAGTTCACCCCGGAGAGCACGGCATGGCGGCAGTCGGCCATGCGCAGCAAGGCCCCTTTCGCACTGGCCAGACGCATGTCGGCACCCTGCAGGCGTGCCTCACTCAGATGCGCGCCGTCCAGTTGTGCGCGCACCAGCGTGGCGCCCTCCAGGTCGGATGCGCCGAAGTTGAACCCCCGCAGGTCGGCCTGGCCAAGGTTGGCGCCCCGCATGCTGGAACCCTTGACGGCCACGCCCCCTGCGCAGTGGGCACCTGCCATCGAGGCCCCATTGAGCTGGCAGGTGGCGAAAGTGGCCCCCTCCAGATGGGCACCACGCAGGTCCACACCCGACAGGTCCGATTCGATGAAAGTGCATGCGGAAAGATCGGCCTCCGGCCAGCGCATGCCCACCATCTTGAGCCGGTAGAAAACCTGCCCGGCCAGCCTTGCACCGGACCAGTCGGCAGCACCCCAGAGTGTCTCCAGCAACTGCGCGCCCGTGAACACCGCCCGGCGCATCTGTGTGCCGGTGAAATCGCAGTGCGACAGCGTGGCCCCCGTGAAGTCGGCCTCGTCGCACACACTCTGCGCCCAGGTGGCCTTTCCAAGGTTGGCTCCACCAAAACAGGTGCCGATCGCCACCATGCCGCCCAACCTGGCATGCGCGAGCACCGCCCGCGCGCAGTTGGCGCCAGACAGGTTGGCGCCCTCGAGGTTGGCACTCTCCAGCCAGGCACCCTCGAAGTTGACGCCCCGCAAATCGAGCCCGGAGAAATCCGCCCCTGTGAAATCCATGCCTGCAAAGTACCGGACACCCGCCTGCACCGCCCGCGCCAGCTCGTCGCGCAGAATGCCTGCCTGCTCCGCCGGCATCGGGAAAGCCGGTGGCTGGAGATGGGCGGATTGCAGGTAGCCGGCGCGCTGCACCTGCTCCACACGCACCAGTTGCGGAAACACCGGCGCCAGGTCCACCGGCTGGCTGCTGGCGGCGGCCTGCTCCTGCATCGCGGCCAGTTGCACCTCGGCGTTGTACGTCGGCGGCCCCCGGTGCACCAGGTCGGCCAGCCTGATCTTGTGCTCGTCTTCTGCTGCCAACGCCTTTTCCAGCAGCGTGACCACGTCCTCCACCGACTTCCACTGCTGCGCCTGCTGCTCCTTGAGCTTGGCCTCCAGGTAAGCCGCCAGCGCCTCACCAGAAGACGGCGGCGGGGGCTCGGGCTCTGGCATGCGGATGCCCAGTGCGTCCGGGTCCTGGCCCAGCTCAACGGCCCTCTCGCGTGCCAGCTGGACTTCGATCCCGGCGCGCACGCGCTGGGTCTCGGCCTGCAGGCCTTCGCTGGCGAAAGGCTTCTTGGCGGCCTCGACCTCGGGGTCATCGGTGTCGATGCCAGCCGGCAACAGATCGCTGTCAACCATCGCATACACGGCACCCAGCAGGGGATCGGCTCGGCGCGCCATTGCGTCCAGGTAGTACGCATCCGTCCGCGGTTCCGCGTTCCGTTCGACGGCACCCAGCAGGCTGGCGATGTCGGAGCCATCGTCCGTCGCCACTTCGGCCAGCCCCTGGAAGATGGCCACACAGCGCTCTGCATGGGGGAAAAACCAGACGGTCGTCAGGCGCAGCGGCACTTCGCGCATCTTCGTCTCTTCGCCATCCGGCATGCGGTAGCCCGCAAAAACACGGGCCCGCACACCTGGCAACTGCCCCTGCAGGTGCGGCTTGTCGGGGTGCATGTGGTCGAAAGCGAAGGCCTCATCGCCCTGGAGGGCCGCATCCAGCCACTGGTCTTGGGGCGCGAGATTGAAACAGCGCCAGTCGGCGTCCGGCGCAAACCCGGGCGCATGCTCGCGCAGGTAGTTCTTGTCGTAGGTGCCACGCAGGCCGGCGCGCTGCGGATGCTGCGGCTCCAGCGCCCCGAACCCTGCGGGCGCCGGCTGCTGCTGCGGACTGCGCACACGTTCGCCAGGCGCCTCGATGTTGGGCAGCCACAGCACCCCGTCCACGGCCGTGCGGCCACGGCCGGCGGGATTGGCAGCGAAATCAGGCCCGCCATAGGCTTTGTCCCATCCCAGCGGCATGGACTCGAAGTTTGCGGGTGCGCTGGGCTGCTCGCCGTTCCAGTAGCGGTCACCAAACACCAGCAGCGTCTTTTCCCGCCCCGCGAAGCGTGCACGCACAGCGCAGGCATTCGGCCTGTCAAGGGTCGTGTATGCCTTGCCATGCACCAGAAATTCCGGGGTCAACTTGGCCACGCCTTCGTCAATCAGGGGCGCGGCCATCTCGCGCGAGAGGAAATTCCACATTGACTGCTCGGCCCAGAGCGTGCCCCTCTCCCCCTGTGCGAAGGGCAGGTGCAGCGTGGCGCTGATACACAGGCCAAAACGCTTGCGGAACTCCACCGGCCGGGTGGAGAGGCCGAGTGCCTGGGGCTTGGTCACCTGCATCGCGCCACCTTCAGTCGTCCTTGCCGGGCGCGTCGCTGAGACCATCGACATCGGTTGCCGCGCCAGGCCCTCCCACGGCGTCGAGACCCGACTCAATGAGGATGCCGACCCCGGCCGTCAACAGGCCGGCAGCAGCCTCGCCATACCGTTTGTCGGTGGCCGATGCCAGCGCCAGCAGGCGTCTTTCCAGTCCGGGCACCGGCGGCTCCAGATGGGAGGCATCGTCGGCAGCCTTCCTGAGCTGGGCAGCTGCCTTGGCGTATTGGTCCAAGGTGCTCTTGATGTCGGCACCGCCAGACAGCACACCCACCACCGCACCGGCCAACGCTGCACCTGCAGCACCTCCTCCGGCTGCGCCGGCACCAGCGCCCGGCGTGAAGCAGGTCAGCGACGACTGCCTGAAATTGGTCGTTTTCTGCTCAATGCCGGCAGCGGCCACCGTTTCGAGCTTGAAGCCCGCTGTGTTGTCGAGCTGTGCTCCCGCAAAGTTCGACATGCTCAGCGCAATGGCTGTCTCCATGTTCAGTCCGAGAAAGGTCGAACGGTTCATGCCCAGGTTGGCTTCACTGTTGTTGCCGATGTAGCCGCTGCTGTTGGCCCCCAGCACCGTGGTGTTGGAGCCGATCGAGGTGGCATTGATGTCCCCCACCGCCATCATCTCGATGCCGGTGTTGGACATCATCTTGATCTTGTTGGCCGCCAGCCGCAGCGGGCCGCTGGGCACCGAGATGTTCTGCGAGTTGGCGCCCGTGACGATCCAGTCCACGTGGGCGGCCTCGAAGCTCATGGTGGCGGCCTTGTAGCTCAGTGCACCGCTGACATTGAAGGTCTGGTTGCCGACCACGGTGCGCGTCTCGCCCGCGCGCGAGGTGTCGGTGCGTGCGCCCACCACGTCGCTGCTGCTGGTGCCCTTGACGTTGAGCGCGTCGTTGGCGTCGATGAAGGTGTCGCGGTTGCCCACCACCTGGTTGTTCTGCTTGCCGTGCACCGTGTTCTTCTGGTCCACCGCCACCGTGAGGGTGTCATTGCGGGTGATGGTGGTCTGGCGATCCCGGTCGATGTGGTTGCTCTGGTCGCGTTTGACTACAACGGACTGATCCCGGTCCACACTGGTGGAATCGTCGCGCTCCACGCTGCGGCTCATGTCGCGTTCGGCGTGGATGCTGAGCTTTTCCTCGCCCTTCTTGTCCTCGAACATGATCTCGTTGAAGTTGCCGCTGTTGCCGCCGGGCGTCGACCGTGTCTTGAACCCGCTCTGCGTGGGCGACGCATAGGGAATGGGCTGGTCGTTGTTGTACATGCGGCCGATCACGATCGGACGATCCGGGTCGCCGTTGAGAAAATCGACGATCACCTCCTGCCCGATGCGCGGAATGAAATAGCCGCCCCAGCCCTTGCCGGCCCAGGGCTGCGACACCCGGACCCAGCAGGTGGACTTCTCGTTGCTCTCGTCGTAGCGGTCCCAGTGGAAATGCACCTTGATGCGGCCGTGCTCATCGACATGGTGCTCCTCCCCTTCCGGCCCCACCACGATGGCGCTTTGCGGGCCCGGCATGGTGACGCGGGGCGTCAGGCGCGGTGGCCGGTAGGGCATGTCCAGCGGCAAGGCGGTGAGCAGGAAGGCGCTGGTGCCGCGCTGGCCGGGCTGCAGCTGCGGTGCGCTGTGCAGCAGCGCCTCGAACACCTCGCGGGTGTCGTGCAGCACCGCGTCGTCGGCCAGCACCTGGCGCAGCGTCTCGGCCAGCGGCCGGGCGCTCTCGGTCACGCCCAGGCTCTCGTAGCCGCCGTGTGTGACCACGAAAGTGCAGGCGGCGATGTTGTAGTCACCGTCGCGGGTGCCGTCGGGGTCGCCTTCAAAATGGAAGCTGCGGCCGGCCGCCACATCGGGCCAGGCCGTCAAGGCCCAATGGCGGTCGCGCTGGCCCACCTGCTCTTCCGTGCGCAGCTTGGCCTTGGCGTCGGCGTCATCGTTGCGGAAGACGCCACCCGGGAACTCGAACACCTCCAGGTCAGCCAGCTCGTGGTTGTCAGGATCTGCCTTGTCGGCGGGCAGCAGCTTGCGGATGGCCTTGAAGTCGCTGTCGCGCGAGGCGAACTTGCCCGAGCCGAACACGCGTGCGCTGGTCCAGCGGGTGATTTCGTTGGCACGCGCCTCGCCGCTGGTGGCCGACGCAAACTTCAGCGTGCCGCCTGCCGGCAGGCGTGCGTGCGCCACATCGCTGGCGTCGGCCAGGTGCATGGTGCCGGGCGCATCGTGGGCATCGAACCAGTAGTAGATGCCTTCGTCCTCCAGCAGGCGGGACAGAAACTGGAAGTCCGTCTCCTGGTGCTGCACGCAGTAGCGCCGGGGCAGATGGGTGCCGATGACCTGGGCTGGGTCGGTCTTTTTGAAGCGGCTGATGGGGCTGTCGTTGAACACCGCGTCCAGCACCTCCAGCACCGGCTTGTCCTGCAGGATGCGCGAGTTGCGGCGCTTGGTGAGCAGCCAGAACCAGGAGCGCAGGGTGATGTGGTATTCAAAGTAGCGCCCCACCGCCGCCGCCCGCACGAAGCGCACGGCATGGCCTTGGCAATGCCTTTTGTGGGCGCTGCCATCGGCGTCGTCAAAACCGATCACCACGTCGAAGGCATAACCCAGGATGTCCTTCGCGTCGATGCGGCCGTTGCGCGAGAGCACAGTCAGCTCGTACAGCGACGGCCGCGCCAGCGACTCGTGCCCGGCGATGCTCCAGAACATCAGTTCCGCCGCCGCGGGGGATTCGCTCTGGATCTGGATGTCGTGGTCGGCCATGGCTGCGGCCTCAGTCGAAGGCGTAGGTGAAGTCGCTGTCCTTCACGTCCAGCGCCACGCGCTTGATTTCGCCACCGGCGGCCAGCCGCTGCAGGTACTCGACGGAGATCGTCGGCAGCACGGTGTTGGTAAGGATGGCGTCGATGACGCGGCCGCCCGATTCCGGGTCCTGGCAGCGCGCCACCACCTGGTCCACCACCGCCTCGGTGTACTCGAAGGGCACGCCGTGGTTGGCCTGCACGCGCTTCTGGATGCGGCCCAGCTGCAGCCGCACGATCTTCTTCATCATGTCGGGCGACAGCGGGTAGTAGGGGATGGTGACGATGCGGCCCAACAGCGCCGGCGGGAATACTTTCATCAGCGGCGCCTTGAGCGCATCAGCCAGGGCGTTGGGCTCGGGCAGCAGTTCGGGGTCGCGGCACATGCCCATCACCAGCTCGCTGCCGGCGTTGGTAGTCAGCAAAATGATGGTGTTCTTGAAGTCGATCATGCGGCCTTCGCCGTCTTCCATCCAGCCCTTGTCGAAGACCTGGAAGAAGATTTCGTGCACGTCCGGGTGGGCCTTCTCCACCTCGTCGAGCAGCACCACGCTGTAGGGCCGGCGGCGCACCGCCTCTGTCAGGATGCCGCCCTCGCCGTAGCCCACGTAGCCGGGCGGCGCGCCCTTGAGCGTGGAGACGGTGTGCGCCTCCTGGAACTCGCTCATGTTGATGGTGATGATGTTCTGCTCACCACCATAGAGCGCCTCGGCCAGCGCCAGCGCGGTCTCGGTCTTGCCCACGCCCGAGGTGCCGCAGAGCATGAACACGCCGATGGGTTTTTGCGGGTTGTCCAGCCGCGCACGGCTGGTCTGGATGCGCCGGGCGATCATCTCCAGCCCGTGCTTCTGGCCGATGACGCGCTGGTTCAGCGTGTCGGCCAGCTTGAGCACGGCTTCGACTTCATTCTTCACCATGCGGCCCACCGGGATGCCCGTCCAGTCCGCCACCACCGAGGCCACAGCCTGCTCATCCACCGACGGCAGGATCAGCGGCGACTCACCCTGCACCGCGTGGATCTTCGCCTGCAACTCGTGCAGTTCGGCCAGCAGCGTGGCGCGGTCGCTGGAGGCCGGGATTTGAGCATCATTTTGGCCTGATGCGGAGGTTTCACCTGGGCCTGCAGCTCCTGATTCAGGAGCATTCTTCGTTTCATCCACCGGCTTGTTGCCGGCACGCAGCTGGCCGCGCAACTCCAGCAGGCGGTCTACCAGCGCCTTCTCTTCCTGCCAGCGGGCGTTGAGTCTTTCCAGTTGGGCATTCGACTCCACCAGCAGCGCCGACACCTGCGCCGCGCGCTTGGTCACGTCGATACCGATGGCTTCCTCGCGGCCGATGATCTGCTGCTCCACCGTCAGCCCCTCGATGCGGCGCATGCAGTCTTCCACCTCGGGTGGTGTGGCGTGCTGGCTCACGGCCACACGGGCGCAGGCGGTGTCGAGCAGGCTCACGGCCTTGTCGGGCAGCTGGCGTGCGGGGATATAGCGGTGGCTGAGCTTCACTGCTGCTTCGATGGCTTCATCGAGTAGCTGCACACGGTGGTGCTTCTCCAGCACGCTGGCCACGCCGCGCAGCATCAGGATGGCCTTCACCTCGTCGGGCTCGGGCACCTGCACCACCTGGAAGCGGCGGGTGAGCGCCGGGTCTTTCTCGATGTATTTTTTGTACTCGGCCCAGGTGGTGGCGCCGATGGTGCGCAGGTTGCCACGCGCCAGCGCGGGCTTGAGCAGGTTGGCCGCGTCGCCGGTGCCGGCGGCGCCCCCTGCCCCCACCAGGGTATGGATTTCGTCGATGAACAGGATGATGGGCGTGGGTGAACTCTGCACCTCGTCGATCACCTGGCGCAGGCGCTGCTCGAACTCGCCCTTCATGCTGGCGCCAGCCTGCAGCAGGCCAATGTCGAGCGTGAGCAGTTTCACATCCTTGAGCTGCGGCGGCACATCGCCGCGCGCCAGGCGCTGGGCAAAACCTTCCACCACCGCCGTCTTGCCCACGCCGGCCTCGCCGGTGAGCAGCGGGTTGTTCTGGCGGCGGCGCATGAGGATGTCGACGATCTGGCGGATTTCCTCGTCGCGGCCGGTCACCGGGTCCATCTCGCCTTTTTTGGCCTTCTCGGTCAGGTCGACGGCGAATTTCTTCAGCGCATCGCCCTTACCCATGGCCGCCGGGGCCATGGCGCCCGTGTCTTCACCCGGGGTGCCGCTGCCCATGCCTGTGCCGTCCTGTGCGCGCATTTTCGATTCGGCGGAGGCATCACAGATCTTGGCGAAGTTGTCGGCCAGGTCTTCGACCTTGATGCGCTCGAACTGTTTCGAGATGGCCAGCAGCGGGTTGCGCAGGCTGGGTGTCTTGAGCATGCCCACCACCAGGTAGCCGGTGCGCACCTGCGCCTCGCCGAACTGCAGGGTGGCGTAGGTCCAGGCGCGTTCGATGGCGTTTTCAATGTGGGGCGAAAAGTCGCTGATGGCCGTGGCGCCGCGCGGCAGGCGGTCCAGCGCCGTGGTCACGTCCTTGGCCAGGGCCCCGATGTCCAGGCCGTAGTGCTGCACGATGCGGTGCAGGTCACTCTCCTGGTTCTGCAGCAGCTGGGCAAACCAGTGCTCCAGCTCGACATAGGGGTTGCCGCGCATCTTGCAGAACACGGTGGCACTTTCGATCGCCTTGTAGGCCAGCGCATTGAGCTTGCCAAACAGCGCGGCACGGCTGATTTCACTCATAGATCTCTCCAAGCCACAGGCTTCAGGGGGCACAAGGCCACCTGCCTTGTGGACTTAAAACGATCCAGCGCGAGAGAAATTCAAACGGCCGCGGTGCTGGGCACCCGCACGTCCACCGCATGGCGGGCGCGCCCACGCTCGCCCACCCACGACGTCCAGCCCATGCGGGCCCCCAGGCCCAGCCGGGTGGCCGGCACGTCCGTGCGCTCCAGCACCAGCTGGGCGTCCCACTCGAATTCCTGGCCCAGCAGCTGGTCCATCCAGTGCTGCAGCACCGGCCGGGCGCTGCCGCCGGGCAGGAACATCTGGTACTGCGCCAACGTCAGCGGCCCCAGGTGCACCCGCACCCGGTGCTGGCGGTCCCACACCTGGCTGCCGAGCAGGGCGCCCCGACCCAGCCCCCCCATGCCGTGCCCCCCCACACGGCTGCCCAGCCGGCTGAGTTCACCCGGCTCCAGCCGCATCCAGTGGCCCACCCAGCGCTCCAGCAGCACGGGCACGCCGAAATAGGCCTGCAGCACCGCCTCTACGCTGTCGGCATTGCGCACCTGCCGCGCCAGCCAGCCCGAGAAGTACAGCCGCGCGTCGTCGGCGATGGCGTCGCGGTCCTGGCGCGGCGCGGTGCCCACACCCTGCAGCGCCCCCACCTGGTGGCGGAAACGGTCTTCCTCCGGGCGGTCGAGCGACACGGCTGGGCGCGCCTGGGCCCAGGCGCGGTAGAAATGCAGCGCGAAGCGGTGCGTGAGCATGTCCAGGAAACCCAGCCAGCTGCGGTCGCCATGGTTCAGGGCGCGCTCCTGGATGTAGTCGCTCAGGTGCACCGGCAGCGGGCCGTTGGGGCCGATGTAGCCGAAGAACTGCTGGCGCAGGCGGGGCGGTGTGTGTGCGGTAGCCGGCTCAAAGCGGCTGAAGCTGGCCGGCGCGAAGGCCAGTGAGGGTTCCTGCCCCACACGCACCGCCTCGGCACCAGGCAGCAGCGCCTTGCCCCAGCGGGGCTGCGGCCGGGCACTGGCTTCCAGGCGCCGCATGACAGCGAAGTAGTCGTAGCGCCAGGGCTCGCCCGCCCATGGTTGCAAGGTCGCCTGCACCCGCGCAGGTACCGACGCTAGAGAATGGGCCGTGTCCCGCATTGCGGCTCCCAGCGCATCACCTCGCCCTGCCCGCCATGGCTGAGCACTGTTTCGACGAAGTGGTTGACGTTGACGTGCCGGCTCAGGAAACGCGCCAGCACGGCGCCGAACAGGAAGGCGCTGTGCCCATGGAAGGCCATCTTCTCCACCTGCAGCGTCACCTCCAGCCCCCGGCCGAAGGCGATGGGGCCCGGCAGCGGCAAGCGGCGCACCACGGGCCGGGTGCGCATACCCAGCAGGCCCCGCACCTGGACCAGCCGGGTCTCGTCGGCATGGGTTGCATACAGCGTCAGCATCTCGCGCAGGGCCGCGGCGCCCTTGTCAGGGCCGGCATCGGCCAGCGACAGGTAGTTGAGCGACAGGTGGTCCACCACGCGCCAGCCCAGTCCCTGGCTGACCACTGGCGACACGGGCCGCGACGGCCCGCGCACCACGGTGACGGCGCGCACCGGGAAGGAGTCCACGCAGTCGAAGTCTTGCCCGCGCCCCAGGGGCATCAGCAAGGGCAAATCGCGGTTGGTGCACCAGGCGCCGACCGCCAGCTGGCGCAGTGCGGCGTCGTACGGGGCCTGCTGCGCATCCACCAGTTGCAGGTACACCTCCGAGCCGATGTGGCTGCTGCGGTTGCCCTGCGTGCGCTGCTTCTCGGACATGACGCGCGGCTCGCGGGTGGTGGTGAAGTAGGCCGGGTGGGCATGGCGGCTGCCGTGGAACGCGGCGTAGAAGGGCAGGAATTTCTGCTCCACCGCTGCGTCTGCGCCTCTCTCCCCGGCTGCGCGTCCATGGCCCACCACCTCGGCCACGGTGTGCACCTCGAAGTCCAGCGGGCGGGTGCGGTCGGGCACCAGGTGGAACTGGCTGCTGGCGTCGCTGACCACCACCCGGTCGAGCTGGCGCATGAACAGGTTGACCGCCGGCACGCAGTGCAGGCGGACGTGGTCGGTGCTGACCAATTTTTCCAGCGCCGCATCGCCGCGCGAGAACAGCACCACCACCTCGACCTGCTCCACCGCCATGCCGGCGAGTGCCTGCCGCAGGCTCTGCAGGCGCACGAACTGGAAACGCTGGGGAAAGGCGAAATACTCCTGCACCAGCCGGTAGCCGGCAAAGCCGGTGGCAGTCACCGGCAGCAGGGCTTCATCGTCCTCGAAGCCCATGGCGGCCACCGTGCTGGCGGGCAGCACCTTTTGCGCCCCGGCCAGGGCGCCGCCGGGGCCGAGCGGACGCAGCAGCACGCCGATGGGTTTGCCCAGCAGGCATTCGTACAGCTGCCAGGCCACGTCTTCCGCACCGCCCAGGTGGATGGGCAGCTCGTCGAGCTGGATCTTGTCGAAGGTGAGTCCCGCCGTGGCCTGCAGCGTGAAACGCAAGCCTCCCCGCACATCGCGCGACTGCGGAAGCTGGTGCAGGGCCAGGTCGGGGGCGTAGCTGAAATACTGCGCCCGCGTGACTTGCAGGGGCCACAGCCGCAGCGCGTGGGCCGTGCGGAATTCGCAGTAGGTGCCCTGCCCCGCCGACTGGCGGGCTCGCAGCGCACTGCCGCGTGGCATGGCGGGGCCCATGGCCAGGTTGGCGTCGCCCAGCTCGGGCTGGCAGCAGGCCACCACCATGGACGGAGTGGGCGCCAGGTAGTTGGGGTACACCACGTCCAGCAGGTGGCCGGTGAAGCGGGGGTATTCGGCGTCCAGCTTCAGGCCTACGCGGGCCGACAGGAAGGCGGTGGCTTCGATGAGCCGCTCGACATAGGGGTCGGCGATCTCGTGCCCGTCCAGCCCCAGGCGGTTGGCGATCTTGGGAAACGCCTTGGCGAACTCGCCCGAGCTTTCGCGGAAGTAGCGCAGCTCCTGCTCGTAGAGGTTCAAGAGTCGGGGGTCCATGGGGGTTCCTAACGTGCAAGGTCTTCCATGGTGAAACGGCCTTCTTCCAGGTCGATGCGGCTGCGCAGCAGGAACTCCATGGGCACCGGCTGCGCCCACAGCATGCCCCGGATCTCCAGGCCCACGCGGTTGTGCGACTCCAGGGCATAACCGTCTAGCACGATCTCCACCTCCAGCGTGTGGGGCAGGATGCGCGGCTCGAAATCGAGGATGGCCTGGCGCAGGGCTTTCTCCATGCTGGCGCGCTGCAGCGAGGACGCAAACTGCCCGCTGAGCGTGGGCAGGCCGTAGTTGAGCACCGAGCGTTCCGCGTTGGGATACCGCCCGCCGTCCAGCGGCGGCCCGTGGGCGATGGCGTTGAGCAGCCAGCCCAGGTCGCGCAGCACCGCCTGGCGCAGGGCCTGCTTGGTCAGGGTGCGCTTGTCGTCGGACTCGCGCTGCTCAGTGGGGGCGTGGTCGGTCAGCCGGTCCAGCAAAGAGGGCTGCAATCGTTCCTGCAGGGTGAGTTCGGCCATGGGCTCAGCCCTCGCCTGCCGTGAAGACGATGTCGCGCACATCCATCAGGGCATGCTCGCCCTGGTCGCTGGAGAAGACCCGCTGGCCCAGGCCGGCCCAGACCTCGGGGCGCAGCTCGCGCCATTCGGTCTTGCGCGCCAACTGGATGGCGCCATCCGGGCTCTGGTCCGAGCCGGCATACCGGGTGGGGATCAGCGCCAGTGTCTCCCCGCCGTTCTCGAACTGCAGGTGGGCGGGCAGCCACACGCAGTCGCGCAGATCCTCGGGGGGGTCGATCTGCACCCGGGCCAGCCGGGCAAAAGGCACCCAGTAGTAGCGCCCGTTCACGAAGGCCTCCAGCACCGGCCCCAGGCGCATGTCGGCATCCGCCAGCCAGGCAAAAGGTGCGCCGTCCAGGGTGCCGGCACTGGCGGGGGCTTCGTCGAAGGCCTGCTGGCGCAGGCTTTCGGCCGCCGCATCTTCGCCGCGCCCGGCGCGCAGCATGGATTCGAGCAGGCAGGCCAGCCAGGCATCGGGCTCGCCGAACACCATGGGCGTGCGTTCGCCGGCGAACACGGCGCGGCGCAGCCCTTCGCACCGGATGGCGTCGCCATAGACCTGCTGCATGGGCACCGCCAGGGCGTCCAGCCCGGCAGCCACGCTGAGCTGGTTCAGGGCACGCTCCCACTGGCCCAGCACACACAGCAACTGGGCCAGGAAGACCCGCAACTTGAAGTCGGCGGGCCGGGAGCGCACCTCGTTCTGCAAGGCTTGCAGGGCCTGGACGGGGCCCTCGGTTTTCAATACGTCGGCAGCGTTCATGGGGAATCCTTTGGAGTTGGGTCAGCCCACCGAATCGGTGAAGGTGCGCACGGCGCCCCGCTGGCCCGAATGCGCCTGCGGGGCCGACTCCATGGAGATGGAGCGGAACACCACCTCGATCACGTCCATCGCGCCGCTGCCGGGCAGGGCACCGCCGCCCAGGATGGCAAACGCCTTGATCCGTGCGTCCTTGAGTTCCATGCTGAACACCGGATCGGTGTTGGCGGTGTCCTGCCCGCCGGACTTGAAGCTGCTGAGCCGCACCGTCACCTTGTCGTTGGTCGCAAATGCCGACAGCAGGGAGGCGGAAGCCGCATCGGAGCTGCGCACGATGCGCACGGCCGAATAGCGCCGCCGGCCCGTCGCCTGGCCTGTGCCCACGTCGGTGGGAGTGCCGCCCGCGAAGTAGTACCCCAGCAGGTCGATGCGCGGCTTGCCATCCTGGAACCTGCGTGTGGACTCCCCTTCGATCTCGCCGGCGCGCTGGGTCTTGACCTGCATCACGGTGTCCAGATGGCTGTTGCCCCGGCCTACCAGGGCCAGGGTCTTCAAGGCGTCGTCGAGTTCCATGACGGTGGTATCGGCTGGCATGGCAGGCTCCTCGTTTCAGTCGGATAGGTGGGGTTTCATTTGCCGGGCGCTGCGCTATTTCCGGCGCCACCCCAGCGGGCCACCGAGGCAAACACTGGCCGTCCCTTGTCGGGCGTGAGCTGGCCGCGGATGCGCACGTCGGCTGCGTCGTCGCGGGCCTGCAGGCCGTAGAGGCGCGGCAGGCTCTGGGCCTGCGCCGGGCTGGCCACCACGGCCAGCCAGCCGGCACCCCAGGCGGGCAGCGCCAGCTTCTTGGTGGCAGGGTTCTGCCGCGTGCCACGCTCGAAGCGGTTGGTGGCGCTGCTGTCGTCCGGGTACAGGGTGTGGACCGTGCCCCTAGCATCCACCGCCACGATGACCAGGTCCACCGACTGGCCCGAGGTGTTGCGCACCACCAGGGACGACGGGCCGTCGGCGGCGGACAGCCTGATCTGCATGCGCCCGGCCATGGGCTCGCTGCGGGGAGCCGCGCCCGGCTGCGCCAGCTCCAGCACGGCGCTGAAGCCGTCCATGGCCGTGTCGGCGGTGATCGCCTCCAGCCGCGCCAGCCATTTCACCTGGGCCAGGCTTTGCAGGCGGCGGCGCAGTGTGTCGGTGTCCGGCCATGGCTCTGCCGGGGGCGCGGTGTCACCGGCATACAGCGTGGCGGCCAGGATTTCCAGCCGACCCGAACCACCCGTGGCACCCGCCTCCGAGAGCCGCACGTCCGCGCGGCTGCCTTCGGGCACCAAACGGATGGACGCGGGGTATTCCAGCGCGAGGCCCTCGGGCAGGCGGTCGGCCCGCACCCGCAGGGCGGCCTCCACCGGGTCGGATTGGGGCGATACGCTCCATGCTGCCGCGCCGGAAGCCGTGACCAGGCTGGCGGGGACGTCGAGCCGCGCCGAATCCATCTCGGCCGCCGCCACACGGGCATCGGCTACCCGGCTGGTTCCGTCGGGCAGCACCGACACCACCCGCACGGCCTGCCCGGTCTCGATCCCGTCCAGCAGGCCGGCACGCACCACCAGGCTGGCACCAGCCCGCTGGGCAGGCCACACCGGACGGGTGGAGACAGGTGCCGGGGCATTGCTGAACACGGCGGCGTCCAGTGCGCCTTCAGCCACGGGCGAAGGCAGTTCACGGGAGGGAAAACGCTTTTCCAGTTCGTCGATCACCGGGGGATAGAGCGACAGCACCCCGGCATACAGTTCGCGCCAGGTGGCAGGCTTGCGGCCCAGCGATTCGGCGATGGCCCAGGTCAGCAGACCGTGGGCACGGGCGTCGCGGGCCTTGCGGGGCAGCTTCAGTTCGGGGGTGACCTGGTGGCTTTCCGACGCAAAAAATGCCACGTACCGGGCGCGGGGCGGTGATTCCCGCAGCAAGGGCGCCGGCAGTGCCTTGGGGGCTGGTGCACCACGCGCGAGCTGGCCCACGCGAACACCCCGGAAGCGGACTTCATCCTGCGCGGCCTCCGGGTCTTCGGGCGTGGAGGCCCCGCCCCGGGTCATGGACGTGGCCGAGCAGGTGTCGAATACAGCCCAGACGAATACATTGCGCGCCAGGAAGGCCTTGACCCAGGCCTCGAAGTCCACGTCGCGGATGCTGCCGGCCACGGCGGCCTCAGAGCCGTTCGCGCCGTTCACCCCGCGTGCATCCCGTGCCAGAAAACTCTCGGCCAGGCCATCGGGCTCCTGGTACTGCTTCAACGGGTCGCGGAAGCGCGTTCCGTGGCCCGAGAAATACAGCAGCACGAAATCACCCGACCGGGAGCTGTTCAGCAGCCGCGTCAGGGCCTCGTGCACGCCGGCCGCGTCGGGTTGTGCCGCACCGGTCACGCCGTCTGCCAGCACGGTCACGTCCTGCGGCTGAAAGCCCTGGCCCAGCAGGGTGTCGCGCATCAGCGCCACGTCGTTGCGCGGCGCCTGCAGCCACAGGGTGGCAGGCTGGTTCACCAGCTCGGACACGCCCACCAGCAGGGCCCGGGGCACGGCCTGGGCCTGCCCTGCACAGCCGCACAGGAACAGCAACGCCACCACCTGCCACCGTTGCCTGAAAAGGACGTGCATGCGTCGTGCCTCCCGGATTTCAGGGATTCTCCACGCTGGCGACCAGGGCCGATTGCTGCAGCAGCCGTGCGGTGGCAGCCGGATCGGCCGAGGCGATGGCATAACGACCCTGGGCGTCGGGCCCGGCCACGATCTGCGCATTGGACGCCTTCAAAAACGCCTGCACGGCATCCATGCCCACGCCGGGTTTCCAGCGCACGTCGATACGGCCGGGCGCCGGGGTTTCCACCACGGGTGCGGAGCGGAAGCGCACGGTGTCGTCCGCCTCACCACCTTGCAGCAGCAGGTTCTGCGCCACGAACACCAGGGCCAGCAGTGCAAATGCCGGGCGCACCAGCCAGTCGGCGGCAAACCAGCGGCGGACGCCATCCCACCAGCCCGGGTGGGCCATGCTGCCAGCGGCATCCCCGGTCAGCCCCCGGAGCGCAGGCTGGACGGTGGCGGCCAGTTGCAGGGCCGCCGTACGGTACAGGCGCTGGTATTCCAGGCGTTCATCGCCCGCCGCCATGGGGGTGCCGGTGAGCACCAGGAAGGTTCCGGCCACGGTACGCAGCGCAATACGCCCCGGCTCGGAAGGCAAGGCGGGCGGCGTGGCGGCATCGGCCTCTTGCGCCACCGCCCGGATGGCGGCCAGGCGCACGGCGGATATCTCGCCCACCACTTCCACAGGCAGGTAGTGCTGCAGGTCCACCTGCAGCTGGTTCCAGGTCTGGATCAGGCCGAACATGGGCTCGAAGGGGTCGTCCACCGGCTCCAGCAGCACGTCGAAGGGGCCTGCCCAGTCGGCCTCGGCTGCGGCCATCCAGCCCGTCCAGGCGTGCGGGCCGACCTGGTGGTCCAGCAGCATGCCGTAGCTGCTGCCCGCCCGCGTGATGCGCACCAGCCGGCCTGCCGCCAGCGTGGCCGGAAACTGGCGTGCCGCGACGGCCGCGCGGCGCCGCGCCAGCTCCGTCAGGGGCAGCAGCAGGTAATCGGCATGGGAGGGCGGAGCATCGGCGCCTGTGGAACCCGTGGGGGTGTGGGTGCCGCAATCTTCTGCGGGGCCAGGTGCCTGCGCGTCACCGGAGTCCAGACCGCGTCGTACAACTTCCAGCGGGGGCCATGGGTGGGACTGGGACACGTTTTTCCTGGGTTATTGGGGCGTCATGCATAAGACGCTTCAACCCCCAGGATTTTGAAGACCGAATGGATGGCCCGCATGTTTTCAGGATGGATGGGAATGCCCAGGCCCTGCTGGATCCACTGCCCGAGCTGGGTCTTGGCATAGTCGCTGACCAGGCCTTCACGCTTGTGCACCAGCCCCAGGCGACCGGCACGGTAGTGGTAGGACGCGATCGCATGGCGCGATGCCACGCCCGATAGCCCGCCTGCGGCCTCGCGCCCGAAGCTCTCGCACAGCAGGATGCGCTCCGGGGGCGCCAGGGTGGCGATGAAGCTGCGCGCCGACAGGCTCACATGCTCAGGGGTAAGGCCGTGCTCGGCAAGGCAGCTGCCGATGTCGTCCTCGGGGTCCTGCTGTTCGTCGAGCTGGTTCTCGGCGATCTGGTCCCCCAGCGACACCTTGCGCCGGAACGCGCTGGAGCGGGTGCAGTCGATGAGGTAGCGGCGAAAGTAGGCACACAGGGCAAAGGAGCTGGAAGGCGCGCTATGGCCATCGTCCTCGGCAGAGGCGTCATCCACAACATCGGGGGACTTCGCATCCAGGCGCAGCACCTTGACATAGATGAACTGCGCGATCAGTTCCTGGCGGCCCTCGCCCAGCACATGCAGTTCCGGTGGATTGCAGCCCTGCAGGGCGCTGCTGACGATGGCATACATCCGCCCCATCTCCGCGGGCGAAAGACGCTGCCGGCGCCGCCACAGGTCAACCAGTGCGGAGCTGTCGTCAACGGTAAGTGTCTCGCGCATGTACAGCCATTGCCTCTGCTAAAGGACCAGGAAAGATGCAGCTGCCATGCAGCCACCCCCTTCGACGGAACCAACCCGGGAGAGCAGGACTCCAACCAGAACGCAATCCATACAAGATCCAAAAACACTCCCGGTTGCAGAGGATACTTCAATTAAACCCAATACATATCCAAAGAGTGGCCATTTGGTTCAAAATCTCCATGGACAATCCCGGGATACCGATACCCGGCCGCCCCCTGAAAGCCGCCCTCCGCACTTGAAGACCTCTCGCTACCAGACCGTGATGAACGCCACCAGAACCGCCCCGACCGGGGGCCTGCTCAGCAAGCTCTCGCTGGACTCCCAGACTTCCGAGCCTTACTACCTGCAACTCAAGCGGCAGATCAATGCCCTGATCGCCAGCGGAGAGCTGCCTGCGGGCACCAGCCTGCCGTCCGAGCGCCTGCTGGCTGAAGCGCTGCAGATCAGCCGCACCACGGTCAAGCGCTGCTACAACGACCTGCGCGACGAGAACCAGCTCAGCACCCACGGGCGCGGCGGCACACAGGTGCAGCCCCCCATGCAGCTCAGCCCTGCGCTGGGCAAGCTGAAGGGGTTCACCGAGGAAATGCGCGAGATGGGCCTGCAGGCATCCACCCGCCTGCTGGAGCGCGGGCTGGTGAAAGACCGCAGCATCGCGGCGATTTTTGAACTCCCCCCCACCAGCAGCTTCCTGAAAGTGGTGAGGATCCGTCTGGGCGACGATGTGCCCATGACCCGCGAAGTGGCCTGGTACGACGTATCACAGGCTCCGGCCATGGCTGGATGGGATGGCAACGGCTCAGCCTATGCCTTCCTGCGCAGCCACTGCGGCCTGGAGCTGGCCAGCGCCGAACAGTCGATCGAAGCCGTGCTGAGCCAATCCGAGGACAACGAGGCGTTTGGCTTCCAGGCGCCCGCCCCCTGCCTGCTGCTCAAGCGCAAGACACTGGGCACCAACGGCAAGGCGGTGGAGTATGTCGAGGGCACCTTCCGGGGGGACGCCTACGCCTACCGGCTCACGCTGCAGGCCTGAGAGTTTTCCACCCGCTGCCGCGTGGCAGATGGTCCAGCACCCCCTTGCCGGACGCCACCGCAGCGCCGCATTGGCTGGCCAGCTGCAGGGCCTGAGACCAGCCCAGGCCCTGCGCCAGAGCCGCGCACAGGCCTGCGGCAAAACCATCGCCCGCGCCCGCTGAATCGCCCCCCTGCCGCGCAGGCACGGCGGGCTGCCGGTAAAGGGGCTCACCGCGCACCCATACCTCGGAGCCCCTGGCCCCCGCCGTCACCACCAGCGCCTGCCCCGGCCAACGCGCCATGAAAGCGGCGGCGCCATCGTGCAGGCCGTCCTGCGCGTCCAGCGCCAGCAGCTGGGCAGCCTCCACCGCATTCACGACCAGCACATCGGCCACGGCCAGCAAAGCCGGCGACACCCCTGCGGCAGGCGAGGCGTTGAGCACCGTGCGCACGCCCTGCGCGCGCGCCACCGTGAAGGCGGCCAGCACGGCATCCGCTGCCATTTCGAGCTGCCCATAGACCAGGCTGGCGCTGCCGATGGCCTGCGCCGCCTGTGCGATCTGCGGGGCTCCGATATCCATGTTGGCGCCGGGAAACACGGCAATGCTGTTTTCCCCGGCCGCATCCACCAGCCCGGCGCCCCGGCCTGAATGCGCAGCCACCGGGTACACATGCTGTTGTGCGATGCCCTCACGCGCCAGCAGGCCGGCCAGCTCCTGCGCGGCGGCGTCCCGCCCCACGCCGAGCACCAGATCCACCGCCATCCCCAGCCGCTGGATGCCGACAGCGACATTGAGCCCTTTGCCGCCCAGCTCGGTCTGGACGGCATGGGCCAGGCAGGACTCGCCGGCACCGGGCAGGCGCGCCACCGACCACCAGTGGGCATGGACAAAGCTGCCCAGCACCACCACCCTCGGTGGAGGCTCACTGCCCATCGTCATCCACACACAGGCCGTCCATGGGTATGAGGCACTGCGCCAGCGCGGGGGCGCTGCCACCGGCTCCGCCACGGGTGCGCCCGGTCAGCGCCGCATCGACCCCCGCCACCTGCATGCCCCGGGGCAGCAGCAGCCACAGCTGGCCGCGCTCCTTCATCTTGCGTGCCTGGCTGGCGGCCTGCTGGCCGTTGCCAAAGAAATAGTCGGCCCGCACCGCGCCACGGATGGCGCCGCCCGTGTCCTGCGCAATCGTCAGGCGGCGCATGGGGGTGCCTTTGCCGGGGTCGCGGGTGGAGACGAACACCGGGTAGCCCAGCGGGGTGCTGCGCGGGTCCACCGCGATGGAGCGCCCCGCCGACAGCGGCACGCCCAGCGCGCCCACCGGCCCGCCGCTGGCCGTGTTCTCGCGGAAGAAGATATAGCTCGGGTCGGTGATGCCCGACCCCGCCGGCCGGCCGCCCGATGCCCCCGCCACGCGCTGCCCGGGCACCGCCACCACCACCTTCAGGGAGGGCTTGGCGAGCTTGAAGCCCCGGGTCCGCACCTCGCCATCGTCGCTGTCATCGGCATCGTCGTCGCCGGTCAGCTCCACCTGGCCGCCACGGGTGCGCACCTGGCTGGCGGGTTTGCCGTTGGCGGCCTGGGCCAGCATGGGGCGGAACGGGTGGCCGTTCTGCTCGGCATAGGACAGGCGCAGCAGCTCGCCGCCCTCGCGCAGGCGGATGCGCCCCGAGCCCTGGATCTGCATCTCGTACAGCGCTGCAGGGTTGTCCACGAACGCCAGCACCCGGGCATTGGGCACCCCCAGGGTTTCGATTTCCTCGCGGGTGTAGTACGGCAGCAGGCGGTTGCCTTCACGGCGCAGGCGGATCCTGCGGTCCAGGGTGTCGAGCGGCACGGCCGACAAGTCCAGGGTCATGATGCCGGCCTGTCCCAGATCACGGGTGGACAGGCTGTCCTGCGGCAGCACGTTGCGGCCATCCAGCCGCACGGCCACCACCCGCTTGCGCTGCGCCACGGGCACCTTGCGCAGGTCGAGGAAAAGCATGTCGTCCGGCTCGCCATACACCGGGAAGATGAACGGCGCGCCATAGCGGCGGCTGCCGCTGATCTCGGGCTCGAAATAGCCGGTCACCACCCCGTCGGGCCGGCGGTCGTCATCGCGGATCTGGTAGGCGGCGAATTCGTTCTCGAAAAACGCCCGGATGGCGGCATTGCTGCTGCCGTTCACCTGCCGCGCCTTGGCGCACAGGGCCGTCCACGACGTACCCCGGGTGGACAGCACCTTGCAGCTGTCCAGAAAGGCAGGCCAGCTTTCCGCGAAGTTGTCGGTGCTCCAGCCGGGAAGGTCGTCAAAACCGATCTCGGTGTAGGTGGCCAACTGGGTCGAGAAGCTCGTGGTCTGCCCTGCCGTGCTGGCGGCCTGCGTTGCCGCCTGCGGTGCAGGCGTGGGCATGGCGGGCGCAGCCACCCGTTCGCCAGGCACCTGGATCTCCTGGCGCGGCGCGGCGCAGCCCCACAGGGCCGCCAGCAGTGCCACAGAGGCAGCCAGACGCAGTACGGGAGCAACAGGCGCGGGGTCAGCAGCAGTTTTCATGGGGAACTCCAAGTCTCGGGCATGCGCCATACAGCGCCTGTACACCAGACGATTACTTTTCAACGATTTTGAAAAGAACCGCCCCGTACGCATCGGCGCACGGCGCCGCAGCTTCGCACTGCGGCTCGCCCCGCAGCGGGGATGGGCCCTGCGGCTGCGCCGCCTCCAGCGCCCCCAGGATCGGCAGCTGGAACTGGCCGAACACGCCGTCCTGCTGCATGCCTGCCTTGCGGAAATCGCGCTCATGGGCGCTGACCATGGCGACGAACTCGTTGGTGCCCGGCGGCCCGCCGGCCTCCATCGGCCAGGAAGCCCGGGGCAGCGCGACCGACGCCCCGGCGCTCACCCGGTTGCGCTTGTCGAGGGCATTGGGGAACAGCAGGAACATGTCGCCCCCGGAAGACAGCAGGAACACATACAGGAACCCGTCGCGGTTGCCCTGCACCTGGAACTCCAGCCGGTCCTTGCCCACCCGCACCTCGGGGCGCGCCACCACGGCCTTGACCTCGAAGCCCGGGCTGGCACCCGCCACGATGTTGCCCAGCGAACGGCTGGGGCTGAACACTGGCGCCGGGGCTGGCACGGGTGGTGGCACAGGCGCCGCCGCGCCGCTGGCGACGGGGGCCGCAGCAGGGGCCTGGGCCACCGGGGTAGGGGATGCCGCCCCTGGTGCATCGGCCTGGTGGCCCAGCCACCACCAGCCAGCCCCCCCCAGCACCAGGGCCAGCACCGCCAGCCCCGCGAACAGCGGTGCGCGCTTCGGGGAGGCCGACGGCACGGCTGGCGGGGAAGGCGGCTTTTGCCCGGCATTGCCCGCTATGCCAGTGCTTGCCCGCAGGGCCGCCAACGCAGGCGCTGCCGCGGCTACTGCGGCAGCGCCTGCCAGCGTGCGGCCATCGGCCCGCAGGCCCAGCGCGGCGCGCAGCGCCGCCATGGACTGGAGCCGGTCCTGCGGGCGCACCGCCAGCCCGGCATCCACCGCCGCCAGGGTCTGCTGGCTGAAGCGCTGGCCCAGTGCCTCGTGGCCCGCCAGCGGCTGGTAACCGTCGTTCAGCAGCCGCGCCACCGACGGCGGCGGCGAGCGCCCGGTGATGGCCACATGCATGACGGCACACAGAGCATAGACATCGGTCCAGGCGCCCTGGGCCATGTCGGGCACCTCGGCGTACTGCTCGATGGGTGCATAGCCGGGCTTGAGGATTACCGTGATCGCCTGGGTCTTGTCGGTGATGACGCGGCGCGCGGCGCCGAAGTCCAGCACCACCGGCAGCCCGCTGCCCTCGAGCAGCATGATGTTGTCGGGGGCGATGTCGCGGTGGTAGCACTGGGCGCCATGCATGACGGCCAGGGCCTGGGTGACGCCGTCCATCACCGACAGCAGCCAGGCCTCTTCCACGACGCCCTGGCGCTGGGCCAGGGCCTGTTTGAGCGTGTCGCCCCGGTACAGCGGCATCACCATGTAGGTGGTGCCTTTTTCCTGCCAGAAGCGGTACACCTTCAGCAGGGACGGGTGGTCGAACTGGGCCAGCAGCCGTGCCTCGTTGATGAAGCTGCGCATGCCCAAGTCGAAGGTCTCCTGGTGCCGCTGCGACAGGGGCACCACCGTGCCGTCGTCCTGGCGGCTGGCCAGCGAGGACGGCATGTACTCCTTGATCGCCACCACCCGCTCCAGGGTGTGGTCCCAGGCTTCGTAGACGATGCCGAAGCCGCCCTGCCCCACCAGGCTGGTGATCTCGAACTCGGCCAGCCGGGTGCCTACCGCCAGCACACCGCTCTGGCCCGAGGACTCTGCCGGGGCAACGCGCACCGGCGGTGCCGTGACGATCCGGGTGGCGTCGTCCGGCCCCTGTGGCAGCACGCGGGTGCTGCCGTCGTCAGGTGGAAGTTCTGTGCTCATGCTGCACCCACGCCGGTGGTGGTGTGGATACCCGTCCACCACAGTCCGTTGAAGGCGGCCCCACGCGGCAGCCCGTCTGACAGGATCACCAGCACCCCGCCGTCCTGGCGCAGGGCCATCCAGAGGGTCTGGCCTGGCTGCGGCCACTGCGCCAGGGTGGGAACAGCCAGCGGCTCCATCGACCCCTGCCCCGGCAGGCTGCGCTGCAGATGAGCGTCCAGCCCTGCAGCATCCAGGTCATGCTCCAGCGCATGCAGAGCCGCATGGGCACCCCACGCCCAGTACACCTGGGCATCATGCTCTTTTTTTTGAAGCACATCAAAGAAGATGGCCAGGGGGAAATACCGGCCCACAGCGTCCACCGAGGGCATCATCACCCCCAGCCAGCGCTGCGGCCCCAGCACCCCGGCGCCCAGGGCAAAACACCAGACCGGGCTTTGCAGGTAGGCGTCCAGCCAGCCCGGCTGCTGGCGCAGGGCCTGCAGGCCATCCTGCAGCCAGCCGTCCCACACACCCACCATGGCTTTGTCGAGCCGGCGCGCGGCAAAGTCGCCCAGGCCGGGCAGCTTGCCGTACCAGCCGGGCAAAGGAGCAGGCAAAGTCTCTGCTGCTGCGATCACAGGCCGTCCGGGCATGCGAACTCCTGCAGCTCACGCAGCCGCAAGGGGTGCTGCACGCTGTTGGTGGTGACCTCGAAGCGGGTCTTGCGGTTGTCCACGTTGAAGGTGACGAAGAACTTTTCAGGCACACCGGCCCCTTCCAGCTGGGCGCGGTCGAGCAGGCGGAACAGCGCCCAGGGCCCGTCCGCCACCTGGCCCGAGGTGCCGGAGGCCGAGGGCGGGCTGATCTGCACCCGCACCTGGTTGCTGCTCTTGGGGCCAGGCCACTGCACGGCCATGGGCAGCACCGGGCCGTGGGCGTATTTCACCAGCTGCCCATCCACGTCCAGGATGAACTGGGTGATGCTGGCGTCCATCTCCACCGCCCGGAAGTCCAGCCGCATGGACGGGGTGCGCCCGCCGCCCCGGAAGAACACGTCGCGGATCTTGGCGGCGCGCTCGAACTGGGCCAGCGCGGCAGCCGACACCGCGCCCTGCCCGGCCACGGGCTTGTACTTCCAGGGCCGGCTGCTGGTGTCCACCAAGGGAGCCAGGCGCTTCTGGAAGAAGTCGTCCATCAGCCCGCCGGGGCTGAACAGCTGGCCGAAGTCCTCGGGCAGCACGTCGCGCGTGCTGCTGGCCACCAGGGGGTAACGACCAGCCACTGCGCGGCTGCAGAACTCGGTGATGGGCCGCAGGTCCTGGCTCAGGTTGCCGCGCTCGGCCGACTGGGCCTGGGCGGCACCGGCCTGGCTCAGGTTCTCCACCATCGAGCGCACGGGCTCGGGCAGGCGGCCCGCGTCGGCCTTGAGCCGGCCGGCCACGTCGCCGGGCGGCGGGGCGGAGCGGCTCTTCACCGCCGCATCCACCGCCGTCAGGTAGACGTAGATGTCGTTGAACAGCTTGAGTGCATCGTCCAGCGGCGCGGGCTGGTTGGCGGCAGGGGCTTGAGCGAACCGGCGCAGGGATTCGAACCGGTCGTCCACGATACTTTCGATACGTTTGCCCGGCGCCTGGCCGCGCGTGTTGTCGGTGCCAAACATTTCTTCCAGACTCTTGCGGGTGCTGCGCACCGACTCGGCGGCCTTGGCCACCACGTCCTTGCCGGCGTTGTCGGGCGGGATCAAGGTGGTTTCGCGCACCACGGCCCGCACGAAGCTGGCCAGTGGAGACGAGCCGCCCGACAGGTTGCGCGCGAGCTGGATGTTTTTCTCCAGGTCGTTGGCGCGCACCAGCCGCACGTCGGCCAGCAGCGCCTCCCATTCCTTGACGTAGTTCTCCAGGTAGACACGGCGCACCCGGTCGGTGAGTGCGCCCAGGGCGGCTGCGTCGCGCATGCGGTCCACCGCGCTGCGCTCCAGGCCCAACACCCACGGCTCTTCCAGCGCCATGGTGGCGGTGACCGCCGCCGCAGCGGACTGGAAGCGCTTGTGGTAGCCGTCGTAGGTGAACAGGCCGGGGATGCCCTCGGTCAGCGGCTTGCCGCTGGCCCGCTCGAACACCAGCGGCGCCGAAGGCCCCGCCGCCGTGGCCACGGTGAAGGCGGGGATGTCGGCACCCAGGCGCTGGCGGCGCAGGCGGCTGAAAATGCGCTGCTCCAGCGGGTAGCTGGCCAGCAGGGCGCGCACGCTTTGCACCAGGTTGTCGTCGCGCGGCAAGGGCGAGCGCGGCGGGCCCTGGGCCAGCAAGGCGTCGAGCTGGCGCTCCAGGGCGTCGCGCTGCTCCTGCGTCACGCCCCGGTCCAGGCTGCGGCCCCAGTCAAGCAGGATCCAGGCCTTGAGGGCTTCGGCGTCGAAATGCCCGCTCTCGTGCAGCATGATGTAGCTCTTGAGCGCCTCGTAGGTGTACTCCAGATTGTCCTTCTGGGCGCCACGCAACTGGTCTTCCAGCCGGCGTGCCAGCTGGGGCAGGAAGACGTCGTTGAGCGCCCGCTGGTGCGCCAACGTGGCCGCGCCTTCGATCTTGTCGCCCTGGTACAGGCCCAGACCCATGGGCCACGGGGCGCTGCCCTCCACCTGGCCGGGCACCTGCCAGATGTCGCGCACGCCCTGCAGCACGGGCGCCACCTGCAGCGGCTCCTGCATCTGGGCGGGCAAGGCGGCCAGCGTCTGCCGGGCGGGCTCCACCTGGGCTTCTACGGCCTGCAGGTAACGGTAGTTGCGCAGGCCGCTCATGGCCCAGCCGCCCAGCAGCAGCGCCGCCACCAGGCCCATGGCCGCCATGCCCGCCAGCCGCAGGCCGTGGCGACGGCGCTCCCAGCGCATGTCGGCGCTGGCCAGACGCTGCTCGGGGAACACCACCTGGCGCAGCAGCGAGGTCAGGAAGAAGCTGCGGCCACTGCCCTGCTGGGGCGGCAGCATGGCCCGCTCCAGCCCGAAGCCCCGGGCCAGGTTGCCCATGACGCGGTCGATGGGGCTGCCCTCCTGGGTGCCGCTGGTGAAGTACACGCCACGCACCCAGGGCGGCTGGGCAAAGCGCGAACCGCTGAACACCTGGTGCAGCAGGTCCGACACCAGGGGGCCCAGCAGCGAGAACTGCGCCGGAAAGCCCAGGATGGCGGCGCGGCGGGTGCCGTCCGTCTCTTGCTGCATGCGCCCGATCAGGCCGTCGTTGAGGCGGGTGGACAGCAAGCCGAATTCGCGGTCGAAGGACTGTGCCAGCGCGCCTTCGGCACCGGCGGACTCCAGTGGCAGGGTGAAGCCCCAGACCTGTGCGCGCTGCTCCTTGCCCAGGTCGGCGAAATACTCGGTGAAGCCGTGCAGCAGGTCGCTCTTGGTCACCAGCACATACACCGGCAGCCGGGTGGCCAGCGAGGTGTCCAACTCCAGCAGGCGGGCGCGGATGGAAGCCGCCAGGTTCGCCCGCGCCGGGGCCGACTGGTTGAGCAAATCAGCCACGCTGATGGCCAGGAACACACCGTTGAGCGGGCGGCGCGGGCGCGACTTCTTCAGCAGCGCCAGAAAGCCACTCCAGGCGGCCTTGTCCTCTTCCTGGTGGCTGTCCTGGGTGGTGTAGCGGCCGGCGGTGTCGATCAGCACGGCCTCGTCGGTGAACCACCAGTCGCAGTTGCGGGTGCCGCCCACGCCCCGAATGGCACCGGGGCCGAACTGGTCGGCCAGCGGGAAAGACAGGCCGGAATTCACCAGCGCGGTGGTCTTGCCCGCCCCGGGCGCCCCGATGAACACATACCAGGGCAATTCATACAGATAGCTGCCGCCGGACACGGCCAGCCAGTCGCGCACGCCGGGCTTTTTGCCGGTGGCCTGCCAGCGCATCTTGCGCAGGGCGGCCACGGCTTCGGTGAAGCGGGTGGCCAGCACCTGCTGCTCCGCGTTTTCGACCGGCTGGGCGGCCGAGGTGGGTGCGGGTTTCACCAGCCCGTCGGTAAGCTGCTGGCTAGCACGGCGGCGGCGCCAGCGCTGCAGCGCAGCCCGCAGCAGCACCAGCAGCACGATGGCGCCGATCAGGCCACCCCGAGCCCATTCGGACACCAGCGGTGTCCAGTTGCCGATGGCCACCATGGGCCCGATCCACCACACCAGCAAGGCCAGCACGCACAGCGCCAGCACGGTGAGCAGCACCGGGTGGAAAAGAAGGCGGAGGAATTTTTTCACCGTGCGCCCTCCGTGGCATGCGCGTCCGGCAGCAGCACCACGTCCACACGGCGGTTGCGGGCGCGGTCGGCTGGGGTGTCGTTGGGGCCGATGGGCTCGGCGTCGGCCTTGCCGCTGGCACGCATGCGGGCGGGGTCCACCACCTGGGCCAGCGCGGCCTTCACCCCTTCAGCGCGGGCGGTGGACAAATGCCAGTTGGAGGGGTAGCGCGCCGAGCGGATCGGCTGGTTGTCGGAGTGGCCCAGCACCAGCACGTCCCCCTTGACCTCGGCCAGCGCCTCGCCGATGCGGCGCAGCACCGGCAGCGACTGGATGGTGGGCTCGGCGCTGCCCGACGCGAAGAAGCTGTCGCCGCGCAGGCGCACCACGGTGCGGTCGGCCTCCTCCAGCACGGTCACCAGGCCCTCGCGGATTTCGGGCTCCAGGAAGCCCTTGAGGCGTGGCACCTTGGCCGGCACGGGGGCGGGTGCTGCCACCACCTGGATGCCCGGCACCCGCAGGCTGGACACGGCGGCGTAGGTGGTATCGGAGCGGTAGTTCAGCGCCAGCCGCAGCCCCACGAAGACCAGCGCTAGCAGCAAGGCCAGCGCGGCGCCCATGATCCACAGCGGGATGCCGTCGGTCAGCCGTCCAGCGGCCATGGCCTGACCGCGCCAATGGGGCGACAGGTCGGCCTCGGGGGTGGGCCGGTGCTGGCGGATCAGGTCGGCCAGGCGCTGGCGCACGCCGTCGAGCTGGGTGCGGCCGTTGTCGATGACCCGGTAGCGTCCCTCGAAGCCCAGGGCCAGCACGCAGTACAGCAGCTCTAGCAGTGGCCGGTTGGTGGGCACGTCCTGGGCCAGCTTGGCCAGCAGCTGGAAGACTTTTTCGCCACCCCAGGTTTCGTTGTGGAACTGCACCAGCAGGCTTTGCTTGTTCCAGCCGGCCTGGGCGCCCCAGGGGGTGTTGGCCACGGCCTCGTCCAGCGCGGTGCACAGCACATAACGCGCCGCCACCACCGAGCCCTGGGCCACGCCGGCCTGTTGCGCCTGCGCCTCGAAACGCTGCACCGCCGCTACCAGCGAAGCGCGCAATGCCGGCACCTGGGGCGCCTGGGTGGCTTGGCGCAGGCTGGCGATTAGGCCCAGCAGCGGGCTGGCGGCGGACACCAGGGGGTTGAGCAAAGCTACGGACCCCACGTTCACGCCCACGTCCACGGCCGGACCGGCGGGCGGCGCCATGGCCGGTGCCGGAGGTGGCGTGGCACCTGCGGGCGCACGCGGGCGCGGCTTGATGATGGTCCGCTCCGACTCGAAGGCGGCGAACGGGTCGGGGGGCTGCTCGGGGGTGGACACGTCAGCCGCCTTATGACCGGATGGCCCAGAAGGCCAGATCCAGCCCCGGGAACTCGCCCGCGATGTGCATCGCGAAGCCGCCTGACTGCTCCAGCTGGCGCCACAGGTCGCTGTTGCGGGTTTCCAGCTCGAAATAGCTGGCGCCACTGTGGAACGGTATCTGCCGTGGCGCCACCGACAGGGGCTGCAGCACCACCCCGGGCAGCTGCAGGTTGACCAGGTCGCGGATGCGCTCGACCGGGCCGATCTTGACCTGGGTGGGGAAGCGCGCCCGCACGGCCTCGCCGGGCAGCTGCGAGGTCACGGCCAGCACGAAGGTGGCGTTGCGCTGCAGCTCCACGTCGCTGATGACGGCCACGCGCACGCCGTGCTTGCGGTCGTGCAGGTCGATGCGGATGGCGGACTGCTCCAGCACCATGGACAGGCTGCGCCGCAGGTCGTGCATCAGCGGCTGGAAGCTCAGGGCCAGGTCGTCGTGGATGTAGGGGCCGAAACGCTCCACCCGGCGGGTGTCGCGGAAGGTGGCCAGGTCGCCGGCCAGGGCCAGGGCGTGCAGGTACAGCTGCTGCGGGTGCACGGTGGACGCGCGCGCCAGATGGGCGAACACCGGCTCGTGCCGGTTGACGGTCTGCAGCAGCAGGAAGTCGGCCACCTCGGACACGCCGCCGCTGCCGGTCTGGGTCATGCGGCCGGCCAAGGCGTCGCCGCGCTGACGCAACAGCCCCAGCAGTTCTTCGGTGAAGCCGCGCAGCAGGGCGTGGGTGGCCACGTCGAGCAGGGGTGGGATGTGCTGGCCGCCCAGCACCACCTGGTTGTCGGCGCGGCGCTCCTGCACCTGGGCCACGGCCAGCGTCGTCCAGGCGTCGGTGGATTCGCCCCGGCGCAGCAGCCGGGTGTGGAGCTGGCCCAGCTGCAGCAGGGCGGTGCGTTCACCGGCGGTGTTGGAGTCGGGCACCTCTTGCTCCAGCACGCGGTGGCGCACCAGGTCTTCGAAGCTCTCCACGTCCGCCTCGCGGGCGCCCGCGCGGCGCAGGGGCAGGGCCAGCACGATGGTCTCGTCGCGCAGGTTGGCGGGGATATCCACCGCGTCGGGCAGGGGGTCCACCGCCGGCATGTCGAACACGGTGCCGTCGGCAAACACCCCGGTGGCGCGCAGCAGGGCCAGCTTGCCCAGCGCCAGCGCCGCCGTATCGATTTCCAGCGCCGAGAAGCCCCAGGCGTAGGGCGTGGACGCGCTCAGCGTGACATGCCGCACATGGTCGGTGTGGCGTTCGTGCTGCTGCAGATGCTGGGGCTGCAGCAGCATGCCCTCGCTCCAGACTACCTTTTTGCGCCAACTCATGGATGTCCCGTCATTCGCTGGATGTGACTGCGGTGCCGCCATGCGGCGCCCTTCCAGAGAAGACGTTTTCAGCCGGCGTTTTTCAAGTCGGCGCGGACTCCTGGGTGCGCAATCGCGTCAGCAATCCTGCGGTGGAAGCATCCAGCCCTGCCGCATCGCCCGAGGCCAGGCGCGCCTCGATGTCCCGCGCCAGCACCTTGCCCAGCTCCACGCCCCACTGGTCGAAGCTGTTGATGCCCCAGACGGCCCCGCTGACAAAGACGCGGTGCTCATACAGCGCCACCAGCGCGCCCAGGCTGGCGGCATCCAGCCGCTCCAGCAGCAGGAAGGTGCTGGGCCGGTTGCCTGGAAAGTGCTTGTGCCCACCTGTATCGGCCTTACCCACCATTAGCGCCTGGGCCTGCGCCAGGGCATTGGCCAGCAACTTTTCGTGGTGGCCCGGCAGATCATGCGCGGCATAGCGCACGGCGATGAAATCAACCGGGATCACGTCGGTGCCCTGGTGCAGCATCTGGAAGAAGGCGTGCTGGCCGTTGGTGCCGGGCTCGCCCCACACCACGGGCGAGGTGGCGTAGGGCAGGGCCTGGCCGTCCAGGCCGACCCGTTTGCCGTTGCTTTCCATCTCCAGCTGCTGCAGGTAGGCCGGGAAGCGCGCCAGCCCCTGGTGGTAAGGCGCCACGCAGCGGCTGGTGAAGCCATGGAAGTTGCGGTACCACACGTCCAGCAGGCCCAACCGCACGGGCAGGTTGACCGCCAGGTCGGCGGTGCGGAAGTGCTCGTCCATGGCGTGGGCTCCCGCCAGAAAGTCGCGGAAGCCCTGCGCGCCCACGGCGATGGCCAGCGGCAGGCCGATGGCCGACCACAGCGAATACCGCCCACCCACCCAGTCCCAGAAGCCGAAGGTGGTCTGGATGCCCCAGGCGTTGGCGGCCTCGACGTTGGTGGTGAGTGCGGCGAAGTGGCGGGCCACGTCCCTCCCGCCACCCGCCTCGAACCAGGCCTTGGCCGACTGCGCGTTGGCCATGGTCTCGGCCGTGGTGAAGGTTTTGGAGGCGATGAGGAACAGGGTGTTCGCGGGCCGCAGCGTGCGCAGCACGGCGTCGAGTGCATGGCCGTCCACGTTGGAGACGAAGTGCAGGCGCTTGCCCGGCAGGGCCTGAGCCGCCAGCGCCAGCACCGCCATCTGCGGCCCCAGGTCGGAGCCGCCGATGCCGATGTTCACCACGTCGGTGATGGCAGCGTCGCTGCGCACCGCTTCGGCGTAGGCCAGCATGGCGTTGAGAGTGGCATGGACTTTCAGCGACTCATTTGCTATGAAATCAGGAGCTGAATGCGCTGATGTACTGGTCGCAGACGGCGGATTTCTTAACAGAAAATGCATCACAGCCCGGTTTTCGGTGCTGTTGATGGCTTCCCCTGCGAACATGGCGTCGCGCCGCTCGGCGACACCGCATTGGCGGGCCAGATCCAGCAGCAGCGCTTCGGTGGGGGCGTCGATCAGGTTCTTGGACAGATCGGCAAACACCTGCGGCGCATGCTGGCTGAAGTGGGCAAAGCGCTGGGAATCGTCCGCAAAGGCGGCGCGCACATCGAAGGCTCTGCCCTGCGCGCCATAGGCCTGTGCCAGCGCGGCCCAGGCGGGCGTGTGGTCACACCGCTGCGCCATCACACCGCCAGCATCAGCTGTTCCAGCTTCACGGCGTCTGCGG
>Ga0208564_1000308_pt1 | contig 45196 bp, 39 predicted proteins | sample AD_UKC073_MetaG_FD_184439 | JGI IMG/M metagenome (GOLD analysis project Ga0208564, IMG submission 184439) | Active sludge microbial communities of municipal wastewater-treating anaerobic digesters from USA - AD_UKC073_MetaG (SPAdes) (version 2) | ecosystem: Engineered > Bioreactor > Anaerobic >... | reverse complement strand
CCCGCTAACATTTTACTCATAGTATCTCCGAAGATACGCTTCAAAACATAACTAAAGGGGTGACATTTTCTCAGTCCATTTCAAGCATTTTTAGGGTGACATTTTCACTGGCCGTTGACATCTTTTTGTGTAAAATTAACAATAACTATGCTTAATTAGCATAATTACAGTAAACTATATTAATAATATATATTATGTAAATGGAATAATCTATCATAATATACATATATTAATAAGTTAAATTTAGTTAATAGGCTTTTAAAACGAAATTTTATGCTATAATATTCTTATTATAGAATCAGACTGAGAGGAGGCGCTCCAAGAGTGGCCGAAAAAAAGGTTCCGCTGAGCAGTTCTCAGAAAAGTGCTGATCAAGAAAATAAAAAGTTCCGGTTTCCGAAGTTCAAAATTAATCGGAAAACTCTCAAGATAACCGCCCTGGTAATCCTAATCCTGATTGTGGCCGCCGGCCTAAGTGTTGCCGGCGTATTGATTAGCTATGCCGCTTCCGCGCCCGAACTGGATCCGGCAGCCCTGGAGGCAGTGGAGGCATCTTATATTTTCGACCGTGAAGAACGCGAAATAGCCCAACTTCATGCTGCCGAAAACCGGGTAATCGTTCCCATCGAAGAAATCCCAAAGCAGCTCCAGGAAGCCTTTATAGCAATAGAGGACGAGCGCTTTCACAAACACAAGGGAGTCGACCTGCTGGGTCTTGGACGAGCCGTCCTGGTTAATATTCGTGAAGGAAGTTTTGCCCAGGGCGCCAGCACGATTACCCAACAGTTGATCCGCAATGCCATGCTTGACCCCGGGAAAAGGATTGAGCGCAAGGTCCAGGAGATCTGGCTGGCCTTGCAGCTGGAACGCCGGTACAGCAAGGAAGAGATCCTCGAGATGTACCTGAACCGGATCTGCTTCGGCCATGGGGTCTACGGGGTGGAGGCAGCCGCCCGCTTCTATTTTGACAAGAGCATCGGCGAGCTTAGCCTGGCCGAATCGGCCCTGCTGGCCGGGGTGGTGCGAATACCCGAATATGACAATCCCTTCTACGACAAAGAGGGATCAATCAACCGGATGAAGCTGGTGCTCGGCAACATGAAACGGCTTGGCTACATCAGCCCTGAGGAGTACGAGGAGGCTGTCTCGGAGGAGCTTATCTTCGCCGAACCGAAATCTGTTACTTACCCATACCCCTATTTCATTGACTACGTGGTTCATCACGAACTGATCGATATTCTCACGGAAATGCCAGAATTCGGCTCCATCGAGGATGCTTACGAGGCCATCTATAATGGCGGACTCAAGGTCTTTACCACTATGAACACAGATTACCAGTCTCACCTGGAAGATGTGCTCAACCGTCCAGGACTTTACCCCCAGACTATCTACATCAACATGACCAAACTGCGCGAGGCGGTCAATGCCAACAACGGCCGGCTGCCCTCCGATTATCCGAATGCGTATATTGACGAAGAAAACGGGATCCCCCAACCGCAGTCGGCGCTGGTGCTGGCCGACCCGAAAAGCGGTGAGGTGCTGGCCCTCGGAGGCGGCCGGGAATACAGCAAAAACCGGAATGAACTGCTGCGCTATCTCAGCCCGCGCCAGCCCGGTTCGTCTATCAAACCGGTGATTGCCTACTGCAGCGCTTTTGAAAGAGGTCTTTTGGGGGCCGGCTCGGTGCTGGACGATTCTCCTCTAATTGGACCGCAGGGCTGGCGCCCGGAAAACTATGCCGGCAATTTCCTCGGCATGGTCACTGTCCGCCGGGCCCTCTCCTGGTCGTACAATATTCCGGCGATCAGAGCTTACACGGAACACACCGGACTGCAAGAAGGAGCAGAAAAAGCCTACCGGATGGGCCTTAATACCTACAACCCTCAAGAAAGTGTACCGCTGCCAAGCTGGGCAATCGGATCCCGTGAAGTGACCGCACTGGACATGGCCCAGGCCTACAGTGTCTTTGCCAATAACGGGATCAGGATGAATCTTCATACCGTGCGGCGAATTGAAGATCGCAACGGCAATGTTATCTACGAGCATGAGGCCGAGCCGGAACAGGTGTTGTCTCGCGAAGCAGTCTTTATCACCAACAGCATCCTGCAGGACGTAGTCACCTCGACCACCGCCCGGGGCCTCTCGGGGCTGGGGCGGCCCCTCGCCGCCAAAACCGGGACCACCGATGACGCCCGGGATATCTACCTGGCGACCTATGCGCCGAACCTGGTCGCTACTTTCTGGATGGGCTACGACATTAAAGATATGGGAAAGATAACCAGCGGGTGGAATTGGTCCTCCGGTCTAATGCGCGAAGTCTTTACAGAGGTTTTCAAGACCCTGCCCCGGGAAAACTTTCCTGCTTCGCCTGAAGGGGTGGTCCGAGTGGAGGTATGCACAAAGTCCGGCCTCCGGCCCACCGAGCTCTGCCGCGAAGCGGGAACCGTGGGGGCCGATTATTTCCTGAGAAATCATGTACCGCGGTTAACCTGTGACCTGCATGTCGAGGTAGAAATCTGCGAGGCCTCGGGGCTCCTGGCCGGGGAGCACTGCCCCCCCGATCAGGTTGTTAAAGAGATACGTTTTAACCGGCCGGAGTTTATTGTCACCGACGGAGGATGGCCCAGAGGAGCCGGGCGAAAGCCGCTTGATGCCGAGGAAATGCCGCCCGAGGAGACCTGTGATATCCACTTTGAATTCCCTGCAGTATTTTTATATTTTACCGCTTCGACCACCGCTGGAAGGCATGTCCTTTTAACCTGGGAATATAGCGGCGAAGCGCCGAAAGAGTTTCACCTTTACCGCCAAACTAAAAACAATAACGGCGATGAAGCAGAGCTAATTAAAAAGCTGGGTAAAAATGCGAACTCCCATCATGACAGAAACGTACCGCCCGGAACATATATTTATACTCTCTATGCCGTTGACAAACATGGCAACCGTTCCCAGCCGGCGGTGGTAGAGGTAACCTTGCATGAACATCAGCCACAGCTGCCGGGGAAGCCGGAGATTAGGGAGTGGAACGTTGAAACCGACGATAGTGGCTATAAAGTAACAATCAAATGGGATTACGAAGGCAGCCCGGTGGATTGGTTCAGGGTTTACCGGGACGGCAGGCTTATACATACTGTAAACACTTCAGAAGATGACCGCCGTGAATATACTGATACGAATCTAGAACCGGATACCTACAGGTATCAGATCGAGGCGGAAAATGACGACGGAATTTCGAAGTCAGATGAAGTGAAAATTACGATAAAAGATGAAGAGCCTTCCGGGAAATCCGGAGATGGCCATTTCTTTGGCGGGAGCCTCTTAGACCGCCTGCGCGGCTTCCTCTCCGCATCTTTCTGGCGCCTCACCATTTAGAGGTGAGAAGTTAGAAGTGAGACGTATCTCCCGGGGTATACGGGTATAATATGCCGGGATTGTTGTAGGAGGCTGTCCCAAAAGGGCGGCCCCTTTTTTGTCATGCAGCAGCCTTGTTTTGAGATCCTTCGCTTCGCTCGGGATGACATGAAGGGGCGGGCTTCCATTCCCGCACGGTGTATTAAACCTAAACGAATTTGGAGACAGCCCCAACCTTTGAGAGGCGAGAAGTGAGAAGTTGGAAGTGAGAGATATCTGCCGGGGTATAAGGAAAAAATAAATAAAGAGTCCCCGAAATTATGTTGGCGGGGGAGCGCTCCAGATGTATCCATTTTCCTCCCGCCGCCGGAGGCATTTGTCCGGTGGCAGGTTATAGAGGGCTTGCACGATCCGGGTTGCCGGCTGCTGGTAAGCGCCGCAGCTGCCGCCGTAAAGTCGCCGCCCTTCCTTTTCCAGCTCTCGCCACCTCTGAGGAAACTCCATCCGGAATTCCTGCACCAGCTGCCCGGTGGTTTTAAAAACTCCCGGCTCCAGCAGCGTTAAAAGAAGCTCTTCCAGTTCGCGGCTCGCCAAGGTTTAAATCCCCCTAAATCCCCCTTTAAAAAGGGGACTTAAAATTTACCGGCTGTTTCCGGGGGCGCCAACAAGGCTAACAATAGTCACGCCGCTGCCGCCTTCCGCAGCGCCGCCGCTGCGCTGCGATTTCACCAGGGGGTGCTCGCGCAGGTAGGCGCGCAGCCCTTCCTTCAGCTTCCCCGTCCCCTTGCCGTGGATCACCGTGACCTGCCCCAGCCCGGCCCATAGCGCATCATCGAGAAGCTTATCCACCAGCGGGATCGCCTCTTCCACAGTTTTGCCGTGCAAGTTAATCTCTGAACGAATATCGAGCTCTTTCTGAATCGTGTAGCTGCTCCGCTGCGGCAACCCGGCTTCCTCCGGACGGCCCTGGCCCTCCCAGCGGCGGAGCTCGCTTTGCGGCAGCTGCACCCGCATAGTGCCCACCTGCACCAGCGCTTCATCACCGGAGAGGGAGAGGATCTCTCCTTTCTGCCGCAGGCTCTGCACGTAAACTGTTTTTCCCACGGCCAGCTCGGCGGCAGGCAGAACGGGAGCCTCCTCCACTTCAAATTCGGACTCGATCTCGCGGCGCAATTGATGCAGCTCGCGGCGCAGCTCTTCAGCCTTTTCCACAGCCTCCCTGCCGCCTCCGGCCGCATGCAGCCGCCGCAGCTCGCGGATAAGCCCCTCTGTCGTCGACCTGGCCCGCCGGACCAGGGCGCGGGCTTCGGCGCGCGCCTCTCCGATAATCTTTTCCCGCTTCGTGCGCAGCTTCGCGCGCTCATCTTCCAGTTCGCGCCGCAGCGATGCCGCTCGCTCCCGCTCCAGGGAGATCTCATCGCTCTCCCGGGCCAGCCGCTGCCGCTCCCCCACCAGGCTGGCAATAACCGCTTCAATATCCTCGTGCCCCCGCGTTAGATAGCTCCTCGCTTCGGCAAGCACTTCCGGGGGCAGGCCCAGCTTCTCGGCGATAACCAGGGCGTTGCTCCGCCCGGGAATCCCCTGCAGCAGCCGGTAGGTCGGGGCCAGCGTCTCCTCGTCAAATTCCATGGCCGCGTTTTGCATCCCCTCCTGCGCCTGGGCAAAGAGCTTTAGCTCATTGATATGAGTTGTCGCCACAGTGAGCCCGCCCCTGCGGGCCAGCGCAGAGAGAAGGGCCATGGCCAGGGAGGCTCCCTCAGAGGGATCAGTGCCCGCTCCCAGTTCATCAAAAAGGGCCAGCGACGCGGAACCATGCTGCTCCAGGATAGAGATAATATTTTTTAAATGCCCCGAAAAGGTGCTCAGCGACTGCTCTATGCTCTGCTCATCGCCGATATCGGCGCGAATGGAATCAAAAACATAAAGCAGGCTGCTGCGCTCCGCGGGGATATGCAGGCCGCTCTGGGCCATCACCGCCAGCAGGCCAATTGTTTTCAGCGTAACCGTCTTCCCGCCGGTGTTGGGGCCGGTAATCACCAGGACACGGCATCTTTCATCCATGGAGACAGTCAGCGGGACCGCCGCCGCTCCAAGAAGAGGGTGCCGCGCCTGCTCCAGGTAAAGCTGCGGTTTGTAGTCAAGCAGCAGCTGCGGCGGGGCCGCGTTCTGTTCGAGGCTAAGCCGGCCGCGGGCGAAGATCAGGTCCAGCCGGCCGTAGAGAGCGCAGTCGCTGCGCAGGGCGGCGCCAAATTCCGCCACCCGGCTGCTGAGCAGCCTTAAAATGCGCTCGATTTCCCGGGCAATCTCATTTTGCACTCCGGAAAGCTCATTCTGCAGCTGCACCACCGGCAGCGGCTCGATAAAGAGAGTGGCCCCGCTGGCCGATTGGTCATGCACCACGCCGCTGATCTGCTGGCGGAACTCCTGCTTTACCGGAAGGACAAAGCGATTGCCGCGGATGGTAATGAGCGGCTCCTGCAGCAGCCGCCGCTGCGCGGGGTTCCGCAGGTAGGAATCCATTTTCTCGCGGATCGCCTCCTGAAGCCGCCCTTCGCGGCGGCGCAGCGAAGCCAGCTCGGGAGAAGCGCTGTCGAGGACCTGCCCGTCAGGGTCAATGGAGCGATCCAGCTCGCGGCCCAGGCCGCCGCAGCCGTCCATCAAATTGGCCAGCCCGGCCAGGAGAGGGTAAATTTCGGCATTCTTGCCGTCCTTAAAAAAGCGACGGCATCGCTCTACCCCCCTGATCAGCCTGCCTACTGCGGCCAGTTCGCCTCCTTGGAGCAGGCCGCCTTTTTCAGAGCGCGTTACCAGGGGAGCGATATCATCAACGTTTGCCGGCGTAAAAGATCCTTTAGTGCAGAGCAGCCGCCCTTCCCCCGTTTCCAGCAGGAGCCGCTCCACCACCGCCCGGTCTGCGGTGGGCAGCAGCGATTCCGCCGCCTGCCGCCCCATGGGGGTAACTGTCAGAGCGGCCAGCCTCCGCCTGATGGCATCGAACTCAAGCGATTTTATTTCCCGGTCGGTGATCACATTTTGCATGTCCACCCGGCTATCTCCTTGAAACATACTTATTATCTTTAATATAAAAGCGAAGAAGTTTATCCGCCGCCCGGTTAATCCCGATCCGGGGCGCCCTGGCCACCTCTTCCTCCTTAACTGCAGCGCCGGCGGCGATCCACAGCGGGGGGCGGCGCAGATCATGTTCATTGAGAGATCTGTCGATGGCCAGGGTCTGACAAAGCCTGCCCGGCCCCCCGGCCAGGTGCAGCGCTCCTTTGCCATCGCCGCGGCGCTTTTGCATCAGCTCAATCCCGTAAAGCGGCTCCAGAGCCCGCACCAGGACCGCTTCACCGCTGCCGGCCGGGCCGGTAACCACGTTAAAGCAGTAATGAATGCCGTAAATTAGGTAGATATAGGCCCGCCCGGGAGGGCCGAACATGGCCGCGTTGCGCCTGGTCTTCCCGCGGGAGGCGTGGCAGGCAGGATCGTCCCTGCTCAAATATGCTTCAGTTTCGACGATTATTCCCGCGGCAAGGCCTTCAGGCGTCTCGCGGCAGAGTATCTGCCCCAGCAGGGCGCGGGCTGCGCTTACAGTATCGTGTTCCCGGTAAAATGAAGCCTCCAGGGGCAGCAAAGCCAGCAACGATAGCTCATCCTCTCAAGCGGCGTTTCCGGCTTAAGGCTTCCCGCAGCTGCTCCAGGGGCAGGGTATTAAGAATGTCTCCGGCCTCAAGCCAGCCGCGCCGCGCCGCCGTTACTCCATAAATCATATCGTTCATCGTAGCCGTGGAATGGGCGTCGGTGTTGACCAGCAGGGGCACTCCTTTACTGCGGGCCAGCCGGTGGTATCTTTCGGAGAGATCGAGCCGCTGCGGCGAAGCATTGATTTCAAGAATAGTGCCCGTCTCCGCCGCCTTAGCGATCAACCGCTCCACGTCTACTTCGTAACCGCCGCGGCTGCCGATGAGGCGGCCGGTGGGATGGCCGATTACCTGCACTGAAGGGTGCTCCATGGCCCGGCAGATCCGGGCGGTCATTTCGTCGCGCCCCTGCCGGAAATTGCTGTGCACCGAAGCAATGACCACATCGAGCTCGTCAAGGATATCGCCGGGCAGATCCAGGCTGCCGTCGGAGTGAATATCCACCTCCGCACCCGTAAATATGTAGCAGCCGCCGTTTTGCCGCAGCTCTTTAATCCGCTCCAGCTGCCGGGCCAGCTGCTCCAGGGAAAGGCCTCCGGCGATCTTTAGCGAAGGAGAGTGATCCGTAATGGCGATATATTCGTAGCCCATCCTCCCGGCGGCAGCGTGAATCTCTTCAAGGGTGGCATTGCCGTCGCTCCAGCTGCTGTGCAGGTGGAGGTCACCCCGGATCTGAGAAATTTCAACCAGGCGGGGCAGCTTTCCGGCGGCCGCTCTCTCCAGCGCTGCGCGCCCTTCCCTTAATTCAGGCGGGATAAAGGGCAGTCCCAGGGCCCGGTATAAGTCCTCTTCCTCTTGCAGCTCCTCCCGGCGCCCCTTTTTCACCAGTGCGGCGCCGCTTAGCTGAAAGCCCGCCTCTACCGCGTATGCCTGAAGCTGCTCCCAGTGCCCCTGCGAGCCGGTCAACTCGGCAAGGCGGGTAGGATATTCTTCAACTGGGCAAGTCACTATTCGGACGGGCATCCCCACCAGGGTGTCGAGATTAAAATCTCCGCCGGCAGATTCCAGGCTGCCAACCCCGGGCAGCTGCAGGAGCTGCTCCGCCAGGAGTTCCCGCGATCGCTCCTTTAGCGCCGCCACGACAGCCACTTCCGAAGCGGTCTCCGTGCCGCGCCGGACCTCGCCGGCGGGTGAGCAGCAAATAACAAAAGGCAGCTGCGCCAGGAAATCATGCAGCTGCTCCGCCAGGGGAAGAGCCACGCCGCGGTGAAAGCGCTCCGGCTCGCCCGCCCGGTGAGAGAAGAATTCAAGCACCTTGTCCTGAAGCGCCTTCCCCAATCCGGGCAGCTCCGCTATCTTGCCGCGCCGCGCCGCCTCTTCCAGCTGCTCCAGCTTTTCCAGCTTTAGCTCCTGGACCAGCTTCCCCGCAGTTCTGTAGCCCACGCCGGGAATGGAAAAGAGGGTCAACAGCTCCGGCGAAATCTCCTTTTCAAGCCGGGCCAGGAAGACGCTCTGCCCGGTGGCTACCAGCTCCTTGATTTTCAAGGAGAGCGCCTTACCGATTCCGGGGAGTTCATCAAGGCGCTTCTCTTCGATTATCTTAGACAGGGGCTCGGGCAGGCGGATCACCTGCCGTGCCGCCTGGCTGTAAGCCCTTACTTTAAAACTGTTTTCTCCCTTTAAAGCCAGCAGCCCGGCCATCCTCTCCAGGGCTGCGGCAACTTCCCAGTTGTCCAAATTCCGTCAAGCGTCCTTTCTCAAACCCCTCCGCCGGCCCGGTTGCCCAGGAGAAAATCAATTAATATCTTTTTGCAAGCGGCAAAAGCCGGCGGCAGGTATTGTGCCAGATATCCTGCAATCACAGAGCCGTCAAGTGCATCGTTCAGAAAGGGTACCGGCAACAGCGACACTGCGTTGATAATGGCAAAATTGACCAGCAGTCCGATTAGCAGGCCCAGCAGGGCTCCACCCAACCGGTTAAAAAATCCGATAACCGGAATCTTGTTTGCCGCGGTGAGCCAGTGGAGCAGCAGCCGGAAAAGAATCAGCAGGACGGCCAGGAGCGCCAGAAAAGTTATGGCTCCTCCCGCCAGATCCATCATTTCTTGGTGTGTCAGGGTCACCCCGACGCGCTGCAATACTTCCTCATAAGGCATGAAATATTCAGGTTTCAGAAAAGCGGTGCAATAACCGCTCAGGTAGCGGCTGCCTAAAAAAGCCAGGGCCAGGGCAATAATAAATCCAAAGAGGTTGAAAATCTGTTTCAGCGCTCCCTGGATCAGCCCCCCGATAAAATAGAAAGCGGCAATTCCGATGAGCAGAAAATCAAACCAATTCATCTTCTCCCTCCCTCTCCTTGTCTTCAATATCAAAGCGGGGGTAGTCATGTTTTGCTTTCAACAGTTCGTCAGCCAGGTTGAGCGCCGCCAGGACAGCAATTTTATATCCGCTCAACTGCCTGTTTTTCTCCGCCAGGGAGCGCATCAGCCGGTCAACATGCCGGGCAGCTTCTTCCAGCGATTCCGGCGAACTGCTTCCCCTGATGGTATATTCATCTCCCATTATGGTTACCGTTACCCGGTTTTTTGGCCTGGTATCCACAAATATACTTCCTCCTGCCCGGCAGCCGCGTTTTGCTCATCTATTTCGTGAAAAGTCCCCGATATCCTGCCGCCTAGCGGCGCAGCTCCGCTCCCAGCCTGGAAAGAGCAGCTTCTATATTCCCATGGGCGGCATTGATTTCAGCTTCGGTTAGCGTCCGGCCGGGATGGCGGTAGGTAATGGTAAAGGCGAGGCTGCGACAGCCCGCCGGAATTTGCGCTCCCTCATAGAGGTCAAAGAGGGCCACCCGCTCCACCAGGCCGCCGCCCGCTTCATAAATGCAGCGCTCCAGCTTGCCGGCAGGCAGTGACCGGGGAACAAGCACGGCGATATCCCGCAGCCCGGCAGGATAGCGGGGCAGCGGGGCCACGCGCGGCAGGGGGTCAGCCCTCTCGATGAGCAGCTCCAGGTCCAGCTCGGCAACCGCGGCCGGCTGCGGGTAATCCCACTTTTCAGCCAGCTGCGGCCGCAGTTCGCCCAGGAAGCCCGCTTCTTCTCCTCCAATCATAATCACGGCGGCCCGGGTGGGATGGAAAAAGGGCAGCTTCGCCGGGAGATACTGAACCTCCTCTATTCCAAAGCGATGCAGGAGGGCTTCGACAGCCCCCTTCGCCACGAAGAAGCCGGCAGGCTGCGAGGAGCTATACCAGTTCGCTTCGGGAAACCGGCCGGTAGCTGCCAGAGAGAGGCGCAGCTTCTCCTGCGGCAGTTCTTCCAGGGGCAGCTGCCGCGGCAGGTAGACCGCCCCGATCTCAAAGAGAAGCTGATCCATTTCACGATGGTGAAAGTTATACTGCATCGTCTTCAAGAGGCCCGGCAGCAGGGTGGTGCGCATGATGCTCTGCTCTTCGGAAAGGGGATTCCGCAAGGGAATGGCATGGAGGCGGAAATCGCCTTCAGGCAGCCGCAGGCTGCGCAGCTCAGCGGGGCTGATAAAGGAATAGGTTATGATTTCAGTAAATCCGCAGGCAATTAATGTATCCCGGGCCAGGCATTGCAGCCTCTCCGGCAGCTCTTCGCGGCTTTCCAGCATTTCGCCGCGCGGCAGGGTTGCCGGGATCTTGTCGTAGCCGTAAAGGCGGGCCACCTCTTCAACCACATCCTCTTCCAGGAAGATGTCGCCGCGCCGGAGCGGCACCGTCACCTCAAGGCTGCGTCCCGCCGGTTTCACGGTAAAAGCGAGCCGGCGCAGGATATGGCTTACCTCTTCCGCCGGTATCTTCATGCCGAGAATCTCGTTGATCCGGTGCGGGCGCACCGTTACCCGGCGGGGTTCAGCAGGTGCGGGATAGCTGTCGATCAGCCCGCGGAGCACCTTCCCGCCGGCCAGTTCCGCCATCAGCAGCGCCGCCCGCCCGGAGGCTTCCGCCACCCATTCGGGATTTACCCCCCGCTCAAAACGCTGTGATGCCTCGGAGGGGATACCGTAGCGGCGGGCCATGCGCCGGATACTGACCGGGTTGAAGAGCGCCGCCTCGAGCAAAACTGTTCTGGTGGAAGGGTTGATCTCCGTGCTCTCGCCGCCCATGACTCCACCCAGGGCCACCGGGCCTGAGGTATCGGCGATAACCACGACCTCTTCATTAAGAGAGCGTTCCACCCCATCGAGAGTAACCAGGCTTTCACCGGGTTGGCCCCGGCGGACAATAATCCTGCCGCCCCGGATCAGGTGAAAGTCAAAGGCATGCAGCGGTTGGCCGTACTCCCACATCACGTAGTTGGTGATATCGACAATATTGCTGATGGGGCGCAGGCCGGCCTTAAGCAGGCACAGCTGCATCCAGAGAGGCGATGATCCCACGGCAATATCCTCGATCAGCCGCGCCGTGTAGCGGGAGCATAACGAGGGCGCCTGCACTTCCACCCGCAGCGCTTCTGATGTAAGCTCTTCCCTTTCCGGCGGCGCCGCCGGCGGATGCTTCACCGCGGCGCCGGTCAGCGCAGCCACCTCGTAAGCTATCCCCAGCAGTCCGAGGCAGTCAGCCCGGTTCGGGGTTAGATCCAGGACCAGGATCCGGTCGTCCAACCCTAAGGCTTCGCCGAGAGGAAGCCCCGTTCTGGTATCAGCGTCGAGAATAAGAATACCGTCGGGCGATCCCAGCTCCAGGCCCAGCTCCTCTCCCGAGCAGAGCATTCCTTCGGAAATTACGCCGTAGAGTTCCGCCGCTTCAATACGGCCTCTTCCCGGCAGCACGGCCCCGGGAAGGGCCAGGGGCACCTTCTGCCCGGCGGCAATATTGGGGGCGCCGCAGACTATGTTTAGCAACCTGCCGCTCCCGGGATCGACTCCGGCAACCGAAAGCCTGCTGTTATGGGGGTGGGGCGCCAGCGTGGCAATCTCTCCCACCACCACGCGGGCCGGTATTTCAGCAAACCGTTCCACCGCTTCAACCTCGATGCCGGCATGAGTCAAGCTCTCTGCCAGTTCCTCCGGTGAAAGCTCCAGGTCGATATATTCTTTCAACCAGTTGTAAGGAATGCGCATTTCTGTCAGACCTCCTCCGAAATGGAAACTCTAACTCGGCCGCGAAAAGTAGAATCATGCCCCCAGCTCCATTGCTTCGCTTTCCTGCCGGGAGCTTCCCTCGAGCTCGCTCTCAGGATAAACCTTCGGCTTCAACGGGCGGGGATGGAACCCCGCCCCTAGGTCCGGGATGACAGCAGGGGGAGCTTTCACAGCCCGGGACCTAGCGAAACTGTCTTAAGAAGCGCAGATCATTGGAAAAAAGAAGACGGATATCGTCTATGCCGTATTTAAGCATGGCGATACGTTCGACCCCCATCCCGAAGGCAAAGCCGGTCACATCTTCGGGATCGTAGCCGCTCACCTCGAGCACCCGGGGGTGAACCATGCCGCAGCCGAGAATCTCCAGCCAGCCGGAATGGCCGCAGGTCCGGCAGCCTTCCCCTCCGCAGATGATGCAGGCAATATCAACCTCGGCGCTCGGCTCGGTAAAGGGAAAGAAACTGGGCCGCAGGCGAATGCGCTGTTCAGGGCCGAACATTTCCCGGGCAAAGAGCAGCAGCGTCCCCTTGAGGTCGGCAAAGGTAACCCCGCGATCAACCGCCAGTCCCTCAACCTGGTGGAACATGGGCGAGTGAGTGGCATCATCGTCGCGGCGGTAGACCTTGCCAGGGGCGATGATTCGCACCGGCAGGCGCGGCGCCGTCAGCTCCATGGTCCGTACCTGCACGGGCGAGGTATGCGTGCGCAGAAGTATCTGCGGCGTAAAATAAAAAGAGTCCTGCATATCCCTGGCCGGATGATCTGCAGGGAGGTTTAAGGCCTCGAAATTGTAATATTCGCTCTCAATTTCCGGCCCCCGCGCCACCTGGAAACCGAGGCCGGTAAAAATGGCGGTGATCTCTTCAAGCACCAGGGTAAGAGGGTGTTTGCGCCCCAGCTTGAACGGAGCTCCGGGCAGGGTCACATCAATCCGCTCTTCTTCCAAGCGGGCTGCCGCGGCCGCTTCTCTTAACTCTTCTTCTTTGCAGCCAAGCAGCTCCTCAATCTTTTTCCTGAGATTGTTGGCCTTCCGGCCGGCAGCCGGCCGCTGCTCCGGATCCAGTTCTCCCATCCGGCGCAGCAGCGCCGTAAGCGCTCCCTTCTTGCCAAGATAGCGCACCCGCAGTTCTTTTAAAGCTTCCATGTCTTGCGCTGCCTTGATCTCGTGGAGAGCTTCTTCTTCCAGTTGAGCAATCCTATCGAGCAACCCTCTACCGCTCCTTTCATTTTTTCTTTAAAAAAAAGCTCTCGCCATGAGGGACGAAAGCTTTCCTTCCGCGGTACCACCCGCCTTAGCCGTAAACGGCTCCGCTCAAATCGATAACGGGATGACCCGTCGCAGGCCTACAGGGCCTAAACAGGCCGTTCAGCCGGAAGCTCCGGAGCGAACTTCAGCGGGTAGCGCCGGACAAGGCTTGCAGTCGCGGCCCCGTCTCCCTGGGCGGCCCTCCGGCCCGCCTACTCCTCTCCTTCATCGCGCTGGCAAATATTTTAAGTGAATTATAGCACACCCTCCACTCAAAGACAACAAGCGCCGGCACGGCAGGGGCTGTGTAATATCTAAACCGGCCGGGCCGGGAAGCGGGCATTTGGCGCCTGCCGGGCGCACTGCCGTTGATGGCTTTCAATAAGGTTTTTTACTCCCCGCTGTTAACCCGCCTGATGACAATGAGCTCTTCTCGATCGTCTATTGATTCGAATATTTTTCTCTCGCCGAAGTGGAGGATTGCCTCCATGGCCTTGAAAGAAGACTCTTTATCTCCCTGCTTCAGCGCTTCTAAAAGCTTCAGGTTCAATTCCAGCGAGGCCTGCGGGACCCCGGGAAGTGAATAGTAAAACTCAGTGAAAAATGAATAGATTGGCTTAAAAGATTGGAAAACAAGCTTGCTGATAATATTTCCGGATACAGAGACAATTTTATAGTGAAAATCATAGTCGCATTCCGTTAACGCGGCAATATTGTCTAAGTTTTCTCTCTTCCTTTGCAGGTTGGCGGTTAAATAGGCAATATCCTTTGAGTTTATGCGGAGAGCCGCTTCGGCCGCGGCGTTCGTTTCAACGGTAGCCCTGAACTTCAAGAGGGATATGAGAGTTTGCCTCTCGATAACCCGGCGGATACGCAGCGTCTGCACCAGGGTATCGAGGGTGCCGTCACTGTAAAAATCCTTCACATAAGTGCCGCTCTGGGGTAAAGTTTCCACAAATCCTTCCTGAGAAAGCATGGCCATGGCTTCTCGCACGGCAAAACGGCTGGCTCCATACTGTTCGGCCAGTTCACGCTCCGTGGGCAGTTTGCTGCCGATGGGGTAGATTTCATTGATTATGGCGGTCCTGATTTCTTCAAATATCCTGGCGGAAAGCCCGGTTCTCATAGCACTACCCTCTTTCTCTGGTATAGCCCGCTTATTAATATCATAGCTTATCGGATGCCATTTGAGCAAGAAAAGACTTGACAATTGGTTATACCAAATATTATAGTTGGTATAACCAATTGTGAATTTTGATTAGTTTTAAATGATTAAAAGGGTGGGTGAAGATGAAAAAGCGTACTGCTTTATTCCTCGTGTCCTGCAAGCGCGCTTCAGTTGCTCTCGGTGTGGCTTTGCTGCTGCTGCTGGGCACAGCAGCAACCGTGTCTGCCGGAGAAGAGCTATACCGCGACCTTTCCAGGGCTGCCCGGGAGGGAGAGCCCGGGTTTTTCAAGCTTCTGGCGGAAGAGGGAGAGAGTATTGACTGGGAAAGAGCGTCACCGGTTGAGTTTGAAGGCAACCTCCGCTTTCTCCAGCTGGCAGGGACGGAAGCCTTAGAAGATGACCCGGCGGGGCTTTTTTTGGTCCGCCGTCTCGACGGAGAACTCTACCTGGTATCCTTCCCCTCTGCGGCCGAGCTGGAACAGACAGATTCCGAAGCCGCCTATTCGGACCTGAAAAGCCTGCTGGGAGACAAACTTGTATTTAAAGCCCTGCTTGCCGGGGCCAACGTCGATGGAGAGAGCTACACCTTCATCCGCTTTGTAGAAAGGCCGCAACAGCTTCTGCTCGATCGCATTTTTAAAACTTCAATCATGTTTATGTTTTTCTTCGTCATGCTCGGCATGGGCCTCACCCTTACCCTTCAAGATTTCATCCTCGTTTTTAAAAAACCGAAAGGGATCATCACCGGTATATTTTTGCAATGGTTCCTCATGCCCCTGTTGGCCCTGGGTATGGCCTATGCTCTCGGTTTTTATCAAAGCTTTCCCTTTATTTATGCCGGCATGGTTTTGATCTGCGCCTGTCCCGGAGGCGTCACCTCAAACCTGATGACCTACTACGCCAAAGGCGATCTGGCCCTATCGGTATCGCTAACCTCAATTTCAACGGTCCTGGCCCTCTTTTTCACCCCCTTTGTCCTGACCCTGTTTTGCTCGAATATACCTGATATCAATGTGCCGGCTGATTTAATCGTGCAAACCATCATCGGCCTGGTCCTCGTGCCGCTGATCCTGGGGATGCTCATCCGCAAAAAGTGGCAGACCTTTGCCCAAAAAGCGATGCCCTTCTTCTCAGCGCTGGGAGTATTGGCCCTGCTTCTGGTTATCGGGGTGGGCATCGTCACCAATGCAGAGAAATTTGCCGACACCGAGCGCTACAGCTTCTTATTTTATGTCATGGTGATCCTTCTCTCAATTCTGGGCATGCTGCTTGCCCTGGGAGCATCCAAGCTTTTCAGGATTGACAACGTTCAATCCAGGGCCATCTCCATAGAGGTGGGGCTGCGCAATTCCACCCTGGCTGTAACCATCGCCCTGTTAATCCAGGATTTGATGGGCGATTTTTATAGCTCCATGTTTGTTACTACGGCCATATACGGCATCACCATGTATTTGACCGGTTTTCTGATGATTCTTCTATACAAATATTTGCTTCCCCTCGGGCAGAACAAAAACGGAGCTCATATCGCCGGCAGGCCCGGATTGAGCAAAGAGCGCCAATAAAATACACACCAAAACACTTAACCAAAAGGAGAGGAGAAAATAGAAAATGAAAGTTAACAGAATCGAGCTTTACCATGTTTCCATTCCCCTTCCCGCGGATTTTTACCCCTCCTGGATCCCCGGATATCCGCAGAGATTTAACCGCTTTACCCTCATCAAAATCACCACCGATGAAGGGCTGGCCGGCTACAGCGCCGGCATGGCCATGGAAGAAGAGCGCGAGGGGCTGGGCACCCTGCTGGGCCAGTATTTAATCGGGCAGGATGTAGAAAAGATGGACGAAGTAAGGCACCTGCTCCGCGAAGCCTCTTACCTGGGCTGGCGGAACAGCTGGATTGAGGCCGCTTTTTGGGATTTGCTCGGCAAAAAAGAAGGCAAACCGGTCTACGAACTGCTTGGGGGCAAAGGAGGCCGCATCCAGGCCTACTGCTCCACGGGCGAAGTGCATGAACCCGCCCGGCGGGCTGAAGAGGTGCTGGCCTTCAGGGAGATGGGCTTTAAAACAGTCAAGCTGCGTATCCATGATCATGATATCAAAAAAGATATCGAGCAGATTAAAGCTGTGCGCGAGGCTGTTGGGGAGAGCATGAACATCGGGGTGGACGCCAACCAGGGCTGGCCGGTAACGATCATTCAGAAGCCTCCCATCTGGGACCTGGAGCGGGCCGTTGAGTATGCCAAAGCCTGCGAAGAATATAATATTGCCTGGCTGGAAGAACCGCTGGATATGTACGCTTTTGATGAAATGGCCGAATTGCGGCGCCGCACCAAAACACCCATCGCCGGCGGGGAGCTGACCCCGGGCTGGCATGAGCATAAAATCCTGCTGGAAAAGGAGTGCCTGGATATTTACCAGCCCGACTCCACCTTCTGCGGCATTGACACCGCAGTTAAGGTGATGCGCGAAGCGATCCGGCGCGGCCTGAGCTTCAGCCCGCACACCTGGACAAACGGCATCGGCCTGGCCATAAATCTGCAGGTTGCCGCGGCCTGCCCCGGTCAAAAGCCCATCGAATTTCCCTACGAACCGCCGGCCTGGATCCCGCGCTACCGTGACGGTATCTTAAAAGAGCACTTTGAGATCGACAAGGAAGGTTATATCGCCCTGCCCGATAAACCGGGACTAGGCTTCGAGATCGATGAGCAGGCCCTGAGCCGGTACGGGCGTAAATTCTTTGAAATGACCCCGCGGGGTCTGGCCATGAAAACAATCCGGCAAAGAGGCCTTATCAACGCCCTCAAGCTGGCTAAAAAGAAAAAACAGGGGTAAGTATAAAATAAACGATTGAGCATTAAGAAACTGGGACAGCAGGGACGTACCTGTTTGTCCCACTTTTTTTAAGCTGCGTCCATATTGACATTATCATTGTCCGTTGACACATACAGGTGCCGGGGCGGTTCCGGGAATCTAGAGGGATTCTGTCACCCGGAGCGCTGGCGGAGAACCTCGTAGACGAGCACGGCGGCGGCGACGGCGGCGTTCAACGAGTCAAGTGGCGCCAGCTGGGGGATTGTAACATCAAGATCCGCCGCCGCAGCCAGCTCCGGCGAAAGACCGCCGCTTTCGCCGCCAATCAAGAAGGCCGTTTTCCCCCGCAAGTCCATCTCCCAGTAAAGCCGCCCGCCTTGCGGCTGTGCGGCCAGGACCAGCATGCCGCCGCTCTGCAGCAGCTTCAGCAGCCGCAGCGGCTCTTCTACCGCAACCGGCGGCAGGTGAAAAATAGCGCCGGCTGAAGCCCGCAGCGCTTTGGGGCTGTAGGGATCAACAGTGCCCGGGCCGAAGAATAGAGCGTCGACACCGGCGGCGGCGGCGGTCCGGACTATTGTGCCCATATTTCCGGGGTCCCTGAGAGAATCCAGGATTAAAACCAGGGAAAGAGGCCGGGCCATTACAGAAGAAAGCTCCGGTGCTCCGAAGGGAATAATCGCGGCTATTTCCTGGGGAGTTTCGGTATCAGCCAGCCTTGCAAAAAGCGAAGAGTTAACCAGGTACTGCCTGGACCCTCCCGGCAAACAGGAAAGAATAGCAGTACCGCCGTCATCAATAAAATTGCGGGTAAAAAATACAACTTCAGGGGCCAACCCTGCGGACAACGCCTCTTTTACCGCGTTCGGCCCCTCCACCGCCAGTTTGCCGGCGGCGCGCCGGTATTTACGGTTGCCGGCCAGGCGGCGGTATTCTTTTATGTACCTGTTGCTGCTGCTAATGATCTCTCTAATTGGCAAATCAAATCCAGCCCATTTTCTTTAAAGCTTTATTGTCGCCGACCGCAACGATAAGGTCGCCTTTTTTGATCCTGTCCTCCGCTCCCGGAGAAATATTGGTTTTCCCGTCTATACTTCTCAAAGCAATCACGTTAATGCCAAAGCGCGCTCTTAAATTTAACTCCTTGAGTGAACGACCGACCATCTCCTCGGGCGCAGATACTTCGACTACGTTGCTGTTGGAGGATAGCTCAATCAGGTCCACAATGTTAAAGGCGCTGAGGCTATGGGCCAGCTTCTGCCCCATGTCTCTCTCCGGAAACACCACCCGGTTGACGCCAATCTTGGAGAGCACTTTGCCGTGCAGCTCTGTCTGCGCCCTGGCCACGACAAATCGAGCCCCCATCTCGATCAAGAGGATACAGGTCATAATCGATGATTGAATCTCGTGGCCGATGGCCACAACGATGACATCGAAATCTTTTATTCCCAGCGAGCTCAAAGCCGCCTCGCTGGTGGCGTCCGCCTGGACTGCATGGGTTACCGATTCGCTAATCTCCTGCACCAGTGAAGGATCGATGTCCACAACCATAACATTATGCCCCAGTTCGTATAGAGTGGTGGCAACGCTGGACCCAAAACGACCGGCCCCGATTACCAGGTATTGCTTGGTCACAAAAACACCTCCAACTTTTTGGATTACCCTGTGGGGAAACTATCTTCAGGATAGTGGAGCGATTGATCTTCATACCACGCCGTCCGGCCAGGCAGCAAACATCGCCAGGGGACCATATGCCCGGCCAGGATGGCGCAGCTGTAATTACGGTAGTGCAGCCCACTGTCCCGAAAGCAGATACAATTTCAAAAAACATGGGTAAAAAACGGCCTTTCGAAAAGGGACCGTAAAAAGCAAACCGGGTTAAGGCTCCATATCCAACCTTGAACAGAGGGAAGGGGAGCACAGGACAATTATTGCAGACAGCGCTAACTGTGCTTCTTCGCCACTTGAACCAACCTGTTGAAGCCGTCCTGGTCATGAACAGCCATATCGGCAAGCATCTTCCGGTTTATCTCCACATCAGCTTTCTTCAAGCCGCTGATAAAACGGCTGTAAGACAGCCCGTTAGAGCGGGCGGCGGCATTAATTCGCGAAATCCATAGTTTGCGAAAATCTCTTTTCCGCTGCCGGCGATCCCGGTAAGCATAAAAGAGCGATTTCATGACTTGCTGGTTTGCAGTCCGGTATAACCTGCTCTTGCCCCCGTAATACCCCTTCGCCAGCTTCAATACTTTTTTGCGTCTCCGGCGGGCTACCGGTCCTCGTTTAACTCGGGGCATGATGGGACCTCCTTTCTAGATTAAGGCAATAGCTTCTCTACTCGTTTGTAATCAGAAGCGCTGACCGTGGTTGATTTACGCAGCCTTCTCTTCCGGCCGGCGCTTTTTTTCGTGAGAATATGGCTTTTAAACGCGCGAAAACGCTTGAACTTGCCACTCCCGGTTCTTTTGAAACGTTTCGCTGCCCCCCGGTGGGTTTTCATTTTAGGCATCGTTCCTGTCTCCTTCAACTATGATTTAGGGGACAAAATCATGATCATGTTACGCCCCTCAAGCTTGGCGTTGCGTTCAACAACGGCACAGTCGTCCAGCTCTTTAACCATCTCCTGGCATAGACGCTGTGCAATTTCCGGATGAGCCAGTTCCCGGCCCCGGAACATCACGGTTACCTTAACCTTGTCCCCGCTCTCCAGGAAGCGGCGGCTGTTCCTTACTTTCACCGCAAAATCGTGCTTCTCAATCTTCGGACGCAGCTTGACTTCTTTTAGCGTAATCAGCTTCTGCTTCTTGCGGGCTTCCCGCTCCTTCTTGCTCTGCTCATACTTATATTTGCCAAAGTCCATCAACCGGCATACCGGTGGGTTCGCATTGGGAGCTACATTCACCAGGTCCAGTCTTTTTTCTCGGGCAACTTCCAGAGCATCTCTGAGCGCCATCACCCCAATCTGGCTGCCATCAACATCGATCACGAGCACTTCCCGGGCTTTAATTTGCTCATTGACGAACAAATTTTTAGTAATCTTTTTCACCTCCCGCCATGGCATTCCCCCATTTAATCAAAGTAATAAATATGAGCAGGTAAAAGCACCTGCTCACCAATCCCACATTTTGACTCCATACAACCCTGGCGGCAGCAGCGTCCTTCCGAGCGCCCCAGGGTGAGAAGCAGTGGCTTCTACTTGTTTTCAATTATTAAATTCTACTGATCGAAGCATAACAAATATTGACCAAGAGGTCAAATTATTTTTTTTCTTTAATAACCTCTCTGAGCTGCTCGATAAATCTTTCCAAAGGCTGGGGACCGAGGTCGCCCGCCTCGCGGTGACGCACCGCCACCTGTTTCGCGGCAGCCTCCCGCTCGCCTACAACCAGCATGTAGGGGATTTTTTTCAACTGCGCTTCCCTGATTTTGTAGCCCACTTTCTCGCTGCGATCATCCAGGTTAACCCTGAAGGCGGCGCCGCGCAGGGCGGAGCAGACTTCCGCAGCGTAGGCGTGCTGCCTTTCGGTAATAGGGATCACCACAGCCTGCTGCGGGGCCAGCCAGGCCGGAAAGGCGCCGGCATAGTGCTCGATGAGCAGCGCCAGGAATCGTTCGATGGCCCCGTAGATGACACGATGGATCACTACCGGGCAGTGTTTCTGGCCGTCGGCGCCGATATAGGCAAGATCAAATAATCCGGGCATCTGGAAGTCAAGCTGGATGGTGCCGCACTGCCAGCTGCGGCCAAGACAGTCTTCCAGGTGAAAGTCAATTTTGGGACCGTAAAAGGCGCCGTCGCCCTCGTTGATCCGGTATGGAAGCCCCTTCTCCTGCAGAACCCGCTCGAGGATCGCCTCAGCCCTGTTCCACATTTCAATGCTGCCTATCGCCTTGGGCGGCCTGGTGCTCAGCTCAACGCGGTAGTTGAAGCCGAAAACGCGGTAGAAGCGATCGATCATCTCGATCACGCCGGCAACTTCCGGTTCGATCTGATCCGGAGTCATAAAGATGTGGGCGTCGTCCTGGGTAAAGCTGCGCACCCGCAGCAATCCGTGCAGGGTGCCGGAAAGTTCATGGCGGTGGACCAGGCCCAGCTCGGCAATGCGGCGCGGCAGGTCCCGGTAGCTGTGCAGGCGCGAGCGGTAAACCAGCATCGCCCCGGGACAGTTCATCGGCTTAACCGCGTAGTCCTCTCCGTCTATTTTGGTGAAATACATGTTCTCGCGAAAATGATCCCAGTGGCCGGAATTCTCCCAGAGCTTCCGGTTCATAATCATGGGCGTGCGGATCTCTTCGTAGCCGGCCCGGCGATGCTCCCGGCGCCAGAAAGAGAGCAGCTCCTCGATGATGATCATCCCGTTGTGGTGAAAAAAGGGAAAACCGGGGCCCTCGTCATGCAGGCTGAAGAGATCGAGTTCGCGGCCCAGCTTGCGGTGATCCCTCTTCTTCGCTTCCTCCAGCAGCTCCAGGTGCCGCTCCAATTGCTCGGCAGTGGGGAAGCTGGTGCCGTAGATGCGCTGCAGCATGGGATTGCGCTCGTCGCCCCGCCAGTAAGCGCCGGCCAGCCCGGTCAGTTTAAACGCCCCGATCTTGCCGGTATCAAGCAGGTGGGGACCGGCACAGAGATCGACAAAATCACCCTGCTCGTAAATGGAGATGGGTTCATCATCAGGCAGCTCGGCGATTAATTCGCATTTATAAGGCTCGCCCCTCTGCCGGAAGAGAGCAAGCGCCTCTTCACGGCTGATTTCCCGGCGTTCGAAGGGCAGCTCTTCTAATATAATCCGCTTCATTTCGGCTTCAATTTGGCCAAGGTCTTCGGCTGATATGGGCTCCGTAAACTCAAAATCATAATAAAATCCGTTCTCTATCGCCGGACCGATCCCCAGCCTGGCTCCGGGGTAGAGCCTCTTTACGGCCTGGGCCAGGACGTGGCTGGTGCTGTGGCGGTAGATCCGGGCGCCCCGTTCATCGGAAAAATCCAAAAAAGCGACCTCGCTGTCGGATTCAAGAGGACTTCTCAGGTCGCATTCCTTTTCATTAACCATCGCCGCGATAACGCCGTCGCAGCTTTCTTCGTGTTCGCGGCATATTTCCAATAAGCTAACTCCCACAGGATAGGAGAGCTCCTTCCCCTGCTTTAACTTAACCTTGATCTGCGGCAACAAGTATGCCTCCTTCCCCGCTGCAATTGGATAGCTTTATGATATGACTTGTCCCCAACCCTGTCAAGATCAGAGGCCGGGGGCGGAGGTCAGAGGCCGGAGCCAAAAAGGGGGACTTTTAGTTAATCCGGTGCCAGGCACCGGATTAACTAATTGAGCGGCTGCGGCTTGTCGCCGGTAAGAAGAGGAGCCTTCTCCCGGCGGCAGTGGCTGCAGTCTTCACAGTAAATGAGACGGTTTTCAAAGATGCGGCGCAGGCTCTCCACCGCCCGGGGGTAGCGCTGGAAGACACTCCGGTGCAGCATGATCCGGCGCGGCGCCACTGAAACAAGCATGCTCACAAGGATATCTTCGTAATCACTCTCATCGTCAAAATCGGTGAGATCAAATTCATCCCATTCACAGGGATCGACCTGCTTGAAGCGGTGATCTGTAATCCGGACGCGCCCTTTCTGGTCGGCGGTGAGGTGGACCAGCTCTATCTTCGGCTGCTGCAGACTTAAAAAATACTTCAACAGCCGGATAAATTCCCGGTATTCCTTATCGGCAAGATGGTTTTCCACGGCTTCGTCGATCACCCGGCGCAGTTCGCGGCGGCATTCGTGCAGCCGGAAATTGTAGAATCCTTCAATATTTAAATGATCATGCGGCCCCTTCAGGTATGCCAGGATACTTTTCTCAATCAATTCCCGGTGAAGCTCCCGGCGCCGCCTAAGCTTAACGCTGTCAAATTGGCGGCAGGCAATGGCGAGAATCTCTTCGCGCTCCTCCCTGCCGAAATAGAAATAGTGAAAGCGAATCAGATCCTGCAACAGGTGAACTGTCAGATCCTCCATCAGGAAATGCGATACTAAGGAGGCAACTGCTTCTGTGAGCGCCTCCCGGGAGGCGCCGCCGCAAGATTGATCCGGAAGAAAAACGAGCAATTTTCCGGCGCTGCCGCAGTCGCTCCAGGAGTAAAGAAAGGGCAATTTGTTAAAAAAAGCGCCCTTTTGCTCCAGCCTCTGCTGCAGCCGTTCACAAGAGCGCCTGACCATGATCGAAAGGGTATACACCGGGCCTCCTCCTTTCTGCTTTATTATATGAGGAGTGCCCGCTATCTACTACCTTCCTCTAAGTAAAGTATTTTTGTTACGCTTTCACCTGCAGCGCCAGGGGCAGCAGCTCTACCTCCGCCGGCCCCCGGCCCGGCTGCTCTCCGTCCAGATTCAGGAGCGCCTCTTCTGTCTGAACGGCCACCTTCCGGCCGCGCAAAGTAATACATTGGGGATGATCCAGGTGCGCCCCCCGGTAGACCTTCGGCAGGTTGGCGAGCAGGTTTAACTTGCTCAGGCTGTGTAAAATCACGATATCGAAAAGTCCGTCTTCCATCACGGCATGGGGAGCGATACACATGCCGCCGCCGAAATAGCGGCCGTTGGCTACGGCCACAATAGTTACCACCCCTTCAAACACGGGCTGATCATCAACGGTGATGGCCATCTCCTTGTTTCGGTAGAGCATGAGGCTGGCAACTGTTCCCCAGAGAAAAGAGATAAAACCGCCCAAGGCCTTGCTGGTCCGGTTGACCCGGTCCACGGTGTCGCCGTCCAGCCCCAGGCCGGCAATATTGACAAAATAGCGTACCTCCCGATCCCCGCGGTGATTGCAAAAACTGAGCCGGCCCACATCAACTGCCCGCGGCGGAGCTGCAAGAAGGTGCTTTACAGCCTCCGCGGGATCTTTGGGGATGCCCAGCGTTTTGATCAGGTCGCTGCCCGTGCCCATGGAGATAAAACCGAGCTGCGCTTCCCGGCGCAGCGGGCCTTCAGGCGTAAAGAATCCGTTCATCACTTCATTGTGCGTCCCATCGCCTCCTACCGATACCACCAGGTCGCAGCCGTCCCGGAGCGCCCTGCGGGTCAGCTCTGTGGCATGTTCGGGAGCCTCCGTCATGAAAGTGTCAAAGGAAATTCCTTCATTCTCCATCAAGCCGGCGATCTCCGGCCAGCGCCTGGCGGTAAGTCCGTTCGCTGAAGCCGGGTTGACCACCACGGCGGTCTTCAAATCTTTCAACTTAACACCCCCGTTTTAAGTTACTCTCGTTAACAGTAATGCGGCCTTTTACCTGAGAACGGCCAGGCCCAGCAGTTCGGCCAGGTCGAGCACTTTTCCGCCGCCTGCCTGCAGGTTCTCGCGGCAGAAGGGGCAGGAGGTGACCAGAGCCGCTGCCGGAGGCATCTCCTCCAGGCGCCGCCGGGCTATCCCGGCGGATTGTTCCGGAAAGGTCAACTGGAACATGGCGCCGCCGCCGCAGCAGCGCGTCTCTCTCCCCGCAGGCTGGGCCTCTCTCAGCTCCAGCCCGGGAATGCTTTGCATCAGCTCGCGCGGCGCGGCACATATCTCCGCCACCCGCGCCCAGATGCAGGGATCGTGGTAGGCAACCGTGCCGATCTCTCCAAGAGGCCCCGGCTCGAGCCGCCCCTGCCGCACCAGTCCGAGAAAAAATGTAGCCGTGTCAACCACAGGCAGGCTTAGCTCGCTGCCCCACTCGGGGTACCTGGCGGTAAAGGTATGCCAGCACTCGGGACAATCGGTCAGCAGCAGCTGGGCGCCGCTTTGCGCCGCGCGGGCGCTGTTTTCCGCTGCCAGCTGACGGGCCAACTCCATGTCACCCCAGATCTGCGCCGGGTAGCCGCAGCAGTACTGATCAAGCACCCGGTAAGAGACCCCGGCTGCTTCGAGCAGCTCCAGGATAATCTGCTGCGACCGGGGGTGGTTCGCCTGCGAGGTGCAGTTGATAAAGTAGAGCACCTCCGGGTTTTGGCTCCCCGGGGAAGCCAGGGCGGCAGGGCGGGCTCCATAGGGGCTGCCGAATTTTTTCAAGTTGTTCAAATAAGGAACCGCGGCGGGCAGAATCATCCCGGCGGGACGAGCCTCCGTCCGCGCCAGGAGCAGCTCTTCACAGAGGTCAAGCTCGGGAAAAGGACAGAGCAGACGGCAGCCGCGGCAGCCCAGGCAGGAGGAGATCGCCTCCAGGAGATCGCCATCCCAGTCGAGGTGCCCCTCCAGCAGCAGGTGGGCCAGGCGGGCTTTGCCGGAGGGAGAAACAGCCTCGCGCCCGAATTCCCTGTCCACGGGGCATTCGCAGCGGCACATGTTTGGACAGATGGCGCAATCGAGCAGCAGTTCGCGGTTTATTCCGGCCATTTCTTCACCTCCCCCAGGCCCAGCTTGCCCGGATTCATGATTCCCTGCGGATCTAAGGCCTCTTTAATCATGCGCAGCGCCTCCAGCGCCTTTCCATGCTCCTGCGCCATCCAGAGACCCCGGTGCAGGCCGACGCCGTGGTGGTGGCTGATGGCGCCGCCCAGGGACAGGCAGCTCTCCATGGCGGCGCCCCAAAGACGCCGGTAATATTCCCGCTTGTCTCCCGCGGGAAAGCCGACCAGGGTCAGGTAAAGCGCAGCTCCCTCGGGATAGACGTGGGAATAGTGGCCGGAAGCCAGCGCCGTCCCCTCCACTGCGAGAATCGCTTTCTGCATGGCGTGGTAGAGCGGCGCCGCATTGGTCCAGTTGGTGGAGACTTCAATGGTATCGACCACGGCCCCCTGCCGGAAAAGCTTCGAGGCCAGGCCGACATTAAAGCGGGTTTCCAGCCAGTGTTCCACAGGTTCGGGGCCCGCAGCCAGTCCGCCTTCTTCGCGGGCCAGTTTTGCCGCCAGCTGTTCTTCGGCGGCGATAATCCCGGCGTCGCCTTCGAAAAGAAGGACCAGGATAACCCGTCCCGCCGCAGCCTCGCAGTCGGGAAAATGATGCGCCGTTTCGGCGGGATCGTAGAGGCGCACCACCGCCGGACGGGCCCCGGCCTGGACCAGCCGGCGGATCGCCTCCAGGGCCCGCTCGATGGTCTCAAAAGTATAGGAGCAGTAAATCCGTTTTTCCGGATAAGGCCAGATCCGCAGGGTGATGGCGGTAATTACCCCGAGAGTTCCTTCGGAGCCGATAAAAAGATGGTCCACCCGCGGCCCGGTAGACGTGCGGGGCAGCTTGCGGCCCCGGATCACCTTTCCGTCCGGCAGCACCGCTTCCAGAGAGACGACCATATCTTCGATCTTGCCGTAACGGGTGGAAAATGTCCCCGCCGCCCGGCAGGCCACCCACCCCCCCACGGTGGAGCAGCGCAGTGACTGGGGAAAATGCCCCCCTGTATAACCGTGGCGGTTAAGATACTCTTCATATCGCGAACCGTTCAGGCCGGGCTCGACAGTAACCATCAAATTATCCCGATCCAGCTTCAACACCCTGTTCATCCGCTTCATATCCAGCGCAATGCCGCCCTGCAGCGGAACGGCCCCGCCGAGCGCTCCGGAGCCCTCGCCGTACGGGGTTACCGGGATGTTGTTCTCAGCGGCCAGTTTGAGTACCGCGGCCACCTCGGAGCTGCTGCGCGGCCAGACCACCAGGTCCGGCAGGGCCGGGGCCTTTCCTTCCAGGAACCAGAGTGTCCCCATGGGCCAGTAATCGCGGCAGGTGGCCAGCCGGTCGGCCCCGCCTGCCGAGACGCCCTCACTGCCGACTATACTGCGAAACTTTTCCGCGAGTGCGCCGTAATCAGGCGCCGGAAGACGTTCTTCTTGAATTGTTCTGCCGAGATGTTCAAGCAAGTTGGCTCCTCCTTTCATTTGACACAGAGACGATTCCGCCCAGGCCGCTTTCCAAATACAACCGGCCGCTATAAGTTCTAAATTATATTCTTAATATTTAATTCTTTTGTCTTCTGCTTTTCCCTTTTCCCCTGTCCCCTTTTCGCTTTAATGCCTGGTGAAAATTAACAGGTATTCGTGAACTTTGTTGACTCGAAACACCGCCGGATAGCCGAGGGGGCGGAGGTAATTATATTCATGGCGCCGGTCCCAGACAATGATATCTTCCAGCCGGAAGCCAACCGGCTGCAGCGCTGCGCTGAGATCCATGTGCAAGGGGTAGAAGCGGTTTTTCTTGCGCAGATCCATGACCACGACCACGCAGGCACAGCCCGGTTTTAATACCGCGTGCGCTTCGTTAAAGACTTCGCTCAGCCCTTTGAGGAACGATTGATAATCGCCGGTGCGGCCCAAATCGGCCTTATGACCGCCGTAGGCGCGCTGCCGTCTGCGGTCGGCAGAGCGTTTCGCCAGAAGGATGTCCCAGTAGGGCGGCGAGGTGAGGATAAAATCAACCGAATTTGGCTCCAGGTAGCGCCCCAGGTTGACCGCGCTGTCATGGTAGAGGCGGGGCTTGAAGGAGCAGCCGGCAGGCGGAGCGGCCTCTTCGGAGAGGAGCCGCCGCTCAAAGAGATCCAGGTAGTGTTCGTAGATCTCGAAGCCTAATCCCTGCCGGCCGAGATTATAGGCGGCGAGAAGAGTCGTCCCCGTCCCGGCAAAAGGATCGAGCACCACTTCTCCCGGCGCAGCGGTAAAGATTTCGATGCAGCGCGCGGCCAGCTCCAGGGGGAAGGCGGCCGGGTGATCCAGCCGCGACTCCGCAACGGACCTGCGCAGATCGCTCCATACGCTGATGCTGTAGCGGGTCCAGGTCTTTCCATCCAGCCGGTTGCAGCGTTTCCTGCCTTCGCCGATGGCATTTCACCCCCTGGAGAATTCTATTCGCACCGGCGCCGGCATTAACCTGCAAAAAAGTCCGGAGTATATATGAAATTACCATCCCCTGCCCCTGGTTGTTATATATTATAGCGGCGGATATACCATCTTGAACGAATATTAGCTGACCCAAAAGCTTAGGCCGCGGCCTGAACCCAGATATTCGCAAGGTAGAGGTTTGACTTTTGATGCCGAAACCAAAAGCCAGGTGATTAAAGAATCGGGAGGTTAGATCATACCATTGGAGATCAAAAAATCGCGGGACCCAAATAAATAAGAGGCCTAGACAACAAGAATGATATTTTCTCCAGATTCCCTCCCCGCAGCACCGCTAGAGCTGCAGCTCCACCACGTCTCCATCTGCAAGAATATAATCCCGCGGCACAGCCTGGCCGTCAAAACGGGAAGATCCCCAGACCAGGGCGCTCTTCAGCTTTTTGGGGAAATCTTTATGCACCAGATCCGCAAAATCGAGCACGGTGCTCCCTTTTCTTAAGATGAAGGGGCGCTCTTTATCAGGTGGCCGCCCGGGGGCTTTTCCGTAGATCCGGATCACTCCCAGAATGTCAAACAGCTTCTGCCGTAACAAATCCAGCCCGTGGCCATGGCAGGAGACGGCGTCAATTTGCAAATCGGGCCTCAATTCGCGCAATAGCTGCAGGTTTTCTTCGCTTTCCGTCAGGTCGCTCTTGGTAGCCACGATTAGAAAAGGCAGCGGTGCGATAATCTCGCCTTCTTCCGAAAGATCGATCACTTCCCGCTCCTGGAGCAGCTGCAGCATCCCCTCCAGCTGATCCAGGCATTCCGGCGAGGCGGCATCAATGACGATCAGAAGGGCGTCGGCTGCCTTGAAGGTGCCGGTCAGGCCGGGCGGAATTGCTTCAGGCGTCACCGGAGGGGTGTCGACAAGCTGGACATAGGTATCTTCATAGGGCATCATCCCCGTAACGGGCAGCGAGGTGGCATAGGGGTATTCTGTTACCTTCACCCTGGCGCGGGTGAGGGCGCCAACCAGCGCCGATTTGCCGCAGTTGGGATAACCGGCCAGGACAATCTGCCCCGCTCCCTCCTTCTCCACGGCAAAGGGATCAAAACCCTTGGCCTGTTTCTTCTTTTTTTTCTCTTCTTTCAGGCGGGCCAGGCGCCTTTTGATGTCAGCCTGGAGTTTCTCGGTCCCCTTGTGCTTGGGGATCAACGCGAGCATCTCCTGCAGCGCCGTCTCTTTTTCTTCGGGCGTCCGGGCGTAGCGGTACCGCTCTTCTGCGGCATGATACTGCGGCGTTAGATTAGCCGGCACAACCCACCCTCCCTGGATAATTGATCCTGCAGTTATGAAAAAGAGCAGCACCTGCTGCTCTTTAATATGGTGCGCCCGGCAGGTATCGAACCTGCGGCCTCCTGCGCGTCAAGCAGGCGCTCTCCCCCTGAGCTACAGGCGCATGGGCGACATTAGCTAAAAGCGATAACATTTATTTCGCTAACCTGTCACTACTATTATAAATTGTCTTCCCGAAAAAAACAAGGGGCTGCAAATAGGGATCATAATACCATGCCAGCGGGCTTATCTATCCTGCATCCGGTACCGTCCTGCCACTCCCGGGATCTGTTACCGGGCTCGCTTAAGCAACCGCTCCTTCATGAACTCGTTCATCGCCTTGTCAAGCTGCCTGCTTTTAGCCAGGACCTCAGGCTCAAGAAGATTGCCTTCCTGCTCAATCAGTTCCTCCAACTGCAGGCGGCACAGTTCAATGTGCTGTTGTAACTTTTCCATGCGATCTTTCCCCGGCAAATATCTTGTTATCTGATTAAATTTAACAATATTTTAAGTTATTAGTCAACCCTTGTATTGACTTTATTTTTCATTTAGGCAATTTTAATCCTATTTTTAACAAGAATGTTCGGCTTTCCTGAAAAAATGATAGAAGCCGCGCTTCCTTTTCAAAAAAAGGGTTAATACTGTTCACATTTTAGAAGGATATGTTTCTTGCAAAAAGAAGTAAAACTAATTATGCTGAACAGTGTTAATGCAAAGGAGTCCTTGCCAATGAAGCAGATTCTAATTAAAACAAACCGCCTCACCAAGAATTTCGGCGCCATTACTGCCGTTGACCGTCTCGATCTCGAAGTATTTGGAGGCGAGATCTACGGCTTCCTCGGCCCGAACGGCTCGGGCAAGACCACCACCATCCGGATGCTCACGGGACTGCTCGAACCCACCTCCGGCGAAGCCTTTATCTGCGGCTACGATATTAACCGGGAGCCGGCCCGGGCCAAGGCGCTGATCGCTTATGTGCCCGATCAGCCCAGGCTGTACGGCAAGCTGACAGCTCGCGAATTTTTGGCCCTGATGGCCGACCTCTACCGCATGCCGCCGGATTATGCCCGGGAACAGGCCGAACAGCTCCTGGCCATGTTTGAATTGACCGATCGGGCCGGCGAGCTTCTGGAGGGCTTTTCGCACGGAATGCGCCAGAAGGTGGTGCTGGCAGCGGCACTGCTCCACCGGCCCAGGGTCCTGCTCATGGACGAGCCCACCGTGGGCCTCGATCCCCGCAGCGCCCGCCTGCTGAAAAATGTGCTGCAGGAGCTGGCCCGCCAGGGGGCGGCTGTCTTCGTCTCCACCCATATCCTCGAAATTGCGGAGCGGATGTGCCACCGCGTGGGCATCCTTAAGGAAGGGCGGCTCATAGCCCAGGGCAGCCCTGAGGAGCTCCGGCAGCAGGTTGGCCACGCCGGCGAGAGCCTCGAAGATATCTTTCTGGAGCTCACGGGCGGCGCTGAAGATGCCGAACTGATCCGGAGCCTCGGGGAGGAGGAGCAACATTGAAAATCGATCTGCCTTCTCCGCTGGTTAAAGCACCGCCGCCACGCTCCTTCTGGCAGGATTTCAAATTGCTCCTGGCCGCTCAATTGCGGGTAACCTGGAACAAGATGCGTCACTGGCCCCGGAGCACGCAAATTGGGATAGCAATCACCACCCTGGTCTTTTTGTCTTTATTTGTCTACCTAGCCCAGCTGTCATACGGTGTCCTGAACCAGTTGCCGCCCCATATTGCCCGCGGCTTCCTCTCGCTCATTTTCATGGCAGGATTTGGCGCACTGATATTTTTCGGTATTACCACTGCCTTCGCCACTCTCTACATGTCCGACGACCTGGAGCTGCTTTTCATGGCCCCGGTCTCCACCCGGGCGGTCTTTGCGGTAAAATCGCTGGTTGTTGCCGCCGCCAACAGCATCACCGTGCTGCTCTTCATTTTCCTGCCGGCGCTGTTCTTCGGCCTTCTTTTCGGCGCCGGCCCGCTCTTCTATCTCTGGGCGGTACTGGTCAGCCTGGGCCTCTGGGCATCGGGAATAGCCGCGGCGGCGCTGTTGAACCTGCTGGTAATGCGAATTGTCCCGCCGCACCGCAGCCGCGAAGCCGTAGGATTGCTCGGAGGCATTGGCGGGATCTTGATCGCCCTTTTCTTCCAGCTTCCCAACTTAATTATTCAAAGCGGGCAAAAGCTTGACTTGTCGGGCTGGCTCAGCGGACAGCAAAAGCTGCTGCAGGTGATGGATCTCTTCCCCTGGGGCTGGGCTTCCCGGGCCCTGGCCGGCAGCGCCGCCGGTCATCACTGGGCCGGCCTGGGCTGGAGCCTGCTGCTGCTGGCACTGGGAACGGCAATTCTTACCGCAGCCTTTCTACTGGTGGAGCGGGGCTTCCGCGGCGGCTGGATCTCCCTGAGCCAAGATCAGGGCAGCCGCCGCCGGAAGATGCGCCGCCATCTAAAAAACAGCCATGAGCAGGCCTGGCATGCAGAAAACCGTCCAATATCTTTAGCCGCCGCCCCTGCAGCCGCCGCAGAGGCTTCCGCCTGGCGGGGGATGTGGGCCGTGGCCAAAAAAGACCTGCTCTACCTGAGGCGCGACACCCGTGAATGGTTCGGCTACATGATTCCGCTGATCGTCCTGGCCTTCTTTATCGGCCAGTATATTTTCCTATCCAGCGATGCGTCCCGCTCTTCGCTGGTTTCGATCCTGATGATCTATACAATCATGTTCAGCGGGAATATGGCTTCGCAGTCTTTCGGCCGGGAGGGGGAATCGGAGTGGATCCTGAACAGCGTCCCCCTGGCCGGCTGGCCGGTGGCCTGGGGCAAACTGCTGGCCGCGATCCTGCCCACCCTGATCTTAATGGAGTCGATGCTGCTTGGGACCGCCCTGGCCACCGGGCTCTCCGGCAGAATGACACTGCTCATGGCTGCAGGCGCTATCCTGCTCACTTTTGCTGCCAGCGCCATCGGCCTTTTCTTCTCCATCAACAACTGCCGCTATCACCCGGACAATCCCCGGCAGCGCATCGCCCCTGGGGCGACCTGGCTGATGTTTCTATTAAACCTGATTCTAATTGCCCTGATGTCTGTTGGCCTGCTCTATATTTTTGCCCCGGCGGAGCTGACCAAGCTGCTGCAGGAACTGCCTCCCCTTGCTTTCAGCTGGAGCTTTCCGGGAGTGCTGCTTTACTTTCTTTATTTGCTCACCCGCCCCTTTTTCTGGGCGCCGGCCTGGCGGATAATTGCGGGCGTTATCGTGGCCGGCGGCGTCTGGGCGGCTTTCTTTTTCGGCTTCATGGCGGCCACGGTGCGCCAGAGCCGCAAAGGGTTCCGGGTGGAGATCGTTACCGCGGCAAAACAAATTCGGACCAGGTAACCAGACATAATCAAACAGAAATTAGATGCTTCTTATATTGCCAAATCCCCCTTTAGAAAAGGGGGATTTTATAAGGGCAACCCTACATCGGATCTGTTCCAAGAGTTGCTTAGGCTTAATATCGGCGGGGCGGCGTGGAAGTTCGGCAATTGAGAGGTTTAGGGGCAAAGGCACTTGCCTGGCAGAAGTCTTCTGCTGAAAACGTGATATTTGTACTGCTTAACCGGCGCGGGTTTGGGCGGCTCATGAGCCGCCCCTACAACTTTAGCGAAGCATAAGAATATGAAAACAACACTTAGCGAAGGATCTACTATTTCCTTGCATTACAATATCACCCTACATACTCTCACCTTTGCAATAGCACCCTACATACTCTCCCCTTTGCAATAGACCCTACCAGACTCCCCCCTTTTCAAAAGGGGGGCCGGGGGGGATTTTAATAGCCGCCTGCGAGGAGCTTCTGCTCCAGCCGGGCCAGGCGGTAGTGCTGGATGAGGTTGATGAAATAAGGGCTCCGCAGGGGATCTGCCGCATAGTAAAAGAGGCTGCCTTCCTTTTCGACGTCCAACCCCGGCCATTCAACTGGCTCTCCGGCAATAGCCGCCAGATCTGCGGAGAGCTCATACTCCAGGTTCTCATCCGTAACCAGCGGTATGGGGATAATCCTATCAGCCGCAGCAGTAAGATAATCGATGGGTTGTCTTTTTACCTTTCTCTTCCGCTTGTGGCGGGCCGCCTCCCTGGCGAGATCGGTTACCGCCGGGCTCCTGTAAATATAGCAGCCCTTCTCCAGGGCCAGCTCTTCCCCGCCCGGCAGCGGCACCGCTTTCGGCTGCTCCAAGTAGAGCAGGAGAAGGTAGAGCCCGCGGTCATGCAGCTGCTCCTCGATAAGAGCATGGGGAATCAGCACCTGCTCCGCCGAGACAACTTCGGTGAAGGAGACGTCAAAACCGAGAGCAAACGCCTTGAGCTGCACCGATTCCCTTACATCAAGGAGGGCCCTGGCAAAATTGGGGTCGACATGATGAGCGGGAATAAAATATTTAACCTGCGGATTCATGATCACAAAGAGGCAGCCTGTATCCTGGCCGGGGCCGGCGATCTCCTTGAGCAGGCAGAGATGATCAGCCCCCCTCTTGGTAACAGCGTCGGGGAATGCGGCCAGCCGCCCTTCAAAAAGGGTGCAGGTCTTGATCTCCAGGTAAAGGCGCCGCCCGCTCTGCCGGTGCTGCAGCAGAAGATCAAAACGGTGCCGTCCCCAGGCCGGTTCCGAACCGATCACCCGGTAGTCCGTGTAGGGCGGCAGCCGCCTCGATTCAATAAGGCTGCGCACAATGCTGTTGGTCAGGTGAGTGTGCAGCAGGACATGGCGGCCCTCTTTCTGGCAGGCCAGCACGGTGTAAGGCAGCCTGCCCCCGGAAGGAGAGGGAGTGAGCAACAGCCCGGTTCCCGGCAGCAGCAGCTCCCAAAGGCGCCCGGGGTTGGCCAGGTAGGCCTTCTCCGGCCGGCCGTCAATCTCCGCTTCGACCACGAAGCGGTTCAGCCTCCGGATGAGGCGCCCGCGGAACTTGGGGAAAGTAAAGGGATAGCTGAGCATGGCTCAAGTATCCCTTAAAACTGCTGTTCCGTCAAACAGGCCATAATACCCTTCCCGAAAGTGTGAAATTGTTCCCGGTTTATTGTTGATGGCGATAACCCGGTTAGATCCTTCGCTTCGCCCAGGATGACAAAAGCGTAGGGGCGGGCTTCCATGCCCGCCCCCCTGGATTTCATTCCCGCCTTATGGGGATTACATTTAACCTCGTCTTGTAAAGGATTATCCAGGACTGGATAGAAATCCATAGTAATCGAACTTAGTGGGATGGAATCAGCATGGAAAGCAGTAATCCGGGCAGCCCGGACTTGAAGCCTGCTCCGCAGCCAGGCAGGAAGCGAACTGGAATTAAATTTCTGCCGGCGGTTCTGCCGCTAATCGCGGCCGCCGCGGTATTGCTTTACCTTGCTCCTGGGTTTTTTAGCACCCCCTGGGGCGAAGGTACCATCCTGGTGGTGGGATGTGAAAAGATCGGCGCCGGCAAGGTTATGCTCGCCAATGAGCAAATATTTATCGATGTAGAAACGCTGCAGCTGCATATCGACCCGCACCTCTTCTGGGATGAAGCCGAGCAGACAGCGGTGATCACTACCGCCGACCGGGTCATTCATATGTACAGCGATAAGCTTACGGCAGAGGTCAATCTCCGCCCCGTCGAGCTGCGCTTTCCCCTGCACAGCGACGGGAAGACGCTCTTCCTGCCCCTGCTCTTCCTGGCTGATTTCTATGATCTGGCGGTGAACTATCATCCGGAGACGGGTACAGTGGTCGTGGACCGGGCTGACGCGCCCGCTTTCAGAGCCAGTATCGTCTCCCGGAGTGTCCGCCTGAGGGAAGGGCCGGGCCTGAATCGCTCCTACCTGGCCCTGCTGAAAGAGGGAGACCTGGTCCGGATAGAAGGCACTGACGAGGGTAGATGGGTCCTCGTGCGCACTGCTTCGGGAATGACCGGCTACCTGCCGCGGAAAAGCATTCTCCTGCAGGGCCCCTATCCCTTACCGGAAAAGCCTGCCCGCGAAGAGGAAAGACCGGCTAAGAAAATCCCCCCGCCTCCCCTGGTGATGACCTGGGAAGATGCATACTCCAAGCCCAGCGTCGACACCATTCCCATGATGCCTTCTTTGCAGATTGTCTCGCCGACCTGGTTTGATCTGCTGGACAGAGAAGGGAATATGTCGAACCTGGCTACCCCCGCTTACATCAACTGGGCCAGACAAAGGGGCTACCTGATTTGGCCCCGCGTCACCAATTCCTTCGACCGCGAGATAGCCGCCGCAGTGCTGTCCAGCTCCGCCCTGCGGCGCAAGGTGATCAACCAGCTTTTGATCTACGCCCGCCTCTACAAGCTGGACGGGCTGAACCTCGACTTTGAAAACTTCCACTATACATATGGCCATCACTACACCCAGTTCGTCCGCGAGCTGGCCCCCCTCTGCGCAGAAGAAGGCCTGGTCCTCTCCGTCGCGGTGAGCATGGTCTCCGAAGAGCCCTACTGGAGCAAAGGCTACGACCGCGGCGCCCTGGCCGAAGCGGCCGACTATATTGCGCTGATGGCTTACGACGAGCACTGGGGAAGCTCGCCCGTGGCCGGCTCCGTGGCCTCGCTGCCCTGGGTTGAACAGGGCATTCAGCGGGTTCTCGAAGAAGTCCCCGCACATAAATTGATCCTCGGCGTCCCCTTCTATACCCGTGTGTGGCAGCTGGCTTCTGCCGGCGGTGACGAAAGCCTTTTCTCGAAAGCTTTTTCCATGAAGCATTGCCGAAATCCTTGAAGAGCGGGAAGTGCACTTTTACTGGGATGAGCAGGCCCAGCAAAAGGTCGCCGAGTATAGCGAGGGCGAAGATTTCTACAAGCTCTGGCTGGAAGACAGCGGCTCCATTGCCCGGCGCCTGGAACTGGTCAACCGCTACCGCCTTGCCGGGGTAGCCGGCTGGCGGCGCGGCTATGAGAAACCGGAGATCTGGGAGCTGTTTGAATCGATTCTGGCTGACTACTAAAGGCTGTTAAAAAGGTAAAACCGGGGACGACAAGCCCAACCGGCCGCACCCACGGACCCGGAATTATCGTCCAGCCCGCTTCCGCATGGCGTCAAGCCAGGAATCAAGTCCGCTATCATTGAACACCGATGTCTTTATAATTTCAATTTGCGGGTTGACCCGGCAGGCAAAGGATTCACAAAGTTCCATGTCAAAACGCAGGTGCGGCAGCAGATCTATCTTGGTGAGCACCATCAGGCGGGCCAGGGCAAAGGCCTGCGGATACTTGACCGGCTTATCTTCGCCCTCGGTAATGCTCATGAGCACTATTTTCTCATTTTCACCCAAATCAAAGGAAGAGGGGCAGACCAGGTTGCCCACATTCTCTATAAAAATAAGTTCAAGCTCATCCAGCGGAAGATGTTCCAGCGCGCTTCGCACCTGGGCCGCATTCAGATGGCAGCCCCCGCGCGTATTTATCTGGACCACGGGCGCTCCCGTCCCGGCGATCCGCTGGGCATCATGCGCGGTCTGCTGGTCGCCCTCGACAACTGCACAGCGCAGTTTGCCCCTCATGCGGTAAAGTGTTTCCACGAGAAGACTGGTTTTTCCGGCGCCCGGTGAACTGATCAGGTTAAGCACATAGATGCCGTGCCGGGCAAAAAGAGCGCGATTTTGCGCAGCAATGCGATCGTTGTCTTCCAGCACGCTCCGCTCCAGCGTGATTACCCGCAGATCGCGGGCAGCTTCTTCATCCAGGCTGCTGATCTCCCCCGGCAGGCGGCGCGGCTCTATCTTTTCGCTCATTTTTATCCTCCTACTATGGATCTAACCATCATCTCGCGCCCCCGGATCACCTTGAACCTCTCTTTCAGGCATCCCGGGCAGCGCAGTTGATCTATTTCCCCCAGGTATTCAGTCTCGCATTCATTGCAGTATAGCAGCAGCGGCGGTACCTCTATCTCGATTTCAGCCTGCTCCAGAACGGTCCCCTTCTTAATTACTTTAAAGGCAAAACGCAGCAGTTCCGGTTCCACCCCGCTGAACTGGCCTATCTCCAGCACCACGCGGACCACGCGCTTAAGGTTGTTTTTTTGGACGGCGCTCTCTGCAATGGACAAAATATTTTCGGCAATGCTGACTTCGTGTATGGTAAACCCTTCCTTATTTCTTTTTTTTCTTGAACCTGTTTGCGATCATGCCCGCTACCGATTCGAGGGCAATATGCTTCCACAGGGCTTCATTGCTTTTAAAGATGCGGGGATATTTACCACGCGGCACCAGCCTGAGTACAGCTGCATGGCCAAGCTCGCGGCAGCGGTTGGCACAGAGCCCGCAGCCGATGCATTTCTGATGATTGATTGAGAGTTTGCCGTTACATGAAAGAGCACCGGTAGGGCAGAGCTGCGCACATTCCGCCAGCTCCGGGAAATATTCGCCGTTATAACGGATCACGAACCGGGAAGGGCCGCCGGCATTTTCTCCGCCCCGCTTGATCACGCTAAATAGCACGCACGAACAGGAGCAGCAATTGCACAGAGACCTGATACACCCTTCGGCATTATCCACAAAATGAACCAGACCCGCTGCCTCACAGTCTCGCAGTATTTGCAGCGCCTCGACATGGTCCAGGCGGCGCGCAAGGCCGGCTTCGAGCAGCGTTTCAGCCAGTTCGTTGAAGGCCAGGCAGGTCTCCAGCGGATGGCCGCAATCCTTCCCCACAATCTTGCGAGCCCTGCGGCAATAGCACTCCGCCACCGCTACCAGCGGTTCGGCTTTGACCATTTCGGAGACAATATCCAGGGGCAGCGCCCGGCGCGGATCACTGACCGGCTGATCGAGCTTTACCTCAACCTGCGGAGCAGCTTCATCCAGGGCCGCCTCTACCGGCAAAACCCGGTAATAGGGAGTGCGGTTTGGTACAGAATCAATGTTTCCTTCGATCACCGCATCCATGAATTCGGCAAAGGCCCGGCGCCGGGGGGTATCTTCTTTCATGCGCACCTGCTGCTCGGACATGTAGACAATATTGCCCCGTTCATAAGCGCGCCCCTCCGGCTTGGTATAGCGCATGATCATCCCCTGCTGCACCAGCCGTTCGGCTCTCTCGTGAAATTCCTCCCTCCTAAGGCCGGCTCGTTTTGCCTTCTGCAGCAGCTTTCTCTCTAAAATGTAACCGGTGAAGGGCAGCAGGAAAAAGACCCGCAGATCCTCGGAAGAAACAGTTTCTTTAACCGCATCCAAAAAGAATTCTTCATTTGGAATTTTCCCGGCCATGAACCGATAATACCGCAGCAAATCCTGGTACAGATCTTTCATTGTTTCCTCCTTATTGTTTGAGATAACATGGCTGATACTTAATGGATAATAATTCTACTTGTCTGAATTTAATTATAGCAATCTTTTACCAATATAGTCAACTGATTTCCAGGCTCTCCCCGTTCGTGATGCGCTGCAGGAATCCGGTTCGTTAAAGCATAATAAATTAGTCAGAAATTAAGATGCAAACAAGTAAATTGAAGGGATGTTTGTTATGGCTGAACAGATCAGGATTACCGGGGTATGGAAAAATGACGGGAGCTATCACTTATTAGACGACTCCGGCAACCCTCAGGCCGGGAACATGAATCCCGCCGAGCTCCTTACCGCCGCTGTAGTTGGCTGCACCGGCAAAACCATGCATGCGCTTATGAATAAGATGAAGATTAGCCATGATGGCTTTGCCATCACCGGCCTTGCCCGGAAGACCGTCGAAAAACCGGTTCGGATCCATTCAGTTTCGGTTGACGTTTCGCTCCACGGAGCCGGGTTGAGCGATGCGCAGCGCGCAAGGCTCCTGGAGCTTACCGAAAAGTACTGCCTGGTAGCCCAGACGCTCAAGCGCGGCGCAGATGTTTCCTTAAACATCATGCCGTCAAAATAATATGGATCAAAACTAGCAGATCAGATCACTTTTCGCTGCAAATTATGATCGCCTGAGCGCCGCCTGTTTTGAAAGAACCTGATGAACACGTTTAATACCGGGGAGAGCTCAGTTCTTCAATGCATGCCGGCTATTTCAGGTTTTCAGGATTCAGGGCCTCCAGTTCCGGCAATACAAAAAGGCCGTCTTTCCTGACCAGGATATCGTCAAAATAGATCTCTCCGCCTCCGTATTCCGGGGTCTGAATGCAGACAAGGTCCCAATGAACGGCAGACTTGTTGCCGTTGTCACAGTTCTCGTAGCAGCTGCCCGGGGTAAAGTGAAAAGAGCCGGCGATTTTTTCATCAAAAAGGGTATCATTCATCGCCCTGGTGATGTAGGGGTTAACCCCGATGGCAAATTCGCCGACATACCTGGCCCCCTCGTCGGTATCGAGGATCCGATTAATCCTTTCCGGGTCATTGGCTTCGGCCTTGACGATCTTGCCTTTTGAAAACTCAAGCTTGACATCGCGAAAGGTAAAGCCGTGATACTGGGAGGGCGTGTTGAAGGCAATGACTCCGTTTACCGAATCCTTCACCGGTGCGGTGTAAATCTCTCCATCCGGGATGTTAAGCTTTCCATCGCATTTAATTGCCTTTAAACCGGCGATGGAAAAAAAGAGGTCGGTACCCTTTCCCACGATCCGGACCCGGTCGGTTTTATTCATTAGCTCAACCAGGGGATCCATGGCCCTGGACATTTTAGAATAATCGAGGTTGCAGACATTGAAGTAGTGATCCGTAAACGCCTCGGTGCTCATTCCGGCCAGCTGGGCCATAGAAGGATTGGGATATCTCAGGACCACCCATTTTGTTTTAGGCACGCGGATCTGGCCGTGAACCTTTTCCCACACATACTTCATGTAAAGATTCATCTTCTCCGTGGGCACATCGGACAACTCGGAGTTGTTGCTGCTCGCGCGGATGCCTATGTAGGCATCAACATCCGACATCCTGGCCGCCTCGTAACCTGCCATCATCTCCAGCTGCTCTACTGTGCACTTCATTAAAAGAGCCCGGGTTACCTCGTTATCCTTGATTGATACCAGCGGAATCGCTCCGGCTTTATAAGCCTCCCGGATCAACTCCTTAACCAGGGGCGTTTCCAGGCCAATGGCCTCAATAAGCACCTTTTCGCCCTTTTGGAGATCGCATGAATAACGGATCAGGTTACGCGCCAGCTTTTTCACCCGTGGATCAACCAATTGACTCAACCTCCTGTTTTTTTCTCTCTCGGAAGCATGTCCGACACGCTCTGCCGGCAAGCAATAATATCTTCCTTTTTTATAATCTCTTCTCCTTCAGGAGGCTTTAGATAATCGAAGCAGGGAAAGAGGATGGCGAAAGACCTGGCAGCGTCACATACCCATTTTCGTGCGGGAATAAAAGCTTGATCGGCCTGATAATGAAAAATGGTGCGCCTGGGAGGATTCGAACCCCCGACCTGCGGATTAGGAATCTCTTGTTATTGATTCCATGCTGTAATGTGGTGTGTTTTACATTTCCAAAAATACTATGTACCAGCGCCGCCGCCAAAAAGAACATTACATATTGTATGATATAGTTCACATAATCCATGTGATTTTTCGGCCAAATGGTCTCCAAAATGTCTCCTGTTTTTAAGTTGATTGGTCTTTAAAATATAATAACATAAAATTTAAGTGTGTCCTAGCTTTCTCTTTAACGCCTAGAATATTGTTGTTTACTTGCCAGCAACGGAAGTCTTCCATTACTGCCACTTGGTAAAGTTCAGAAGTCCAAAGAAGAGACTGTTTATATGCCTATATTTGTTAATTATATGCCTCATTGGATAGCAACACCGAAGCAGGATAAGCTTGCCTCTTCATCGTAATAATACAATAAAGCCGAAGATTCTTCATATAGCCCAAGCAAACACATAGTTAAAGTTTAGCTACCCCGACAGCAATTGGATGTTGATATAATCTTGAAGATGGGGGTTTATAATATGGGTTATTTTCTTTTTACCATAGGTTTTTTGGGCCTTACAGTATTCGGAATCTGGCTGATTATAAATCTGATTATAAAGAAACCAATCAAAAAGATAGGTATTGCACTTATTGCTTCGTTCTTGGCTTTCTGCATAGGGATAGCCATCGTCCCGGTTGACAGCGATGCAGGATCCGCTCCAAGAGAACAAAATGAGGATGTTTTGCCTGGGGAAGATGAAGTTAGCGATATAGAGAATCCCATCCAAGAAGATCAAGATGGAAGCCAGCCATCTAAAAGCGAAAAAGAAGAAGACATACCCCCATCTGCAACTGCTCCTTCAGGTCAGCTCAAAGTGCACTTTATTGATGTTGGCCAAGGAGATGCAATACTTATCCAAACGCCAAAGCAAAACGTCCTTATTGACGGGGGCCCAAGAACAGCTGGCACAACAGTCGTCAACTATTTAAAAAAATTGGGAATAACAAAACTGGATATCGTTATAAGTACGCATCCCCACGAGGATCATATAGGTGGTTTGATCTCTGTTTTACAGTCCATTCCAGTCAAAGAAGTAATTGACCCAGGTGTCGCACACACCACGAAAACTTTTGAGGAATATTTAACGCTAATTGACAGCAAAGATATAAGGTTTACCGAGGGCAGGGCTGGCATTAGCCGGGATCTGGGCGGCGGGGCTAGAATGCAACTTCCGCATCCAGCCTCCCCTTCTAGTTCCAACCTTAACAATGCTTCTATTGTAGCCCGTGTAACCTTCGGGCAAATTAGTTTCCTGTTTTCGGGTGATGCGGAGAATGCTGCAGAAAGTCAGATTCTCGGACGCGGGTACAACGTGGCAAGCACGGTATTAAAGGTGGGCCACCATGGCAGCAAGACAGCCACTTCGCAGGCTTATCTGAAAGCTGTAAAACCGAAGGCAGCCATTATCATGTGCGGCAAAGATAACACATATGGTCACCCGCATGAGGAGACCTTGGCCACGCTTACGACAGCTGGTGTGGAGATTTACAGGACAGATAAACATGGTACTATTATCATTACAACAGACGGAAAAAATTTATCGGTCAATAAACAGCCATTCTCTTACCAACAGCAGCCGCAACCTCCACCAAAGACAGAAACAAATAAACCATCATCTGAATCTAAACCTGAACCTAAGCCCGAACCCAAACCGGATCCCAAGCCCGAACCCAAGCCGGAGCCTAAACCTGAACCTGAGCCAAAACCAGCGGGCAAGTTTGTCAGCAGCATTAAACAAGACAAATATCATTACCCTGATTGCAGACATGCAAAAAATATCCTGGAAGAAAACGAGATATGGTTTAATTCTGTCGAGGAAGCAAAAAGTGCAGGATACGTTCCTTGTAAAGTTTGTAATCCACCTAAGTAATTAAGAAGGGAGAGACAATAATGAAAGCTGTTATAGACCGTTTTGAAGGTGATTTTGCTGTAGTTCTTTTTGGAGACGAAGAAATAAAATTAAACATCCCTCGCAAGTTGCTTCCCAAGGGATCTCGTGAAGGTAGCTGGCTTAAAGTTACCTTTGAGCTAGACCCGGAAGGGGAGAAAAAGCAGAGGGAGAAGATAGAGGATTTGCTTAAGAAACTTAAGGATAAAAATAAATAATGGGCTTGACCCGGTTTGATGGACACCCCTACTCGTCAATGTCTCCGGTCTGCGATCTTTGAATATATCGAGGGTTTCTACAACCGCAGGCGGCGACATTCCGCCCTAGGATATCTATCCCCAGCTGAATTCGAAGAGAGGTGGTTCAAACAAGAGAAATTAAAAGAAACAGCGTGAAAACCAAGCCTCGTTGTACCCACTGAACCGGATCAACTCCACTTGAAGTGCTCATTGGAGCTAAGCAGTTACGTTATAAAGCTGAAGATGTAGAGAATACTGATTCTTTAACGGTTTGCCTTTACTTTAAGAAACAACTTGTCGAATTTAAACGGAAAGTAAGAGATTACTACTAACTAAAACTGTTTCAAAATACTGAGACATTTAATGAACTCCTAAAACATTATCTAAACATAAAGCATTTCTAGCAGGCCGCAACGACGCCTTATTATTTTTTCAACTTTATTGGCACTTGTGGAAAATTGTCCTTCTTTCCCTTGTGGTTTATGCGATAAGGTCAAGATCCTCACAGGCTTCTGCCCAGGCTTGGGTTTTCGGCCAGAGTTTATTTTCCTTACATACCCGATACGCCCGTCTATGGTTTTTATCAAGTCTCTTAGACGTACTATTCCAACTGGAGTCTCAGCATAAGAGTTTACTTGAACTTGTTGAACCCAGCGGCTCCGTGATCCTTGGCCGATAAACAAAGGTGCAAGGTTTTTATTATCCTTTTTGGCGTTGGATAAAGGGTTGGCTTTAAATTTCTGCCGCCTTGGTGAATCTTTTGTATAACGACGCATGTAATAAAGGCGTAAAGGCGGTATATTCTCAGTGTCGATGCGTCTTCCCAAAGATGCTATCGCAATGGCATCATAGTCGTGGCTTTTTGGTAGGTGCAATGCAAGGCGGTCCCTCTTTGTTATATATCCCCATGTCCTTTTCACGTTGCTGTCACCAAATAAATCAATAAGACCTTGAAGTAGTTTAGATTTTATCTGTCCTACATGAGCAGCCGAGCGGAGAGATTCGTTTTTCTGTGTTATGCTAGACACATATTCTTTAATTCGTTTCGCTTGTTGTGGTGATTTTGTTTTTAAGAACTCGTCTAGTGTCAAGTTACTTTTTTCATTTTGACATTTAAAACAACATGCAACAAGGTTGCCGATTCTATCAGGTCCACCCTTAGATTGAGGTTGAATGTGGTCTTGCGTTAACGGGACGTTATTAACACCGCAATAAACACACCTCCATCCGTCTCTTGCAATGACAAAGTCTTTCCGGTTTTGTTTCGCATAGAGAGCAGGCTTTTGGTACCCCACACCGTGAATAGTAGGATCTTCTAGTTTCTGGGTGTCAAAAGCCGCTACTTCAAGTCTCACAAGACTTATTGGAACATATGATCCTATTTCTTTTATTCCGCGGTAGTAGGCGTTAAGAAGTGAATTTGCCGAAGGACTTAACCAGCCAGGGGGCTTTCTTTTCTGGCCCATTTTACGGAATCGAGGCATTGGATTAGGCAAAGCTGCTTTGGGAATTGCATCCTCAGCCGACACCGAGAGTAGACGAATTATTTTCTTTGATCCTTCTTTTTCTAGAGAAGCTATTGGTATATTGTGGCGACGAGATGTCCCCAGTAAGCGCTTTTCTATCCCTTCCAAGTCCCCTCGCTTTGGGTCGTACCACGTTAAGAGACGCCCGTCATTCCGGTACACCAAAATGTCTTGCTTGCCCGGTTTTTTCTCTCTTATGGGGGATTCAGGGTTCTTTGATGTTAACAGTTGATAATTATTGCCGTAAAGCCTTTTTGCTTGGGGGCGACCACTTTTGTCGGGCTTTGTTAAGTATTTCCCATATGCGAGGGGGATTCGACATAAGAATTCCCCTTGCTTGTTATAGAGTCTTGCGGATAAACTTACTCTACGAGTTGGGGAAAACCACGGCTGGCGATAACCCTTACGACTTCGCCTTCCTCTTCGGTAAGAGCGGCGCTGATCAAGACATTCCTTTATCTCTCGCATGGGACGTGCTTCTACCTGTGCTCTGAAGATGACTCTTGGTTTATGTTTTTCACGTTCTGCAACAACGGCAAGACCGATATGCTCAGCTCCAGCATCAATGCCCAAAAATGTCCTTTGAAAGAAGCGTTCTCTTAGGGATTGAAGAAAAACTTAAATGAACAGCTTCAAGCGGGGCAAAAAAGACCAGTCACTTCAAGCATTCATGCCTGATTGTGACTGGTCTTTTTATAAAGATATTATTTTTTGAATTAGCGATTGA
>Ga0208564_1000305_pt1 | contig 45461 bp, 47 predicted proteins | sample AD_UKC073_MetaG_FD_184439 | JGI IMG/M metagenome (GOLD analysis project Ga0208564, IMG submission 184439) | Active sludge microbial communities of municipal wastewater-treating anaerobic digesters from USA - AD_UKC073_MetaG (SPAdes) (version 2) | ecosystem: Engineered > Bioreactor > Anaerobic >... | reverse complement strand
GAAGCCGTAGCCTGGGCCGGGCAGGTACAGCGGTGTGCGCAGCACCTGCGGGCCGAGGTGGTTGCTGGTCATGTACTCCACGGTGCGCGGGCTCAGGTAGCGCCGGCCGTCGAGCTGGCCGCCGTTGCGCAGCATCAGCAGGAAGCGGGCGTAGTCGGGCGCGGTGCTGACCATGCCGCCACCGCCGCTCTCCATCTTCTGCACCTGGCGCGGGTCGCCCACCACCGCGCCCACGCCGATGGTGCGGTCGTCGGCAAAAGGCTCGGCAATGCGCGCCTGGCGCGCCGCCTCGGGCACGTAGAAGCTGGTGTCGGGCATGCCCAGCGGGTCGGTCAGGCGCTGCTTCAGGTGCGCGCCCAGGGTCTGGCCGCTGACGACCTCGATCACCCGGCCCAGCACGTCGGTGGCATTGCTGTAGTCCCAGGTGCTGCCGGGCTGGAAGGCCAGCGGCATCTTCGCGATCAGTTCGGCGAAGTCGGCGTTGCTCAGCTCGCCGCGGGTGCCGACGTTGTTGTCGACGTACATCTTCTTGACCAGCCCGGGGCCGAAGAAGCCGTAGGTCAGGCCCGAGGTGTGGCGCAGCAGGTCCTGCACCGTCATCGGCCGCAGCGGGGCGACGAGGTCCAGCGTCTTGTTGCCGGCCGCATCGGTTTTCTCGACGCCGACCTTCACGTTGGCAAAGGCGGGGATGTAGGTCGCCACCGGCGCTTCCAGCAGCAGCTTGCCCTCTTCGACCAGCATCATCGCGGCGACGCTGACGATGGGCTTGGTCATCGAGTAGATGCGGAAGATGTCGTCGAAGGCCATCGGCGTGGCCGCATCGGGGCGGCGGTTGCCCACGCTCTCGACATAGGCCACCTTGCCGCGGCGCAGCACCATCACCACCGCGCCGGGGATGCGCTTGGCCGCCACTTCGGCGCGCAGCCAGTCGCCGATGCGCGACAGGCGTTGCGGCGACAGGCCCAGCTCGGCCGGTGCGGCGCTGGCGATGCCCTGCGCGCGCACCGCAGGCGCCCAGCCCAGGGTGCTGCCGGCCAGCAGGGCGGTGCCGGCACGCAGCAGCTGGCGGCGGCCGGGCAGGGCGGCGGGCGGGGTCGGGGTGGCGGCGATGGGCATGCGGTGTCTCCAGTGGTTGTTGTGCGGCGATGCTGGGCGGCCGGCCGGGGGGGTGCTGTCGCCTGCGCGACCGGGGTGGCATGGCCGGATGCCCGCAAAGCCGCGCTTCCGCAAATAAGAAGCCCCGGCTTGCGCTGGCCCGGGTGGGCTGCGCCGTGCCGCTGGCACACTGCGCCCGCCATCCCGAAGGAGCCCCCGTGTCCAGTCCCAGCCGCCTGTCCCGCCGCCACCTGCTGCAAGCCGCCGCGGCCGGCGTCGCACCCACCAGCTTCGCCCCGGCCGCCTTTGCGCAGGCCGGTTTCCCCAGCAAGCCGATCAAGTTCATCGTCGCCTTCCCGCCCGGTGGTGCCACCGACCTGGTCGGCCGGTTGATCGCCAACAAGCTGCAGGAGGCCTGGGGCCAGAACGTGGTGGTGGAGAACAAGGCCGGCGCCAGCGGCATGATCGGCAGCAGCGAGGTGATGCGCGCCCCGGCCGACGGCCACACGGCCTTGGTGACGATCACCACCCACATCCAGAACTCCGCCATCTTCGCCAAGGTGCCCTACGACCCGCTGAAGGACTTCGAGCCGGTCTCGCAGATCTGCCTGTCGTACCTGGTGCTGGTGGTCAAGCCCGACTTCCCGGCCAGCAACCTCAAGGACTTCATCGCCCTGGTCAAGGCCAACCCGGGCAAGTACAGCTTCGGCTCGTTCGGCACCGGCTCGTCCTCGCACATCGTCGGCGAGACCTTCGCCCGCAAGGCCGGGCTGGACATGGCCCATGTGCCCTACAAGGGCTCGGCCCTGATGCTGACCGACCTGCTCGGCGGCCAGGTGCCGCTGGCCTGGGCCGACGTGAGCACCGCCACCCAGCACATCGCCGCCGGCAAGCTCAAGCCGCTGGCGGTGACGGGCGAGCGCCGCGCGCCGCTGCTGGCGCAGGTGCCTACGCTGCTGGAGCTGGGCTTCCCCGGCTTCGAGCCGCTGGGCTGGGTCGGCATCCTGCTGCCGGCGCGCACGCCCAAGGCCATCGTCGACAAGTACTCGGACACGATCGTCAAGATCGTCAAGATGCCCGACGTGCGCGCCCGGCTCTACGAGCAGACGCTGATGCCGGTGGGCGACAACGCCGCGTCCTTCGCCCGCACCCTCAAGCGCGACATGGGCCTGTGGCAGAACATCGTGACGACGGCGGGGATCAAGCCGCAGTGAGCGGCGGGGCTGCCACGTTCAGTGGTAGTCCTCGTCGCGCTGGTGGCGCACCGCCAGCACCAGCACCTGCGTCGGGCTGACGATCTCGTACAGCGCGACATGGCCGGTGGTGCCGAACGGGACGATCAGTTCGCGCCGTGTGCTGCGACGGCCTGCCTTGCGGAAGCTGTAAAGCGTGGCGGCCAGGTGTCGGTGCGCGGTGGCGTAGATGCTGTCGACGGCTTCCTGAGCAGCGATCAGGTCTTCGGCAGTTTCGGCGCGCTCCAGCAGAAATCGCAGCAGGCGTTTGAGATCGTCGCGGGTTGCGCTGTTGAACCGGACATCGAACATCAGGCGCCGCGTTCAAGGCGCTTCAACAGTTGCTGGCGCCGGGCCTCCACCATGCCACGCAACTCCGCCACCACTTCGTCGGTCGAGTACGACACGCCCGTGCGCTGGTACTCCGCCCAGGACGCGTCGCCGCGCGCGTGGAACTCGTTCTGCACCCGGCGGTACTCGACCGCGTTGCGCACCGAGGTCTTGACGAATTCGGACAGCGTCTCGCCCTGGCGCAGCACCGACTCCAGCTCGGCACGCAGTTCGGGCTCGACACGGACCTGGGGCAGCACGGCGGTTTTCATGCGGCCAGTGTGCTGCGTTTGCGTTGCAAGCGACCGCCGTGGCGTTCAGTCGGCGTACACCCCCGCCCCCTTGATCACCGGCCCCCAGCGCTCGGTCTCCTGCTTCAGCCAGCTGCGCAGGCCCTCGGGCGTGAGCTTGCTGTCGGGCACGAACTCGGCGCCGAGTTCGGTCATGCGCTGCACCACGGTCGGGTCCTTCAGCGCGGCGCGCAGGGCGGTGGCGAACTTCTCGGTGGCGTCCTTCGGCGTGCCCTTGGGCGCGTAGATGCCGTGCCACACCACCACGTCGAGCCCTTCAGGCCCTGCTCGGCCAGGGTGGGCGCGTCGGGCAGCACCTTGATGCGGTCTTTCGTGGTGACGCCGAAGAACTTCACCGTGCCGGCCTTGATGTGCGGCATGGTCTGCGTGGTCTGGTCGCACAGCACGTCGACCTGGCCGCCCAGCAGGGCCTGGAAGGCCGGCCCGGCGCCGCTGTAGGGCACGGTGGTCAGGTCCGCGCCCACGGCCTGGCGGAACACCATGCCGCAGAGGTGGCTCACCGCGCCCAGGCCGGCATGGGCCAGGTTGATCTTGTCGCCCTTGCTCTTCAGGTAGGCCAGCAGTTCGGGGAAGTTGTTGGCCGGCAGGTCCTTGCGGCCGAGCAGGGTCATCGGCACGTCGATGACCTGGCTGACATGCTCGAAGTCGGTCTGCGGGTTGTAGGGCAGCTTGCGGTACAGCGTCGGTGCGGTGGCCATGCCGTTGTGGTGGATCAGCAGGGTGTAGCCGTCGGGCGCGGCGCGCTTGACATGGTCGGCCGCCAGCGTGCCGCCCGCGCCCACCTTGTTCTCGACCACCACGGTCTGGCCCAGGCTCTTGCTCATCACGCCGCCCAGGGTGCGGGCGACGATGTCCGTGGGGCCGCCGGCGGCAAACGGCACCACCAGGGTGATCGGCCGCGTGGGGTAGCTCTGGGCCAGGGCCGGTTGAACGACCAGCGCAGCCAGCGCGGTGGCAGCCAGGACGAAGCGGCGGGTGAGCGTGGACATGGTCGACGGGCACGAAAGGTGGAAGAGGACAGTCTGTGTGCCCCGGCCCACCCGGCCGGCCGATGCCGGCTTTCCCTCAGGAACCGGCGGCCTGCCGCCGCCGCGCCCGCCGCTGCAGCGCCTGCATGCCCAGGAACAGCGCGGTGCTGAAGACGATCATCAGCGTGGCCACCGCCGTCAGCGCAGGGGTGATGCTGTCGCGCAGGCCGCTGAACATCTCGCGCGGCAGGGTGCGCTGGCCGGGGCCGGCGATCAGCAGGGCCACCACCACGTCGTCGAAGCTGGCGGCGAACGCGAACAGCCCGCCCGAGCCCAGCGCCGGGGCGATGGCCGGCAGCGTGATGCGGCCGAAGGTGGTGGCCGGCGAGGCGCCGCAGGCTGCGGCGGCGCGGGCCAGGTTCGGGTCCAGCAGCTCCAGTGCGGTGAGCACCGGCACCACGACAAAGGGCACGGCGATCACCGTGTGCACCAGCACCAGGCCGGTGATGCTGGCGGTGAGCGCCAGCGGCGCCAGGAAGAAATAGGCGCCCACCGCGACCAGGATGGTCGGCACGATCATCGGGCTGAGCATCAGCAGCTTCAGCGCGCCCACCAGCGGCCCGCGCTGGCGCGCCAGGCCCAGGGCCGCCAGCGTGCCCAGCACCAGCGCCAGCGCGGTGGCCAGCACGCCCACCAGCAGCGAGTTGCCCAGCGCCTGCAGCCACTTGCCGCCGCCCAGCACCTCGGCATACCAGCGCAGCGACCAGCCTGGCAGCGGGTAGCTGAGGAAGCTGCCGCTGGAGAAGCTCAGCGGCACGATGGCAGCGATGGGCACCAGCAGGAAGGCCAGCACCGCCGCGCACCAGCCGCGGAACAGCCAGCGGGCGATCATCGCGGGTCCTCGGTCAACAGCGCCGCGACGCTGGCCATGTCGTGGGCGATCGCGTCGGCGCCGGCGCCCAGCAGCCGGCCGGCCGGCGTCATCGCCGCAAAGCCGATGGCGCGCATGCCGGCGGCCTTGGCGGCGGTGATGCCGGTGGGTGTGTCCTCGACCACCGTGGTGCGCGCCGGGTCGGCGCCCAGCGTGCGGGCGGCCAGCAGGAACAGGTCGGGCGCCGGCTTCGGATGGGCCACGTCGTCGGCGGTGAAGATGCGCCCGGCGAAGCGCGGCGCCAGGCCGGTGTGGCCGAGCGTGAAGTCGACCTTCTTCAGGTTGCCGTTGCTGGCCACGCAGTACGGGCGCCGGCCTTCCAGCGCGTCGAGCACCGCGTCGACACCGGCCACCGTGGTCAGCCCGGCGCGGAACGCCTCGCGCGTGCGCCGGCCCATCTCGGGCAGGAAGTCGGGCGGCAGTTCACCGCCCAGCAGCGCGGTCAGCTGCACCAGGCCAGTGGCCATGGACTGGCCGATGAAGCGGTCGATGGCTTCCGCGAACGGCAGGTCGACGCCATGCTCGGCCAGCATGTCGACCACCACCCGGTGGGTGATGCGCTCGCTGTCGACCAGCACGCCGTCGCAATCAAAAATGACCATGTCCTGTTTTCCGCAACCTCAGCCCATCGCCATCACACGGCCGCCCGACAGCTTGTGCGCCGCCGCGTACAACACGCCGGTGGTGGCCAGCAGCAGCAGGCCCAGCGCGGCGGCCAGGCCCCAGTTGCCGGTGTCGGTGGTGTAGGTGGCGACGAAGGCCGACAGCATCTGGTCGGCGCCGCCGCCCACCAGGGCCGGCGTGATGTAGTAGCCCAGCGCCAGGATGAAGACCATCAGCGAGCCCGCCGCCACGCCCGGCGCGGCCAGCGGCAGGTAGACGCGGCGGAAGGCCAGCCCCGGCGGCGCGCCCAGGCTGGTGGCCGCACGCAGGTACTGCGGCGGGATGTCCTTGAGCACCGTGTACAGCGGCAGGATCATGAACGGCAGCAGCACATGCGTCATCGCCACCAGCACGCCGCTGCGGTTGTAGAGCAGGGCCAGCGGCTCGGTGATCAGGCCCAGCTTGAGCAGCAGGCTGTTGACCATGCCCTCCTTCTGCAACACCACCACCCACGCGGCGGTGCGCACCAGCAGCGAGGTCCAGAACGGCAGCAGCACCAGCACCAGCAGCCAGTCGGCCGTGCGCGCCGTCACCTGCGTCAGCAGCAGCGCCACCGGAAAGCCCATCACCAGGCACAGCAGGGTGACGCTCAGGCTGATGCCCAGCGTGCGGCCCAGCACTTCGAGGTAGATGCGGTTCGACTCCTCCGCCCGCACGATGGCGCCACCCGCGTCGCGTGCCAGGTCGACCGAGGCCAGCAGGTAGTAGGCCGACACCGGCCCCTGCGCCCGCTGCACCGCGGCGAAGAAGGCGGGGCTCGCCAGCGGCGGGTCGACCTCGGCGAAGAAGGCGGCGTCGAAGCGCAGGTCGGGCGACGCATTGCCGGCCGCGCGCGCGGCGCGCATCAGCGTGCTGCGCACGCCGTTGACCTCGTAGTTCAGCCGCCGCGCCGCGTCGGCCAGCGTCTGCGCTTCACGTGCAGCCACCAGGTCCTGCGCGAAGGCCGGCCACAGCGCGGCGGGCAGCGGCTGCGGCGCCTGCCAGCCGACCAGCGCGGCCAGCGTCTTCGGCAGCGCCCGTGGCACCTCGGCCTCGCGCACCGCCAGCGACAGCAGCCAGGCGATCGGCACGACGAAGAACACCAGCAGGAAGCCGGCGAGCGGCGTGGCGAGCAGCAGGCGTGGGCGCATCAAGCTTTCCCGTGGCCGACCACGGCCACGGGCGCGCCGATGTTGGAGTCGGCGTGCCGGGCCGCCGGGCCGCCCCAAGGCCCGGCATGGCCCCCTCGGGGGGCGGACGATGAGCGCGCGTCAGCGCGCAAGCCGGCCGGGGGCACCATTTACTTGCCGCTCCATTTCGCCCAGCGTTCCGCCAGCTTGTCGCCGTTGTCGATCCAGAACTTCGGGTCTTCGGCGAAGGCCTGCTTGTGGATGTCGGGGTTGGTGGGCAGTTCGCCCATCAGGCTCTTGTCGACCAGGGGCGCGGCGGCCGCGGCGGTGACGCCGTAGCGCACGTACTTGGGCAGCTTGGCCTGGTTCTCGGGCCGGCCCATGAACTCGACCAGCTTCTCGGCATTGGCCTTGTTCGGCGTGCCCTTCATGATGACCCAGCTGTCCATGGTGTACGGCGTGTCCTTCCACACCATCCTGAAGTTCTTCTTGTCCTTCTCGTTGGCGGCGGTGATGCGGCCGTTGTAGGCGGTGGTGAACACCACGTCGCCCGCGGCCAGCATCTGCGGCGGCTGGGCGCCGCTCTTCCAGAACACTAGGTCGGCCTTGATCGTGTCCAGCTTCCTGAACGCGCGCTCCACGCCTTCGGCCGTGCGCAGGGTCTTGTAGACATCCTTGGACGGCACGCCGTCGGCGATCAGCGCCACCTCCAGGTTCCACTTCGCGCCGTTGCGCATCGCGCGCTTGCCGGGGAATTTCTTGCTGTCGAAGAAATCGGCCCAGCCGCTGGGTGCGGTCTTGGTCTTGTCGCCGTCGTAGGCCAGCACCAGGTTGTAGATGATGGCGCCCACGCCGCAGGCGTGCACCGTGCCGGGCAGGTAGCGCGATGCGCCGCCGATCTTGGCCACGTCGAGCTTCTCGTACAGGCCCTCGTCGCAGCCCACCTCCAGCTCGTCGGCCTCCACCTGCACCACGTCCCAGGTGTTGTTGCCGCCCTTGATCTTGGTGCGCAGCACGCCCAGGCCGCCGTCCCAGGCCTCGTCCAGCAGCTTGGTGCCGGCGGCATTGAAGGGCTTGAAGAAGACTTCCTTCTGCCCGTCCTGGTAGGCCCCGCCCCAGCTCACCACGGTCAGGTCGCGTTGGGCATGGGCCGCACCGGCCGCCAGCGTCAGCACCGCCAGGGCGGCCAGGGTCGTCGTCGTCTTCCTCGTCATCGCGCTCTCCTCGGGTTTGAACCTGTTCGTGGAATGGTGCCGCTCAGGCTGCAAACAGCCAGGCATGCTGGGGATCGAAGGCCAGCGCCAGCGGCTGGCCGGGACGCAGGTCATCTGGCAGGGCGCCCGGCGCCAGCTTGGCGAACCAGGCGGCATCGGCCTCGGCCGCGCCGTCGAGCCTCACCACCAGGCGCCAGTGGTCGCCCAGGTGGATGGCGTCGAGCACGGTGGCGTCGAGCCGGTTCACGTGGTCGTCGGCGCGTGCCGGGCGCAAGTGCTCGGGCCGCACGCACAGCGTGGCAGCGCCCGCCTGCGATCCAGCCGCCGGCCGGCCCTGCAGTCGCAGGCCGCCGGCACTGCGCAGGCCACCTGTGCCATCGGCCTGGCCGGCCAGGTGGTTGTTGTCGCCGATGAAGCCGGCGACGAACACATCGGCCGGCGCGTCGTACAGCGCCTGCGGGGGGGCCAGCTGCACGATGCGGCCGTGGTTGAACACGGCCACGCGGTCCGACAGCGTCATCGCCTCGGCCTGGTCGTGGGTGACGAAGACCATGGTCACGCCCAGCTCGCGGTGCAGGCGGCGGATCTCCAGCTGCATTTCCTCGCGCAGCTTCTTGTCCAGCGCCGACAGCGGCTCGTCCATCAGCACCACGCGCGGCTCGAAGACCAGCGCCCGCGCCAGCGCCACGCGTTGCTGCTGCCCGCCCGACAGCTGCACCGGCCGGCGCTCGCCCAGGTGGCCCAGGCGCACCGTGTCCAGCGCCTGCTGCACCTTGGCGGCGATGGTGGCCGCCGGCCACTTCCGCACCTGCAGCGGAAAGGCCACGTTCTGCGCCACCGTCATGTGCGGGAACAGGCTGTAGCTCTGGAACACCACGCCCATGCCGCGCTGGTGCGGCGGCAGGCGCTCGATGGGCTGGCCGTCGAGCAGGATGTGGCCGCTGGTGGGCTGCTCGAAGCCGGCCAGCAGCATCAAGGTGCTGGTCTTGCCCGACCCCGAGGGCCCGAGCAAGGTGAGGAACTCCCCGGCCTCGATGGCCAGCGACACGCTGTCGACCGCCGGCGCCGAGGCGCCGGGGTACAGCTTGCTCAAGCGTTGAAGTTCGATCAGCGCCATCGACTGCGCGCCTGTTCCGGTGTTGTGTCAGGCCAGGACGACCTGCGGAGACGCTAGCAAGCCCCGGGCCGCGAACTCACGCCGCACGCATCCAGGCCAGCGTGTCGTCCAGCGCCAGCTTGGTCTTCGCCAGCAGCTCGTCGACCTCGGCCTCGCTGATCACCAGCGGCGGCGAGAAGGCGATGATGTCGCCGCCCAGCACGCGCAGGATCAGCCCGTGCGCCTGGGCACGCTTCACCAGGTAGGCGCCGACGCCGCGCTTGGGGTCGAAGGGCTTGCGGCTCGCCGGGTCCTCGGCCAGTTCCAGGGCGCCGATCAGGCCCAGGCCGCGCGCCTCGCCCACCAGCGGGTGGTCGCCCAGCTGGCGGATGCCGGCCTGCAGCCGCGGCGCCACCTTCTGCACATGGCCGATGACGTCGTCATCGGTGTAGATGCGCAGCGTCTCCAGCGCCACCGCGCAGGCCAGCGGGTGGCCTGAGTAGGTGTAGCCGTGGCCGAAGGTGCCGATGGCCGCACTGGCATCGGCCACCACCTGGTAGACCGCGTCGCTGACGAACAAGGCCGACATCGGCACGTAGGCCGACGTGAGCATCTTCGCCACCGTCAGCATGTCGGGCTGGATGCCGAACACGTGGGTGCCGAAGGGTTGGCCCAGGCGCCCGAAGCCGGTGATCACCTCGTCGGCGATCAGCAGGATGTCGTTCTTCTTCAGCACCGCCTGCATGCGGCGGAAGTAGTCGGCCGGCGGAATGACCACGCCGCCCGCACCCTGCACCGGCTCGGCGATGAAGGCGGCGATGGTGTCCGCGCCCTCGACGGCGATCAGGTCCTCCAGCTCCTTGACCAGGCGGTCGACGAACTGCGCTTCAGTCTCGCCCGCCAGGCCATTGGCATAGAAGTGCGGCGCGCTGACCCGCAGGATGCCCGGCAGCGGCAGGCCGAAGTGCTGGTGCATCGTCGCCAGGCCCGACATCGACGCCGCAGCCGCGGTGACGCCGTGGTAGCCCTTCTGCCGCGCGATGATCTTGAACTTGCCCGGCTTGCCGCGGGCGCTGTTGTAGTAGCGCACCAGCTTGAAGGCGGTGTCGTTGGATTCGCTGCCCGAGTTGGCGAACAGCACCCGGCCGCGCTGCAGCTCGGGCGTGGGCGCCCACTGCATCAGCGTCTTCACCAGGTCCGTCACCGGCCCCGGCACCTTGCCGGAGAACGCGTGGTAGTACGGCAGCTGCAGCATCTGCCGGTGCGCCGCATCGGCCAGGCGCTTCTCGCTGAAGCCCAGCGATGCGCACCACAGCCCGGCCATGCCCTCCAGGTAGCGGTTGCCGTGCTCGTCGATCACATGCACGCCGTCGCCGCCGGTGATCACCAGCGGCCCGTCCTGCTCCAGCTGGCGCAGCTGGGTGTACGGATGCAGGTGGTGGGCGATGTCGCTTCGGGCGGCGGCGGTGACGTCGGGGGTGGCGACAGGGCGCATGGCACACGTGTGAAAGTCGACTTGCCGACCATGATATGCGGCGCTGTCGGCCGGATCAGTCCAGGAAAGTCCAGGTGTCGGCGCCGTCGAAGTGGCGCACGGGCACGCCCTGCACCAGCGCGGGGTCGAAGTTGTTCAGGTTCACGCCATGCCTGCTGCCGGGTTGCGGGTCCAGCGGCTCCCAGTGGGTGGCCAAGCCGCAGGTCCTGCAGCGCACCGTGCGCAGCGTCCGGTCGCCCCAGATGTAGGCCTCGGTGTGTTCAGGATGACCCTGCACGTCGACCGTGCCGAATTCGTAATACGCCCACAGCCCGCCCAGCCGCCGGCAGATGGAGCAGTTGCAGCGGGTGGCCTTCTCGGGTGCCTGCGGCAGGGTGAGGCGCACGGCGCCGCAGTGGCAGCTGCCTTGCAGGGAGCTGATGGGGTCGACAGCGGTCTCGGACATCGGACGTGCTCCTGAAGATCGAATCAGTCTACGGCCCGGCTGCTTGCGGTTTCCGACCGTGTAGGCTTCCATCAAACCAAACCCACCCGACAGGAGACCCCGACATGTCCGACGCACTGTGGCGCTGGCCCGCGCACCAACTCACCGCCGCCATCCGTGCCGGCGCGGTCTCGGCTCGCGAGGCGGCGACGTCCGCCCTGGACCGCGTGCAGGCCGTCAACCCGGCGCTCAACGCCATCGTCGACCTGCTGCCTGACGAGGCGCTGGCCGCGGCCGCCGCCGCCGATGCCGCCCGCCGGCGCGGTGAGCCGCTGGGCCCGCTGCACGGCGTGCCGGTGACGGTGAAGGTCAACGTCGACATGCGCGGCCGCGCCACCACCAACGGCGTGGTGGCGTTCAAGGACAACATCGCCACCGACGACAGCCCGGTGGTGGCCAACCTGCGGCGCGCCGGGGCGGTGATCATCGGCCGCACCAACACGCCGGCGTTCTCGGTGCGCTGGTTCACCGACAACGCCCTGCATGGCCGCACGCTCAACCCCTGGTCCAAGGCGCACACGCCGGGCGGGTCCAGCGGCGGGGCGTCGTCGGCCGTGGCTGCCGGCATGGGCGCCATCGCGCATGGCAACGACCTGGCCGGGTCGGTGCGCTACCCGGCCTACTGCACCGGCGTCTACGGACTGCGGCCGTCGTTCGGCCGGGTGCCCGCCTACCTGCCCAGTGCCAAGGATGAGCGGCCACTCTCGATGGCCATGATGTCGGTGCAGGGCCCGCTGGCCCGCCATGTGGCCGACCTGCGCCTGGCCCTGGCGGCCATGAGCCCCGGCGACGCGCGCGACCCCTGGTGGGTGCCCGTGCCGCTGCAGGGCCCGGCGCTGCCGCGGCCGCTGCGCGTGGCGCTGACGGTGAACTGCCACGGCGCGCCGGCCGACCCGGCGGTGGTGGCCGCGGTGCGCCAGGCCGGCGCCTGGCTGGCCGACGCGGGCTATGTGGTCGAGGAGGTGGAGCCGCCCGACATGGCCGAGGCCCACCGCCTGTGGAACCTGGTCGCCAACGACGAGGCGCGCTTCTTCATGTGGCCCGCCATCGAGGCCCTGGGCGACGAGGGCGTGCGCAAGTCCTTCGGCTGGATGCTGGCCGACTCCCCGGTGCTGGACCACGCGGCCCACCTGCAGGCCTTCGCCCGCCGCAGCACGCTGATCCGCCGCTGGCAGCAGTTCATGGAGCGCTACCCGCTGGTGCTGGGCCCGGTGTCCGGCGAGCCGCCGTTCCCCTGGGGCCTGGACGTGGAGAGCGCAGAGACCATGGCCCGCGTGCTGCGCGCCCAGGAATCGCAGTTCGCGCTGCCGCTGCTGGGGCTGCCCGGCCTGTCCGTGCCCACCGGCATGGCCGGCCCGGTGCCGATGGGCGTGCAGCTGACGGCGCCGCGCTTCCGCGAAGACCTGCTGTTCGATGCGGCCGAGGTGATCGAGGCGCGGTGTCCGGCGATGACGCCGATCGACCCGCGGTGACGGTGGTGTGTTGACTGTCTGTATCCAATTGAATACAGTCGTCCAGGTTCGCCGTTATCCAGATGAATTTGTGTCCAAGACCTCCAAGCCTATGAAACTGGTTGCTTTTGATGCAGCACGTTATCTGAACGACGATGAAGCAATCGCCGAGTACATGACCGCTGTGCTTGAAGCAAATGACCCTGATCTTCTGCTGTTGGCCCTGGGAGATGTCGCCCGCGCCAAGGGCATGGCGCAAGTTGCGAAGGATGCGGGGCTGGGTCGGGAAAGCCTGTACAAGGCCCTAGCGCCTGGGGCGAAACCTCGGTATGAGACTGTCGTGAAGGTCGCACGTGCGCTGGGGGTCAAGTTCACTGCGCAGCCTGTGTAGACGCCGATATCAAGCCGCAAGACACGCTACCGTGCCAGCCTAGGCGTTTTCAAATTTTTAGTACGCAGCCATGGAACAACATCACTCACTTCAGCCAATCGAGCTCATTCGACTCACCAATTTCTTGTCCATACAAGGCAGAACCCCAGGTTATGGAGCTCCAACCGCAAAGAGTTTTGCTGCTCACTTGTCAGGGAGTGGCGCCAATCTGACCTCTTCCGATCTTACGGCGATATATCAACGCACCAAACCAATCAGCACGAATCTCGCTGTCAAAATAGAGGTCGCTATGGGTTTAGGTCAGGGGTGGCTCAGCGAGAGCCACGAGTTCTTCTATGCACTCACGGCTAAAGAAATGGCTATTCATCGCGCGCTATCAAAGCTGCCGTCTGAAGTTAAGCTGAACTTGGCGGCAATTATCTCCGCGTTGTCGTCCGATGAGAGTTCGACTTAGCCTGATGTGATACTCGAAAATCAACGACCCCCCATTTCTGCGCTCCCACTTCGCTCCGACGTGGTTGCAGTTCAATTCTCAAAATTGGAACAGTAAATGAAAACTCCTGAACTGCGCAAGGTTGGTAAGGTTTTTCGTGCAACGCTTTTTGCGATTGGTTTGTGCTTGCAGGGTATGGCCAATGCTGTAGTCATTGACTTTGAAGAATACGGTTACGGCAACAGTCCGCGCGATGTGTTCTTTCCAATGAACGGATATTATTTCGCGCCGATGATTACCATTATTGACGTCTCTCGTGATTCTCCGCTATATGCGTGGCTTGGCCCCGCGCCAAGTGGCAAGTTTATTGCAATCAATGGCGCAAATCAGCCAATAACAATCTCAGGAGATCTATTTTCTGGCGCTAGCCTTCTTCTTCGCTCTAGGACAGAAGGTTCAATTGCCACGGCAAACATCACACTTTGGAATGGAGATAAGCAAGTCGAATCCTTGGTGCGGACCTATGGGTCGACTTGGTCGTCGATCGCACTCAGTTCCCAAGCAGCGACTGCACTCAGAATAGCCACCAGCGAGGTCAGCTTATTGGATGACTTGACTCTTCCCCCCGCAGTTGTTCCGGAGCCAGCTGCTAATTTATTGCTTCTGGCCGGCTTGTCATTTCTCTACCTCAGAATATGTGCCGGTCAGCGCACTGAGCAGAGCGCCTCTAGTTTCGGCCCTGCCTCTTAAGAGGAGCTCTTCAACGTGAACGACCGTCAAAGCTATTTCAGTTCACTCAGAAGACAGCCTACTGATCGCCGATTGAATTAGCGCCGAGACTCGCCATTGTCAGGGCGGCGGCTCTGATGCCGCACGACCAAGATGCGTAACGCATCGCCCTCGAGCCGATAAACGATGGTGTATGGAAATCCCACCAGCGGAAACGCCTGACGCCCATCCGAGGTCGGTGTTCCGATGCCTGGAAACTCTTCCAGCAATCTGGCAACCCGTTCGAATTCGTCCAGAAACCTGCGCGCCAAATTCGCGCCGGCTTCGGTGTGGTACCGACGCGCCGCCTGCCGCAGGTCTTCCGCGGCAAACCGGTGGATGGACCGGGTCACTTCAATTCTTCGCGCAGCGCGATGAGCACATCGTCCAGCGGGAGAAGCAGCGACGGGTCCTGACGGGCAGTGTCTTCCCTGGAGCGGGCGACGGCATCCCACGCGGCATCGCGCTCAGCGTCCGCGTCAAGGCTTGCGACGACCCTGTCGAGCAGGCGCCTTCGCTCGGCGGTCGGCAGCCGCAGAACTTCGGACTCAAGAGCTTCGAGTGGAACTGTCATGGGACCCCCAGGTTGACCAGTGCGATCAGGCACGCAGCTTGAAAGCCTGATTGTGCGTTTGCAGCCCGATCCAGCGGGAGCGGCGATCTGCAGCACTCGACCAACCCCGCCACCCCAAACGAACAGGGCGCACAAGCGGCTCAACTGCTGTGCGCCCCGCAAGCCCGCACACGCTCACATCACGCGTGCAGGCCGCTGCCCATCAGGCAGCAGCCCCTCCGATCAAGCCTTCGCCGCAAACCCCAGCACCGCCTTGGTCTCCAGGAACTCCCCGAACGCATGCTCCCCCCACTCCCGCCCGTTGCCCGACTGCTTGAAGCCGCCGAACGGGGCCATCAGGTCAGGCGCTGAACTGTTCAGGTTGACCTGGCCGGCGCGCAGGCGCGAGGCCACCTTGCGGGTGGCGTCCGGGTCGGCGCCCGACACGTAGGCGGCCAGGCCATACGGCGTGTCGTTGGCGATGGCCACAGCCTCGTCGACCGTGTCGTAGCCCAGGATGGACACCACCGGGCCGAAGATCTCCTCGCGGGCCACCGTCATCTGGTTGTTGACATGGCCCAGCACGGTGGGCTTGACGTAGTAGCCCTTGTCCAGGCCCGCGGGCTTGCCCAGGCCGCCGGCCACCACGGTGGCGCCTTCCTCGATGCCCTTGGCGATCAGGGTCTCGATCTTGTCCCACTGGTTGGCGCTGATCACCGGGCCGATGGCCGCGCCGCTGTCGGGCGCACCCACGGTGGTGGCTTCGGCGGCTGCCTTGGCGATGGCCAGGGCCTCGTCCATGCGGCTGTTGGGCACCAGCATGCGGGTGGGGGCGTTGCAGCTCTGGCCGCTGTTGTTCATCACGCCGCGCACGCCGCCGGCCACGGCCTTCTTGAAGCCTTCGGCGTCCAGGTCGGGCAGGATCACGTTCGGGCTCTTGCCGCCCAGTTCCTGGTGCACACGCTTGACGGTGGGCGCCGCATTGCGCGCCACCTCGATGCCGGCGCGCGTGCTGCCGGTGAAGCTGACCAGATCCACCTCGGGGTGGCTGCTGATCGCCGCGCCCACGGTCGGGCCGTCGCCGTTGACCAGGTTGAACACGCCCGCCGGCACGCCGGCAGCGTGCAGGATCTCGGTCCAGATCTGCGCCGAGAACGGGCTCAGCTCGCTGGGCTTGAGCACCATGGTGCAGCCCACGGCCAGGGCCGGCGCCACCTTGCAGGCGATCTGGTTGACCGGCCAGTTCCAGGGCGTGATCAGGCCGCAGACACCGATCGGCTCCTTGGCCAGCAGGGTGCTGCCGCGCTGCTCGCTGAACTTGTACTCCTTCAGCACGTTCAGCGCCGTGGTCAGGTGGCCCACGCCCATCGCGGCCTGCGCCTTCTGGCTCAGCACGGCGGGGGCGCCCATTTCCTCGGTGATGGCCGCGGCCATGTCGGCGTAGCGCTTCTTGTACTCGTTGATGATCGCTTCCAGCAGGGCGACGCGGTCGGCCACGCTGGTCTGGCTGTAGCTGTCGAAGGCGCGGCGGGCGGCCTTCACCGCGGCGTCCACGTCGGCGGCGCTGCCCATGCTGATGCGGCCGGCCGCCGCCTCGGTGGCGGGGTTGATCACGTCCATCGTCTTCGGGGTGACGGGGTCGACCCAGGCACCGTTGATGTAGAACTTGAGGTAGTCGCGCATGGCTGTCGTCCAGTCAGGTGGGGAGATCGTGTCCGGGGCCGCAGGTTAACCGTGCCGGCGCACCGGGCGGACCGGCACGGTGCCAGCCCCCGCCCGGCCGGTCTGCTGCCTGGGCGACAGGCGGGCCGGCGAACTGCGGCGACGATCCCGGGCCCCGCGCCTTCCGCCATCTTGTGACCCCCGCATGACCCCTACCCCGGCGCGCCCGCACGACCTGCCCGGCGTCGACCGCCTGCTGCACCTGCCCGCCGTGGCCGCCCTGGTGCAGCAGCATGGCCACAGCCTGGTGGCCGACCAGGCGCGGGCGCTGCTGGCTGAGTGGCGCACCGATTGCCTGGCGGGCCGCCTGCCGGCCGCGGCGCTGCAGCCCGACGCCCTGGCCAGCGCGCTGGCCGGGCGCGTCGCCTGGCGTCTGGCCCCGCGCCTGCGGCGGGTGCTGAACCTCACCGGCACGGTGATCCACACCAACCTGGGCCGCGCCCTGCTGTCCGACAGCGCCCTGGCGCACCTGCTGGCGACCATGGCCGGCCCCAACAACCTGGAATACGACCTGAACGGCGGCGGCCGCGGCGACCGCGACAGCGTGGTCGAGGAATTGCTGTGCACGCTGACCGGCGCCGAGGCCGCCACCGTGGTCAACAACAACGCCGCGGCGGTGCTGCTGACGATCGCCGCCATGGCCGGCGGGCGCGAGGTCATCGTCTCGCGCGGCGAACTGGTCGAGATCGGCGGCGCCTTCCGCATGCCCGACGTGATGGCCGCCGCCGGCGCCACCCTGGTCGAGGTGGGCACCACCAACCGCACCCACCCGCACGACTACGAGCGCGCCATCACCGAACGCACCGCGCTGCTGATGAAGGTGCACACCAGCAACTACGCGGTGCAGGGCTTCACCGCGGCGGTCGACGAGGCGGCGCTGGCCGCCATCGCCCATGGCCGCGGCCTGCCGCTGGCCACCGACCTGGGCGCCGGCTCGCTGGTCGACCTGGCGCAATGGGGCCTGCCGCAGGAGCCGCTGCCGCAGGAGAAGCTGGCCGACGGCTGCGACGTGGTCAGCTTCAGCGGCGACAAGCTGCTGGGCGGCCCGCAGGCGGGCCTGATCGTCGGCAGCAAGGCCGCCATCGGCCGCATCCGCAAGTTCCCGATGAAGCGCGCGCTGCGCATGGGCAAGCTGCCGCTGGCCGCGCTGGAGGCGACGCTGATGCTCTACCTGCGCCCCGAGCGCCTGGTGCAGGACCTGCCCACGCTGCGCCTGCTGACGCGCCCGGCGCCAGCCATCCGCGCCCAGGCCCAGGCGCTGCTGCCGGCGGTGCAGCAGGCGGTGGCGCCGCGCTTCACGGTGTCGGTGGCCGACCTGCTGGGCCAGATCGGCTCGGGCTCGCTGCCGGTGGAGCGCCTGCCGTCGGCCGGGCTGGCGATCGCGCCGCTGCACAAGGCCGGCGCCGGCCGGGCGCTGGACGCGCTGGCCAGTGCGCTGCGCGGCCTGCCGCTGCCGGTGATCGGCCGCATCGCCGACGACCGGCTGCTGCTGGACCTGCGCTGCCTGGAGGCGGCCGATGCCGCGCCCTTCAGCGCCCAGCTGCCCGCGCTGCAGGCCGCGCTGGCCTGATGGCGCCCCTGGCCTCCGTGCGCCGGCCTTGTTCCTGCTTCTGTTCCTGATCCTGACCCCGTGAACGCGACTTCGCTGAACCGCCCGCAGCGCCTGGCCCTGCTGGCCGTGCTGCTGGCCGTGGCCCTGGCCACGCTGGACTCGACCATCGTCAACACCGCGCTGCCCGGCATCGCCGCCAGCCTGAAGGCGCCGCCGGCGCAGTCGATCTGGGTGGTCAACGCCTACCAGCTGGCCGTGGCCGCGTGCCTGTTGCCATTTGCCGCGCTGGGCGACCGCCTGGGCGCACGCCGGGTGCACCTGGGCGGGCTGATCGCCTACATGGCCGCGTCACTCGGCTGCGCGCTGGCCGACAGCCTGGTCACGCTGGCCGTTGCCCGGGCGCTGCAGGGCATCGCCGCGGCGGCGCTGATGAGCGTGAACATCGCGCTGATCCGCGCTGTCTACCCGCCGCAGATCCTCGGCCGCGGCGTGGGGCTGAACGCGCTGGTGGTGGGCGTGTCCTTCGCCGCCGGGCCGACCATCGCCTCGCTGGTGCTGTCGGTGGCCGACTGGCCCTGGCTGTTCGCCATCAACCTGCCGCTGGCGGCGCTGTCGCTGGTGGTGGCCTGGCCGGTGCTGCCGCGCAGCCCGGCGCGTGGCCAGCCGATCGACGGGCTGACGGCCCTGCTCACCGCCCTGTGCTTCGGCAGCCTGCTGGGGGCGCTGAGCGCGGCCACCCAGCGCCAGCCGGCTGCCGTGGTGGCGCCGCTGGCGCTGCTGGCGGCGGGCGCGGGCCTGGCGTTGCTGCGCCGCCAGCGCGGCCACCCGGCGCCCATGCTGCCGGTGGACCTGCTGCGCCGGCCGATGTTCGCGCTGTCCATCGCCACCGCGGTGTGCGCCTTCTGCACCCAGGGCCTGGCCTTCGTCAGCCTGCCGTTCTTCTTCGAGACCGTGCTGCACCGCGACCCGGTGCAGACCGGCTTCCTGATGGCGCCCTGGGCCATCGTGGTGGCGGCCTGCGCGCCGGTGGCCGGGCGCCTGTCGGACAGCCAGCAGCCCGGGCTGATGGGCGGCATCGGCCTGGCCATCCTCAGCGCCGGCATGGCCGGCATGGCGCTGCTGCCGGGCGATGCCTCGGCGCTGCGCATCACCGCCAACCTGGCGGTGTGCGGCCTGGGCTTCGGCCTGTTCCAGTCGCCCAACCTGAAGGCCATCATGTCGGCCGCACCGCCCGAGCGCGCCGGCGGCGCCAGCGGCATGGTGGCGATGGCGCGGCTGAACGGCCAGGCCCTGGGCGCGGCCCTGGTGGCCTTCAGCTTCGGCATCGCCGGTCCCCAGGGCCCGGTGCTGGCGCTGGGCCTGGGCGTGGGTTTTGCGGCGCTGGGGGCCTGCGCCAGCGCGGCGCGCTTGTGGGTGCGCTGACCTTGCGCTGACGCGGTGGCGTCGCCCGGGCACACTGGCGGCCGCCCTGCCTGATCGACCACCACAAGGAGACGCCCCCATGTTCCACACCACCATCGCCGGCAGCCTGCCCAAGCCCGCCTGGCTGGCCGAGACCGGCAAGCTGTGGCCGAAGTGGCAGGCCGAGGGCGACGCCCTGGCCCGCGCCAAGGCCGATGCCACCCTGCTGTGGATCAAGCTGCAGGAGGACGCCGGGCTGGACGTGATCGGCGACGGCGAGCAGAGCCGGCAGCACTTCGTGCACGGCTTCCTGGAGCAGGTCGAGGGCATCGACTTCGCCAACAAGGTCGAGATCGGCATCCGCAACGACCGCTACAAGGCCTGGGTGCCGCAGGTGGTGGCGCCGCTGCGGCTGAAGGGCCGCGTGCATGCCACCGAGGCGCGGCTGCTGCGTGCGCACACCAGCAAGAAGATCAAGTTCACGCTGCCCGGGCCCATGACCATCGTCGACACCGTGGCCAATGGCGACGCGAGCCCCTACGCCGACCGCGTGGCAATGGCCTTCGCCTTCGCCGAGCTGCTGAACCAGGAGGCGCTGGCGCTGCAGGCCGACGGCGTGGACATCATCCAGTTCGATGAGCCGGCGTTCAACGTCTACCTGGCCGAGGCCGCTGACTGGGGCGTGAAGGCGCTGGAGCGTGCGGCCCAGGGCCTGACCGCCACCACCGCGGTGCACATCTGCTACGGCTACGGCATCGAGGCCAACCTGGCCTGGAAGAAGACGCTGGGCGACCAGTGGCGGCAGTACGAGGCGGTGTTTCCGGCGCTGGCCGCCAGCACCATCGACCAGGTCAGCCTGGAATGCATCCACAGCCAGGTGCCGCCCGAGCTGATGGCCCTGCTGGCCGGCAAGGACGTGATGGTCGGCGTGATCGACGTGGCGAGCGACCAGGTGGAGACACCCGAGGACGTGGCCGACACCATCGGCCGCGCGCTGCAGTTCGTGCCCAAGCACAGGCTGATCGCCTGCACCAACTGCGGCCTGGCGCCGATGCAGCGCGCCGTGGCCGAGGCCAAGCTGCGCGCGCTGGCCGACGGCGCCGCGCTGGCGCGCCAGCGCTTCGGCTGACCGGGGCGGCCGGCGCTACTTCAGCAGCCGGTTGGTCAGCCCCGGCGACTGCGACACGCGGTGGGCCGACAGCGCGATCCAGCCGACCAGGCCCGCGGCGGCCAGCACGCCGAACAGCCCCAGCAGCAGCGGTGATGGTCCGCTGGCGCTGCTGCGCCCAGCCACCCAGGCGACGAAGAAGAAGAACACCGACACGGGGAACAGGCCGATCAGGTGGTGGATGCGCCGCTGGGCGGTCTCTTCAGGGGTGCGGGGAGGCATGGTGATCGGCGGGGGGCAGTGGACGACCGGCCCATGCTCGGCCCGGCGCCATGGGCCGGCCTTGGCGTCAATCAGGCTGCAGCGCCGCGTGCGCCGCGCCGCGGAAATCGGTGGGCACCGGCTGGCCCTTGCGCCGGGCCTTGTCGACGGCGCCGGCGTGCTGCAGGTCGGCCGCGTGGAACTGCACCGGCTTGCCCAGCGTGCGGGCGGCCAGCAGCTCGTCGCGGGCCACTTCGCCGCCGCCGATGGCCACCAGCCGGTCGCTGGCCTGCACCATCGCCTGCGAGGTGGGCGACAGCCGGCCGCTGGCGCCATCCAGCCCGCCCCAGCTGGCATCGGGCACGAAGAACACCGTGTCGACGCAGGGCGACAGCGCCACGCCCTCGTCCCGCGCCAGGGTCGACACGATGCCCAGCGTGGCAAAGCCGCGCGCCTTGGCCAGCGCATACACCGCGCCGATGCCCTCGGCCGTGCCGCCGGCGTTGACCAGCACCCGCGCCGGGTCCGCCGCGTCCAGCACGCGCGCGGCCAGTGCCTGCATCGCCGCATCGTCCTGGTAGCCGGCGCCCGAATAGCCGACGAAGGTCAGCACCTGCAGCCCGCGTGCGCGCACGGCGGCCACCACGGCCTCGGGTGCGGCCACCTGCTGGCGCGGTGGGCCGCTGCAGTCGGCGGCCAGGCCGGGCGTGGCGGCGCACAGCAGCAGCCAGCCGGTGAGCGATGGCAGCAGGTGGTCGAGGCGTGGCATGGCGGTGGTCTCCGGTGGGCTGGCCGCCAGTGTGATGCAAGGCACACGGTGTGCCTGCGACCGTCGGCCCAATGAAGGAGATGCCGCACCCGACATGTGCTGTTTGCACGATGGCAACCGGGCCGATCGGCCGAATATGCAGTCAGCGCGCCGGTGGCTGTCCGACTGCGCTGAACCTGCTCCCGCCACCGAAACCCGTTGCATCCGGAGGGCCGTCATGCACGCCCAACTGTCCGCAGTCCCGCCGCCCCAACTGGCCGCCTCGCACGAGCTGCGCTTCGAATCGCTGTTCCACCCCGGCCGCGGCGTGTCCGTGCCCTGCGACGCCAGCGGCCATGTCGACATGGACCACCTGACCGAGCGCCTGCGCAACGCCTACCTGGGCGCCCGGGCGATGGTGGGCCGCGAATACGCCTGCCCGCGGGTCAAGCCGACCTTCTGACCGCTGGCCCGGCGGCCTGTCACCGCCAAGGCACGCGGCCCCGCTGCGGCGGCCTACAGTCGAAGGCTCCTTCTTCAACTGCCGCCGCCGCCCAGCGCGCCCGATGCCATGACCGACATGCTCCTGATCCCCCTGCCCCGCCTGCGCGAGGCCATGCACCTGGTGGTGCGCGGCTTCGGCAGCTGCCCCGATGAAGTCGATGCCGTCGCCGGCAACCTGATCGAGGCCAACCTCACCGGCCACGATTCGCACGGCATCGGCATGCTGCCGCGCTATGCCGACGCCTACCTGCAGGGCGGCCTGAAGCCCAACGCCGCGGTCAGCACCGAGCTGGACGGCGGCGCGCTGCTGCGCCTGAACGGCAACCGCGGCTTCGGCCAGGTCATCGGCGCGCAGGCCATGGACCTGGGCATTGCCCGCGCCCGGCAGCACGGCACTTGCGTGGTCGCCCTGGGCAACAGCCACCACCTGGGCCGCATCGGCGCCTGGGCCGAGCAGGCGGCCGCCGCCGGCCTGGTGTCCATCCACTTCGTCAACGTGATCTCGCGCGGCATCGTGGCGCCGCACGGCGGGGGCGATGCGCGCTTCGGCACCAACCCGTTCTGCGCCGGCGTGCCGCTGGCGGGCCGGGCCCCGGTGATCCTGGACTTCGCCACCAGCATGATCGCCCAGGGCAAGACCCGGGTGGCGATGAACAAGGGCGAGCTGGTCGACGCCGGCTGCCTGATCGACGACCAGGGCCGGCCGACGCGCGAGCCGCATTTCACCGTGGTGCCGCCCTGGGGCGCGCTGCTCACCTTCGGCGGCCACAAGGGCTTCGGCATGGCGCTGATGTGCGAGCTGCTGGGCGGTGCGCTGGCGTCCGGCATGACGCAGCGCGACACCGACTCCAGCCAGAAGCGGGTGCTCAACGGCATGTTCAGCGTGCTGGTCGACCCCGGCGCGCTGGCCGACCGCGCCGCCTTCGAGGCCGAGGCGCTGCAGTGGCTGGACTGGGTGCAGGCCTCGCCGCCGCGCGAGGGCTTCGACCGCGTGCAGATCGCCGGCGAACCCGAGCGCGCCCACAAGGCCCGGCGCAGCGCCGAGGGCGTGCCGGTGGACGCCACCACCTGGCAGGAGATCCTGGCCGCCGCCGGCAAGCTGGGCGTGGACCCGGCGCTGGTGCAGGCCACCGCGCTTGGCGCGGCGTGATGCTTCGCCTGGCCGTTGCGGCGGCGCTGCTGCTGTGCGCGGGCGCGGCCCGGGCGCAGTTCGGCGGTGACACCGACGTGCCCTTCATCACCACGCCCGACCGGGTGACGCTGGCGATGCTGAGGCTGGCCGGCGTGGGCGCGAACGACCGGCTGATCGACCTGGGCTCGGGCGATGGCCGCATCGTCATCACCGCCGCGAAACGCTTCGGCGCCCGCGGCCTGGGCGTGGAGATCGTGCCCGACCTGGTCGCCAAGAGCCTGGACAATGCCCGCCGCGCCGGCGTGGCCGACCGCGTCGACTTCCGCGTGCAGGACCTGTTCGCCACCGACCTGTCGGGCGCCAGCGTCATCACCTTGTACCTGCTGCCCGAGGTCAACCTGCAGCTGCGTCCGCGCCTGCTGGCCCTGGCGCCGGGCACGCGCATCGTTTCGCACGACTGGGACATGGGCGAGTGGCAACCCGACCGCACGGTGACGCTGGACGTGCCCGAGAAGGCCATCGGCCGCGAGAAACGCAGCCAGTTGATGCTGTGGGTGGTGCCGTCGCGGCTGCAGGGGCTGTGGTGCGGGGCCGGTGGCGTGGCGCTGCGGATCGCGCAGCAGTTCCAGCAGGTGAGCGCATCGCTGGCACCGGGGACCGGTGCCGAGGTCGGACTGACGGGTCGCATCGACGGCAGTCGGCTGGTGCTGCGCGGCCCGGACGGCGCCATGGCCTGGACCTCCGAGATGGCGGTCGACGGGCAACTGCACGGGCGCCAGGCGCCGCCTGGCGCGCCGGTGCGCGCCGACCAGCGATTGCTGCGGGCGACCGGGTCCGACTGCCCGCCCGGTTGACGCTTTGCGCTGCGATGTACCGCGGCAGCGGCGGACCTGATCAGCCAGCGGAACTGGCCGGCAGGCCGTGGCGTCTGCGCCGGCCGCGCAGTGTGGTGGCGCCGGCCAGCGCCAGCGCCAGCCCGGTTGCGGCCAGCGAGCCGGGCTCGTCGACATGCATCGCCGACAGCGACAGGCTGTAGCTGTTGATGTTGTGGTCCACGATGAAGCTGCCGCTGGAGACGACGTTGAAACCCAGCTGGGCCTGGTAGACGTCGTAGGCGTAGGTGAAGTTGTGCGACATCAGGTGCAGCAGCGTCTGGCTGGCATTCATCTGGTGCGCACCGTTGCCGTCGTGCGATGCGTCGTTGCCGTTCATCAGGTCGAAGATGAAGCTGAACAGTGGTGCATCCGGCTCGCCGGTGAAGGCGGATCTGTGAAGCGCGGTGCCGACGATCCGCAGTTCGTCGTCGCCGCAACTGTCCTCGGTGATGCGCAGCGCCACGCGCCACTACTGGCCGTCAAACTGCTGCGACCGCGATTCGTCCGGCGACGTGCAGCCGCCGCCGCTGACAGCGCCGGTGGAGAAGTTCAGCCCGAAGGAGGCCGCCGATTCCTGGAACAGCGCAGGTGTCGGAAACGCGTGCGCCGTGGCGCACGCGGCAGCGCCCGCCGCGGCAATCGCCAGCGCGCGCAGCCGCGCGGCAGGGGAAGTGGGACGTGACATTCGTGCTCCTGGAGTGGAGCGCCCATTGCCGCAGGTCCGTCTCCTGGCCCGTTGACCCAGCGCAACGTTGGCTGGGGTTTGATGGGTCAGGGGGCAGTCAGTCCGCCCGCACCCGCTGCCGCACCATGTCGATGTGGCTGCGCAGCGAATACAGCTCGTCGGCGTAGCTCAGCGGCACGGTGACGCGGCCGACGTTGGTTTCCAGCGCGTCCAGCTCGGCCTGCAGCTCGGGCGCCGGGCGCCGGCCCACCGCCTCGTCCACCGCGCGCAGCTGCGCATACCAGCGGAACACGCGGCGGCGGATGCGGAACTCGTAGACCGGCGGCAGCACCCGCGCCAGCGGGATCAGCACCGCCACGATGGCCAGCAGGGCCAGCCACATGCGGTCGGCCAGGTTGGCCAGCCAGAAGGGCAGGAAGCGCTGCAGCCAAGGCGGCCCGCTGCGGTAGAAGCGCTGGGCCTCGGGCGCCAGCGGCCATTCGCTGTCAGCGGCGTTCGGAAAGTCGCCCTTGCGCTGGAACCAGCCGGCGCCGCCGTGCACCTGCTGCGCCGCCTGCACGAACAGCTGCACCAGTGCCGGGTGCAGGTCCTGGCGCGCCACCAGCGACGCGGTGGGCGCCAGCAGGCGCACGTCGGCCGGTGGCAGGTCGCGCGACAGGTCGACCACGCCGCGCGGCAGCAGCACCGGGCTCAGCACCGGGAAGCGCCGGCTGTAGGCCTCGGCCTGGGCCACGTCGAACAGGCCGATGCCCGGCGTCTGCAGCAGCATCTGCACCATCAGCGATTCGGGGGCCGAAGCCAGCACCACCGCGTCGATCCTGCCGGCCAGCAGGTCGACCACGGCCGGCGTGGTGGCCTGCTGCTGCAGCGTGACGGTGCCGGGCTCCATGCGGTTGGCCGCCAGCAGCGCCTGCACCAGGGGCGTGACGCCGCTGCCCGGCGCGCCGACGTTGACGGTGGCGCCGGCCAGCTGCGGCAGCCGGGTGATGGCGGCGCCGCCGGTGCGCCGGCGCAGGCTGTCCTGGCGGTAGAACAGCCACACCGGCTCGTGGAACATGCGGCCCAGGCTGCGCAGGCCGGGGTCGTCGTCGCCGGCCCCGTCGCCGTCACCAGCTGCCGGCGCGGGCTGCGGCCGGGTGCCGCCCTGCACGAAGGCGATGTCCACGCCCGAGTCGGCGCGCAGCAGGGCCAGGTTCTCGGCCGAGCCCTGGGTGTGGCGCAGTTCCACCGTGATGCCGTGGCGCGCCAGCGCGGCGGCATAGCGCTTGCCGAATTCGGCGTACGCGCCCTGGTCCACGCCGGTGGCCAGCACCACGCGGCGCGGCGGGCTGGGCTGCAGCCACTGGTACGCGCCCCACAGCAGGGCGGCGGCCAGCAGGGTGAACGGCGCGGTGGTGAGCAGCAGCTCGCGCAGCGTCAGCAGGGCCGGCGGCAGCGCCTTCATCGGGCGGCAGCCTGCTCGGCGGCGATCCAGGCGTCGATCTGGCGCTCCAGCAGGGTCAGCGGCAGCGCGCCCTGGTCCAGCACCGCGTTGTGGAAGCGGCGGATGTCGAAGCGCACGCCCAGCGCGCCGCGGGCGCGCTCGCGCAGCTCGATGATCTTCAGCTGCCCCACCATGTAGCCCAGCGCCTGGCCGGGCCAGCTGAGGTAGCGGTCGATCTCGGACTCGACCACGCCGCGGTCCTCGCCGCTTTCGGCCAGCATCAGGTCGATGGCCTGCTGGCGGGTCCAGCCCAGCTCGTGCAGGCCGGTGTCGACCACCAGCCGCACCGCGCGCACCATCTGCCACTGCAGGTGGCCGAAGTGGCTGGCCGGGTCCTGGTACAGGCCCAGGTCGAAGCCCAGCGTCTCGGCGTACAGCGCCCAGCCCTCGGCATAGGCGGTGTAGTTGCTGGCGCGGCGAAAGCGCGGCAGCGTGCCCAGCTCGTTGGCGCGGGCGATCTGCAGGTGGTGGCCGGGCACGGCCTCGTGCGCCACCAGGGTCTCCATGCTCCACACCGGGCGCCGCCGCCAGCCCTCGGTGTTGGCGTTGAACCAGCCGGCGCGGCGGCCGTCCAGGTCGGGGCCGTCGTAGCTCTCGGCGGCGTCGGGGCCCATGTGCGCCGGCATCGGCCGCACGCCCCAGGGCGCGCGCGGCAGCTCGGCGAAGAGCGCCGGCAGCGCGGCGTCCAGCCGCTTGCCGATGTCGCGGTAGCCCGCCAGCAGGGCCTCGGGGCTGGTGTGGAAGTACTTGGGGTCGGTGTTCAGGTGGCGCACGAAGCCGGCGAAGTCGCCGCGCCACTGCATGCGCTGCATCACCTGGGCGATCTCGCCGCGCAGCCGCGCCATCTCGCGCAGGCCGATGGCGTGGATCTGGGCCGGCGTCAGCGCGGTGGTGGTGTTGCTGCGCACCAGCATCGCGTAGGCGGCGGCGCCGCCCGGGTAGCCGCTGAGGTTGCCCGCCGCCGGCGCCGCGGCGGCATAGGGCCCGGCCACGAAGTCGCGCAGCCGGCGCTGCGCCGGCAGCACCTGCTGCGTGATCAGCGCCCGGGCCCGCGCCTGCAGCGCCGCCTGCTCGGCCGCCGGAATGGCGCTGCCCAGGCGGGTGAAGGGCTCGAAGAACGGGCCCTGGTCGTTGTCCTGGGCCAGCTGCTTGTCCAGCGAGGCGACCACCCGGTCGAGCACCGGGCGGGCCGCCACCCAGCCCAGGGCCATGCCCTCGCGCAGCCGCGCCAGCTCCTGGTCGACGCGCCGCGGGTAGGCCGCCAGCCGGGCCAGCAGCTGCTGCACCTGGGCGGCCGTGGTCACCGGCGCGGCGCGCAGCAGCCACACGAAGTCGGTGTGGAAGCCGCCCTGCGCACCCAGTGTCAGCCGGCGCCAGCCCAGCGTCGGCTCGCTGGCCAGGTTGTCCTCCTGGGCGTGGATGAACAGGTCCAGCGAGGTGCGGTCGGTGGCGTCCAGCGCGCGGCGGTCGATGGCCTGCGCGGCGGCCAGGTCGCGCCGGGCGGCGTCGAACTCGGCGGCCTCGGCCTCGGGCGAGGCATCGCCCAGGCGGTCGCCGAAGCGGTCGTCGCCGACATAGGTGGCCCACTCCGGGTGGCGGCGCAGGGCCTCGTCCCAGCTGCGGTCGAACAGCGCATGCAGCGCCTGCGCCGCCGGGCCGCGGCTGGCGGTGGCCGGCTGGCCGGACGCGGCGGTGGCCGGGGTGGTGGCCGGAACCGTGCTGCAGGCGGCCAGCATGGCCGCCAGCAGCAGCGGCAGCAGCGGCAGCAGCGCGGGTGCGCGGCGGGTGGGCAGGGGCGACATGCTCAGCCTTTCGGTGGGGAGGGCGGTGGCGGTGCGGGCATGCGCAGCCCGTCGCAAGGGTCGGGCCGCGGCTGGGCGCGGGTGGTCAGCACGCTGTCGAAGGCGGCCGGTGCGACGCTGCCGTCGGCCTCCAGCAGGCCCACGACGCGGGTGCGGGCACGCAGGTCGGCATCCAGCCAGCGCGGCACGCCGATGTCGGCGCGCACATGGCCGTTGCCGGCCAGCAGCACCACGCCGCGGTGGGCATGGCGGGCCACCAGCCGGGCCATGGCCTGGTCACGTGCCACCTGGGCCAGTGCAAGCCGGGCCGCGGTGGGCGCATCCAGCTGGCCGCAGTGGCCGGCATCGACGGCGGCGGCCTGCGCCTGCAGGAGGTCGGCCGGCACGTCGGCGCGCCAGCCGGTGGCGGCCAGGCCCTGCTGCTGCACCTGCCGGGCGTCGGCACGCGACACGTTGGCCGCCAGCACCGGCAGGCCGTGGGCGACGGCCAGGCGCAGCGCCGGGCGGTAGAACGGCCAGTGCCAGCCGGGGCCGCCCAGGCGCACCAGGGCGTCGGTGGTGGCGTCCACCGCCGCAGCGTCGGCCGGCATGGCGCCGGGCGAGTGCAGCGCGTCGATGGCGGCCTGCTGGCCGAGGTCGAACTGCTCCAGCACCAGGGCCGGCCGGTCGCCGGCGGCCAGCAGCGCGGCCAGGCCGCGGGTGCGCAGCGCATGCTGCTCGGCGTTGTCATGCACCTCGCCCAGCAGCAGGGCCTGGCCGGGTTGCGCGCGCCAGCCGGGCGTGGCGCCGGCCGGCGTGCCGGTGCTGGCGCAGGCCGCCAGGAGCACGGCCGGCGCCGGCAGCGCCAGTGCCAGGCCCTGGCGCAGGCAGCGGCGGCGGGCGGGGCTGGGCGGTGGTGGCGGCATCCGGCGCATTCTGCGTCGGCGCCATCGGCTGTCCTTGGGATGCTCGGGCGCGCAGATGCGGCGCAGACTCACGGTTCATCGTGGCCTGGGCCGGCGCGGCCACGGGAAGAATCCCTGCGGTTGTCCGTCCGAGTCCCGAGGAGCGCAGCATGCACCCGACCCCGCCCAACCCGCCCCAGGCCGAGGCCCCCTCGCCGGCTGCTGCGGCGCACGGTGGCCTGCTCAAGCGCTACCTGCTGCCGGTGGGCCTGTGCGACGAGCCGCGCGGCGACGTCTTCCTGGCCCATGCCGTGCGCCGCCGCAACCTCCACCGCCTGCGCCGCTGGATGCCGCACTACGCCCGCGTGCACGGCGTGCTGGCCCTGCTGCTGCTGGGTGTGTGCAACACCGCCGAGGCGACCGAGGTCTCGGGCTGGCTGGTGGCCGCCGCCGCCGTGCCCACGGCCGGCGAGGTGGTGCTGGCCATCGTCTTCGGCTGCGTGGCGGCGGTGCTGCACCTGGGCCACGACTGACGCTGCCGCCTAGACTCCCGCCGCCGGCCATCCTGCCGGTGTGCGTGGAGAGGCGGACGGATGAGCGACACCCTGGACATCGGCCTGATCGGCCTGGGCGTGATGGGCCAGCGCATGCTGGCGCGGCTGGCGGCGCACCCGCGGCTGCGTGCGGCGGTGGTGTGGGACGCCGACCCCGCCGCGCTGGCGCGCACGCTGGCCGCCTACCCGGGCTGCCGGGCGGCCGGCAGCGCGGCGGCCGTGATCGCCACGCCGGGCCTGGCGTCGCTCTACATCGCCACGCCGCCGGGGCCGCACATGGCGCTGAGCGACGCCGCCTTCGACGCCGGCCTGGCCGTGCTGTGCGAGAAGCCGCTGACCACCGACTTCGACGCCGCGCGGCGCTGCATCGCCCGCATCGACCGCGAGGGCCGGCGTGCGGCGGTGAACTTCTCGCTGGCCTCGTCGCCGGGCCTGGCTGCGCTGCAGGCGGCCTGGGGTGACGGCAACGTTGCGCGGCTGGGCGCGCTGCAGCAGGTCGACATCGGCCTGGCCTTTGCCGCCTGGCCGCGGCCCTGGCAGGCGGCGGCCGGCGCCTGGCTGGCGCAGCGCGCCGAGGGCGGCTTCAGCCGCGAGGTGCTGTCGCACTTCGTCTTCGTGCTGCAGCGGGTGCTGGGCCCGGCGACGGTGCAGCGGGCACAGCCGGTCTGGCCGGCCGACGGCGTGGGCGCCGAGACGGCGCTGACCGCCCAGCTGGTGGCTGGCGGCGTGCCGGTGACGGTGAACGGCCGTGTTGGCGCAGACGCGCCGGACGACTTCAACCGCATGCTGTGGCAGGGCAGCGCCGGCGCCATCGCGTTGCAGGACTGGTTCGGCCTGCAGCAGCAGTCGCCCGGCGGCAGCTGGCAGCCGCAAGGCGACGCGGCGGCGATGCGCGCCGAGGGCCAGGCCGCGCAGCTGGAACAGTGGGTGGCGCTGATCGAGGGCCGGTCGCACGGCCTGCCCGGCTACGCCGAGGCGCTGGCGGTGCAGCAGACCATCGAGGCGCTGCTGGCGGGCGCCTGACCCGCTGGGGAAAATGAACTAACGCCGGCTATTGTCGGCGGTGGGCGCTGCGGTGGGCGCTGCGGCGGGTGCGAGTGCGGGTGCGGGTGCGAGTGCGGCCAGCAGCGTGTCGGCGTTGTGCGTCATCAGCTTCAGGTAGCTGTCGGCGCGGGTGCCGGGCGGTGACAGGGCGTCGCTGTACAGCGTGCCGCCGACACTGGCGCCGGCCTCGCGGGCGATGCGCTCGACCAGGCGCGGGTCGCTGATGTTCTCGACGAACAGCGCGCGGGCCTGCTGCGCCTTCAGCTGGCGGATCAGCCGGGCCACGTCGGCAGCCGACGGCTCGCCGGCACTCGTCCAGCCCTGGGCCGCACGCATCTCCAGGCCCCAGGCGTCGGCCAGGTAGCCGAAGGCGTCGTGCGAGGTGACGATGCGCCGCTGCGCCGGCGGAATCGCCGCCAGCCGGGCCCGCACCCTGGTGTCCAGGGCCGCCAGCTGCGCGGTGTAGGCCTTGGCGCGGGCGTCGATCGCGGCGGCCTGTGCCGGGCGGGTCGTTCCCAAGGCAGCCACCAGCGCGGCCCGGATGTTCTCGACGTAGCGCTGCGCCGCCACCAGGCTCTGCCAGGCATGCGGGTCGGTGTGGCCGGCCACGCGCCGCAGCGTGATGCCGCTGCTGGCCACCAGCACCGGCGCCTTGCTGCCCGAGGCCTTCACCAGCCGGTCGATCCAGCCCTCGAAGCCCAGGCCGTTGACCACGATCAGCCCGGCCTTGGCCAGCCGCTGCGCATCGGCCGGCGCGGGGGTGAAGGCGTGGGCGTCGGCATCCGGCCCCACCAGGGCATGCACCTGCACCGCCGGCCCACCCACCTGCGCCACCATGTCGGCCAGCAGGCTGAAGCTGGCGACGACCTGCAGTGGCGCGTCCTGGGCTTGCACGAACGCCGGCAGCGCCAGGGCGCCCAGCAGCAGATGACGGCGGTGGAGCAGGTTCATGCGGTCCTGTGGCGGTGGGCCGTGATGAAGCGGGCGCGCAGGCTGTCGCGCGGGCCCACCGCCAGCGACACCAGGTACACCCCGCCGGCCAGCAGCACGATGGCCGGGCCCGAGGGCAGGCCGAAGTGGTACGACAGCAGCAGACCGCCCCAGCCACAGGCCGTGGCGATGCCGAAGGCCACCACCGACAGCCGGCCCACGCCATGGGCCCAGCAGCGCGCGGCGATGGCCGGCAGCATCAGCAGGCCCACGGCCATCAGCGTGCCCAGCGCCTGGAAGCCGGCCACCAGATTGGCCACCAGCAGCACCAGGAACAGCTGGTGGTGCAGCGCGCCACGCCCGCCCACCGCACGCAGGAAGTTCGGGTCGAAGCACTCCACCAGCAGCGGCCGCCACACCAGGGCCAGCACCAGCAGGCTGGCGCTGGCCACGCCGGCCACCAGCAGCAGGGCCGCATCGTCGACCGCCAGGATGCTGCCGAACAGCACCCGCATCAGGTCCACGCTGTTGCCGCGCAGCGAGATCAGCATCACGCCCGCCGCCAGCGCGATCAGGTAGAAGCCGGCCAGGCTGGCGTCCTCGCGCTGGGCGGTGAAGCGCGCCACGCCGCCGGCCAGCGCGGCCACGGCCAGCGCCGCGATGAAGGCGCCCAGGCTCATCGCCGGCAGGCTCAGGCCCACCAGCAGGAAGGCCACCGCCGCGCCCGGCAGCAGCGCATGCGCCATCGCGTCGCCAGCCAGGCTCATGCGGCGCAGCACCAGCAGCGTGCCCACCGGGCCGCAGCTCAGGCCCAGCGCCAGGCACGCGACCAGGGCCCGGCGCATGAAGCCGAACTCGACGAAGGGCTGGACCAGCGCGTCGTAGACCGTCATCGCAAGGTCATGCCGCGCGCATGGTGGCCGCGGGCTGGTCCGGCACCGCGCACCACGGCGCCTGCGCCTCCCAGTGCTCGGCCTGCAGGCGGGCGCGCTGCAGATGGGCCGGCAGCAGCACCTCGGCCGTGGCGCCCCAGGCGATGGGCTCGCGCGCCAGCAGCAGGGTGCGCGGGAAGTGCGCCCGCACCATCGCCAGGTCGTGCAGCACGGCCACCACGGTGCGGCCCTCGCGGTGCCAGCGGTGCAGCAAGGCCAGCAGGTCGGCGGTGGTGCGCTCGTCGACGGCGTTGAAGGGTTCGTCGAGCAGGATCACCGGCGCGTCCTGCAGCAGCAGGCGGGCGAACAGCACACGCTGGAACTGCCCGGCCGACAGCTCGCCGATGACGCGGCGCTGCATGCCGGCCAGGCCCACCGCCGCCAGCGCGTCCAGCGCCTGCGCCCGCTGCGCCGCGCCGCCAGCCCGCCAGGCACCCAGGCGGCGCCAGTGGCCCAGCATCACCACGTCGGCCACGCTGACCGGAAAGCCGCGGTCGATGTCGGCCTGCTGCGGCAGGTAGGCGATGTGGCCGGCACCGTCGGCCGGCAAGCGGATGCGCCCGGTGCTGGGCGCGATGCGGCCCATCAGCCCGGCCAGCAGGGTGCTCTTGCCGGCGCCGTTGGGGCCGACGATGGCGGTCAGGCTGCCCGGCTCGAAGCGGCCCGACAGATGGTGCACCGCCGGCCGGTCGCGGTGGCAGAGGGTCACGTTCTCCAGCGTGATCGCACCGGGTGCGACCGCGCTCATGCAGGTTCTCCCAGCGCCCAGGCCACCGCCAACCACAGCAGCACCAGCAGCCCCAGCGTGCCCAGCAGCCGGCCGCCGGCGCCGGCCATCAGCAGGCTGGCGGGCAGGGCAGGTGGCGCTTCCTGCGGTGTGCCGTGGGCGTGGCCGTGGTGCGCATGCCCAGGCCCGTGGTCCGCGTGGCCTTGCCCATGCGCATGTCCGTCCCCGCGCACAGGCACGGCGGCAGCCAGCGGAGCAACAGGGCGGGACATGGCGCGACGTTCTTAATGAAATTGCACTCTCAATATCGTAGCATGCAGGTCCCGCCGGCGCCTGCCCGCCGGCTTCCACACCACCGCGCCCACCCCATGGAACGATCGACCCGCCAGCGCAGCGCGATCCGCGCCGCCATCGACGCCGCGCAGCGGCCGCTGTCGCCGCAGGAGGTGCTGGCCGCCTCGCAAGCGGAGGTGGCCGGCCTGGGCCTGGCCACCGTCTACCGCAACCTCAAGCTGCTGGTGGAGGCCGGCGAAATTGCGCAGGTCACCCTGCCCGGCGACAGCGCCCGCTACGAGCCGGCGCGCCAGGCCCACCACCACCATTTCCAATGCACGCGCTGCCAGCGCGTGTTCGACGTGCACCACTGCCCCGGCGACATGGCCCAGCTGGCGCCCGCCGGCTTCCTGGTCGAGCGCCACGAACTGACGCTGTACGGCTGCTGCCAGGACTGCGCGCCGCCGCCAGCCCGGGGCAGGCGGGTGCCGGTGGCCGTGCGGCCGGGTTGATTCGAGGGATTGCCGATGAAGCGACTTCTGTGTGCCTTGCTGGCCTGCTCCGCGGGCTGGGTCCAGGCCGAGGGTGCCCATCAGCACGGCGTCGCCCGGCTGGAGGTGGTGGCCGAGGGCCCGACGCTGACCGTCACGCTGGACAGCCCGCTGGACAGCCTGGTCGGCTTCGAGCGCGGCCCGCGCACGGCCGCCGAGCGCAGCGCGGTGCAGGCGATGGCGCAGGCCCTGCACAACGGCACCACGCTGCTGCAGCCCACGCCCGCCGCCGGCTGCACGCTGCGCGGCGTGGCGCTGCAGTCCGACGTGATCGACTCCGCGCTGCTGGCCAAGGGCGCTTCGCCCGCTGGCAACGGCAAGCCGCCGGCCGCTGGCGGCCATGCCGACCTGGAAGCCACGTTCACATTCGACTGCCGCACGCCCACCGCGCTGAAGGGCCTCGCGCTGGGCGGGCTGTTCAGCGCCGTCCCACGGCTGCGCCAACTGGACGCGGCTGTCGCCGTGGCGGGTGTGCAGCGCGGATTCAAGCCGACGCCGGCGAAGCCGCAGATCGGCTGGTGATGCGCCTGCGGCCGGTTCACATGGTGTGAAGGAACCGTCGCGAGCGGGCTCAGGGTGGTTCGAGCACCGCAGCCGTCCACCCGTACGGCGATGGACTGAGCCCGGACGTGAACCGTCCAGTGGACGGTTCACGCCTGGCGAAGGCCCAGGCCACTGGCCTGGGCCGCAGGGCCGCCATGTGCCCGCGCAGCAGGTTCATTCATGCCATGTCAGCGGCCGAAGCCGCCGAACACCGCCTGCGCCACGTCGCCGCTGCCCTTGACCAGGCGCACCAGGGTGATCGCCACCTGCATGCCCGCCGGCGGCTGCCAGTCGGTGCTGGCCGGGTTGAAGCTGCCGATCAGGTCGGCCATGTAGCGTCGCACCACGTCCGCCACCACCGGCTCGGGCGTGCGGCTCAGGTCGGCGAACAGCAGCGGCCAGTCGGCGCGCGCCTCCGACAACCGGCCCGGCAGGGTGATGAGGAAGGGGCCGTTCTCCACGTACAGCCGGCGTCGGGTGGCATCGGCCAGGCGCAGCGATGGCGGCAGGTGCGTCAGCAGGCTCTGCGCCAGCGGCAGGTCGACCACCAGGGCGTCGCGCTCGGTGTTGCCGGCCGGCACCGGCACCACGAAAGTGTTGGCCCGCGCACGCTGGTCGGTCGACAGCTCGGACGCGGTCGGCAGGTGGCGCACCTCGCCCAGCAGGCGCTGCAGCCGGTTGAACACACCTGGCGTGTCCGGCCGCACGCTGGCGCCGACCAGCACATAGGTGTACGCGCCGAAGCCGGCGGGCTCGTCGTCGCGCAGCCGCAGCCGGTGCAGGGCGTGGCTGCTGAGCATGCGCGCCATGCTGGCCATGGCGGGCGCCGGCGGCAGAATTTGCGGGTCGATGGAGGCCAGAACCGGCGGCAGTGGCGGGTCGCTGCCGTACTGCGCCCGCCACGCGGCGATCCAGGCGGCCTCGGCCTGCTGCCGCGCCTGGGCCAGGTGGGCCACCGCGGCTTCGCCGATGGCGTGGGCCGCCCGCACCGCCTGCAGCGCGCTGCCGCCAGCGGTGGCCGCGGCCGGGGCGATGCCGTCCTGCCAGTCGAGCATGGCCTGCAACTGCCGCTCTGCGGCGGCCAGCTGGTCGTGCAGCGCCGCGGCGTGGCGGGCCTGGCCGTCCCGGGCCTGTGCCAGCGCGGCGTGCTGTGCGGCCAGGGCCGCCTGCAGGCCGGTGGCGTCGTCCTGCCAGGCGGCGCAGGCGGCGCGGCTGCCGGCTTTGGGCCGCTGGCAGGTGGCATCGGCCAGCGCCTGCTGCGCGGCGGCCAGGGCATCGGCCTGCAGCCACAGCGCCGCCTGCGCCTGGGCGGCCTGCGCCTGGCTGTCGCGCCAATCGCGCAGCGGCCGGCCATCGGGCGGCGCTGGCGGTGTCCAGGCCGTGGGCACGGTCCACGGCGCCCCGGGTTGCGGCAGCGCCGGCAGCGCCATGCGCTGGTCGGCGGCCTGTGCGGCGGCCTGTGCGGCGGCCTGCAAGGCCTGCCATTGCGTGTGCAGGTCGGTCCAGCTGGAAGCGAGATGGCGCAAGGCGTTGGTCGTGCCTTCCAGGTGACTGCCCAGCCGGCCCCAACGCTCGCCCAGCGCGCTCAGGGTCGCGCTGCCCTGCTGCATCGCCTCGCGCAGCGACTGCCGGGCACGGCGTTCGGCAGCTTCGGCCGCCCGGCGCGCACCGGCGGCGGCGTCCAGGCGGTCCATCGCCGCGCCGCGCCTGGTTGCGTGGGCGGCCAGCACGCCGTGCACGGCCGCCAGGTGGGCCTGCGCACGGACATCGACCTCGCCCACCGCCGCCTGCCAGCGGGTCTGCAGGTCGGCCAGACCGGGCAGGGTGGCCTGGCGCAGCGTGGCCAGCACCGCCGCCAGCGGCGCACTGCCAGCGCCGTCGTCCCGGGCTGCGGCCTGGGCATCCCGCCACAGGTCGGCCAACGCGCCCAGACTCCGCGCCAGCCGCAGCGCGTCGGACTGGCTGCGCCTGGCCATCGCCAGCAGCTCGTCGAGCGTGTCCAGCTGCTGGCGGGTGCGGCGCACCTCGGCATTGGGCGGTGGCAGCGCGGCCTCGGCCGCCAGCGCTGATGCGGCCGGGCTGAACAGCGCCATCGTGCCCGGCAGGGCGGCCAGCAGGGCGCGGCGGGTCGGCAGCGAAGTCGGCAACCTGGGGTTCATGGGGATCTCCGGCGCAGGCGCTGCCAGCCACGCAGCGCAGCCTCGACCAGCACCGCAGCAAAGATGCCCAGCACGCCGGCCGTCAGCGCCAGGTCGCGCGGGTCGCGGTCCTGCCAGTCAGGAAACCAGTGGCCCAGCAGCAGGTGCACCGCGAGTGCGCCGGCCAGCGCCAGTCCGGCGGCGCGCAACACCCGCCACAGCGCCCGGCCTGCCACCTCGGCGCCGGCTTCCACATGCGCCACCCAGGCTGGCTCGGGCCGCGCCGGCGTCACCGCGGCACCGGGCACCAGGGGCGGCAGGTCAGGCTCGTCCAGCGGCTTGCGGGCGGCCAGGTCCACGCCGGCCAGCAGACGCTGGCGGGCGGTGTCCTTGTCGACGGCGCCCACCAGGTCGATGTAGACGATCTGGCCGAGCAGCCCCTCGGGCTGGCAGGGCGCCACCCGCACCGGCAGCAGCAGGCCCCGCTCGCCGGATGGGTCACGCGCAAACGCCGCGCGCCACTCGGCACCCGCGAACTGCGACTGCAGGTAGGCCGGCGACAACACGGCCAGCGTGCGGTCGGCCTGCCTGGCGGCGTTGTCCATCGCCTGCACGAAGTCCTGCCCGGGGCGGAAGTGCCAGGCCTGGATCACCACGCTGTAGCCGGCCGCCTCCAGCTGCCAGGCGATCCATTCGGCCATCGGCCTGTCTGCCTGGGTGTAGCTGACGAAGAAGTGCTGCTTGCCGCCGTCCATGGCCGGATGTTCGGCGCAAAGCCGCAGCTTGTCTGCAGGGTCGCCACCCGCCCGAGGGATGACGGGTCCGACGCTTGTTGAATCAGCGCAGCGGGATCGGCGTCGCCCGGTCGACCGACACCGCCGTCACCGCGTTCTGCGGGCTGCCCTCGATCACGCGGTCGCTGTAGGTCAGGTAGACCAGGGCGTTGCGCTTGGCGTCGACCATGCGCACCACGCGCAGCCGCTTGAAGACCAGCGAGGTGCGCTCGGTGAAGATCTCGTCCTGCTTCTTCAGCGGCTTGGCGAAGCGGATGGGCCCCACCTGGCGGCAGGCAATGCTGGCCTCGGCCTTGTCCTCGGCCAGGCCCAGGCCACCCTTGATGCCGCCGGTCTTGGCGCGCGAGACATAGCAGGTCACGCCCTCGACGTCGGGGTCGTCATAGGCCTCGACGACGATCTTGTGGTCGGGGCCGATCAGCTTGAACACCGTGTCGACCTCGCCGATGGGCTCGGCGGCGTTGCTGCAGGCGGTGGCCAGGGCGGCGAGGATGAAGAAGCTTTGGGGGATGCGCATGGCGCGATGATGGCACCGACCAGCGGGCCCACTGCCGGCTGCGGGGCAGAATCCGCCGATCCTTTGACGCTACAAGCGGTCTCCATGTCCAACACGCCCCTGTTCCACCTCGCCTTCCCCGTCCGCGACATCGCCGAGGCCCGCGCCTTCTACGGCGGCCTGCTCGGCTGCCCCGAGGGTCGCAGCTCCGAGTCGTGGGTCGACTTCGACTTCCACGGCCACCAGGTGGTGGCCCACCTGTCGCCCGACGAGTGCAAGCTGGCGGCCACCGGCCAGGTCGATGGCGATGCGGTGCCGGTGCGGCACTTCGGCACCATCCTGCCGATGGCGCAGTGGGAGGCACTGGCCGACAAGCTCAAGGCCGCGGGCACCAGGTTCATCATCGAGCCGCACATCCGCTTCAAGGGCGAGGTCGGGGAGCAGGCGACGATGTTCTTCCTCGACCCGTCGGGCAACGCGCTGGAGTTCAAGTCCTTCGCCGACATGAGCCAGGTCTTCGCCAAGTCAAGGCAGAAATGAAACCCCCACGCTCGCTTTGCTCGCTGCCCCCCGAGGGGGCTCTCAGGACCTTCGGAACGGCCGGGCGGTCCTGAGATGAAGGTCTGCATCGCCGGCGCCGGGGCCATCGGCGCGTTCATCGGCACGCGGCTGGCGCTGGCCGGCGAGAGCCAGGTCTCGGTGCTGGCCCGCGGCGCCACGCTGGCGGCGATCCGCCAGCATGGCCTGCGGCTGCAGCAAGCGGGCGAGCTGCATGCCGCCCCGGTGGCCGCCAGCGACAACGCCGCCGACCTGGGCGTGCAGGACGTGGTGGTGATCGCCGTGAAGGGCCCGGCGCTGGCCGCGGTGGCCGACGCCTGCCGGCCGCTGATCGGCCCGCACACCCTGCTGCTGCCGGCGATGAACGGCGTGACCTGGTGGTTCGGCGCCGGCTGCGCGGCCATCGGCGACGCGCCGCTGCAGAGCATCGACCCCGGCGGCCGCATCGCCGCCGCACTGCCGCTGGCGCAGGTGATCGGCTGCGTGGTGCATGCCAGCGTGGCGACCGAAGGCGGCGGCCTGGCGCGGCATGTGATGGGGCAGGGCCTGATCATCGGCGAGCCCATTCCTGACCAGACCGGCGGGCCAAGCGAGCGGGTGGCGACGCTGGCCGCCCTGCTGCAGCGTGCCGGCTTCGAGTGCACCGCGTCGGCCGACATCCGCCGCGACATCTGGTTCAAGCTGTGGGGCAACATGACCATGAATCCGGTGACCGCGCTGACCGGTGCCACCGTGGACAAGGTGCTCGACGACCCGCTGACACGCCACTTCTGCAGCCAGGCGATGCTGGAGGCGCAGGCCGTGGGCGCACGCATCGGCTGTGCCATCGACCAGACCCCGGAAGACCGCCACGCCATCGCCCGCAAGCTGGGCGCCTTCAAGACCAGCATGCTGCAGGACGTGGAGGCCAACCGGCCGGTGGAACTGGAAGCGCTGGTGGGCGCGGTGCGTGAACTGGCCCAGCGCGTGGGTGTGGCCACGCCGACGATCGACACGTTGTATGGGCTGGCGAGGCTGCAGGCAAGGGTGCGGGGGTTGTTGCCGGGTTGAGGGTGGCTGCCGGGCGGGAGCCCGCCATCCCGCCACCGTGGACGCTCAGACCGGCCAGAGGAGCGAGGCGGTGGTGGCCTGTGCGTCGGCCTCGGGCTGCGGTTTGACGCTTGTCGCCACGGGCAACGCCCGTTCATACCGCAGCATCACCTGCGGATCGACGACGCCCAGCCAGCCGGCCACCGTGCCGGCATCGTGCCCGTGCTGCAGCTGGCGCATCGCGAACGTGTGGCGCAGGCGGAACGAGCCGCCGCCATCAGCATCGAGGCCCGCGTCGGCCAGCACGCGCCGGGCTGCTTCGTACTGCGCCACCTTGCCCCAGGGCTTGCCGCTGCGGGTGGACGGCAGCAGCCAGGGGCCGCCCAGGTCCTGTGCCTTGCGGATCGCCAGCCAGCGCGCCAGCACGGCGGCGGCCCAGTCGGCCAGTGGCACCAGATGGGCCGGCGCACTGCCGTTGGCCGGCACCATCAGCTGCCAGCGGTGCGGCGGTACGGTGTCGATGGCGCCAGGGCGCAGGTCGGTCAGCTGCAGCGCGCGCACGTCGCCCGGGCCCAGGCCGGCGCCCAGCTGCAACGCGGCGGCACAGCGGTCGCGCAGCTGCTGCCAGCGGGCGCGCGGGTCGTCCTGAGGGTCGGCCAGCAGGGCCTGCAGGCGCCCGGCCTGGTCAGGCAGCAGGTGCAGCGGCGGCTCGGGGCCGTCGCCGGGGTGGACGGGCTGCAGCAGCGGCTGGCGTGAGGTGGGGGAAGGCGACGCCGTTGCCAGGGCCAAGGCCTGGCCGGGGCCGGCATCGGCCTGCTGCGCCCGCCAGGCCTGGTGCGCCTGCACCCGCCGGACCAGGCTGACCAGGCGCTGCTGGTAGCGCGGCGACAGCACGCCATCGGCGGTCAGCATGCCGTGCCGGCTGGCCAGGTAGCCCAGCAGCGTGGTGCCCTGCAGGTCGGCCAGCCTGGGCGCTGGTTTCTGCGTGCGGCACCAGGCCACCAGCGCCTGCCACATTGCCTGGTAGACCGCCACCGAGGCGCTGCGCCGCAACCGTCCGGTGCTGCGCTGGTGCGCCAGCCAGTGGTCGAAGGCTTGCTGCAGCGCGAATGATCGTGAAGCCATTCAAAATTATGAACTAACGCCACCGAGATCCAAACCGGCATGCAGCAGTTGCGACGAGGAGCAATAGGAGGCGTTAGTTCATTTTCATCGCGTCGTGGCTCGGCCCACAATCGTCCCTCCGCCGCCGAAAGGCCCGCCATGCCGACCGCCACGCTGCCTTCCACACCCGCTGAAGCCGCCCTGGCCACGCTCTGGCACGCCGCCGGCCTGCCGCCGGACGCGCTGGCGATGGCCTCGCTGCCAGGGCAGGGCGCCGTGCTGCCGTCGTCGTTCGACGTCGCCACCCTGGCGCAGGCCAGCGTCGGTGCCGCGGCGCTGGCCGCGGCCTGGCTGTGGCAGTGCCGCAGCGGGCAGGTGCAGCGGGTCAGCGTCGACCGGGCGCATGCGGCGCTGGAGTTCACCGGCGATTTCGCGCTCGATGGCCAGGTGCCGCCGCTGTGGGACAAGCTCTCCGGCCTCTACGCCTGTGGCAGTTCCGTCGGCCAGCCGGGCTGGGTGCGCATCCACGCCAACTTCGCCCACCACCGCGACGCGGCGTTGCGGGTGCTGGGCCTGCCCGAGGGCGGTGCCACCGAGCGCGCCGCCGTCACCGCCGCGCTGGCGCACTGGACCGCCACCGGCTTCGAGCAGGCCGTGGCCGACGCCGGCGGCGTGGTGGCGGCCGCCCGCAGCTTGGCCGAGTGGGACGCCCATCCGCAGGCCCGGGCCCTGGCCAGCCAGCCGCTGGTGGCCATCACGCGCATCGCGGCAGACGCGGGCGGTGATGCCGCGCCGCGCCCCTGGCCGACGTCGGCCGCCGACCGCCCGCTGGCCGGCCTGCGGGTGCTCGACCTGACCCGCATCCTCGCCGGCCCGGTGGCCGGGCGCTGCCTGGCCGCGCATGGCGCCGACGTGCTGCTGGTCAACGGCCCGCACCTGCCCAACATCGCCGCCATCGCCGACACCAGCCGCGGCAAGCGCTCGGCCCTGCTGGACCTGCGCACCGATGCCGACCGCGCCCGACTGCACGGGCTGGCCGACAGCGCCGACGTCTTCCTGCAGGGCTACCGCCCCGGCACGCTGGCGGCGCGCAGCTTCGGCGCCGACGAGCTCGCCCACCGCCACCCCGGCATCGTCGTCGCCACGCTGTCGGCCTATGGCGAAACCGGCCCCTGGGCCGGCCGGCGCGGCTTCGATTCACTGGTGCAGACCTGCACCGGCCTGAACCTGGCCGAAGCGGCCGCCGCCGGCAGCACCACGCCGCGCGCCCTGCCGATGCAGGCGCTGGACTACGCCGCCGGCCATCTGCTCGCCTTCGGCATCCAGGCCGCGCTGTGGCGGCAACGCACCCTGGGCGGCAGCTGGCAGGTGCGGGTGACGCTGGCGGGCGTGGGCGCCTGGCTGCGGTCGCTGGGGCAGGACGCGGCCGGCCTGGGCGCCACCGCACCGGAGCGCACGCCATGGATGGCCGAAACCGACTGCGGCTTTGCCACCGATGCCGCCAGCCCGGGCCGCAGCCGCCTGCGCGCCATCCGCCATGCGGCGCAGCTGTCGGCCACGCCGGTGCGCCTGGACCGGCCGTCGATGCCGCCCGGCAGCCACCCGCCCGCCTGGGACGACAACGCACGCTGACCGACCGGCCAAGCCCGGGCCCGCGTCAGGCCAGCCGCAACTGCAGCGTGAAGGTCGCGCCCTGGCCGGGCGCGCTGTCGACCAGGATGTCGCCGGCCATCGCCTGCGCCAGCATGCGGGCGATCGACAGGCCCAGGCCATGGCCCTCGATCCCGCTGTACTCGGCGCCCAGGCGGTTGAAGGGCTGGAACAGCGCCGCCTGCTGCGCCTCGCTCAGCCCCGGGCCGGTGTCCTGCACATGCACGCGCAGCAGGCCCGGCGCGCCGTCGGCCGTGGCCGGCAGCACCTCGCAGCGCAGGCGCACCCTGCCGCCGGTGCGGTTGTACTTGATGGCATTGCTCAGCAGGTTGATCAGCACCTGGCGCAGCCGGGTCGGGTCGGCCAGCACCGCCGGCAGCGGCGGTGCGTCGGCTGGCCGCGCCGGCAGCTCCACCACCACGCCGCAGGCCTGCGCCAGCGGGCTGCACAGCGCCACGCAGTCGGCCAGCAACGGGCCCGCCGCCACCGGCTGCAGGGTGGCCGGCGCCCCGGTGGTCTCGGCCTGGCTCAGGTCCAGCACCTGGTTGATCAGCGACAGCAGGTGGCGCCCCGCATTGAGCACATGGTTCAGCTTGTCGCGGCTGGCCGCCGGCACCTGCGGGTCCATCAGCACCAGCTCCGAAAAGCCGTTGATCGCGTTCAGCGGCGTGCGCAGCTCATGGCTGACGCGCGACAGGAACAGCGACTTGGCCTTGCTGGCCGCCTCCGCCGATTCCTTGGCCAGGCGCAGCGCCTCGGCCTGGCGCTGGTCGCTCACGTCGACGAAGGCGACGATCACCCGCTGCAGCACGCCGGGCGGGTCGAACTGCGGATAGCCGGTCACCATCACCCAGGTGTGCGGCACCGCCGGCTGGCCCGGCGCCTCGCTGACGATGCCGACCACCGCCGGCGGCAGGGCCCGGAGCGCGCGCAGCAGCCGGCGCACCGGGTAGTCGGCCGCCGGCAGGCGCCGGCCCTGGTCGTCGACGAAGTGCCAGGCGTTGTCCGCCGCGCGGCCTGCCATCTGCGCCGGACTCAGGCGCATCAGGTCGCAGGCGCGCGGGTTGAACAGCTCGATCGCACCATCGGGCCGGTGCGTCACCACCGCCACCGGCAGGTTCTCGATCAGCAGCCTGTAGTTCGATTCGCTGGCCAGCAACCGCGCCCGGGCGGCGCTGTCGGCCTGCACCATGCGGTTGAACTCGCGCGCAACGTCGGCGATCTCGCGCGGGCCGGACTCGGGTGCGCGGCAGCTGTCGTCACCGGCGGCCACGCCGCGTGCGGCGTCGGCCAGGCCGCGGATCGGCACCAGGATGCCGCGCCCCACCCGCCACGCGGCCACGGCCACGACCAGCAGCACCAGCGCCACCGCGACCAGCGCCTGATTGCGCGTCTGGCGGTAGCCGCTCAGCGTCTCGTCCAGCGGCAGGGAAGCCACCACCATCCAGCCCGTCTGCGCCACCGGCCGCAGCGCGAACAGCCGCGGCGGTCCGTCGAAGCCGACATCGACGAACTGGCGTGCCTCGGTGCTGGCCCCGCCCTGGCCGGGCTGGCCGGCACGCATCAGGTCGACCTGCTGCGCCACGCCGGCCACCGCCTGCTTGCCCACGCGTTCGGCCTGGTTCTGCGACTGCAGCACGACGCGGTTGTCGGCATCGATCACCGCGACCCGGGCCATGCTCGGGATGCGGGCAAAGACCCGCTGGTGCAGCTGGGCCAGATCCAGCGGCGAACTCAGAAGCCCGTCGACCGTGCCGCCGGGGCCGGTCACGGGTTGGCTCAGCCACACCGTCCAGACGCCGGGATCCAGCCCCAAGTGCACGCCGCTGACGTGAAAGCCGCCTGCCTGCAGCGCGGCGCGGAACCAGGGCGCCGCCGCGATCACGGCGGCGGCAGCGGGCTCGGGGCGGCTGGCACAGACCGTCTGGCCGTCACGCCGGCGCAGCGCCAGCCCGGCATGGGCCGTCTCCAGCAGGTGGAACTCCCGGAACAGCGGATCGCATTGCGCGGCATCGAAGGCACGCAGGCGCGGACGCTGCGCGGCGGCGGCCAGCAGCACCTGCGCGTCCTGCACCTGCCAGTGCAGCGCCGCGGCGGTGCCATTGGCCATCAGGTCGGCCTTCGCGAAGGCGTCGCGCATGGCCAGGTCACGCAGCTGCACCAGATACCAGACGGTGCCGGCCAAGGCCGGCAGCAGGCCGATGGCCAGCAGCAGCCACAGGCCGGCGCGCAACCCAGGCGTGCGGCGCGGCCGGGGGCGGGCAGTGGCGCTGGGGCTCGACGGGGCAGCTGCGGCATGCGCGGCAGCCGAGGCAGTTGCAGGCCGGGCTCGCGGCGGCGTGGCGGCCAGCGCCGTCTCCAGCGTCAGGCCGTCGGCCGGCCAGGCGGGCGCGGCACGGGAAACAGCCGGATCCGGTGTGTCGGTCATGCCATCGCACGGTCCCTGTTGAGCGCTGCCGACTGCTCCCTGCCATTGCAGCAGCGCGCCATGGCCGGGCCAGTATGGCAGAGCCACCTCCGCCGCAGGGCCGCAAACGTAGACTGCCGCCATGCGATGGCTCAAGACCTGGCTGGCCCGGCGCCGCGCCCCGCCCAGCGACCACCAGCAGGCGCAGGCCCTGATCGCCGCCATCGACCGCGGCGGCCTGCCGCTGAACCCGGCGCGGGTCAACCAGATCGCCCGCGGCCTGGGGCTGGAGGTGTCGCGCCATGCGCCGGTGGCGCAGACGGTGGAACGCATCCGCCAGGCGCTGAAACGCGCCTGCTAGCTAGACCATCAGCATGCCGCCATCCAGCAGGATGGACTGGCCGGTCATGCCGTCGCTCTCGGCCGAGCCCAGGTAGACCGCCAGGTGGGCGATCTCGTCGGCGCGCAGGAAGCGCCGCAGCGGCACGCGGGCGCGGCCATTCGCCAGGATCTGCTCGAAGCTCAGCCCGGTGATCGCGCTGTGGGCGCTGAAGTTCTGCAGCATGTCGGTCTCGACGAAGCCGGGGCAGATCGCATTCACGCAGATGCCCGTGGGGCCGAGCTCCACCGCCGCGCAGCGCGTCAGCCCCACCAGCGCATGCTTGCTGGCGTTGTAGGCACTCTGGTTCATCGAGCCGCCCTTGCCGGCCGTGCTGGCGATGTTGACCACCTTGCCGGCACCTTGTTTCACCATCTGCCGCAGCGCCAGCTGCAGCACGTGGAAGGCGCCGTACAGGTTCACCTGCATCACGCGGTCGAAGTCGGCCGGCTCGGTGTCCAGCAAGGTGGCCGCGTGGTAGACGCCGGCGTTGTTGACCAGCACGTCGAGGCCGCCGAGCTGCGCCACCATGGTGTCGATGAGCGCCTGCACCGCGCCGCGGTCGGCCACGTCCACCGCCAGCGGCAGCACGCGGGCGCCGCGGGCTTCGGCCTGGGCCTGGGTCTCGGCCAGCCCGGCCAGCGTGGTGGCGGCGATGCACAGGTCGGCGC
>Ga0208564_1000299_pt1 | contig 46024 bp, 45 predicted proteins | sample AD_UKC073_MetaG_FD_184439 | JGI IMG/M metagenome (GOLD analysis project Ga0208564, IMG submission 184439) | Active sludge microbial communities of municipal wastewater-treating anaerobic digesters from USA - AD_UKC073_MetaG (SPAdes) (version 2) | ecosystem: Engineered > Bioreactor > Anaerobic >... | reverse complement strand
AAACAAGCTTTCTTGGCGGCTACAGCGGAGGGGATCACCTGTTCCCATCCCGAACACAGTAGTTAAGCCCTCCAGCGGCGATGGTATTGCCACATCTCGTGGTGAGAGAGCAGCTCGCTGCCAAGAACTTATTTGCTCCTCGGTAGCTCAATGGCAGAGCATTCGGCTGTTAACCGAAGGGTTGCTGGTTCGAGTCCAGCCCGGGGAGCCATTTTTATGCCCATTTTCAGCATCGGACTAGCTCCGGTGCTTTTTATATGGAAAATAATAGGCAAATGGGCACAATATGAAAGGAGGTACGCTCAAGCTGGCGGCAGCAGAGATATCCAAGGAGGCTTAAACGAACAAACATGACAAAAGCTGTTGGAAACCCGAAAAAGCGCAGAGTGGCTGCGTGGGAAGGGATCGGAATTCTGTTCCTGATTGCTGCAGGATTTGTCCTGCACTTTCTGTACGAATGGACAGGCCGATCAGGATTGGTTGCCTGGCTCGCTCCAGTGAACGAAAGCGTCTGGGAACACCTCAAGCTTGGCTTTTGGAGTTTAACACTATATTCGTTAGTCGAATACTGGTTCATCAAGGATTCAGTAAAAAACTTCATTGCCGCCAAAGCCGCAGGCATCTTGGCCCTTCAGCTGTTTGTCCTCGGTGTCTTCTATGCATACACCAGCGTGACTCACACTGAAATACCCATGGTGGATATCGCTGCATACATCATCGGATCGTTCATCTGCCAGATTGTCGGCTACCTAATCCTAACGTCCGGCAAATTGCCTACGGCCGTGACTATATTATCAGTGATTTTCCTGTTGGCCCATGCTGTTTTGTTGGTAGTGTTCACCTTCGCACCACCTGAGGGTCACATGTTCAAGGAGAGTACAGCGCCGCTGATGGGAAATCTGTCCAAAGACACCGGTTTTACTTTCCGCTGTTGCTAAAGCTCAACTGATATGATATAATTTAACAAATCTAATATTAAAGGAGAGCTGAGCTGAGTTGAGAAGAGAAAAGATTAGAATGTATGATTTAGTATTGGCTGCGCTGTTGGTTGGGATTGGCCTGGTTTTGCATGCGGTGTTTCCTGGGATTCTCGGCGGGATGAGGCCGGACTTTTCTCTGGTGATGCTGTTTGTTGTGCTGCTTTTGATACCGGATAAAAGAGTCGGTTTTATCACCGGGATTGCCACCGGAATAGTGACGGCCTTGACAACGACCTTCCCGATGGGCGAAATTGCCAATATCGTTGACAAGCTGGTAACTACTTTTGCTGTCTTGGGGCTGGTGAAACTTCTTCCCCGGAAAGTGCTTGTGCCGGTCACAGGAATCATAGGGACTCTTGTCAGCGGAACCACGTTTTTAACCACCGCGGCGGTTATCGCCGGCCTTCCTGAATCGTTTACCGCATTACTAACCGGGGTTGTTATTCCAGCGACCATCATCAACACCGTCGCGTTGATCCTGCTGTATCCAGTGGCTTCGGAGCTTTATTCAATGCAGCGGTTTTCTTCGTCGGTCAAAAACACCAACAAATAAACAGCTGAAAGATCAACAGAATACTGTCACAGGAAGCAATAGCCTGGAACCAGAAAAAGGCGCACTACCTGGTTCTGGGCTATTTCTATCAAATAATCACAATGGAGGCAAGGCGATGGACCATAGCGATCTCTGCTATTTGCCGCAGCTGCACGAACTGCTTGCTGCCGATGTTTACCGAGTGAGAAGGACCGCATACGAGATTCTGCTGGCGCTTGGTGTGGAAAAGCGGGACATCGCGGAATACCTCTTGAAACAACTTTTGGCAGGGCGCGAACAGCAGGCCAGGCAAAAAGCGCTGTGGATGCTCCGAGAAATGGGCCCTGATGCCAAGGGGTGCGCGGACAGACTCGTGCAGGTTTTGCTCGATCATGACGAGGACCCTCTGATCAGGCATACTATATTGGAAACACTGCACAAAATTGATCCGAGTGTGATTCCCCTGTCAAGCTGGGCCATGGCTTTGAGTTCATATACGATCCGCAATTTCGAGCGTTTGTTTTGGTTGGCGAACGACAGCCTGGCTGCGGCCAAAGAAGCAGCGATACCCGTTCTGGCTCCTTTGACGGAGCACAGTGACCCAGAGATCCGCACCTATGCCCTTGCGGTCCTAGGCAAGCTTTCCGACCTGAATCAAGATGTGCGCAAAATCCTGGAACAGGCCAAAAATGACGACTGCTGGTATGTGCGGCAGGCCGCCCGGTACGCTCTCGGCGAGTGCGAGCCTGTCGAAGAAACGAGCGATCAGCAGCCTGATCAGGCGTTCAACCGGCAGCCTGTCCAGGTTTGGGAATCAGGCGATATGATCATTATTGACAACGGGCTGATATCACTGGGAATCAATTCCAACACAGGAATGGCCGAGACCCTGAAAGCTTACGGCGAAGAACTGCTGGGCCCCAAAGGAAGGATCTATTACGACAACATCACACATCCGGGCCGATCTTGGCGGCCAACACCTGATCGGTACCAGATTACCGTTGAAGAGGGGCAAGTCCGGGTAACACTGATAAAAAAGGCCACAGAGCAGCAGCCCCTGGATGTGCAGCTCAACTATGTGGTCAGGCAGGAAGACAGCGGGTTTTATTTCTACGTCACATATGCTCATCACAGCAGCGTTCCCGTCAGGTTCGGCCAGGCACGGCATGTCCTCCGGTTCGACTCCACGAAGCTGAAGTACATGGCCGTCGACGACAACCGCATGGGAAGAATGCCTACGGATGAACTAATGGCTGCCGGCGAAGAGGTGATGGATGCCACATACCGGTTGGGTGACGGTAGTGTGTATTCCAAGTACAACTGGCAGGTTTTCGAGGGAGAGCATGTGCTCCACGGCGTCATGGGCGAGGGGATCGGCCTGTGGATGATGTCCGCGTCGAAAGAGTATTACAACGGCGGCCCGTTCAAACAAAACCGGACGGTGCACTACGACAATGTCCTGCTCCAGGTGATGCAGTCGGGGCATTTTGGTGCCGGCGGCCACTTCCTGCCGGCCAACAGCGGCTGGAGCAAGATTTACGGCCCACACTTTATTTACATCAACCGCGGCGAGAACTTGGCCGAGCTGTGGATCGACGCCAAGGCGAGAGCCTTTGCCGAGCGGGCCAAATGGCCGTACCAATGGGTCGACGAAGATCTTTATCCCTTGAAGCGGGCTGCGGTTGAGGGACAGCTGCAGATTGCCGACGGAAGCAAGGCTGGCGGCGGCTGGGTTATTCTGGGCGAGCCAGTTCCACACTGGCAGCACCAGGGATTGAGCTATATGTACTATACAAAGACAGACGCGCAAGGCAGGTTTACCCTACCTCATGTCCGTCCCGGTTCATACACCCTTTGGGCTTATGTCCCAGGCATCCCTGGGGAATTCCGGTTGGATGGGATAAACATCACGGAAAAGGCAGAGACCGATCTCGGCGAGATCAGATGGGTTCCGGTCAAACATGGGAAACTCATATGGCGGATCGGGATCCCCGACCGCAGCGGTGCCGAGTTTTTCATCCCCGGCGGCGATTACCGCCACTGGGGGCTGTGGTTTGAATACCCGCGCCGTTTTTCAGACGGCGTGAAATTCAAAGTCGGGGAAAGCGACTGCGGTACCGATTGGAATTACTGCCAGCCGATTACCACAGCAGGTCAGAGCGGAGAGGAGGACGCCGCGCCTTGGCAGATCATCTTCGAGCAGGATCAAGTTCCGGCAGGCAAGGGGTACTTGACTATCGGCATCGCTGCATCGACCGAGAACGACCTGGTGGTTTCCTTGAACAATCATGTGTTGGGCACGATTAATCGGAAAAACGACAACGCCACCTATCGGAGCTCGATCAGGGGCATATACAGCGAGCATGTGCTGGAATTCTCCGCCTCACTGTTGAAAACCGGAGAGAACCGGATCACCTTGACGGTCACCGGAGAGAAAGGTGTCCAGCGGGGTATCATCTACGACTTCATCCAATTGGAGATCCAAGACTAGGAGACATACTCATTTGGAATAGACCTTTAAATCCGCATACTCGGCGATCAAAGGCGCCATCTGACGAAAACCGAGCTTTCCTTCCTCCAGAACAGGGCCGTAGGTGTCTCCGTCGTCTTGCCAGCTGAAGATCAACAACTGGTTGATGAAAAAACTGATTACAGAACCGTCTTTTACCACACCAATCTGGTACGGTCCCTGCGCGTCCTCGACCGGAGGCAGAGGATCGGCTCCTTGAGCCACCATATGAAAGCCATAGCTTTTCCGCAGGTTGCACAGATGAAAAGCCCGTTCCTCCGGCCATCTGCGCCGGAAATATGAGATATGGTAGGCGTTGATGTCTCCATGGTGGTACATCCGATATTCTCCTGTCCGCTTGGCAAGGCTCGGTGCGAAAATGTCCCGGCCATCTCTTCCCCGGGCACAAAAGAAGACAATGCACAAGCCAGGCTCTTGAACAGGCCAGAAGTCCCACACTGCCATAAAATCAGCGGGGAAATCCACAGGACACCAATAGACGAAGTTGGCCTTTTGACCCTCTTCCGGATCGGCAGTGCTTTCCAGCCTCAACCGCCGATTGGGGAACGAAGCCGCCCCCGGTCCCTCCATGACAAACTCTAATGTGTCTTGCGGGGTGTAAAGCGGGTTGTGGTAGATCAGCCGCGGGAATCTGGCACAGCACTCTTGGAAGTCCATCCTGTTCACCCTCCTTGTGCTGGTATGATTCTGTATCATTTCCTGGAATCCTGCGTAAAATGACAAAAGGCACCAACCGTGCAGCTGGTGCCTTTTTCTATTGTTGGAACGCGGTGCAGAAGCTTAAGACTGCTTCTTTTGGCCAATGCTTAGGATCAGGTTCAGAAGAATGCCAAAGATAGCTGCACCGGCAATGGTCGGCACTTCGATGCCGAAGAACGGGATGTTGCCGCCGAAGGCATACTGCCCGCCGATGCCGATGATGAGGATCGTGGCGACCACTGCGATGTCCTTGGCGCTGAACATGTCCACTTTCCGATCCATCATGATGGCGACACCTTGGACAGCGATAGCGCCGAACAGATAGATTTCCAATCCACCGATAACCGCTGCGGGAATCGAATAGATGGCATTCACCAGCGGCGTGAAGCAGGCAATGACCATGGCGATGATAGCAGCGGCGATCAGAACCGGAACCGAGAACACCCGGGTGATTGCCATTGCACTGATATTCTCGCCGTAGTTTGTGCCTGCAGGCCCGCCGATAAAGCCGGCGACGATATCGCCAATACCATCACCGATCAGGTTCAGGCCCAGTTTTTCAGCCAATGGGTAGCGCTTGGCGCCTTTTTTCTTGGCCAGATCGTTGACGTAGATATCCAGCTGGAAAATATGGGCTGTCGATTCTGGAATGGTGGCTATGGCAATCGGCATGATGGCCGCCACTGCGATCCAAGTCGGCTTGGGCAGGGTGAAAATGGGCAGCGCGAAAAAGCCGGTGTTCGCAGTTTCGGGAAGAACCTTGAACAAGTCAATTCCTGTCGCGGCTCGGATGATGAGAGCTACGACACAGCCGACAATCGGCCCGAGGAGGATTGGAATCTGCCGCATGAACCCTTTGAGGTATACAGAAAACAATATGGTCGAGATCAGGGTGGACAGGGAAACGAGCCAGGCCATATTCTTCGCCAGCGCCACTTGGGCCTCGTCAACCCGGACTGTCCCCAGGGTGTCCACAGCGATCGAAGCTGCGTCCTGCATTGCGACTGCGGCAAGGGTAAGCCCGATCACTATGGCGATTGGCCCGGTGATGGAAGCCGGCAGCACTTTTTCGATGGAATCGCGCCCGAACCGGTTGACAATAAGGCCGGCTGCGATCGAGACAAAACCTGACATCACAATACCGAACTGTGCGATGGCGATTTTATCGTTGAGGGCATATCCGCTCAAAGCATCGGAACTCATCAGAGCGGCAATGGCAGCGACGTAGGAAAAACTTGAACCGTAATAGAGCGGGATTTGGCCTTTGGTCACCAGTACAAAACAAAGAGTGGCGAGACCACTGGCGAAAATGGTTGTGGAAATATGGAAGCCAGTGATGATTGCCACTGCGACCGTTGCCGGGAACATGACAATGACCTGTTGGATGGCGTAGAGAATGAGTTTCCAAAACGGCGGTTTATCATCGGGTAAATAACCAACGAATTGATTGTTGTTTGCCATGAGAAAACCTCCAGTCTGAGTTTTGGCGGTACCTGCCGTCGCAGCTTGAGGCGCCTTGGCTGTCCCTTCACCCCCATCTCGGCGCAAAAAAAGACCTTGTCCCCAGAGTGCGGACAAGGTCTTTATTACATAGTTCCCGATCGTCGTTAGATTAGGTTTTCGTGACAGAACATCTTGTCGGCATCTCTGTACCGCTTTTAAAGATATTGCACTACACCTATTCTAACATATATTTTAGGACTGTCAAGAAAAAGCTTGCACTTCGTATGATGCTGTTGCTTAAATCAGCGCCAGGACTATGAAGTTAAGGATGAACAAGAATGTCGAGACCCACAGTACTGGATGGATGTCTTTTGTCTCATTCTTGACGATCTTGACAATGCAGTAGAAGATGAATCCTGCCGCGATACCGTAAGAGATGCTGTAGCAGAGGGCCATGAAGATGCCTGCGAAGAACGCTGGAATAGCGACATCAAGATCATCCCATTCAATCTCTCTGAAGGCCGACAGCATCATGATACCGACGATGATCAGAGCCGGCGCGGTGGCTACTCCCGGAACCGCGCTGACGAAGCTGGCGAAGAAAGCGCTCAGTAAGAACAGGACCGCCACAACCACCGATGTCAAACCTGTCCGCCCGCCGACACCGATACCGGCAGCGCTCTCCACGTAAGTGGTTGTGTTGGAAGTGCCGACAAGCGCACCGACCGAAGTGGCGATTGCGTCGGCGAAGAGAGCTTTATCCATCTTGGATTTGAAGCCTGCGCTGGATTCGAGAGCTTTCATGTCATCATCGGAGAAGATGCCTGTTTTGCGGCCGGTGCCGATGAAGGTGCCGATAGTGTCAAATGTGTCAGCCAGACTGAAGGCGAAAATAGTGACTAGAATCTTCGGCAGCCTGCTGGGATCACTGAACAGAGACAATAGGCCAGGGTTGCCGAAAATTGCGCCAAAGGTCTTTGGCAGTTCTGCCACGGCTTCACTGAAGCTGATGGTCTCAGCAAACTTGGTGATGCCCAGCGGAATGCCGACCAGTGTGGAGATGATAATTCCAAGCAAGATGGCTCCTTTGACCTTGCGGACAAGGAGGATAATGGTCAAGACTAATCCGAAGATAGCCAAGAGTACTGGAGCAGTGTTGAAATTGACCAGAGCCGGCACAGCTGCCGAGCTTCCGACAACGGTGAAACTCTCCGCGATCTGAGATGCTTCAGTGGCTGAGCGGAGCACTTCGGGGTCGCCCAACAGGGAGTAGGTCCCAGGGTCGAGGGTGAAGCTGAGCAGCCCAGCGTTCTTGATGCCGATGTAAGCGATAAAGACACCAATACCGCCGCCGATGGCGTTCTGCAAACCAACAGGGATTGACTTGATGATCAGCTTGCGAATTCTAGTTACTGTGATCAGGATGTTGATTAGACCGCAAATGAAAACCATTGCCAGCGCTTCTTGCCACGCGAATCCCAGGCCGAATACCACAGTGAAGACGAAGAAGGCATTCAGGCCCATTCCCGGGGCTTGAGCATAGGGAACATTGGCAAAGAGTCCCATGACTAGAGTTCCGGCGATCGCTGCGATGATTGTTGCCAGGAAGACTGCGCCCCAAGGCATACCAGACAGCGAGAGCAGCGACGGATTAACCATGATGATGTAGGCCATTGTGAAGAACGTGGTTAAACCGGCTAGTACTTCGGTACGGACATCAGTACCATTTTCCCTCAGTTTGAAAAAGTTCTCCATGTCGACTCCTCCGTTTTTTATTTTGCTTAGTTTATACAAGAGATTCAGAAGATCTCCGATCTCCTAAGCAACGAAAGAAGCTTCAACGAAAAAAGCCCCAGCAAGGCAAAGAGCAGCACCGGATTTGGAAGCCTGCCGGTTTTTCACGAATATTATCGGCTAATTCCATATTAAATGTACCACATAATCCGAACAATGTAAAGTATTTTTTAGACTAGGCCGTGACGGTTCGCGTAAATGGCGGCCTGAGTCCTGTCCTCGCACTGAAGTTTCGACAAAATGTTAGACACATGCGTCTTGACCGTCTTGATACCGATGAACAGCTCGTCGGCGATTTCCTGGTTGCTTTTCCCCTGGCCAATCAGTTTCAGCACTTCCAGTTCGCGCTCGGTAAGGGAATCATGCAGCCTGGGTTCTTGCCTGAGCATGGACTTCAGCATTTTGGCGGCAACTGCAGGTTCAATCACCGACTCGTTCTTCACAGCGCCGCGGATGGCTCGGACAATCTCATCGGCTTTGGCTGTTTTCAACAGGTAGCTGGTAGCCCCGGCTTCCAGCGCCGGCAGAATTTTGGTTTCATCGATAAAACTTGTGAGAACGATGATTTTCGCCTCAGGCCTGATTGCCAGGATACGCTTGGTGGCTTCGATTCCGTCCAGCGGTTCCATCACCAGGTCCATGAGAACGACATCAGGCGCGGTGGCGCGGCAAAATTCCAAGGCGGCCAACCCGTTTTCCGCCTCGCCGATCACGGTTATATCCGGTTCGGTTTGCAGATAGGCGCTCAACCCTAGCCTGACCATCTCATGATCGTCCACGATTAGGACTTTGATGCGGTTTTCAGCCATGCGTTCACCTACCTTCTGATTGGGATTCTCACTTCCAGCCTGGTGCCTTTGCCGGGCACAGAAATCCACTCCACCGTGCCGCCCAGTTCATTGACTCGCTCCCTAATTGTGCGGATGCCGAAGGATGTCTTGGGAATACTCGCTTCTGAAAAACCGACGCCGTTGTCAGCGATGGAGAGATGGACACGGCGGCCTTGATCGAGACTCTCAAGCCGGATCTCCACTTCGGACGCTTGAGAATGGCGAAGAATATTGGCCAGGCCTTCCTGGAAGATGCGGTACAGGTGGTTCTCGATGTGGGCCGGCAAGATCAGGTCGGCCACTTTCAAATGACACTTGATCGGGATTTTGGCTGCCAACTCCTGGGCCAGAAGGCGGATGGCATCGGCCAGCGGCCGGTTTTCCAGCGTCTGGGGCCGCAGCTGCAAAAGCAAAGCCCGCATCTCGGCCTGAGCCTGGGCGGCCGATTGTTCGATCTGGCGCAGCAGCTGCGCGGCGCGGACAGGATCCTGATCGAAGATTTTGGCTGCCGTGGCGCTGGTCAAAGCGATGGCAAACAGCTGCTGGCTTACAGCATCATGCAGTTCCTGGGCGAGCCTCTGTCTTTCTTCGGTCACGGCAACGGATTTGGCCTGCTGAATCAACTTCTCGTTCTCCTCCGCCAGGCGCTGGAGCGACGAAACCTGAGCGTCGATTCGGTCGGCCATTTCGTTGAAAGCCGACGCGATCTCCCCCAAATCCCGGTCTTTGGTGAACGGCAGCCGATAGTTCAGATCTCCGTAAGCCAAGGCTTTTACGCCGTAGGAGATCTCAGAAATCCTGCTGTGAAGGCGTTTGGAATACAAATAGCCAAAAACCGCGGCCAGACCCACAGCGGCCAGACAAATGGCCGCGGCATATGCCAGGTACTCGACAGCGGCAATTTCAATATCCAGCACCTGCAGGGCAATCCACATCAAGATGCAGCATCCGGCGGCGATCAGCAGATTGCTGAAAGTGTAATACCCGATCCATTTCCAGCGGAAGTTGTGCATCGCTAACGCCCCTTGGTCAAATTCGGCGCACTGTGACACTGCCAATCCTGTACGAAACGGTCAGGTTCAGTTTCCGTTCCGCTTGGTCATAATCGACGGTTTTCACCTCAAGGGCCACGCCTACACCTTCATCTGAGCGATCCAGGATCGTGGCGTCGCCGATGGCCACCCGGCATTTGGCGTGGAGCGGCAGATCACTTGGAATATAGATATCGAGATCCCCAATTGAACTGTGGATTTCAAAAAAGATCTCCTTGTTGGGAATCACAGCTTTGGTCAGATCCAATGTGATATCGCCGATAAACTGGTTGAGGTACAGATCGTCTACGTACCAGGAAGTTTGGTTTCGGGACAGGCTTCTGACAATGAAACGGTTGGAAGCCCGGCGTTTTTTGTTGAGGAGGATCTGGATGCCTAAAGCAATCAAAAGGACAGGCCAAACAAAGCCCCAAGTGACTGTGAAGCCCTCGATGCCCAGTCTGGGGATCAGAAGGTGCAGCCCTATGAGGGTCAGCGCCACCCCGTAAATCAGGGAGTTGGCCTTGTGAGCCCGGAACCTGGACATTATAGTGTCCCAGATGATAATCCGCAGTCCCCATAATACCAGGAGCGCCGGCCAATACTTGACGAATGCCTGCCAGGGAGTGATGGGGATCAAGCCCAGGTTGGCCAACAAGTATCCGGCACCGATCAGAATGATCAGCACAGGCAAAGCGGGAATCAGTGATATCCGCATAAAACAAACCAGCTCCTTCAGACAATAAGTTCATTGAAACCGCGCCGCTTTCCTTCTGATCCCATTTTACTGGTTTGGGACGAATTATTAACCGGCTGGGGCAGGTGAGCGTCTCCGCCTTAAGGTTGATCTTTCTGTTAGGGACGGTAAAACTTGGGAGCAGGACAGAAAGGATTTGCTGAACAAAGATTGTATATTTGTATTTAGGCAAAAGTGCCAATCTATAAAAAACAGAAAAACCTGGGAAAATTCCAGAAAAAGGAGGGGAGGCCACTTAGAATCCTGTATTCTGACAATTGTTAAAAATAACTTTGGGAGGTACAATCATGAGACGGATACTGGTGTTTGTACTGTTTGCCAGCCTGTTGACAGTGGTTTCCGGGATCGGCGCGGCGGAGGAGCAAATTGTGCTGAGAGTCTCCTGGTGGGGCTCGCAGGGGCGGCATGATCGGACATTGGCGGTTATTGATCTGTTCGAAGCGAAGTATCCTCATATCAAGATCGAGCCAGAGTTCGCAGGATGGGACAACTACTGGGAACGAATCGCGGCGCAGGCCGCCGGCAGAAACCTGCCCGATGTTTTTCAGCAGGATATGCAGTACTTGAGTCTATACGGCAACCGCGGCATGCTGCTGGATCTGGGCCCGTATGTTGAAAGCGGCGCAATCGACACCACCTACATTTCCGAATCCGAACTGGCCGGCGGTATGCTGAACGGAAAACTGCTCGCCATCAACCTGGGGAGCAATGCCATGGTAGGTATCTACGATCCCGAGCTGTTTGCCCAAGCAGGCATCGAACCACCTGGGCCTGAGTGGACCTGGGAAGATTATATCGAGCTCGGCCGTATTGTTGTTGACAAGTTGGGTATTCATTGGGCGACACAGTTCCCCGGCAACTTCTTCCATGCTTTCCACCATGTGCTGAGACAAAACGGATATCCTTTCTACGCGCCTGACGGCACTGGATTGGGATGGAAAGACGACAAGCTTCTGGAGGAGTTCTTCAGGCTTGAACTGCAGCTTTACAAGGAAGGGCTCTTTGCCTCGCCGGCGCTCCGCGACGAGGTTTCATCTGTTGAGCAGGATCTGCTGGTTACGCGCCAGGCGGCAACCGCTTGGGCGTGGAGCAATCAAATCGTGGCCATGAGTCTGGCCGCCAACAGGCCGCTTGGGCTGATCACCCTGCCAAAAGCTAAAGACCAGGTCAAAGAAGGCCTGTATATCAAGCCCAGTATGTTCTTCTCGGTTGCCGAATCCTCACCCCACAAAGACGCGGCCGTCCTTTTCATCGACTTTTTCACCAACGATGTTGAAGCCAACAAGATCCTCATGGCAGAGCGGGGAGTTCCCATTTCCTCTAAGGTTAGAGAGGCATTACAGCCGTATCTGACTGATGTGCAGATCCAGATGTTCGAATACTTGGATTTGGTCAGCCAGCACAGCAGCCCCATCGATCCTCCGGAGCCGGCAGGCCATCCTGAGGTTAACCGGCTGTTGGATGATCTGCAGAGCATGGTGCTTCACGAGGTGATCGCACCAGCGGAGGCAGCCCGGACCTTCAGGCAGGAAGCCACTCGGATTCTGAGATCGAAATAGACCAAGCCAACCGGAATGCTCCCACAAAGGGACTGCCTTTGTGGGAGCTTCGCAAGGAGCAGGAGGGGATTTGAGTGAAGATACTCCGTTCGGACCATTTCGCGGGTTATGTTTTCATTGCCCCATGGCTGTTCGGCTTTCTCGCGGTTACGATTGCGCCGATTGTAATCTCTTTGTACTTCTCGTTCACCAAGTATGACATTCTTTCCGCGCCCCAATGGGTGGGGCTGATGAATTACGAGACCATGTTCAAATACGACTATCTCTTTCCCCAGTCGCTGAAGGTCACCTTTACGTACGCTTTTACCTCCGTTCCGCTGCGCCTGCTGTTTGCCCTGTTCCTGGCGGTTTTGCTGTCTCAGGATCGCAAAGGAGTGGGTGCCTACCGCACAATCTTCTATGTGCCTTCGGTGTTCGGCGGGAGCGTGGCTGTGGCTGTGATGTGGCGTCAGCTGTTCGGGATCAACGGCGCTTTGAATTCAATCTTGACGTCGGTTGGCGCCATCGACCGCAGCGTAGGGTGGCTCACCGAGCCCAAAACTGCGATCTGGACACTGGTGGCGTTGGCAGTATGGCAGTTCGGATCTCCGATGCTGATTTTCCTGGCTGGGTTGAAACAAGTGCCGTATTCGCTGTACGAATCGGCCATGATTGACGGCGCATCATCCTGGCAGCGGTTTTTCCGGATCACACTGCCTATGATCTCCCCGATTATTTTCTTCAATTTCCTGGTTCAGATCATCAACGGCTTCATGATGTTCACACAGGCACTGATCATCACTAACGGCGGCCCCTTCAACCGGACGCTGCTTTACGTGCTTTATGTGTACCGGAAAGCGTTTACCGATTACAGTATGGGCTACGCTTCGGCATTGGCCTGGGTGATGTTGGTGATTGTAGGGGTGCTCACGGCGGTTATCTTCAAAACATCATCATATTGGGTTTATTACGAGTCAAAGGGGGAATGAGCAGTGAGCCGGAAGACTAAGCAGCGCCTTAAAACCGCATGCTATCATCTTTTTACGATTGCACTGGCCGCCTTTGTGTTTTATCCCGTGCTGTGGCTGATCGCAAGCTCGTTCAAGCCGCAGTCGGAAATCTTCGCCAACGCCCACTCCCTGATCCCAAGTGAGATCAGATGGCAGAACTATGTCCAGGGGTGGAAGGGATTCGGGCGCACTAACTTTGGCGTATTTTTCCGGAACTCCTTCGTGATCACGATCATCTCGACGGTTGGACAGGTCGGCAGTTCCGCCTGTGTAGCCTATGGATTCGCGCGGATCAACTTCTTTGGCAAACGGCTGCTCTTCGCCTGTATGATTCTGACCATGCTGATTCCCAGCCAAATCTTGATGATCCCCCAATACCTGCTGTTTAACCATATCGGCTGGATCAATACCTGGAAGCCGTTGATCATTCCCTCGTTCTTTGGGGTGCCCTTTTTCATCTTCCTGATAATGCAGTTTATCCGTGGAATACCGTATGAGCTGGACGAGGCAGCTAAAATAGACGGATGCAGCGGATTCGGAATCTTTTTCAGGATTATCCTCCCCAATATTGTCCCAGCCCTGGTTACAGCCACAATCTTTTCCTTTTATTGGAAATGGGAGGATTTCATGGGGCCCCTGATTTACCTTCAGTCAGTAGAGCTGTATCCAGTTTCGCTGGCCTTGAGGCTGTTCTCTGACCCCGCTGCAGTCACTGATTGGGGCGCGATGTTCGCCATGTCGGTGGCTTCACTGATTCCCGTGTTCATTATTTTTGTCCTGTTCCAAAAATATCTGGTGGAAGGAATCGCCACCACTGGCTTGAAAGGATAAAGATAAGCGAATTAGAGCTTCCCGCCCCACGGAGAAGCTCTAATTTTTTACTCAAGATCGATTGTCAATTCCACCTCGCCGGGCGTTTTCTCCCGGCTCATATCCAACATTCCCAGGGCGACATGGGCAAGCCCGAAACCAAGCAGCCCCGAGGCAAACCTGCTGCGGGGGCTTCGGCGCATTAGAGTGTAACCAATGCCTGAAACCGCCGCGCCCAGGGCAGTAACGACAACATTGGCGCTATTTGCCTTCATAAGATCCCTCCTGCCACTAGTGTATCCCATAGATGGCAAAGACAGTGCTGGAGTTAAAAGGGAATCGGCCGCGAAGCAGGATATGGGGTATTTATCGAGAAACATTATTTAACGTGGACCAACACCTGCGGCAATCAAACGGAGTATCCTGTAGTGGGGTGAGGTTATGGTCTGTGATTTGTGCGGGCAACCCTACACGGGTGATGGGTTGGAAATCAAGAGGGCCCATATCTGCGGCAACTGTGAGCGGGCGATCGTTTCAGCGGAGGTTTCCGACCCCGATTATCTCGTGTGGATTGAGCGCATCAAACAGATTTGGGGGCTTTTCTTGTCTGTACAAACCCCACTGTCGGGGGAACCGATCTTATAGCTGAAGAGGGTTCAAAGATGAAGCGGGGAACATTTATCACTTTTGAAGGCATCGACGGCGTGGGCAAGTCCACTCAACTGGATTTGGTGTATCAAAAATGCCTTCAGTTGGGCCATGCTGTCATCAAGACGCGGGAACCGGGAGGTACTGAACTAGGGAGACGCATCCGCCAACTGCTGTTAGACCCTGGCATGGCCAAGATCAACGCCCAGACGGAGATGCTTCTCTATGCCGCCGACCGCGCTCAGCATGTGGCCGAAGTGATCGCTCCGGCGCTGGATATGGGCAATGTGGTGCTGTGCGACCGTTACTTGGATTCCACTGTTGCCTATCAGGGTTACGGATTGGATCGGGACCCGGTGTTGATCCGGCTCATCAATGAGTTGGCGGTGGGAGGGATTCTTCCCCAAATCACCCTATGCCTTGACGAAGAGCCCGAGCTTGCCCTGAAACGGACTAAGGGCGATCGTATCGAGCAGCGGGATCTGGATTACTACCGCAAAGTAAGGTTGGGTTATCACCAGATAGCCCAGGCCGAACCTGAACGCTTTGTCTTGATCGATGCCTCAGGCACAATCGATCAGGTTTTCGAAAAAATCTGGTCCGTGATCGCAGAGAGGGGGATTCTGTGAAGCTTGCCATTGTTATTCTCCAGGACACCGAAGTGGCGGAGGCTTTGAACAAGCTTACAGCCAACGGGTTCAGTGCCACGAAACTGGCGAGCACCGGTGGGTTTCTCAAAAAAGGGAACACCACGCTGCTGATCGGAACAGATGACCAGAAAGTTGATCAATTGATGGAGCTTCTCACCGGAGCCACGGCTTTCGTGCTGGATGTGGAGCGGTTTGAACGGATCTGACCATGGAGGTTGCCTATGAAAATCGGTGAAAAGAGGACCCGCGAGAAGTTTATCAAGAGGGAAAAGCCCGGTAGGCGCCAGGTCCAGGTGATTCACGGCCCGTTTTTAACCACTCTTCAGGAGAAGCAGGCTGTGGAGATCGATCTTGATTCGGCTTTGGAGGTCATCGATGAACTGGGCAGAAAGCTTAGGAGCCAGCCCACCCTCGCCAATCTGAAAGATTATAAAGCGGCAGTCCGTTCATTCCTTAAACAGGCAATCGGCGGCACGTACGAAGTGTCGGAGCGCCGGTTTATCGATCGGCTTGGCCGCAGGCGGCTTTATGTCATCGTTGCCAAAATCGACGAGCGCTTGGACGAGCTTACCCGTCTAGTCTTGGACAGGCAGGACTCAACTTTGGATTTGGCCTCCAAATTGGACGAGATCCGCGGCCTTCTGTTGGATATCGTCTCCTAAAGCAGGTGAAACAGATGCATCTAGGAGAAGTCATAGAGCAGCGAGTGGCGGTCCGGACACTGCAGCGCGCCGCTGCCGCCGGCACGGTGGCGCACGCCTATCTCTTCCACGGGGATCGGGGTGTCGGCAAGAAAACAACGGCCATGAGCTTCGCCCATCAGATCCTCTGCCGAAACAGGACAGGCTGCGGCAGCTGCCCTGAATGCTTGAAACTCAGCCGCGGCAATCATCCGGGGCTGAGGGCTCTGGAACCGGAAGACGGCACGATCAAGATCGAACAGATCCGCAGTGTGCAAAGCCAAGTCCAATATGCCCAGGAACACCATTTGATCTGGATCATAGATGATGCCCATAGAATGACGCCGGAGGCGGCCAACAGCTTTCTCAAGCTGCTGGAAGAACCACCGGCCTATATCGTGTTCATCCTGGTCACAGACCATTTGGAGCAAGTCCTGCCGACGATCAGGTCCCGATGCCAGGTAATCGCTTTCACTCGCCTGAGCGACGCCGCGGTGGCAGAGGCCCTGAGAGCGAAAGCCGCAAACGGAGGCAGCACGCAGGACGATGGCCAAAAGATTGAGCTCGTGGCCAAAATGGCCCAAGGTTCCATCGGCAGGGCGCTCGAGCTGTGGGAGAGCCCCTTGGTCGACCGCCGCCGGTGGGTGCTTGAGCAGCTGATTAATATTCCCGACATGGATTTGTACGAAGTCTTGGGGCTGAGCCACCGCTGGGAGGAAGACCGCAGCCTGGTGGCTTTGGATTTAACGCTCATTCTCCAGTGGTACCGAGATTTATGGTGCCTCAAAGAAGGATTGGAACGCCAAGTGGTGAACATGGACTATCTACATGAATTGTCTGAGAGCTGCAAAAAATATCCCAAGTCATCCTTGGAGCAGATTACAAAGACTATCATTGATCTGCATGGGCAGCTGGAACGCAACGCCCGCATCAGATTCATGATGGCGAACTTATTAGTTCAGATCAGAAAAGGAGTATTTGCATAGATGGTAAAAGTTGTCGGTGTCAGATTCAAAAAGGCTGGAAAAGTGTACTATTTCGATCCTGGCGAACTGCCGATCGAAGCAGGGCACCGTGTTATTGTCGAAACCGCCCGCGGCATGGAGTACGGCGAAGTGGTGGTTGGAATCAAAGAGGTAAAGGAAGAAGATGTGGTCCAGCCTCTTAAACAAGTGATCCGCATTGCCAATGAGGCGGATCACAAGCACATGGAAGAAAACCGGGTGAAAGCAGCCAAAGCTTTTGACATTGCCCTGGAGAAGATTGCCAAGCATGGGCTGCCCATGAAACTGATCGATTCAGAGTATACCTTCGATGATTCAAAACTGATCTTTTACTTCACCGCCGACGGCCGGGTCGATTTCCGGGAACTGGTCAAAGATCTGGCCAGTGTCTTCAAGACAAGAATCGAGCTTAGGCAGATCGGTGTCAGGGACGAAGCAAAGGTCATTGGAGGCATCGGTCCCTGCGGCAGGACGCTGTGCTGCTCCACTTTTTTAGGGGACTTTGAGCCGGTTTCCATCAGGATGGCCAAGGAGCAGAATCTGTCGTTGAACCCAACGAAGATTTCTGGTATCTGCGGGCGCCTGATGTGCTGTCTGAAGTATGAAGCGGATGTTTACAAAGAAGCCAAGGACGAACTGCCTTACAAAGGCGCGTTCGTGCTCTCCGCTTACGACGAGTCAGATTTGGCCGATTTGGCGGCCCTCGACGAAGAACCCACGGCTGTGCCGGAACCGGAACAGGAAGTTGATGAAGCTGCTTCCGGCGGCGATGCAGCTCAAGAAGGTGTTCATGAGGAAGAATCTTCCGCCGCCGATGGGAAGCCGGCCAAAACAGAAAAACCCCCCCGCTCGAAACGGAAGAAAAGCGGTTCAAAGAAAAAATGGAAGCGGCCCAGGCGCCAGAGTTGAGGCCTGGCCCGCTGCAGGCTGTTTGGAGGATCGACATCTAACATGTTGTATGTCTGCGCCACTCCAATTGGCAATTTGGAGGATATCACCCTAAGAGTCCTGCGAGTCCTGGAAGCGGCGGATCTGATTGTGGCCGAAGATACTCGGCAGACCCGGAAGCTCTTGAGTCACTACCAGATTGCCAAACCTTTGACTTCGCTGCATAAATACAATGAGCGGGAAAAATCCGGGCAGATCATCGAACTGCTCAAACAGGGCAAGACTGTGGCTTATGTTTCCGACGCAGGCATGCCCGGCATCTTCGATCCGGGGGCGGAGCTGATCGCCCAAGCCATCGCCGCAGATCTGCCTTTGACTGTATTGCCTGGAGCCAATGCCGCTCTAACTGCCGTGGTGCAAAGCGGGCTTATCGCCGGGCCTTTTTATTTCCATGGCTTTTTGCCCCGGAAGCAGGCGCAGGTTGCTGAGGCTTTGGCCAGATTGCAGGATCTGCCCTGCCCTTTGATTTTTTACGAAGCCCCTCACCGTTTGCTCAAGACCCTGGCGGCCCTGAAAAAGCACTTGGGAGACCGGCGCTGCTCTGTTTCCCGGGAGCTGACCAAACTGTTCGAGGAAACCAAGCGGGGCAAACTCTCGGATCTGATCGAGCATTACACTGCCCAGCCGCCCCGGGGAGAATTTGTGATCGTGGTGGCAGGGGCCGATCCTGAAGTACAGCCGCATTTAAGTGATGAAGAACAGATCCTAGGCTGCCTTGGGCAGTGTCTCGATCGGGGGTTATCCAAGAGGGAGGCGGTCAAGGCTGTAGCCCAGCAGCTGGGAGTAAGCAAGAATGAAGTGTACAGGCTTGCGCTCCAGCTCAACCCGGCGGATCGGGAAGAAGGCTGAGCCCTACGGCCGCGTACGGATTCTAACCAAGTTCCTTAAGGTATCGCCCCGCAGGCCCCGGCGTGTGGATTCCAGGGTAAGCACATCCTGGGGCTGTACATTGCCGAGGTTGACATTAGGCCCGATTTTGGTCAAAAGATAATTGTGCTGGCTGGTCTGGGGCGCTTCGATTATGATTTTGCCGATGTCCGCGACACCGTTGATCAATACACTCAGGAGCTCTCCCCGGACTTTTCCGTCCTCGTCGTAAATCCCTACCCCTTTGCCCGAATCCCGTCCTTCGATGATTACCTTCTCGGCGCCGTTGGCCAGGTCGGCTTCGATTTGTACAATGGCTGCATGGGGGTCGAGATGGATCGTCCCGTCTTTCTTGCCGATTTCCGACAGCACTCCAAAACCCTGGTCCCGCGACTGTTTGATGTACCTTTCCCGCAGCTGCGGTGTGAGATCGATCGTGCCTTCTGACACTTCCACATAAGTGAAACCGAGTTCCGCAGCCCTTTGATAAAACTGCGGCAGCCGGCCTTGATAGGCAGCGATTTCAAACAAGGTGCCTCCTGGGTAGACCTGGATCCCATACGATTTGATCAGGACGACTTTCTCTCTCAGCATGGCCTCAGGGTAGAGCGCGGCGCTGCCGAAGGCGATTTTGACAAAGTCGATGTAAGCGGCGGCCATCTCCAGCAAATCCTTGGTGGCTCCGATTCCCAGCCCTTTGTCTATGACCATGGTGACGCCGCTGGCCCGCGGTTTCAGCGCCCGGTTCTGTTCCGGCATCTCCACCGCCCCGTCCCAGGCTAAAGCTGTACCTACGTTCATGCACACCTGCTCCCCTCAGTTCAATTGATACTGCTATCCTATTCCTGTTTTTGGGGAGTTGTGATAAACAGCACAGCAATCACTGCAGCCACCGCTGTAACCGCGGCGGCGCCGGCGAACATCACCCACCTGCCGTAGTTGATGGCAAGCCCAAACAGGGGAGGCCCGATGGCTACGCCAAAGAAACGGACGGTGCCGTATAGGCTGGTGACAATGCCCCGCTGATCCGATTTGGTGGCTCCGGTGATGATGGCGTTGACGGGCGGCAGGACGCTCCCGATAAAGATCCCTAAAAAGAGCAGCATCAGCATAAAAAGATAAATGTTGGCGAACAGGGGAATCAAGAGCAGCACCGCTGTGGCGCCTACAGTGCCGAAGATTATCGCCGCCTTGGACCACTGGGGCTGTTTGGAGAGCCACATGCCGCTGAAAAATGAAGTCAAAGCCATGGCTGTCACCGGGATGGCCAAGACCAGCCCTTTGGCGATGGCGAAGATCCTGTATTCACTTTCCAGATAATCTGACACCCAGCTCATGACTCCGAACAATGTGAACAACACCACCATGCCGCTGAAGTAGCTGGCAAGCAATGTCTTGCCTTTCTGACGAAAGACGCTTAAGAGCTTCTGACCGTATTTTTTTAAGCTTTCGGAGGCTTTCTCATGTTTGGGCTCTTTGACCAGGAACCAGACACCGAGGGCAATCGGGTATGTGACTATGCTGTAAACGAAAAAAGGAGCGTGCCAGGTGATCATCGCGATCAAAGCTCCCAGGATGGGGCTCGCCACTTTGCCGAACCCGTTTGATGCTTCCAGCATTCCCAGAGCCTTGGTCCGTTCTTTGCTTTGGAAAATGTCTCCCGTCAGTGCCATGGCCAGCTGATATGTCCCACCGGCGCCCATTCCCTGCAGCACGCGCCCCGCCAGAACGACGGGAAAAGGGCGTTCCAAAAGCAGCGCGGCGAACCCGGACACCAAACCGCCCAAACCGTACAAGAACAAAGCAGGCACAATGATCACTTTCCGCCCAAACCGGTCCGACAGATAACCGGCAAAAGGGATGAGAATGCCCGCCGGCAGAGAAAAGAAAGTGACAATCAGCCCCACTTGAAACTGGGTGAGGTTCATGGCCTGTTTCATCTGGGGGAACACGGGAATCAGCATTGAGTTGCCCAGCACCATCACAAACGGCACGCCGCAGAGCACGGCAAACTGCAGCGCAGTAGCTTTTTTCATATGATGCGCCCTCCAATCCGTTCCCTAATAGTATGAAGCCCCATATTCAAGATAAACTTGACAAACAATGGCATTGTGCTATACTTATGGCTGAGATGCTGCAAGTATTGACAAAAGCTGTGAAAGAGAAGAGTAGGTTGTCGTGGCTTCTTACAGAGAGCTGGGGCAGGTGAAAGCCAGCAGGGGCAGATGACTGAACATGGCTCTGGAGCTGTCGGCTGAAGCTTAGTAAGCTTGTACCGGGGGATGCCCGTTACTGCATCAAGGTATAAACGAGACCGGCGGCGATCGCTGGTTTTGGAGTACCTATGGAGGCCGCTGCTGCGAGGCTGCGGTAAAATTGGGTGGTACCACGAGGCTCTCGTCCCAAACGGGATAAGAGCTTTTTTTAATGCAATAATACGGGTATAGGGGGTTATTACTTTGGAAAGGCAGAAGTTTTATATCACCACACCTATTTATTATCCCAGCGACAAACTGCACATCGGCCATGCCTACACCACAGTGGTCGCCGACTCGCTGGCCCGGTGGCACAAGTTCCTCGGCAAGGAGGTCCGCTTTTTGACCGGTTCAGACGAACACGGGCAGAAGATTCAGCGGATCGCGCAAGAAAAGGGAGTGAGCCCTCAGGAATATGTGGACCGGATTGTGGCCTCTTTCAAGGATCTGTGGAAGCGGCTCAACATCGAGTATGACGATTTTGTCCGCACCACCGAGCCCCGGCACGAGCGGGCTGTGCAGGAAGTGTTTCGCCGAATCTACGAAAAAGGGGACATTTACAAAAGCACTTACAAAGGCTGGTACTGCACTCCCTGTGAAACCTTCTGGCTTGAAAGCAAACTGGTGGACGGCAACTGCCCCGACTGCGGCCGCCCCGTGGAACTGGTGGAGGAAGAAAGCTACTTTTTCAAAATGAGCAAATATGCGGACCGGCTGCTGAAACATATTGAGGAGCATCCGGAATTCATCCAGCCTGAATCCCGCCGCAATGAGATGGTCAATTTCATCAAAAGCGGCCTTGAGGATCTGTGCGTGTCCCGGACCACGTTCGATTGGGGCGTGCCAGTCCCCGATGCGGAAGGCCACGTGATTTACGTATGGTTCGACGCTTTGACCAATTATCTCACCGGAGTCGGTTTCCCGGACAATCAAGAGTTGTTCGCCAAATGGTGGCCGGCAGATGTGCATCTGATGGCTAAGGAGATTTTGCGCTTCCACTCCGTTATTTGGCCGATTATCCTCATGGCGTTGGATCTGCCGCTGCCCAAGATCGTCTTCGGCCATGGGTGGCTCTTGTTCGACAGCGACAAGATGTCCAAATCCAAGGGGAATGTGGTCGATCCCATCGCTTTGATCCAAGAGTTCGGGGTTGATCCGATCCGCTATTTCCTGTTAAGAGAGATTTCCTTCGGCCAGGACGGCAACTTCAGCCGCCAGGCGCTGATTGACAGGACCAACGCGGATTTGGCCAACGACTTGGGCAACCTTCTCAACCGGAGCCTCGCCATGCTGGAGAAATACCACAACGGTGTTATCCCGGCCCCGGTTCAGCTGGAGCAAGTCGATCACGACCTGGTCAGCTTCGCCGAGGTTACCATCAGCAAATTTAGGGAACTAATCGACAAACTGGCCATCAACGATGCCCTGGCTACTCTGTGGCAGCTGGTCAGGAGAGGCAACAAATACATCGATGAAACGGCGCCGTGGGCTTTGGCCAAAGATCCGGCGCGGAAAGGCCGCCTCGATACCGTCATGTATCTTGTCTTCGAGCTTTTGCGGGTCCTGGCCCTGCTGCTGAAGTCTTTTATTCCTGAAACAAGCGCCAAGATTTGGAACCAGTTGGGAATTGAGGAGCCCATCGACGAACTCCTGGTCGATGCTGCCGAATGGGGCGGACTCAAGCCCGGCACTGTGACCCGCAAAGGAGATCCGATTTTCCCAAGGATCGACGTTAAGAGGGAAGCCGCATCTGCAGAGATGGAGATTTCAGTCAAAGAACCTCAAGTCCAGGCCGAGGCATCGAAAGCGGCGAAGCCTGCTGCCGAGGGCGGACAGGACAATCTAATCGACATCAGCGAGTTTGCCAAACTGGAATTGGTTGTCGCCCGGGTGATCAGCGCCGAAAAGCATCCCAACGCCGACAAGCTGCTGAAGCTTAAGGTTGATACGGGAGACGGCCAGCGCCAGATTGTCGCCGGCATCGCCAAGCATTACCGGCCTGAAGAATTGGTAGGTAGAAACGTGATCATTGTAGCCAACCTCAAGCCGGCGGTGCTGAGGGGAGAGCGCTCCGAAGGGATGCTGCTGGCGGCCACTTCCGCCGACGGCACTTTGGAGATAGTCTCGGTGTCCGGACAAATTGCACCGGGAAGCCGGGTGAAATAGGGGGTGGCACGTTGATCGACAGTCATGCCCATCTAAACGATCCAGATTTTGACGCCGATCTCGACCAGGTGATCACAAGGGCGAAAGCCGCCGGAGTGACGGGGATCATCAATATTGGCTATGACCTTTCTTCGTCCCGGCGGGCTGTGGAGCTTGCGGAAGAATACGACTGGATGTACGCCGTGGTCGGCGTGCATCCCCATTATGCCCAGGATGTGACGCCGGAGACCATGGCGGAGCTTGAAGAGATTGCAAAGGCGCCGCAGGTTGTGGCCATCGGCGAAACGGGGCTGGACTATTATTACGACAACTCACCCCGGGAGGCGCAAAAACGGGTGTTTAACCAGCATCTGGCTTTGGCGGGAAAACTCGGCCTGCCGGTGGTGGTCCATTCCCGGGACGCCACCCAGGATACGTTTGAGATTATTAAGGCGAATCCCGGGATACGGTACTTGATGCACTGCTATTCCCAGAGCCTGGAAAGTGCCAAGAGCTATCTAGATTTAGGCTGCTATATATCATTCGCCGGGCCCGTGACCTTTAAAAACGCCCACAAACTGCGGCAGGCCGCTGCGTCAGTGCCTTTGGACCGCCTGCTTTTCGAGACAGACTGCCCGTATCTGGCGCCGGAACCCCTTCGGGGCAAGCGCAACGAACCAGCGTTCGTGAAGTATGTGGCAGAAAAGCTTGCGGAACTGCATGGTGTGCCGGTGGATGAGTTAATCGCCGCCGTCACCGCCAACACTAAGGCCTTTTTCCGCATCTAGGCAAAACGGGGTTGACGGAACAGACGCCATCTTGTACAATAATCTTTGCGTGATATAAGAGCCATTAGCTCAGCAGGTAGAGCACCGGACTTTTAATCCGGGTGTCCCGCGTTCGAGTCGCGGATGGCTCACCATGCCCCCATCGTCTAGCGGCCTAGGACACCGCCCTTTCACGGCGAAGGCACCGGTTCAAATCCGGTTGGGGGTACCATGCCAAACACAACTCCTTCCTTAAATAAGCAGGAAGGAGTTTTTTTATTCCGGCCCTGTTGGAATAGACAGGGGGGATTTAGTGAAAACTACTGAAAAAACGGAGGGAATGTTAATGAATAGAATGTGGATCGCCGTTGTCGTGGTGGCCTTGATCCTTGCCGGCGCATGGTACTTCAACCGCCAGTCCAGTGCCATAAGTTACAAAGACGGCACATATGAAGGAAAATCCGCCACAGACGAGCGGGGCAATTATGGTGTGATCCAAATCAAGATTGAGGGCGGCAGAATCACAGATGCCGATTATGTGGAATACGACGCCGGCGGCAACCCCAAAGGCTCGGAATATCCTTGGCCGCAGGCCATAGAAGCCATTCCCAAGTATGAGGCACGGTTGGTGGAAACGCAGGATCCGGACAGGGTTGACAACATCACAGAAGCGACGGGGACCGGAGAGAAATTCAGGGAGGCAGCCAAAAACGCGTTGAAATCTGCGGATAAAAGATAAAGGCTCCTGGCAGGAGCCCATGTTTTTCTTTAGAAAATGGAGCGGATGACGGGTCTCGAACCCGCAACCCTCGGCTTGGGAAGCCGATACTCTACCAATTGAGCTACATCCGCCTGCAAAACTATTATATCACTTTTTGGCGTGAGTGCAAGTAGGAATTCTTGACGTCCAAGCCGGCGGGTGCTATAATTACAAATGGTTATGCGCCTATAGCTCAGAGGATAGAGCACCGGCCTCCGGAGCCGGGTGCGCAGGTTCGAGTCCTGCTAGGCGCGCCATCTTTTATTCAAGACCGAGAATCGTACCTGTCTCCGGTCTTTTTTTTGTTGCAGGAAACGGGCAGGAATATGCCGAAACCTGTCACCATAAGCTGTAGCGAGGAGGTAATACTGTGGCGGCGCAGATCATCGACGGCAAGCAAATTGCCCAGCAGATCCGCAGCGACCTTGCCCGGCAGATACAGGAACGTATTGAGCAGGGAAAGCCCAGGCCGGGCCTGGCGGTCGTCCTGGTGGGAGACAACCCGGCATCACAGCTGTATGTGAAGATGAAGCAAAAAGCATGCCTTGAAGTGGGTATTCACTCGGAAGAACACCGGCTGCCGGCATCCATCAGTCAAGGCCGGCTGCTTGGACTGATCGATCAGCTCAACAGTGATCCCCGGATCCACGGGATCCTTGTGCAGCTCCCTCTTCCGGATGGACTTGACGAGGAGGAGGTTATCATGAGGATCCGCCCCGAGAAAGATGTGGACGGGTTTCATCCCATCAATGTGGGCCGGCTGGCCATCGGGGCCGATACTTATGTGCCCTGCACTCCAGCGGGGGTAATGAAAATGCTGGATTGGATCAACTATGATCCGGCCGGTAAAAAAGCGGTTGTCGTCGGGCGGAGCAATATCGTCGGCAAGCCCGTTGCCCAGCTCCTCCTTAAGCGCAATGCCACGGTCACCATCTGTCATTCCCACACGAAAGATCTTATGGATGAATGCAGGCAGGCCGACATCCTGGTCGCAGCCGTAGGCAGGCCGCAAATGATCAAGGCGGACTGGGTGAAACCGGGGGCGGCCGTGATTGATGTGGGCATCAACAAAATTGGCAAAAAAACAGTCGGCGATGTCGACTTTGACAATGTAAAAGAGGTGGCCGGATGGATTACGCCGGTTCCGGGCGGAGTTGGGCCGATGACCATTGCCATGCTGCTGGCCAATACGGTGCGAGCGGCGGGATAGACAGCCTAGAAGACGCTGCCATTTTGGCAAGCGTCTTTTTCGCAGGAGTTCTTTTGCCGGATCAAGAATATATTCTCTAGCTAGATGAATGACGGGGAGCCAGGGCAATGATCAAGTTTTTCGAGAATGTAGGCAAGATCGCACGGTTGATCGCCGAGTCCATCTACCACGTTGTCCGCGGGGACGTGGAATTCAAGAACACCACCCAGCAAATGGTGTCGCTCGGAGTCAGGTCCATCCCTCTCGTATTGATCATCAGCGGTTTTACCGGTATGGTGTTTTCACTGCAGGTAGCCCAGGAACTCAAGAGGTTTGGCGCCGAATCATTCATAGGCCAGCTTTTGGGGCTGGCGATCATCAGAGAACTGGGCGCAGTCCTGACAGGGGTCGTGGTTGCCGGCCGGGCCGGATCGGCTATCGCCGCGGAACTCGGCGCCATGAAGGTGACGGAACAGATCGATGCCTTGGAAGCCATGGCCACCAGCCCGGTGCAGTACTTGGTGGCGCCCCGTTTGATCGCTTGTATGATCATGGTGCCTGTCTTGACGGTGTTCGCCCATTTAATCGGCATGACGGGCGGATACGTTGTAGCCACCAGCCAAGTGGGGATTATCCCCATGGTGTTCTACCAGTCGTCGATTCGCGCAATCCGTTTCTATGATATTTTCTGCAGCTTGGTCAAAGCTGCGGTGTTCGGCATGATCGTGGCGGTTGCCGGATGTTATCACGGGCTGAACACAAACAAAGGCGCCCAGGGCGTCGGCACGGCGACCATCGCGGCAGTGGTCAGCAGTATGATCGGCATTTTCATTTCCAACTACTTCCTCTCGGCTTTAATGTGGTAACCTTGGAGGACGCAACATGTTCGTGCTAAAAGACGTTTGCTTCAGCGCTGACGGCAATTCAATCCTGAAGAGGATCACCTTGTCAATCAAACATGGTGAGATTTTTGTGATCATGGGTTTGAGCGGAGCGGGAAAGAGCACGATTCTGCGGCTGCTCAACGGCTTGATCAGGCCGGATTCAGGCCAGATTCTGGTGGACGGCACAGATATCAGTAGAGCCTCGGAAAAAGAACTGCGGGTGATCCGGCGCAAAGTCGGGATGGTGTTCCAGTCCGCAGCGCTGTTCGATTCCCTCACTGTGGCCGAAAACGTAGGTTTTGCCTGGCGCAAAGACAAGATCAGCAAAAAAGAAATGGCGGAAAAGGTAAAGGAAGCGTTGGCCTTGGTAGGTTTGGCCGATGTGGAAGATAAAATGCCAGCCGAACTCAGCGGCGGCATGAAAAAGCGGGTGGGCCTCGCTCGGGCGATTGCCATGCGGCCGCAGGCAATTCTTTATGACGAGCCCACTTCGGGCCTTGATCCCATGACCAGCAACACCATCCTCACATTGATCAAAGATCTCAACCAGCGCCTGCAGGTGACTTCAGTGGTCGTCACCCATGACCTGGCGGGAGCGTTCAAGATCGCCGACCGGGTGGCACTGCTGCATGAAGGGGAGATTGTGTTTGTGGGCACGGCGGCCGAAATGGAGCAGGCGACTATACCGTTGGTAAAAAGGTTCCTTACCGGTGGTCAAGCTGAACAGGGGGGATATTAATGCGGCTGTCAGCGGAAGTAAAAGCGGGAGTGACGGTGGTCTTAAGCGTTGTCCTGTTCGCAGCCATGGTCTTTGCTGTCGAGCGGATAGATTTCCGCCGGGCCGAAGGCCAGGAGATTACTCTCGTATTTGATAATGTCGGCGGGCTGATCGAAGGTGCCCCAGTCCGCTATGCTGGAGTCAACGTGGGCACTGTCGCCGCAGTGCAGCTTGTGGGCAGTCAGGTATTGGTGAAGGTCCGGTTGAACCGGGAACTGTTAATCCCGGCCGATTCACGCTTCATGATTGCCGCCACCGGCATCCTCGGCGACAAATATATCGAGATTCAACCCGGCCAAACTCAAGAACCACTAGACCTTGATCAAACGATCGCAGGCATCAGCCCGGTTAGCATAGACAGCATGATTCAGGAAGTGGAAACGGGGCTGCGCAATCTCAACGAAGTGATTGTGAAAATAACAGAAGTGGCAGGGTCCGAGGAACTGCAGGAAAACCTGGCAGCCACTGGCGAGCTGATGAAAGAAACGATGGCCAGCCTGAAATACGCTGTCGATCAGGTGGCTTTGGTCGCGGAAAACGTGCAGGTTGTTGTGGATGATCTGGCGGAATTCTCCCGGCAGATGCCGGAACTGGATCTGCAATCCACCTTCGCGGACATTCAAGCTTTCTCCCAGCAGCTGGCGAACCTCAACCTGGCTGATCCGATCAATGAAATCAACGTCTTTGCGGCGCGCTTGAACGCGCTGCCTTTGGAAGAATTCACCGCAGATGTGCAGCGGGTTGCCCAGCAGCTTGCCGCCTTGGATCTGGCGGCAATCGAAGCGGATGTGCTGAAGTTCACCTCCATGCTGGCTTCAGTGGAGATTCAGCCTCTGATCGATGAAATCTTGCTCGTCACAGAACAGATCAAATCCCTTGAGCTTGACCAGCGCAGCGCGGAAATAGCCGCGTTCACCTCCCAGCTTGGGACACTTCCCCTTGGGGAAATCGCCGCTGATCTCCAGACCATATCCCGGAACCTGGCGCTGGTTCCGGTCGAAGACATTGCAGTCAACATCCGGGACGTGACGGAAAAACTCGCCGGACTCCCAATCGACCAAGTCGTCAGCGATCTTCAGGTGGTGGCATCCGAGCTGAAAAACATCGGCTGGCGGGAGATGGCCGTCGAACTCTCTGAGTTCACCAATGAGCTGGCCAGTTTCGATTTCGACACGATGCTCACAGGCGTGACCGAGGATCTGAACCGGTTCTCCCACACCTTGGCAAGCCTGCGGTTGGATGAGCTTCTGGCTAGCGTCGCCGAAGTGGTGGAGAACTTGCGGGAAGTCAGCACGGCGGTTGATCCGAACAGTGTGTCGGCCATCATGGCTGATCTGGAAGGCATTTCAGCCAACGTCCATGCCGTAACGGCGGAGATTAACAAGATGGTGGCCCAGATCAACGTGGATGTCCAAAGCTTCAGCCGGGAAACGCTGGTTGCTTTGCAGGACATTCAGAGCATTGTTACCGGAGTTGACGAGAGTATCGCCAGAATCAACCTGTTTATCGATGATGTGACTGCTGAAGGAGAGACAGCCGCCAACATCCGGGCGACCCTTGCCAACATCGAGGCGGGGACGCAGGAACTGGCGGAGCTTTTGTCCAAGGTTTCCGACAGTTTTGATTCCGACACCGGTGTTTTTGTGCAGCTGCAGGAAACCATGGATACGATCCAGAAGCTCAACGAGGATATCGAAAGAGTAAAAACCATGGGCGAGAAGGTGGACATTCACTCCAAATGGGGAGTGCACGCCACTTTGACAAAAGAACCAAGCATCAATGCAGGTGTCAGCTTTGAATTCTGGCCGCAGGATACGAATTCTTTCATCCTGGTCGGCATTAAAGATATTCTCGGCGACAAAGGCAACCGGCTTCAGCTGCAGTACGGCCGCCAAACAGGATTTTTGCGGCAGCGTTACGGCATAATCGATACCAGCTTGGGTGTCGGCCTGGATGGGCAGTTCGGCGAAAAATGGGGCTGGACGGCCGAGCTTAAGGAGCTGACTACCGGCTTCCCATGGACCTTGTCGCTGGAAGGGCGTTATACCTGGACGCCCAACTGGATGATCAGCCTCATTGCCAACGACATTTTCAGCCGTGAGGAAAGAAGCTTCCGGATCGGAGTGGAACGGAGTTTCTAAACGTCTCACAACTTCACCCTGTTTATTGGATAAACTATAGGTACACATTATCAGAGGAAGGTGTGTACCATGGTGAAAAAGGGTGTAGCTGTGCTTTTGCTTGCGGCCTGTCTGATTGCTGCCGCTTGGCTGATATGGCAGCCGCCTGCGGATATACCTCTCGAGGACGAGGTTGAGTCCCAGGAGCAGCGGGGCAGCTGGAACGATCCGGTGGTGTTGGCAGTGCAGAAAGCAGGCCCGGCGACAGTCAAGATCGAAACCGTGGCCAGGGTCGTGATCGATCAGTTCTTCTTCCAAACCCTGGAAGAACAACAGGGAATCGGCTCTGGTGTCATTTACCGGGATGACGGGTATATCCTCACCAATCATCATGTGGTCGCCGATGCGGACCAAATCCTGGTGAGGCTGCCGGACGGGCGCAGTTTCCCTGCGGAGATCACAGGCACTGATGAACTCTCGGATCTGGCAGTGTTGAAAATAGACGCCCAGGATTTGCCCACGGCCAGCCTGGGCGATTCAGATGAGCTTAGGGTGGGGCAGCCGGTGGTGGCCATTGGCAATCCGCTTGGCCAGGACAATACGGTCACAACCGGGGTAGTCAGCGCCACCAACCGGGATCTGCTGGTAGATCCCGAGGGCAACCGCTTCTTGGAGGGAATGATTCAGACTGATGCCGCCATCAATCCCGGCAATTCAGGGGGGCCGCTGGTAGACCTCAACGGGCAGGTGATCGGCATCAACACGGCGATCATAGCGCAGGCACAGGGAATCGGGTTCGCCATACCCGCCACCACCGCCAAGCTGATTGCCGATCAGATTATTGAACACGGTAAACCTCTGCGCTTAGGGATTTTGGGGGGATCCCTCTACCCAGCTCTGGCGGAAACCATCCGCAGGGAAACCAAGGCGAAAATCGCGGTGGAACGGGGAGCATTCATCACCCGCGTGATCGAGGACAGCCCCGCTGACGCCGCAGGGCTGAAGCCGGGCGATATCATCGTGGCGGTGAACGGCCAGGAGATAGCCGGAATGAGAGAGGTGAGGGATGCGGTCCAGCGCACTGGATTCGGCGGCATCATGCAGTTGGAGTACTATCGAGGCGAAGAGAGGCAGCAGGCCGAAGTGCGGTTCTAATCCAGGGCAAACCCCTGGATTTTTCATAACAACTGGGAGTGGAGAGCGTGAACATCTGCATCATATGTGTGGGAAAACTGAAGGAGAAGTACTTGAGCGCAGGCGTCGAGGAATACCTTAAACGCCTGCGGGCTTATGCCAAGGTAGAAATTAGGGAGACGAAAGAAGAGCCCTTCAGTGAGCCCTTGAACGAAAAAAACCTGGCGGCGGTCCTGGATAAAGAGGCCGAGCGCGTCTCGGCCCTGATTCCCAGCCGCTTTTATGTCATCGCTTTGGACAGGAGGGGCGAACAACCCAGTTCCTCGGAGCTTGCGGCTCTAATGGAAGAACAGTGCGTCTACGGGCAGGGGAATATCGCTTTTATTATCGGGGGGCCCTTGGGCCTTGCTCAATCGGTGCTTGACAAGGCCGATTACATCCTCTCTTTTTCCAAGTTCACTTTCCCCCATCAGCTGATGCGCCTGATACTGGTGGAACAGATTTACCGGGCGCTGACCATCATCAACAAGGAGAAATATCACAAATGAGGGCAGGAACCGCATCCCACGCCGATGCAGGAAAAATATGCAAGTAGAAGAACTATAAGAGTATAGAGTGGGAGGAGTGTGAGCTTAGTGAGGTGGAACAAAATCTCTGACGCCGTTGTCAGACGGCTCCCCATATATCTCCGAGTCCTGGATGACTTGGCGAAATCCGGCGACACCCCCCTGATTTCCTCGCAGGAGCTGGGTGAGAAGGCGGGCGTGGGTTCAGCTTTGGTCCGCAAAGACTTAGCCTGGTTCGGTGAGTTCGGCAAACAGGGGGTTGGCTATGAAGTCGAGTATTTGCGTTCCGAACTGAGGCAGATTCTCAATCTGGATCGGGAACACAACGTGATCCTGGTTGGTGCCGGGAGCCTCGGCGTCGCTCTGGCCCGTTATGCGGTCCGCCGCTGCCAGGAGGACGAGAGCTTCAGCTTGAAGCTGATCGGATTGTTTGATCAGGATCCAGACAAAGTCGGCAGGGCGTATGCCGGTGTTCCCGTTTACGCAATGGCGGAGATGGAAGGATTCATCCGGAAACATAACGTGCGCATGGCCATTATCACTGTGCCGGCCGACGCGGCCCAGGAAATAGCCCTGCGGCTGGTCGAAAGTGGTGTGAGGGCGATTCTGAATTTCGCTCCCGCCAAGCTGATCCTGCCGGGGCATGTGCAGGTGGCCAACGCTGATCTCACCCTTGAACTGCAGCGGTTGGCTTACTACCTCCCTCCGGGACAAACCGAACCTCAGGGTTGACCCACCTCAAGCCAGGAGCATGCGCTGTGCCTGGCTTCATATTTTGTCCAAAAAGCGGTTTATTTTCAATTCCTTTTCTGATATACTATTTTGGGTATAGTTAGTCATGCTTGTGGAAGGATGTCGGCAATGAGTGTTTTGGCAGCGCAGAAGCAAGATTTGGCAGCATTGATCCGTTCAGCCTTGGAACAGTTGATAGCCCGGAATGAACTGCCGCAGGTGAGTATCCCGGAAATAACCTTGGAAATGCCGAAAGACAAGGCCCACGGCGACCTGGCCTCCAACATCGCCCTTGTCTTGGCCAAGCCCGTAGGCATGAAGCCGAGAGATATCGCCGACAAGATCGCGGCGGTTGTCTGTGCCCACCCGTCGGTTGAGAAAGTCGAAGTGGCCGGCCCGGGTTTTATTAATTTTTTCTTCACTAAAGAGTGGGTTTACCAAGTATTGGAAGCGGTGGAATCGCAAGGGGTGAACTACGGGTCAGCCGATTACGGCAAGAACGAACGGCTTTTGCTTGAATTTGTCAGCGCCAACCCGGTGGGGCCGATGAATGTGGTCAACGCCAGGGCGGCGGCTGTTGGCGACACTTTGGCCAGGATTCTGGCGGCAGTGGGATACGACGTTGCCACCGAGTACTATGTCAATGATGCGGGAGTGCAGACCGAGGTTTTCGGCCGCTCGCTCTTGGCCCGTTACCGCCAGTTGGACGACCCTTCCTATCCTTTTCCGGAGGACGGTTATCCCGGAGCGTACGTGGTTGATCTAGCCCAGAAGCTTCGGAATGAGGTTCCTGGTTTTGATCAGATGGAAGAAACGGCCCAATTGGAGTTCTGCCGCCAATGGGGCATTGATCAGATGGTGGAATGGCAGAAAAACGACCTGCTGGGATTTAACGTGAGATTCGACTGCTGGTTCCGGGAACAGGAACTGCATAGAGCCAACGCGTTGGAGAGAATTATCGCTGTCCTGCGGGAACGTGGTTATATCTACGAGCTCGACGGAGCACTCTGGTTCCGCTCCACTGAATTCGGCGACGACAAGGACCGGGTGATCGTCAAAAGCGACGGCAACTACACATATGTGACCGCGGACATAGCTTATCATTACAACAAGCTGCAGAGGGGCTTCACCAAACTGATTGACATCTTGGGCCCGGATCACCACGGCTACATCGGCAGAATGAAGGCCGCCGTCCAGGCTTTGGGATACCCCGAGGACACGCTGGAAATCCTGATTTTGCAGTATGTCGCCCTGCTCCGTGACGGCAAACCGGTGAAAATGTCGAAGCGGGCTGGGGAGTTTGTCACCCTTGAGGATCTTGTGACCGAAGTCGGCCGTGATGCAGCCCGTTATTTTTTTGTGATGCGCAGCCTCGATTCTCATCTTGATTTCGACTTGACTTTGGCGGCGCAGCAGAGCAGCGAAAACCCAGTCTATTACATCCAGTATGCCCATGCCCGGATCTGCAGCATCATGGCCCAGGCGGAGCAGCAGGGCGTTGTTGTCAAGCCGGTGGCAGACGTTGCCTGGCAGGCTTTAACCAATGAACTGGAAATTGATTTGATCAAGAAAATGGCCGAACTGCCTGAGGAACTTCTGACAGCGGCAAAAGAGAGAGCGCCGCACAGGATTGCCCGTTACGCTTTGGATCTGGCCAGTCTGTTCCATTCATTTTACACGCACTGCCACATCCTCGGCGAGGAGGAGACCATCAGAGATGCCCGGCTGGTATTGGTCAACTGCGTCCGCACTGTGCTGCAGAAAGTTTTGGAGTTGATGGGCATATCAGCGCCGGAACGGATGTAGGGAGGTATTAGATGGGTGTCTCTCAAGCTGGCAAATTGATTCTCAATGCTCTCAAAAAAACCTGGGAGCATATGACGATGTTGGTCATCTTGAACATGGCTTGGTTTTTTCTGGTTTTCGCACCGCTGTTTTTGGACTCGCTGACCAAGGGTCCTGATCTGGCCAACCTAATCTGTACCGGCTTGTCTGTTCTGCTGTTCGGGCCTGTTTCCGCCGCCACTCACTGTATGATCAGCCGGGTTATCGGCGAAGGCGAACTGAGTGCCGGGGAATTTTTCAAAGCGCTGAAGCGGTTTTTCTGGCGCAGTGAGCTGTTGTTTTTCGCCTGGCTGTTGATTCTCCTGATTATTGTGTATGCCTTCACCAGCACCGGCAACCAGGACGCACTGCTGATGCGGATTATCAACGGCATCTGCCTGTACCTGGCCCTGGTATGGTTTTTGCTGTTTCAGTACCTGTTTCCCTTTCTAGTGCAGCAGGATACAAGTGTCTGGCTGGTGCTCAAGCGGTCAACCATCCTCATGTTCGACAATTTGTTGGTAAGCCTGATGATGCTGTTGCTCAGCGGGCTTTTGACCTTTGTTTCGTTGATGCTTGTGATCCCGCTGGTTATTCTTTGGTTTGCCATGATCAGTCTCATGCAGAACTATGTGACGATGGAACTGTTAAAAAAATATGGTAGTGCTCATAGTAATGACTTGGATTAGGAGGTAGCTCGCGATGGCCAAATTCATATTTGTTACAGGTGGTGTAGTCTCAAGCCTGGGGAAGGGTATTACGGCGGCCTCTTTAGGCAGGCTGCTGAAAAACCGCGGCCTTAAAGTCACCAGTTTGAAACTGGACCCGTACATCAATGTCGATCCCGGTACCATGAGCCCGTTTCAGCACGGCGAAGTCTTCGTAACCGACGACGGTGCGGAAACAGACCTGGATATTGGCCATTATGAACGATTCATCGATACCAATCTTTCCAAGCGGAGCAATGTCACTACCGGGAAAATCTACTGGTCGGTCCTGTCCAAGGAAAGAAGGGGAGACTTCCTCGGAGAGACTGTCCAAGTGATTCCACACATCACCAATGAAATCAAGGACCGGATTAAATGTGCCGCCGCCGAAGACAATGCCGATGTGGTAATCGTGGAAATCGGAGGGACAGTTGGCGACATTGAAAGCCTACCGTTTTTGGAAGCAATCCGCCAGTTCAAAAGCGACATCGGCCGGGAATCATGCCTGTACATTCATGTAACGCTTGTTCCCTTTATTGAGACTGCAAAAGAGTTGAAGACGAAACCCACTCAGCACAGTGTCAAAGAGCTGCGCTCCATCGGTATTCAGCCGGATATTATCGTCTGCCGCAGTGAATCGGAGCTGCCCGAGGAAGTCAGGGCCAAGATCGCTTTGTTCTGCGATATCGAGAAGGAAGCGGTGATTCCCAATATTGACGTGGATTCCATCTACGAAGTGCCCCTCAGGCTTGCCGAGGCCGGGTTGGATCGGATCGTCTGCGATAAGCTGAGGCTGGACTGCAATGAACTGGACTTGGGTGAATGGGAGAAGCTGGTGGAGGCTATCCACAATCCGAAGCACCGGGTCAAGATTGCAGTCGTGGGTAAATATGTTGCCCTCCCCGACGCATATCTAAGCATTGTGGAAGCTTTGCGCCACGCCGGTTTTTCCTACCGGACAGCGGTGGATATCGCCTGGATCAATTCGGAGGCCCTCGAAGAAATCGATATCGAAGATAGCGAACTCCCTGAAGTCGACGGCGTCCTGATTCCGGGCGCGTTCGGCTCCAGAGGTATCGAGGGCAAGATCAACGCCATCCGGTATGCCCGGGAAAACAACATACCCTTCTTCGGCATCTGTATGGGCATGCAGTGTGCCGTCACCGAGTTCGCCCGTTCCGTGTGCGGCCTGGCCAATGCCAACAGTTCCGAGTTCCACGACGATGGGGATCATGTCATCGACTTGATGGTCGATCAGAAAAACCAGGTCAACAAGGGCGGCACCATGCGCCTTGGCCTGTACCCCTGTGTCCTGGACAAGCGTTCCAAGAGCTACCAAGCCTATCGGCAAGAGCTGGTTAATGAGCGCCACCGCCACCGCTATGAGTTCAACAATGCTTACCGCGAGCTTTTGGAGAATGCGGGAATGCTGTTTGCCGGCACCTCTCCCGACGGCCGGCTGGTGGAAATTGTGGAGCTGCCGAGCCATCTTTGGTACGTTGCCTGTCAGTTCCATCCTGAGTTCAAATCCAGGCCGAACAATCCCCACCCCCTGTTTAAAGGTTTTATTCAGGCTGCGCTGAAGCATCGGGGTATTGAAGCCTAATCTGACTTTTTTGTATAAATTGGCAACTCGTGATGCATACTCTTCAATAGAAAGGGGTATGCATAATGAGATGCCTGTGTTTTTTGTGCCTGGCAGGTATACTGGTTTTCGCGGCGGCCTCCGCCGCCGGCGGCCAACGAGAGTTCACCCACTGGATCCACGGCGAGATTGTCGAGGTTTTTCCCGAACAAAATAAACTCAGGGTGCTGTATGACGGCAAAATGGGCATTTTCAGCCTTGCCCGCGGCGGGGAGATCTACCGCGGCGGCCGCTTGGTGTCGCTGGTCTCAACCAGGCCGATCACCGAGTCAAGATTTCAAGAAGGCTTGTTTTTCTTTAATGAGCATGGAGAGATCATCTTGATGATTGTGGATTATTCCATCGCCGAGGTGGAGACAGAAGCTGGCAGTGTTCTTGTTTACTACGACATTTTCGGCAGGGTGAAAGATATGGAACAAATCCCCCCATTTGAGAGGGATCCTGTGATTTGTAGCGAATAATAGCTACATACAGATAGGGGGAATTAGAAGTTGCTGTTATCCGGAGAGAGAACTATGGCAATTTACTGCCCTGCATGTGAACAGGTTCATTTTCACCAATTCTCATTGTTCGAACTGTCTAATTCTCCTCGTGCCTTTCACTGTGCCTGCGGATTCACCCAAGCCCATATCGCCAAGCACAACCACCGTTATGAAATAAGCCTGCTGACAGCCGCCGGCGATCGCGTGCGCCTGCTGTTTCCATTCAGAGAGATCTGGTCTGCACCTTTGCTGACGCTGTATTCCCCTGGAGAAGGAGATATTCTCGGCTTCTTCGGCGATGCCGATCAGGTGGAAGAAGCCGTTGCCGATTTGGACAGCGATTTTTTGGAACCGGAGGATTTCTTCGCGCCGGAAGTGATGACCAGGATCCTGGCTTATCTGCAAAAGCTTGCCTCGAACCACAAGATCGGCTGTACATGCAGTAATCCGGCGGTGGGCATCGATGTCTACCCCGACAAGGTCGAACTTGTGTGTTCCCACTGCGGCAGCGCCATTTTGATGAGCGCTGTCAGCGAGGAGGATGTGAACAGGCTTTTGAGCTTGTCGGAACTGAGAATGAAACCGGCGTCATATATATATTTGGGAGAATGGCTGAAGCCGATTCGGTGATTGAGGAGGAGTTTTTTTGTTAGTATCAGGAAAAGAACTTTTTCAGGACGCTAAACGCCGCAAATACGCGGTAGGTGCTTTCAACATCAACAACATGGAGATTATGCAGGCAATTGTGGAAGTGGCGGAGGAGCTGAATTCGCCCGTTTTCATCCAAGCCAGCCAAGGCGGCATTAAATACGCGGGCCTGGAATACATAGCAGGCATGGGTAAAATTGCCGCAGCCAAAGCCAAGGTGCCTGTCGCCTTGAACATTGACCACGGCACCGATTTCAACCAGGTGGTGCGCTGTATCCGGCACGGTTTTTCCGCAGTGATGATCGACGGGTCGAAACTGCCGTTCGAGGAAAATGTCGCCATCACCAGGAAGGTGGTGGAGGTGGCCCATCCCAATGATGTTTCTGTGGAAGCTGAACTCGGCAAGATCACAGGAGTCGAGGATGACATCGCCGTCGCCGAGCACGAGGGGTTGTTCACCGATCCTGACGAAGCCTATGCGTTTGTCCAGCAGACCAACTGCGATGCTTTGGCAGTTGCCATCGGCACCGCGCATGGGGTCTACCGCGGCGAGCCCAAGTTGGATTTTGACCGGCTGCAGGCCATCGCCAGCAAGATTGACACACCAATAGTGCTCCACGGGGCTTCCGGCGTACCGGATGACGCCATCAGGAAGGCTGTTTCTCTGGGCGTGTGCAAGATCAATATTGACACGGAACTGCGGCTGGCGTTTGCTCAGGCGATCAAACAAGTACTTAACGAAAACCCCGACGAATACGATCCCCGGAAGATTCTCGGCCCGGCAAAAGAGGCCATGAAGAATACGGTCAGGGCCAAAATGCAGTTGTTTGGTTCAGCAGGCAAAGCATAGGGCCGGTTCAATCACTGGGAAACGAGGTGTTCGATGCTTGGATATCGCTGAATTGGAAAGGATGACGACGGCGGAGTTGCAGTCAATCGCCAAGCAGCTGTCTGTTCCCTACTCAAATCTGCGCAAGAGAGACTTGATCATCCAGATCTTAAAGGGAGAGACGGAAAAAGAAGGGCTGCTGTTCATCAGCGGAATTCTGGAAATAATGCCTGAAGGCTTTGGCTTCTTGCGAGTGGATAATTACACTCCCGGTGTCGACGATGTCTATGTCTCTCCTTCGCAGATCAGGCGTTTCAACATGCGGGTAGGAGATGAAGTACTGGGCCAGGTCCGGCCGCCGAAAGATGGCGAACGGTATTACGCGCTGCTGAAAGTGTGCGCCATTAACCTGTCCAATCCTGAACTGGCTCTGTCAAGGCCTCATTTCGACGACTTGACTCCGATCTATCCCAACCAGCGCTTACGGTTGGAAACATCCCCCTCCGAGATTACCATGCGGCTGATCGACATCATTGCCCCTTTGGGCCTTGGCCAGCGCGGTATGATTGTGGCGCCGCCCAAGGCGGGGAAGACTACTATCTTGAAGCAGATCGCCAACGCCATCACCGCCAACAATCCTGATGTGGAATTGATTGTGCTGCTCATCGACGAGCGGCCGGAGGAAGTAACCGACATGGAACGTTCGGTGGACGGGGAAGTCATCAGCTCCACTTTCGACCTGCCCCCGGAAAACCACGTCCGGGTGGCGGATATTGTCTTAGAGAGAGCCAAACGCTTGGTTGAGTCGGGCAAAGACGTAGTGATTCTTTTGGACAGCATCACAAGGCTGGCCAGGGCTCACAACCTGGTTGTCCCTCCCAGCGGGCGGACTTTGTCCGGCGGCGTGGATCCGGCGGCGCTTCACCGCCCAAAAAGGTTCTTTGGTGCCGCCAGAAAGCTTGAGGAACATGGAAGCCTCACCATCCTGGCGACAGCCCTGGTGGAAACCGGAAGCCGGATGGATGATGTGATTTATGAAGAGTTCAAAGGCACTGGGAACATGGAAATCCATCTCGATCGGAAGCTTGCGGAACGAAGAATATTCCCCGCCATAGATATCTACCGTTCCGGCACCCGCAAAGAGGAACTGCTGCTTGATCCAAGAGAATTGGAAGCCATGTGGATTCTGCGCAAGGCCATGAGCTCGCTGGGGCCAGCGGAGACTTTGGATTTGATCCTGGAACGCTTGTCTGCGACCAAGTCCAACGCCGAATTGATCGATCTAATCATAAATTCTTCGTTTGCGGAGAATCTGAGAAATATGTGAAAGGAATTCGTTAATCTCTGTCGAAACAGTTTTGGAGAAGGGTTTGGCAAAGGAGGAGAATCATGAACGGCCGGCGACGATATCTACGGCCGCTGACCTTGTTTATTCTTATGGGCCTGTTCAGCCTGTCACTGGTGGGTCAGTTGGACAGTAGGTTGAATATCGGTGGGTTCGATTGGGAAACTACTATAGACTATGAAGCGCATTATCAGTCCCGCGGATTCGCTGGGAATCAAACCGATGACTCTTTGGCCGCCGATCAAGCAGAAGATGCGGCCAGCGGACTTGAACAACCTATGACCAGTGCCACCGAAGAAAGCGCACAAGCGGAAAGCCAAGAGGCAGAACCGGCCTTTGCCAACACCCAGGAAGCTGAAAAGGCAGACCAGGAACCGGCCGTGAAAGCAGCGGTCAAAGTGGACTTGAACGATATCCCTCAGGCGCCGATACCCAAACCGGAGCAGGATAGGGAAAAACCCACCATCCTCATTCATACCGTCCGCGCCGGCGAGACCCTGTGGGATATTGCCAAATCGTACGGCATCACGGTGAACGAGATCGTTGCCACCAACAATATCAAGAATCAGAACCGGATCCAGGTTGGCCAGGCCCTGAAGATTCTGACTGTCAAGGGTGTGCTGCACAAAGTCGCCCCGGGCGAGAATCTTTGGGAGATTGCCGAGCGCTACGGAGTATCCTTGGCGGAGATTGCCGATGTTAACAAAATCACCAACCCGTCTCTGGTCCAGGCGGGGCAGGAGATTGTAATTCCCGGAGCCACTCAGCTGCTGATCAAGGATGCCCTTGTGGTCAACGGTCAGCTGCAGAGAGCCTTTGACTGGCCGGTGCGGGGCCGGATCTCTTCGAATTTCGGCATGCGCTGGGGCAGGATGCATAACGGATTGGATGTCGCTGTGGTTACCGGCACTCCCGTGCGGGCTGCCGCCGACGGCCGGGTCACTTTCAGCGGCAGCATGGGCGACTATGGGCTGCTGGTGATCATTGATCACGGCAATAGTGTGGAAACCCGCTACGCCCACAACTCACGGCTTGTGGCCAGTGTGGGGCAGCAGGTGAAACGGGGCGATATCATTGCCTACAGCGGCAATACCGGCAACTCCACCGGGCCGCATCTCCATTTCGAAATCAGATACCGGAACACTCCTGTCGATCCGGTCAAGTACCTGAAAAACTAAATTTTAGCTTGTTTCATTCGCTCTCTTGTGGTATAATTGCTTTTGGTTTACGGAGAGAGAGGTGAAGGCAATGCGGAAAGGTATCCATCCAGAATATGGAGATGCTACTGTCACATGTGCGTGTGGCGAAACCTTCAAGACGAAGTCAACCAAGAAAGAGATCAGAGTAGAGGTCTGTTCGAAATGCCACCCGTTCTACACCGGCCAGCGACAGCAAGTGGTCACCACCGGTGGGCGCATTGAGCGGTTCCGGAAGAAATACGACTTGGATAACAGTAACGCCAAATAAGAACAACTTAAAGCAGGGAAATCCCCTGCTTTTAGTTTTTACAGAATGGTTGGAAACAGGTGGTGATTACCCAGTGGTCATTTTGGCTCCTATGGCAGGCGCCACCGACCAAGCGTTCAGAACAATCGTGAAATGTTTCGGCTGTGATTTGGTTGTCAGCGAGATGGTTTCAGCCCAAGGGCTGCTCTATGATAATGAAAACACAAAAGCGCTGCTTGAGTTCACAGAAGCCGAACGGCCGATTGCAGTGCAGCTGTTCGGCCGTGATCCCAAGGTGCTGGCGAAAGCGGCGGCCATAGTGGCCCAGGAATACCGCCCGGACATGATTGATCTCAACATGGGCTGCCCCACCCCGAAGATTGTCAAAAACGGGGATGGCGCCGCACTGTTGAGGCAGCCGCAGTTGGTGAGCGAGATCGTCGAGGCGGTGGCTGCCGCGGTCGATCTGCCCGTTACTGTCAAGATCCGCCTTGGATGGGATCAAAGCCAGATCAACTGTGTCGAGATAGCCCGCAGGATTGAGGATGCTGGAGCTTACTGGATAGCCGTCCATGCCAGGACGCGGGATCAGTTCTACGGCGGCCGGGCTGATTGGGATTATATCCGCCAGGTCAAGGAAGCAGTAAGCATACCGGTCGTGGGCAACGGCGATGTGGATTCGCCGCAGTCGGCGGCGAAGCTGATTGCCGAGACCGGCTGTGATCACGTGATGGTCGGCAGGGCGGCGCTGGGCAGGCCGTGGCTTCTCAAGCAGATCAAGCACTACCTGGCCACCGGATCTCTGCTTCCAGAACCAAGCCTGGCTGAACGGTTGGAGCTTGCCTTGGCTCATCTGCGGTTGAAGATTGGCTTTCAGGGCGAAGAAAGGGCTGTCAAGGAAATGCGTTCCCATTTGGCCTGGTACTTGAAAGGCATGCCCCATTCGGGAAAATTCAGGGCTGCCATGAATCAAGTGACAGATTATGACGGCGTTAAAGCATTGTTGGAAAATTTCGCAGAGTCTCTTGCCCATGACACCAGAATTTGATATGATTATTGTGAACAATGATGTGCACAGGAGGAACCGTAATGGATGTGATCCGTATCGGCGACAAGCTGATCAGCCGCGAGAAAATCCACCGTTCCGTTGACCGGATCCTATCACTCAGGACAACCGGCGCCTCACAGCAGGAAGTGGCTAATCAGACCGGGATTGACCGCACATTCATATCCCGGTTGGAAACTCTGGGAGAGGTGCGCAAAGGTGGACGGGTAGCGGTTATCGGTTTTCCTCTGGCGAACAAGGCCGAATTGGAGCAGGTCTGCCGGGACTGCGCCGTTGACTATCACCTCCTGCTGACGGATCAGGAACGGTGGCAGTTCGTGGACATCGAAAGCGGTTTGACCCTCATGAACAAGCTGATGGAGATCATCACCAAGCTCCGGGAATTCGATGTGGTGATCATGATCGGCTCGGACATGAGGATTCGCCTTGCGGAGGCTCTTTTCGGAGATGCGGTCATCGGTGTGGAGATCGGCGAATCTCCAATCAAGCAAGATGTTTACTATGACCCAGAACGTCTGGCCGGGTTAATCTCGAGTATAAAAGGTGGAACAGTCCAATGAAGCATGTGGTGAGTGTGAGCATTGGCTCCAGCAAGCGGGATCACCGTGCGGAAGTGACCTTCCTCGGACAGGAATTCATCCTGGAACGGAGAGGCACCGACGGCGACATCAATAAAGCGATCGCCATGATCAAAGAGCTCGACGGCAAGGTCGATGCCTTCGGCATGGGCGGCATTGATATCTGGATCTGGGGCGGGAAACGCCGTTATACTTTCAGGGACGGCAGGAAAATCGCCGCGGCTGCCCAAAAGACACCGATTGTGGACGGATCGGGTTTGAAAAACACCCTGGAACGGCGGGTAATCTACCAGATCATTGAGCGGAATCCGGGTTTGCTGAGTGGCAAAAACGTGATGATGGTCTCCGCCATGGATCGGTTTGGAATGGCCGAAGCCTTGCTTGATGCCGGGTGCAGAACCATGTACGGTGATTTTATCTTCGCACTGGGGATGCCGCTGCCCCTTTACCGGCTCAGCACCCTTCACAATGTCATTGCACCCGTAGTGGCGCCTATCGCTGTACGGCTTCCCTTCAAGATGATTTACCCCACCGGCGAGAAACAGGAGAAAACACACCCGGAGAGCCGCTTCAAGAAATACTATGATTGGGCGGATGTGATTGCCGGCGACTGGCACATGATCAAGAAATACCTACCCTGGCACATCGATGGCAAAGTGATTATCACCAACACAGTCACCCTGGCCGATGTCGAACTGCTCCGCTCCCGGGGAGCCGGTTTGTTGATCACCACTACACCGGAGATCCAAGGCCGGTCGTTCGGGACCAATGTCATGGAGGCTATGCTGGTGGCATATATGGGGAAGCCGCTTGAGCAGATTCGGCCGGAGGACTACATTAAGCTATTGGAAAAGGCTGAGCTCGAGCCCAGGTTTGTGCATCTGAACTAGTTTTTTCCCGAGGTCAAACAGAAGATGTCATTTCCTTGACATCTTTTTTTTTGTTACTTATAATAGATAAGACACATTGCGAAGCGTGGAAAACAGCAGGTTAGAGCAAGCATAAACTGTAATCCCCTCAGCCATATTAACGATAATTGAGGGTCATGATCATCGCATTGACAAAGGAGAGGTTAGCCTGTGACACAAAAGGAAGTCCTGTTGACACCTGAGGGATTGAAAAAGCTGGAGAAGGAGCTGGAGTATCTCAAAACCGTCAAGCGCCGAGAGATCGCCCAGCGGATCAAGCAGGCCCTCGAATTCGGCGACATCACCGAGAACTCGGAATACGATGACGCGAAAAACGAACAGGCTTTTATCGAAGGAAGAATCCTGACGCTGGAGAGAATCTTGCGGAATGCCAGAGTAATAGATGATGAAGAGCATGCCGAAGGAGAGGCAGTGGTGGGACGTTGGGTCACCTTAAAGGATCTGGAGACTGGAGAGGTCTTTGAGTATAAGATTGTTGGTTCCGCCGAAGCCGACCCCATGCACGCCAAAATATCCAATGAGTCTCCGGTAGGAAAAGCCCTGATCGGCAAGACTCCAGGCGCGGAAATAATTGTCGATGTAGCCGACGGGATCTTACGGTATCAAATACTGGATGTTCGCCGGGAGGGATAACTGTGGCAGAGGAACACAACGAACATCAACTGCCGTTGGAAGAACTGATGAAAATTCGCCGGGCCAAGCTCGAGGATTTGTACAAGCAGGGGATTAATCCTTACGGAGAAAGGTTTGAACGAACTCATCTCGCCCGGGAAATCATCGATCATTTCGATCAGCTTGCCGAGACCGAGACTAGAATCGCCGGCAGAATCATGTCCTTTAGGACCCACGGCAAGGCTTCCTTTGCCGATTTGGCGGATCAATCAGGCAGAATTCAGCTGTACATCCGGGTGGATCAAGTTGGAGAAGCCAAGTATGAACAGTTCTGCAAGCTGGACATCGGCGACGTCGTCGCTGTTTATGGCCGCATTTTCCGTACCCGCCGCGGCGAGATCAGCGTCGAGGTATATGACTTCCTGATGATGGCCAAGTCGCTGCGGCCTCTGCCAGACAAGTGGTATGGGCTGAAGGACGTGGAAATCCGCTATCGGCAGCGCTACCTCGATTTGATCGTCAATCCTGACGTGCGAAAAGTGTTTGAAACGCGGAGCAGAATTATTCAAGCACTCCGCGGCTACTTGCTGGAGCGGGGGTTCCTGGAAGTAGAAACGCCGATGCTGAATGTAATTGCCGGCGGTGCCACCGCTCGGCCGTTTGTCACCTACCACAATGCCCTCGACATGGACCTCTACATGCGGATTGCGCCGGAGCTGTACTTGAAGCGGCTTTTGGTGGGAGGGTTCGAGAGGGTGTTCGAGATCGGCAAGAATTTCCGCAACGAGGGTATTTCCACCAAGCACAACCCCGAGTTTACCAGTGTGGAAATCTACCAGGCGTATGCCGATGCCAGCGACATGATGAAGCTGACAGAAGAGCTGGTGGCCTATATCGCTCAGGAAGTCCTGGGAACCACCGAGGTGCAGTTCGGCGACTATACCGTCAACCTTGCGCCGCCGTGGCCGCGCCTGCCCATGCTTGAGGCAGTAAGGCAGTATGCCGGAGTCGATTTGGCGGGGTTGAGCGACGCCGAGGCTAGGGCCGCAGCCCGGGAAAAAGGCCTCGAGATTGATCCCGATGCATCCTATGCCCAGGTGCTGGAAGAGTTGTTTGATACATATGTGGAACCGAACCTGATTCAGCCGGTTTTCATCACAGACTACCCGGTGGAGATTTCGCCTTTGGCCAAGCGGAAAAAGGACAACCCGCAGCTGACCGAAAGATTCGAGCCGTTTGTAGTGACCTGGGAGATCGGCAACGGATTCTCAGAGCTGAATGATCCCATTGATCAGCTGGACCGCTTCCGCAAGCAGGTTGAGAAAAGAGAATCGGGCGACGAAGAGGCCCACATGATGGATGAAGACTTCATCGTTGCCTTGGAATACGGGATGCCGCCGGCAGGTGGTTTGGGGATCGGCATTGACAGGCTGGTGATGCTGCTGACCAATTCCCGTTCGATCAGGGATGTGATTCTGTTCCCACATATGCGGCCAAAGGGGTAAAAACGGCTGGCAAGGCAGAAAAAGTACTTGCAATCCATGCTTGGCCGTGGTATACTAATCAATGCAGCAGCCGGTGACGGCCGCTGAAATTGTCTTGGTACAAGATGGCTGTTGACACCACCCGGACAGGTGTGGTAAGATAAGAAAGCTGTCGCCAATGACAGATGCCGCAAATTGGCAGTTTGCCATGTTTGCCGGCATGGACCTTGAAAACTAAACAGCAGAAGTGCGAAAACGCAAGCAAGACCCTGTCAATGCGCTGGAACACAGCGCTTGAGACAGAAAGCAGACAGGACGAATTTTCTTTGGAGAGTTTGATCCTGGCTC
>Ga0208564_1000298_pt1 | contig 46034 bp, 29 predicted proteins | sample AD_UKC073_MetaG_FD_184439 | JGI IMG/M metagenome (GOLD analysis project Ga0208564, IMG submission 184439) | Active sludge microbial communities of municipal wastewater-treating anaerobic digesters from USA - AD_UKC073_MetaG (SPAdes) (version 2) | ecosystem: Engineered > Bioreactor > Anaerobic >... | reverse complement strand
GTATTCCACACAGCCAGTCGCCGACAATGCTAGTACCCAAGGGAGACGGTGTTTGGATACTAGCGCAGAAGGTGGTACTTGCCCTACCGGGCAGGTGCCGCCTTTTTATGTGCCAGCTCTCCGCAGTAATGGGATTTACTCAATGAAATTTCCATGGTAAAATATTGCAATACTAAGCTAAAGCAGGAAGGAATGGGCAGATAATGTCCGGCATTGTCGAGACACTCCGTACCTATACCGCCTTCACTTTGTGCTTTCTCAAAGCGAAATTCATTTATAGGGCATCATTCTGGATTAGTCTCAGCATCAACTTCCTCTTTCTCTTGATGCAGGTTTATCTTTGGAAAGCTTTGCTGGGAACCGGTTCGCTTGCTGACACTACCGTCAATGAGATGATCACTTACGTTGTAATGGCGAGCGTAATTCGTAACATCCTATTGTCCCGTGCGGCCTTGACCATCGAAGATCGCTTGCTCAGCGGCGATATCGTCTTTGATTTTATCCGGCCGCTTTCTTTCCGCGTCCAACTGCTGCTGAACGACCTCGGCCAGGCTTTATCCAGCTTTCTGCTTCAGTCTGTGCCGCTTATGGCAGCTGCATTGGTCTTTGTAGGCATCAACCCACCCGAGTCCCTAATCCATCTTATAGCCTTTATCTTCCTCGCCATTGGCGGGATGATCATCTCTTTTTATACCAGCTATATCATCGGGCTGGTCGCCTTCTACACCATGAAAGCCGAATACCTCGAATGGTTGATCGGCACAATCAATACTTTCCTGTCAGGCCGTTACCTGCCCCTCTGGCTTTATCCTGCCTGGCTTAGGATAATCGCGGAGATTGCCCCATTCAAACTTATGTATTACACACCCATCGCTGTCTATATGGGCCGTATTCCTTTAAGCGAACTGCCGGCAGCACTGCTGACGATGTTTGTCTGGCTCTTCCTGTTGATCGGCATAGAATTCCTGCTGTGGAAGAAAACAACCAACAAGCTTGTCGTCCAAGGAGGGTAGGGGCATGGGCAATCTCAGTACTGTTTTTAAGCTCGCATATCTAAACCTGCGCACGCAAATGGAATACCGGGTGAGCTTCTTCATCTGGCTGGGAATAAAGCTTTTGAGTTACGGTTCTGAATACCTCATCGTCTGGATGATTCTAGACCGTTTCAAAGGTATCGGCACTTGGAGCATTCCAGAGGTAATCGTGCTGTGGGCGATCCTGCAGCTGTCCTATACTCTGGCCGGACCATTCCTTTTCCACTCGGCCGGAAGGCTGGAGCAGCATATTGTCAAGGGCAGCCTGGACTATTTCCTGGTCCAGCCGATCCATCCTCTGGTCAACCTGATAGCCCGCAACTTCTCCTGGACCTACAGTTCACAGCAAGTGATGAGTGCGGTTGTCTTGGTCATTGCCCTCAATGCCAGCGGCTTTGATTGGAGCCTTGCCAGGGTGAGTTTCTTAGTTCTCACCATCCTGGGAGGCATCAGTTTCTATGCCTTCACTTTCCTGATCGGAGCTTCCCTGAACTTCCGCATGATCAGCGGAGGAAGAGAGTTTGGCATCAATATCCGCTGGCTGATGGAAATGACCCAGTATCCGATCAGCATCTATCCGAAACAGATCCAAGCGTTCCTCACTTTTGTGGTGCCGGCGGCAATGTTGAATTACTATCCTGCGGTATACCTGTTGGACAAATCAGCTGAGCTGCTGCATCCGAGCCTGCCTTTGATCTCTCCTCTTGTGGAGATTGCGCTGGGAATAATCGGTGTAAGGCTTTTCTGGAAAGGCTTGGATTGGTATCAAAGCGGCGGTGGATGACGAGGAGGATTTGCGATGATAGAAGTTACAAACTTATCCAAGACATTCCGGGTCCTTGAAGGCAAGAAAGGGCTCGTCGGGGCGGTCAAAAACCTTTTCAGCCGCGATTACCGGTATGTAGAGGCCGTCAAAGATATTTCCTTTACTGTGCAGCAGGGTGAAATGCTGGGCTTGATTGGGCCGAACGGCGCAGGGAAATCCACCACGATTAAGATACTGGCGGGCATACTGGTGCCAACCAGCGGCAAAGCTTTGGTCAACGGGATCGAGCCGTACAGATTCAGGCAGCAAAACGCCATGAAGGTGTCGGTTGTCTTTGGCCAGCGGACGAAACTCTGGTGGGATCTGCCGTGTTACGAATCGTTTGAGCTGCACCGGGTGATGTACCGGATCCCGGAAAAGGTGTACAAGCAGAATCTTGATGAGTTCATGGAGTTCCTGGAACTTGGGGAGTTTTGGAACCGGCCTGTCCGGCAGCTGAGCCTGGGGCAGCGGATGCGGGCGGAGATTGCTGTTTCACTGCTTCACAATCCTGAAGTCATCTACCTGGATGAGCCCACTATCGGCATGGATGCAGTGGCCAAGGAGCGGATCCGCCAGTTCCTGCTCAATACCAATAAAGCGCGGAATATTACCCTAATCATCACCAGCCACGACATGGCGGATATCGAGAAACTATGCTCACGGGTGATCATTATTGACCACGGGCAGATTGTCTACGAAGGGGATTTCGACGAGATCCGCCACCGTTATGGCCGGGAGCGGACCATGGTTGTGGAATTCGGGGAAGAGTATCCAGTGATTGAGCTGCCATATGGTACTGTTATCAAAGACGAGGGTCTCAAGAAGTCGATCCGGTTCCTGCGGGAGCAGGGGACTGCGATTGACTTGATCACGGCTTTGGGGAAGCATTATGTGATCAGGGATGTGAGCATTCAGGAAGCGGAGATCGAGTCAATTATCCGGGAGATCTACGAAGTTGGTACATGAGGTGGTACAAGGAACCGTCCCCTGTACCACCACCACAGTGTGTTAGATTCCTAGCGGCAGATGTAAGGTTACTTCACTGCGCCAGCCTCCAGCGCTGGGGATATTCGTTTCTTTCTCTGCACCGTCTTTGGACACATACACATACCAATACTTGCGGTCAGAACGGAATGGAATCATACCCGCCTACGAGTCCATAAACAAAAAAGATCCGTTGAACTTTGGCGAATTTCTGCTTCAGCATAGGGATGAGTTGTTTCAAGGCCTACCAGATCGTTCCAACCTAGAAACCATCATAGATAATCTGATTGATAAGAAACGGAAATATAGATGGTGGCACCAGGAATCTCCCTGTAAGCTGTGATATCCACATCGGGGGCATCCTATGAGAAAGGCGGCACAGAGCAAAAGCGGTACAAGGATGAATCCCTGTACCGCCTTTCGTATTTGCTGCCATCTAGGATCAAGGTTCTATCGGTTGTCCCACCTGCAGGTAAGTTTTCCATTCACCACGCCAGCCGCCAACCACATCAAAACTGTTTTCCTTTGTGGCACCGTCCTTGGATACACGCACATACCACAAACCTGTCCTGCCGGTCACGTCGATATTGTTGAACTCGACCTCGCCTGATTCGTCAGTGTGCCCTGAGTATTGCAGCTGATCGCCGAAGTAAAGCTCAACAAGCGCCCCGGCCACAGGTTGCTCACTCCAATCTTGAGCGGATCACTTTGAAATGCCAGTACTTGCTTTCGTCACCTGTAGGGCCGGAGCCAGAACCAGGAGTGTCAGATCCAGAGCCAGGCAGCAATGATGGCTTGCATCCAGCCGCCATGACCAACAACAGAACCAGCGCCACCAGACAGAACTTGCGCCCGATAAACACTATTCGCATTATGCCACCCCTCGATTGGTTAGGATGAGAAACCATGCTTTTTGGTTCGGTGTGACAGGGCGCGGTTCTTTGTTCTATCAGGCAGTAGAATCGAAATTTCGCCGCTATATGCCAAGATTGAGTGGAGTGCCTGCTTGGTACTAACGCTTAACATTCTATAAATCAGCAAATATCACAGAAAAATAAATAAACGAAAGAAGGAATTACAAAATTTGTGTCTAATTATACCGTTAATGCCGGGTTTCCCGCGGGGAATGCATGCACCGGCAGTACGGTAGCCAAGGGAGACGTAAAACTACCGTACCTAAAAGCAATACCCGCCCTGCGCAGTAAAAAAAGAGACACCACTCTCGAGGGACGGTTCGCGGGGCGGGTATTGCTTTATCCTTTTAATCAAGATAAGGTTCAAACTGCGGGTCCAAATTAGCAGGCTCCAGGTACAAGCTCTGCGTCAAACGCGCCAGGTCCATCTGCGGCTCTTTGCCGTAGAAATGGTGATCGCAGAAATCAAGGAGATAAACTAGGTCCGCGTCAGTGATCATATGTCCTTCCCGATGCAGCAAAACTGCGATGTGATCCCGGACGCCCAGGTAATCAAAGACCTTTTTAGCGGCCAAATATGTGAAGAACATCCCCGGAGGATTGGTCCAGTCTTCATAGAGGTAAGACCCGGTGATGAACAGGTACCTGTCCGGATCGGCGCACAAAGCTGCCAGCAAATGCTGATCAAATGGCAGATAGTTGACATGCCTGAATCCTGAAAAGTTATCGTTGAACCAGTGCCGTTCAGCAGAAGACTGAAGGCTGCCCAGCGGTTCATTCTGTGTCATCTTGTACGGTGCGGCAATCCCGATGGCCGAGTAGTCATAGGTCCTGCCTTCCGAGACGTAGCGGAACGCTGCCATCCCTCCCGCGCCCGAGCATGCGGGTACCGTCACTTTGATGCGCTGATCGAATGCCCCGGCTACCGCCGCTGCTTTGCCCCAGCGGGAAACACCTGCGACGATGCTGTGCTCAGGATTGATGTTCAGCTGAGCCCCGGCTCCACATTGCAAAGCGTCGATCACTTTGCTCACCCCCCAGGCCCAGGCCATCAGGGCGCCTGTCTGCTCTTCCCACGTCTTTCCATATGGGTACAGCTCGTAGAACACTCCTGCGCGGGACAGATTGTCCGCCGCGATCGGCTGCGTGTTCACCGTGATTACAGCGTATCCCCGCTCGTTGGCTTGCTGAGCTTGGGCAAACCACATAAAAGCGATGATCACGGGGTATCCATTTTCAGGCATCGCCGCTTTGTCCGGATCGGGCAAGCTGAAGTTCACCGGGAAGCTGACCTGTTTTTCGTCTTTTGCAACGGTGATGTTCAATGTGTTTCCGTCAATACTCCAGCCGACCTTCTCCCGTGAAGCGTCAGGCCACACGCCGTACATATAATACTGGTACAGCCTGCGCAGCTCCTCCGCCCGGGCCGGCCAGTCCGCCGGCGATTCCACACTGCGCCCGTCAAAAAAAGTGAGCGGATCAGGCATATCCGCATTATAAGGTAGGTCTTCGACTCTGGGGAAACTGCTTACATCAAACACAGCCAACACCTCGCCAGGGAAAATGGGGAATACCGCAAGCATCACAGCAAAAGCCAGCGGCAGAACTATCCTCGCGCGCATGCGCACCACCTCTAAATGTATTATTATCAACCAGGGGGCAAGATCCCTTTCCTCGCAGACACAACGACTGATGCATCGGTGGATGGATCGGCTATAATGGAAATGATATATCAATTTATGTATCCCAATACAAGGAGACAAGCATCGTGAGCAACCGAATCTACGTGAACTACGGACAGGATCCCGGCAGAATGGTGCAGGAGATCTTGACGCATATGCAAATCGAACGAAGCATACCGGAGAACGCCCTGATCGGCATCAAGCCGAACTTGGTGGTGGCCAAGCCGTCCACTTCGGGCGCCACCACATCGCCTGCGCTGGTGGGCGGAATTATCGAGTATCTGAAGGCCAAAGGCCGAAACAACATCGTCATTTTAGAAAGCTCTTGGATAGGGGAGCGGACTTCCCGTGCCTTCGAGGTCTGCGGTTATAACGAACTGGCGCTGAAATACGGTGTCCAGTTGATTGACCTGCAGAGGGACAGCTGTACAGCGCACCAAGCAGGCGGCATGGAGATTGCCGTTTGCGACGCTGTGACAAGGCTTGACTACTTGATCAATGTGCCTGTGCTCAAAGGGCACTGCCAGACCAAGATCACCTGCGCCCTGAAGAATCTCAAAGGCTGCATCCCCAACTCTGAAAAACGCCGGTTTCATACCATGGGCTTGCATAAGCCCATTGCATACTTGAACAAAATTATTCGGACGGATTTGGTGATCGTGGACGGCATAATGGGAGACCTCGACTTCGAAGAAGGCGGCAACCCGGTCCAAATGGACATGGTTCTTGCCGGCAGGGATCCCGTTTTGGTGGATTCATATGTGGCTGGGTTGTTGGGCTATGCACCAGAAGAGATAGGGTATTTGCGCATCGCGGAAAGTATCGGCGTTGGCAGTTTTGTGGACGAGTCCACTGAGGTAATAGAATTGAACAAAGAGTACAGCGGGATGAGAGGGGCACCTACCCGCAAGATTGAGCGGTTGGCCCAATATGTTGATGAGAAAGATGCCTGCTCCGCTTGCTACGGCAGCTTAATAAGAGCGCTGGCCAGACTTGACGAGCAGGGGCTTTTGGGCCAGATACCTGGGAAGATACATATCGGCCAGGGTTACCGAGGGAAATCAGGCACAGGCATCGGGGTGGGGGCATGTGCCAGGGGCTTTGCTGTCAGTGTTCGCGGCTGTCCTCCCACTGCAAGGGAAATCATCGAGGCCATTGCCAGAATCGTTCAGCAGCAGACAAACTTGTACTGACAAAGACAAAGCCTCACTGCTGCGAGTGAGGCGAACCGTCCGCAATCCTGCTGATGTTTCAGGCATCGGCTATGAACTGATATCCAAGGCGTACTCATAGGATATTAACTGGCCAACTTCCGTCTCCGTATATGCTTTTTCCGAATGACTGTGATCTGAAAGCTCGTTGGCTGTTAGCCGGCCGTATTTGTTTAAGATTTCCGTAAGCGTGTCTATTTCTTCTTTCGATAGTGCGCCTTCCATTTGTCGTGTTGTAGTGATAGACTCCCATTCGTACTCAGCGTTTATTCTGGTTGGTGTCAATTCGATTGCGTCCTGAACTTTCAACCAGGTGATCAAGATATCGTAGTTGTCAATCGCCGGACCGAATGGAAGATGGGCATATCTCAAACCGCTGATGGATACTCCATAGTTCTTAAAATGACAGAAGTCACTATAAAAGAAGAGCTTCATCAGCTTGGTCTTTGAAAGATTGTTTACGTTATTGGCGAAAAAAGTCACCATATCTAGAATCTTGTCAGCGTCGAACTTGCGGAATCCCGAGAAAACTGAAGGCTCATAATCGGCAAGAATCTTCTCGGTGGACTCCATGAACAGCTCTTGTGTGCTCGTAGCAAGCAGATTGTCTAGCCTTTTTCGCAAGTTAGCTTCTTCTCGTTCGGTCAAACTGCTGCCGGCTTGGTCGAGCAGTATTTGCACATTGGCCGGATCTTCTATCAGTATTAGCAACTCGTTGTGGGCGTCACTAGGTAATGCTCCGTTCTCATACCGATTGATAGTAATCTCGCCGAGTTTCAAAAGTCTTCCCAGCGCTCTCTGGCTCAATCCATATTTCGTTCTAATAGCGCGGATACGTTCAGGAGTTATCAAGCCCTTACGCTTCCTATACTCGTCGTAAACTTTCAGCAGAGTACGGTTATCTAATTCTTCGTGAAAGACCTTCTCATTACAACACGCACAATAGGCAACGTCAGTGAGAATAGTGATTTCCTCACCACGGACTTGATGGGTTTCATAAGTTTGTTGAACGCGGAATTCTGTGAATAGATTGCATCTTGAGCAGTATAGTGTTTCCATTCAAAGCCCCTCCTTTTTACTCTTCGTCCTTTGAATGGATAATGAAATGGTTGTTTCTAAGAGCCTGTAGGTTTTTATCTCTCTCGACTAGATGAAAGCTGTTTTCTCTTGACAATATCATTCTCATTTCGAGCAAGAAATCTCTAATCTTGCTCCGGTCGATGGAAGCTGTCACAGAAAACCTCTCCTATATATCCATCTCCTCCCCTGACTAACCGTATCATAGCAAGTAGAGCATTTGATGTCAAGAGTATTGTTATCATATGATAACAATTGCTTCTGGTTCTGGATCAGAGGTATGGTTCGGAAGCACATGGGCAGCAGTGGCCGCCCACCCACTACAAAGGGGGATAATCCACCTAGGACGCTGGTGCACTTGTACTGAAAAAGCAGAAGGCGGGTGAGTAAAAAACTCACCCGCCTATTTCTGGGGAGGTGTGTCAGAGAAGAGCCTTGACGGCTGCGAGTGCTTTGTCATAGTCCGGGTGCTTTGATACTTCGTCCAGATATTCGGCATATGTAACCTTGTTCTGCCCATCCAAGACAAGAACCGCCCTGGCCAAGAGCCGCCTCTCCTCGATCAGCACTCCATAAGCTTTGCCGAACTCCACATTCAGATAGTCCGACAAGGTAACCGCATGATCCAGCCCTGCGCTGCCGCACCACCGCTTTTGGGCGAACGGCAGATCCACGCTGACGGTGATCACAGCCACATTGTCGAGAGAACTAAGCTCCTGGTTGAAACGGCGTGTCTGATGGTCGCATACTCCAGTATCCAGTGAAGGGACAATGCTGATCAGTTTTATCTGATTGCCGAAATCCTGCAGCGAAACAGGATTGAAATCGTTGTCCAATAGAGAGAAATCAGGCGCCGTGTCCCCGACGGCAAGGGGTTTGCCAACGACGGTGACAGGATGGCCGCCTATGGTGATTGTCCGTTTATTCATTTATACACCTCCTCGGTGGTTATATATACTTAATTCGTGATCGATAATGATAATCCTTCTCAAAATTCAAAGCTGCGGCAAATATTTCCAAGCAGTGTCCGGCAAAACTATTGAAGATTATCAAAAAAAGGGTTTGTGGTTCCACTTGCATAATAAATAAACGACTATCGTCAAGGAAGGAGAGTCAAAATGCGGAAACAGATCGCCTTGTTTGTGATTGCGTTAGTTTTAGCAATCGGCTTGGCTGGATGCCAGCAGCCGGGCGAACCAGGCACAGTCGCGGTAAGGCCGGACAATGTCACCATCAACCTGGCCAGCGGGGTTTTCACGGTTGACTTGACGGCCACTGTGACGGATGAAGAGGGCAATGTCGTCAAACTTGAAGCTGGTGATCTCACATGGGAGATTGCCGACGCAGGCGTGGCGGCTGTGGCCCCGCAGAAAGCAAACAGTGCAGTCCTTGAAGGCAAACAGGTTGGAGAAACCAAACTGACGGTCAAATACGGTGATATGGCCCCAGCGGAGGTTCCCGTCAAGGTCATCGACGAAGAAGTGATGCCGCCGTCAGGTGTCAAGGCGCCGAAGGCTCTTGCTCCGCTTAAGCTCGGCGAACCTTGGCCGGTGGAAGAGAAGAATGTTTATCAGGCATTCCAGAAGGTTGACGATAAAGACGTCGGCTGGAAGGTTTGGGTATTCTGGGATGACGACAATGTCTACATCCAGTATGATGTCTACACTGACTGGCCTTTGGGCAACCAGAAGACCGAAAGATATATCTATGAGGCAGACAGTCTGGAATGGCAAATCAGGAATGACGATGGACTCAGGCAGAAGTGGATGGTCGCCGAGACCGAAGCCAAGGGCTATGAGGTTGTCGTCCGTTATCCCGACAGAGATTACTATGTAGCCCCCAACGAATATCACGATGTCTTGATCCAGGAAACAGACTTCGGCTACCGCGGCCAAGTCATCCTGAGCATGAAGCACCCGAAGCTTGCGGAATTCAACATTGGCTTGGGAACCAAGGTCGGGATGGCTGTACAGGTCAACGATTCCTCTGACGGCCAGACTCGGGACCGCATCCTGGGCGGATTTGTCGACAGCGAAACCTATACTGATTTGTGGTTCATGTACAAATAGGCTGACAGCGGCCGACAAGTGAAAACTAAGGCACCTTCCCGCCGGGAAGGTGCCTTTTTCCGTCGCTGACTGTGTTTTCCGCCTCCGGCTGCGTTCACTTTACTCAACATTGTGGAAATCTGCAAATACCGACAAAAATATGCAATCTGGAGCAGGAATTCCGAAATTGTATGCATAAATATATAACTGTCCGGCGTGGATGAGCCGTTAGCCGGATGTTGGCAGTACCTGCCCTGTGTATCGATGAAGGATTCCAGTCCAAGGATCTTATCGGCAGGTACTGCCTTCTTATATTCACTATGTTCGCAAGAGGGAGGCTGAAAGGCACCGATGTCGAGAGTACCTATCCGGAAAGAGATCTTGTTGTGGGCCATCCGCGAATCGGGAAAACCTGAGGAAGAGATCTCTGCCAAGTACCCTAAAATAGAGCGGTGGATTAATGGAGATGAACACCCCACCTTCAAACAGGCGGAAGAAATCGCCGCCTTTCTCCAGATACCTTTTGGCTTTCTATTTTTGGATAACCCACCACAGGATCCCGCCGCGGCAGAATTCCGGGCGCTTCCAGGCGAACTTCCGGCGATGAGCAAAAACCTCAAAGACACGATTCTGGAGATGGCCATGCGCCGCAACTGGATGAGCAGGTACAGGCGGAAGCTTGGATGGGATCAGCTGGAGATTGCCGCACGGTTTCGGGAGCAGGCGAGCGGGGAGGCTGCCGCCGACGCAAGTTTGGTCCGGAAACTGCTGGAGTTAAAAGATAAATGGCATGAGGAAACTCGGGACCTTGACGCAGTCTACAATTTGCTCAAGAAGAAACTGGAGTCCGCTGGCATTCTGGTGATGCAGAGCGGCATTGTGGGCACATCCACCCGACGCCGGCTGGACGCAGACGAATTCCGAGCCTTTACCTTGTCCGATCCAGTCGCTCCCTTGATCTTCATTAACCGCAGCGACACAAAAACCGGAAGAGTCTTCAGCCTGGTTTATCAGTTTGCCCACGTCCTTTTTGAGCAAGATTACTTGTTTGCTGCGCAAGACGCGGACGTTGTCAATGAAGAAGGAGAGATCAGCGCGCTTGCAGTGGAATTTATCATGCCCGAAGCCGAAATCCGCGAATTGTGGGATGACGCAGAAGAAGTTCCCAAGCAGATCGGGCGCTTGTCCAGGCTTTTCAAGGTGAGCAAGCAGGCGCTGGCGGCACGACTCGAGCGTCTTGGCTTAATCTCCGGGGAAACAGCCGCACTGGTTATAGGCGAGGACAGCAAAGCCCCTGCGGAACTTGACGGCCAAGGAGGCGAAAGCAGTGTCAAACCACCCACACCCAACTACTACCGGACATACAGTTCCCGAATCAGCCCGGCATTCAAGGAGGCGGTGATCAAAAACGCGGAAGCAGGGGCGATCGAATACACTTATGCCTTCAAACTGCTGGGGGTTAACGGAAAATCCTACGACAAAGTGAAAGAGGGTGTCATGGCCAATGGATAAGCAGTATGCGCTCGATGCAGATGTGCTGATCAGCGCAAGCCGCGGTTTCTACGCTTTTGACATCGCGCCGGCCTTCTGGCGCCAGCTTGCGGTCAATGGAAAAGACCGGCTGATTCTCGTGGACAGAGTGTGCCAAGTGATTTATGCCGCCGAGGATCAGCTGTCGGAATGGCTGAAAACAAACGAGGGAGCTTTCACAATCAAAAGCTCCCAAGACGATAAGGTCATTGAAACTTACTCCCGCATCATGGCGGCGGTTGAGGCAAACCCCGTCTATTACGGCTCCGCAAAGGCCGCCTTCGCCGGCACGGCTGAATCGTGGCTGTGCGCCCATGCTTTGGCCCACGGCCATGTGGTGGTGACCCAGGAAAGGTATGAACCCCAAAGCAGGAACGAAGTGACCATACCCAATATCTGCCGGGAATTCTCTATAGAATATGTCAACCTCTTCCAGCTGATGAGACTCTTGGGAATCCGGTTCGAAACCTAAGAGTTGAGATCCCGGGCACTGTCTCGACGCCGTGTTTCGCACCGGCCGCCAAAAATTCCGGCAGTCCTTTCACAGAGTTATGATCGGTCAGGGCGATCGCTTGTAGGCCTTTTTCTTTGGCTGTTATGACTAGTTCTTCAGGACTGAACTGGCCATCGCAGCTGTAGGATGAATGAATGTGCAGATCAAGTAGTGCCATTTGTGTCGATTCCTTTCGCCGTTTCCTGGATTGTTCCCTCAAGTACTCTTTTCAAGGTGGACAGCGGTTTTCCTGCTGTTACAAGGCTTAGAAACATATTGTTCGGGAGAACACGTGTTTGCGAAAGAAATACACGGAATCTGAAATCGATAAGGCATTGGAATACCTAAGCTATTTCGGCAAGAAGATCAGTGATTAAATGGAACCATTCCATGCTGGCTCCTTTTCTCGATGCCAAGGGGCTCTTGACAGATCCGACCGCACGTTAAATTTTTTCTCCATTAGGAAGGAATCCCAGAAAAAGGGTTGAATTATATTAACGAATAGTTTATAATGTAACCGCCGAAACGTGGAATATTAATTTCCGCCGTATAGAAACCGATTTCAATTAGATATTTGTTAAATATGTCATGCGAAGGTTTTGGGAGAGTGCGACTGTGGAGGGGATGCACGCATTGTTTTCTCCAAGACATCGAAACCGGTTTCCGAGATTGATTGACAGGGGTAATGGTAGTGGCAAAACAGGGGACAAGAGCGACCACAATCGATGATATCGCCAAAAAAGCCAATGTTTCCAAGGCGACTGTATCAAAAGTGATCAACGGCTACAGCGGCATCAACGAGAAGACGCGGCAGGCTGTGCTTAAAGTGATGCGGGAGTACAACTACTGGCCGAACACTACGGCCCGGAGCCTGTCGATGCAGCAGTCATACTTGGTTGGATTGTTCATGGCCAGCGAGCTGAACAACAGCTTCTTCCGGGAAGTGATCCCCGGTATTGAAAAAACACTGGGAGCCCAAGGCTACGACATCCTCTATTTTGCCGACAAACGGCCGGGCAACACAGGTGTCAGCTTTGGCTATTTGGAGAAGTGCCGAGACCGCCGAGTGGACGGCGCGATTTTTCTCAGCTACATCCGGGATGAGCTCGCTGAGTTTGAGCCGATTCTGGCATCAGACATCCCCACCGTGTTTGTCGACATGACTTTGGAGGGGCCCCTTACGTCCTACGTGATCTCCGACAACTACAAGTCGGCGAAACTGGCTGTTGAGTATCTGCACAGCCTCGGCCACCGCAAGATTGGGTATGCGGATGGGGGCACCAAGTCTGTGCCGGCGGAAAAGCGTTACCAAGGCTTGATGGACACGGTCCGGGACCTGGGGATGGAGTGCAGGCCGGAATGGATTTTCCAGTATTCGTTTGACGAAGAGTACGGGTATGATGTGGTGAACAAACTGCAGCAGCTGGATGAATGGCCCACGGCCGTCGTGGCCCAGGATAATGTTGCCATCGGCATGATCAGAGCTCTGAGGGAGATCGGCAAAAGTGTCCCCGATGACTTGTCGATCGTGGGCTTCGACGATATCGAGATCAGCAGCCACTACAACTTAACCACGGTGAGACAGCAGAAGTATGAAATGGGCGTTGCAGCTTCCAAACTGCTCATGAAGATTATTCTTAATCATAAAGCCAGCAAGCCAAAGCTCATGGATACGGAACTCATTATCCGGGGCAGCTGTAAGCCCATTACATAAAAGCGGACAGGAGGTGGTCGCGCCCAGCTGCGTCGTTAAGGTGTTTTCAGGCAGTACAGAGAGTTTTCAGCGGATGATTTTGTATGGACACGAGGAAGGAGGAACATAACCAAAATGAAAAGAGCTCTGTTGGTCTTTGTATTGGTTTTGATGCTGGCTTCCAGCGCATTTGCCTACACTTCCGATCGGATGGACTTCGGCACCATTGATTTCAAGGGAGCCACAGTATCGTTCGTGATGCACTGGGATGCCATTAGCCAGTTTGAGGAAGGCGGCGGCCGGGCCGGTGTGCTCCAGGAAGCAATGGAGCTGTTCAACATCGGCGGGTATGAGAAAGTGGTCGTCGGCTGGGGCGATGTGGGCGATACAGCTCTGAACCGCTTCATGGCAGGCGAGTCGAAATACGATCTCTGGCGCGTACCGTTCGCTTTCTACTGGGGATTGGCATCGCGCGGCGCGCTGTTCCCGGTGAATGAGATTTTGCCGGACGAGTATTTCGAGGCTCTGCCCAAGATTACTCACGACCGCAACCTTGAGTTGGCATTCAACGGCCAGCTGTACTTCTTCTCGGCTGGTACCGATGACTACGGCCATGCCACCTTCGTTGTCTTCAACAAAGACCTGCTGGATGCCGAAGGTTTGGAGGATCCTTACGAGCTGTATGCCAACGGCCAGTGGACTTTCGAGAAACTGACCGAAATGGCCAGAAAAGCGACACGGGATACCGATGGTGACGGTATCATCGACCAATACGGCTTGTCCAATATGGATCCGAAAGACCTTGTCTATGCTTACGGCGGTGCTATTACCAAGCGTGACGAAAATGGCAAAGTGTACTTCGCCATGGATTCCGAAGAAGCTATCGCAGGCCTGCGTCAGTGGGTAGACTGGGTCCTTGTTGACAAGATCGCCAGTCCGACTGCTTTGGCAAGCGGCGGCGAGGCTGAGTGGGGCGCCGGCAAGTATGCGTTCGCGTTCCTGCCCTTCTATGCCATCGGCAACCATACCAGCTGGCCGTTTACCCATGGTATTCTGCCGTGGCCGCAGAGCCCGTACACAGACGCTCCGCGGTTCCTGCCCGGCACTGCCGACGCGTGGTTTGTCCCGGCCAATGCCGAGTACCCATTAGGTTTGGTGGCTTTGGACAACTACCTCTTCCCGATTGACAACTACTATGAGGATCTGGACAACTATATCGCCGGCCGTGTCGCCGACAAGCAGGCGTATGAAATCCTGTACACAGCGGTCGAGAACTTCTGGCCAGAGGATTACTACATGAACTTCCTCGGCGGCCGCTGGAACGGCAGCTTGCCTTACGGCAAGGTCTGCGGCGATATCAACAACATGATCAGCCCGGCAACATCCGTTGCAGAGGTTAAGGCTTCCGCTCAAACAATCATCGACGACATGTTCGGCTACTGATAGACTGGGTAGGGCACTGCGCAGCTTTAAACCTGTGCAGTGCCCTCTAATCTACAAGGGGGTTGAGCTAGGTGAGTGTGAAGAGAGTTCTGGTGTTGGGAGCAATAGTGTTGGCGTTGGCTGCGTCAGGAGCTTTTGCCTACACATCCGATCGGATGGATTTTGGCGAGATCGACTTCGGCGGAGCGACAGTGAGTTTTCTCATGCACTGGGACGGCATTGCCCAGTTTGAAGAAGGCGGGGCAAGGGCTGGAACACTCCGGGAAGCGATGGAACTGTTCAATATCGGCGGGTATGAAAAGGTGATCGTCGGCTGGGGCGATGTGGGCGATACAGCTCTGAACCGCTTCATGGCAGGCGAGTCCAAATACGACCTCTGGCGGACACCCTTCGCCTATTATTGGGGATTAGTATCCAGAGGCGCACTGTTCCCGGTGAACGAGATTCTGCCCCCAGAATACTTTGAGCTGCTGCCCAAGATTACCCGTGACCGCAACTATGAGTTGGCTTACAACGGCCAGATGTACTTCTTCTCCGCCGGCGTGGACGATTACGGGCATGCGGTGTTCGTCGTCTTCAACAGAGATCTTCTGGCAAACGAAGGGTTGGAGGATCCGTACGAATTGTTGGCAAGAGGCGAATGGACTTTCGAGAAAGTGACGGAAATGGCCCGCAAGGCCACCCGGGACACCGACGGTGACGGTATCGTGGATCAATGGGGCCTGTCCGACATTGATCCGAAGAATCTGGTGTATGCCTACGGCGGCGCAGTAACCAGACGGGATGAAAACGGGAGAGTGTACTGGTCCTTGGATGAGCCGGAAGGGGTGGCGGGACTACGCCAGTGGGTCGATTGGCGCAAGGTCGATCAGATTGCCGACAAAGGAGAGAACGAGTTCAGTGCCGGCCAGATTGCCATGGCGTTCCTGCCGTTCTATTATCTCGGCAATCACACCAGTTGGCCGTTTACTCACGGAATCATGCCGTTCCCCAAATCGCCGTACAATGATGAGCCGATCTTCCTGCCCGGGACGGCTGACGCTTGGTTTGTCCCAGCGAATGCAGAGTACCCGCTGGGGTTGATCGCCCTGGACAACTACCTGTTCACTTTGGACAATTACTATGAGGATTTGGATAACTACATCGCCAGCCGCGTCGCCGACAAACAAGCTTATGAGATTTTGTACCAGGCTGTGGAGAGCTTCTGGCCAGAGGATTACTACATGAACTTCCTCGGCAGCCGCTGGGACGGCAGCTTGCCTTACGGCAAGGTCTGCGGAGATATCAACAACAACGTAAGCCCTGCCACAGCAGCGGCAGAGGTGAAACAGACCGCTCAAGCCATGATTGACGAAATGTTTGGCCAGTAGTCTACAATCCTCTCTCGGCGCTGTGCAGGCTGTTGCCGAAACGGCCTGCACAGTGTACCGCCTTCTGGCGTAGAGTTCGCTTTGGAAAGCGGGGATGATTCATGCGCTCTATACTAAAACGGCTCGTGTTTCTATCGCTGATACTCCTGGCCGGCTGGGCCGGCACAGCGGCCGGCGATGAACTGCATCTTTCCACATTTCTAGTCCCTTACCGGAGCTATACCTGGAACTATTGGGACAATCCCGTGGAGGGGCCCATCGCTTACCTGCCCAAACGGGTGATCACCGCCGCGGAACTGGGCTTGGACAGCCTCAGGCAGCCCAGGGATATTGTGGTGGATGAGAAAAACAACCACATCTATGTTGTCGATACCGGCAACAACCGCATCGTACAGCTTGATTTAGACTGGAACCTCTTGAGAATCATCGACGGCTTTATGAATAACGGTACTTGGGAGAGGTTTTCCGGCCCTGCAAGCGTATCCATCAGTGTCGAACAGGATATCTACGTGGCGGATACCGGCAACAGCCGTGTCGTCCACCTGGGTCAGGACGGCAGCTTGAAACGTATTCTCGGTTCGCCTCACGTTGGCCACGAAGACATGTTCCCTGACACTTTCAGGTACCGCCCGTTCAAAATCGGTGTCAATGACAAAGGGTACATGTTTGTATTATCTGAGGACTATTTCGAAGGCGTCATCACTTTTGACGCGCAAGGTATTTTCCGCGGTGTGATCGGCGCTCCAAAGGTCAGCGTCAGCCCGTGGGAGTACATCTGGTTTTTGCTGTCGACTGACGAGCAAAAAGCTCGGCGCAATTTGTTCTTGCCTGTGGAATACAGTAGTTTCGATCTAGATGAGGCGGGATTTCTCTACGCCACTGTCGCAAGTGAGGAAGGGGACGCCATCCGGCGGCTGAACCCAGCGGGAGAAGATTCGCTGAGAAGGTATGGTTTTCATCGGCCCATAGGTGACGTCCAGTACACCAACATGTGGCAGCAGTCAACGTATTACGGGCGATCGACATTTGTGGACGTAACTGTGTTCTCGCAGGGTATTTACAGTGTGCTTGACCGGACCCGCAGCCGGATCTACACATACGATGACGACGGCCATTTACTGTTCATGTTCGGCTACCGCGGGCGCGCTCACGGGCAGGTGGCCCGGGGGATTGCCATTGACCATATCGGCCTGGATCTGGTGGTGATCGATGACGAGCGCGGCCAGATCTTGGTCTTCGAGCCGACAGACTATACCAGGCTGATCCTTAATGCTGTGGAGCTCTACAATAAAGGTAAGTACGAGCAAGAAGAAGCGCTGTGGCGGGAAGTGCTCAAACTGAACGCCAACTATGACCTGGCCTATACCGGCATCGGCCGTTCGCTTTTGCTGCAGGAGCGGTTCGACGAAGCCATGTACTACTTCAAGCTGGGCCAAAACCGTTCATACTATTCCCGGGCTTACCAGGAATACCGGGCGATTGTTATGAAGGAGCGTTTCTCCTACGTCATGACTGGTATAGCCGTGATTATTGTTTTGGTGATGCTCTGGCCGTGGATTAAAAGACGCCTCGGCATACAGTCCCGAGAGATGACGGCAGCCGCCAAAGAGGCCGCCTGGATAGCTTTGACCGAGCGCACCGATTTCAAAGGCAAGGCCTTGAGGCTGTACCACAGCCTGAAGTATGGATTGCATGTCATTTTCCATCCCTTTGACGGGTTCTATGAGTTGAAATACAGACAGCGGGGCAGTGTCCCGGCGGCTTTGGTGATTCTGATTCTGGTGACAATCACCTATACATTGATACGGCAATATACCGGGTTCTTGTTCAACCACAACGACCCGGCCCGGTTGAACATCCTTGTGGAACTGGCCAGTGTGATTCTGCCTTTCGGTTTGTGGGCCGGGGTCAACTGGGCGTTCACCACACTGATGACCGGCAAAGGCACTTTTAAGCAAATTGTCATCGCTACTGCCTATTCCTTGATCCCGATTGTCCTGATCAACTTGCCGTTGATTGTGGTCAGCAACTACCTGATCCTGGAAGAAGGCGCGTTCTACTACCTGCTTACATCCATAGCCGTAGGCTGGTCGGGAGCCCTGATTTTCATCGGTGTCATGATGATCACCCACGAGTACACTATTGGCAAGTCGATTTTTACGACGATCCTCACACTGGTGGGCATGGTCTTCACCATCTTCCTCGGGCTTGTGCTGCTGAACCTTTTGGAACTGGTCTATCGCTTTGCCAATGAAGTGTTTACTGAAATCGCGTACCGGGTTTGATTCCAGGCGAGGGGAGTGGACAGAGGATGTTGCGCAGGCAATTGTTCACAGCTGTGTTGGCGTTCATAATCGCGGCTGTCTGGTTTGGCGGCGCCCAGGCTCAGCTTGCCGGCTTTGAACTGGCCGCCGAAAACGAGCAGCTGCAGCTGTACTTCAATGAGAATACCACAGAGATTGCGGTCCTGGTGAAGTCGACCGGCCATGTCTGGTATTCGAATCCAGCCGACCGCCAAACTATGGAGACCATGGCTAGGGGCGCAGCAAAGGATCGGCTGAATGCTCAACTATTCATCGGGTATTACGTGGGCAACCAGTATATCACCATGGACACATACACAGGGAGCGTGATCCACGGCCAGCACAATGTCATTCCCATTGAAAACGGTGTGAGGGTTGAATACCTGATCGGCAAGGAATGGGATGACAAGGCTTACCTCCCTTTGGTAATCAGCAAGGAAGAGTTTGACAATCTCCTCTCCTACCTGGACAGCGACGAAGATCGACAGTTCGTCCGCGACCAATACGCCATGTTCACCGTGGAGCCGGGATATGTCGACCCGGACAATATATCCATTTTGGGAGTGGACTTGGAAGCGCTCTTGGGCGATTACGGCATCCGTGTCGAAGAACCTCGGTTCAGAGCCACTGACAAAAGACGGCTGATTCAAGAATATATAAAGGCTGTGCAGGAGTACAAGGGCTATGCCGCACTGGGAGGTGTGAAGACCGAGGACATCGCCTACGCCTTCGACCGCACCACCTTGATGCGGAAATGGAATGTGATGGTCTGGGACGAAGAAACACTGATCCAGCTGCTCAAGGACAGCGGTTATTCTCCGGATCGGGTGATCGAGGAGCATTTGAAATACAATGTGACGCCGCCCGAAAAGAATCTGCGCATCTTCAGAGTTGCGATTGAATATGTCATAGACGGCGGCGAGTTGGTGGTGCGGGTACCCAGCGAGGATGTGGTCTATCCCAAGGATGTGTATGACGCCGCCACGAAAAAACGGGTCACCTATCCACTCACTACGATCGCAGTCCTGCCGTATTTCGGCGCCGCGAATTCTCAAGAAAAAGGCTATATCTTTGTGCCTGACGGCTCAGGCGCCCTGATTAACCTCAACAGCGGCAAGCAAGGTGTCCAGCCTTACCGCCGCGAGGTCTACGGCCGGGATCACGCTTCAGCGGCGGTGCGGGAGTATTCTTATGAAATGGAATCCCAAGTCCACCTGCCGGTGTTTGGCATCAAGCACAGCGACCGGGCGTTCCTGGCAATCATGGAGTCGGGCGAAGCGGCAGCCACGATTATCGCGGAAATCGCCGGGATGAGCGACTCGTACAACAAAGTCTACGGCAGCTTCTCATACATTCCCAACGCCCGGGTGTACATGCAGTCCGGCGGAGCTGTGATCTACATGCGGGACTTGTCGATCATGATGTACCAGGTGCGGCCTTTGCTCAGTGATATCGTGATCCGCTACGCCTTTTTGGATGAATCGGCCGCGAATTATACAGGGATGGCTTTATACTACCAGCAGTATCTTGTTGACCGCTTCGGACTGAAAAAAGCACAGGATCCGGAAGTGCCGCTGCTGTTGGAGCTGATCGGCGGTATTGAAAAAGTGGAGCCAGTCTTCGGCGTGTCTCAGAATGTGGTGAAGCCGGTGACTACATTTACCCAAGCCGAGACAGTGGTGGAGCATTTCCTAGGTCAAGGCGTCAATAACCTGGTGGTCCGCTACAACGGGTGGCTGAAAGGCGGCATCGAACACGTCTTTCCCACAGGGCTCAAACTTGAGTCCAAACTCGGCACCAAGCAAGAGTTGAAGGATCTGGCTTCAAACCTTAATGCCAAGAATGTTAAGCTGTATCCCAATGTCAACTTCCTTCATGTGTTCAAAACGACCCTGTTCGATGATTTCATCCACTTCCGGGACACAGCCAGGGCATTGGACAGAAGGCCAGCCTATCTCAACCGTTATGATTTGGCCACGCATCTTAGGATTCAGGGCGAAGAAATCCCGATCTTGTCCATCGGGCAGCTGTCCCGGGTGATCGGCAAATTCATGGATCGGTACGCCGAATACGGCATCCCAGCTCTCTCCTTCGATGCTTTGGGCCGGGATCTGTACGCCGATTACAAGTTGAAGGAGAGCGAACTGATTGACCGGGAGCAGGCGAAGGAGAAGGTGGTTGACGAACTCCGCAAGCTTAAGCAGAACAATATGTCCTTAATGCTGAGCGGCGCCAATGCCTATACCCTGCCGTACGCGGACTTTGTGGTGGAGATGCCCCTATACAGCCGCAATTTTGAGATTCTCGACCAAGGAGTGCCGTTCTACCAGATTGCCCTGCGGGGCTACATCCCCTATGCGGGCGAGCCGGGGAACTTGACCACCAGGGTTCAGACTTACCTGCTCAAGCTTTTGGAAACCGGAGCGGTGCCGTATTACCTGCTTTCCTACTCGGATTCGACAGTGGTCAAAGCTTCCCGTTTTGACGACTTGTACGCCATCAACTACCTGGATCACAGCGACGAAATCATGCGGGTGTATGGGGAAGTCGTCAGCGTGCTCGGCCCGGTTTGGAACGAGAGGATTACCGGCCATCAAAGCTTGGCGGTCAATGTTTACAAGACCACATATGAAAGCGGGCTCACCGTGATTGTCAACTACAATTCGGAACCTGTGGAAGTCATGGGTGTGGAGATACCTGCGTTTGGCTATCACGTCCTGGAAGGAGGGGATCAACTTGGCCAAGAAGCGGAAGAGAAGGATTTTTAAAGTTGGCTACAGGCAGCGGCAGGCGCTGGGCGGCTTGCTGTTCACATTTCCGTTTATTATCGGCTTTTCCTTGTTCTTCCTGCGCCCGTTCATTGAGTCGATTCTCTTCAGCCTCAATGAGCTGCAGTTGGGCAGGGACGGCTACACTCTGGTGTGGAAAGGGTTGGGCAACTTCAGCTATGCTCTGTTCCAGCACGCGACATTCAATGAAAGATTCGTGGAGAACATCACCGACACTTTGAGCACACTGCCGATGATCATCGGGTTCAGTCTGTTCGCCGCCAGCATTCTCAACCAGAGATTCAGAGGCAGGTCCCTTGCGAGAATGATCCTGTTCCTGCCGGTGATTTTGGGGGCGGGAGTCGTACTCAGGATGGAGACCGGCGACTGGGCGTACATCATGGCCCAGGAAACCGCCAGAGCCAACTACTTCGCCGGCAACGCCCTGCGGCAGATATTGGGCATGATCCGCCTGCCCGACGCTGTTTTGGAATACTTGATCGAAGTGATTACCGGCAGCCCGGAAATCATCCGCGACTCTGGAGTGCAGATCCTGATCTTCTTGGCGGGGCTGCAGTCGATCCCACCCAGTGTCTATGAAGCGGCGGATGTGGAAGGAGCTACAGGCTGGGAAAAATTCTGGCTGATAACCTTCCCAGGGTTGAGCCCGCTGATTCTGACCAACCTGGTGTACACGGTGATCGATTCGTTCACCACACCCCAGAATCAGCTGATCATGCTGATTGAACAGGTGTCTTTCACCGGCGCCGGCTTTGGTGTGGCGATGGCCATGTCCATGATGTATTTTGGCTTTATTGCGGCGCTGTTGGCGCTGGTTTCGGTGGTAGTCGGGCGGTTTGTGTTCTATAACGTGTGATTGGGGGGAGACAAGTAATGACACGGCTGCAGCAGAAACGATTGACCAATATTATCGGGACGCTGTTTAGGGTCGCCGTACTGCTTGGTGTCTCATATGTGATTATTCAGCCTATGCTCACAAGAATGGCCACTTCGTTCATGAATGTGGAGGAACTGTATGATCAATCTGTGAAGTGGATTGCCCGCAATCCCACGTTGAACAATTACCGCACATGTTGGGTTTACATGGAATATCCGAAGGCTCTCCTAAACTCACTGACCCTGGCCTCGGTCGTGAGCCTTTGTCAGCTGGCATCCTGCACATATATAGGCTACGGCCTGGCCAGGTTCCAGTGGCGGGGCAGCGGGATTTTGATGGGCTTGGCTATCTTCACCTTGATCGTGCCGCCGCAGATGATCCGGATCCCCTTGTATCTGCATTTCCGCTACTTTGATATGCTGGGCATCCTTAAAGGCCAGCCGTTGAACCTGGTGGGGACATATTGGCCGTTTGTGCTGACAGGCCTGACCGGATCCGGGTTCCGCAACGGGCTGTTCATCTATATCATGCGCCAGTTCTTCAAAGGGATGCCCCGAGAACTGGAGGAAGCCGCATATGTGGACGGCTGCGGGTTCCTGTCCACGTTTTTCCGGGTGATGCTTCCCAGCTCAGTCCCGGGCCTGATCGTGGTCTTCCTGTTTTCCTTTGTCTGGCAGTGGAACGATTATTTCTACACCACGATGTTCATGAGCACCAAGAATTTCCTGCCGCAGGCTTTGGAGACGGTGGCGTCGAAGGCGGCGCAGGTGATCCGGCAGACCGACATGGTGGCGGTTACCAGCGGCTTGGTCCAGGACAACTTCAACACAGTGATCAACAATGCCGGTATGATTATGGTAATCACCCCACTGTTGATAATCTACCTCTTAATGCAGCGCTACTTTGTGGAGAGTATCGAGCGCACCGGCTTGGTGGGCTGACAATTTGCGGGCTAAAAGTGGTGAAAGGCCTAGGCGCCTTTCACTATTCCCGCCCTTGTAAACCGGTTTCCATATCCGGAGCGGTGTTTTACGGAGCATGAAGGAGGTCGAGGACACCATGATCAATCCCCTCACCAGAATGGATTATCCCGATCCCGATGTGATCCGGGTCGGCGACACCTATTACATGATCAGCACCACCATGCATTTCATGCCCGGCGGCGTGATCCTGCGGTCCTATGATCTGGCGCACTGGGAGCACTTGACTTATGTCTATGACCAACTGGAAGACAATCCCGCCCACAACCTGGACGACGGCAAAGGAATCTACGGCAGGGGCATGTGGGCGCCATGCATTCGTTATGCCCACAATCGGTTTTATGTCTGCTTTTCTGCGAACGACACCCGCAAAACATATTTATTCGAAGCGGAAGAAATCACAGGCCCGTGGCGGAAGCGCCATATCGAGGGTTTTTACCACGATCCGTCGCTTTTGTTCGACGGGGATCGGGCTTTTATTGTCTACGGCCATAAAGAGATTTGGCTCACTGAGCTTGAGCCGGATCTCAGCGGGCCAAAGCCGGGCGGGCTGCACCGGCTCGTGGTGTCCGACGCCGGCAATACGATACTGGGTTACGAAGGGTCACATATTTACAAGATCAACGGCAAGTACTACCTCTTTTTGATTCATTCCCTGCCGGAGCGCTGGCGCAGGGTGCAGGCCTGTTTTGTGTCGGATTCGCTGGAAGGTGAGTTTACCGGCGGCGATGTCTTGAACGATGATCGAGGCTATTTGGATCAAGGCGTGGCTCAGGGCGGGATTGTGGATACGCCCGAAGGCGACTGGTACGCGGTGCTGTTCCAGGACAGCGGCGCTGTGGGCAGGATACCAATCTTGGTGCCCATTCGCTTTGAGAATGGGTTCCCCGTCTTCGGCATCGACGGGAAGATCCCCGAAGAGTTTCCGGTGAAGTCGACGCGGCCGGGGCACCAGTATACACCGCTTTACGCCTCGGACGATTTCAACTACCTGCCGGACGCCGGCGGCAAAGTGAGGCTGAAGCCGGTGTGGCAGTGGAACCACAACCCAAAGGATCATCTGTGGAGCGTGACGGAAAAACCCGGCACATTCAGGATTTATACTGATAAAACCGTGATGGACCTTTGTCAGGCCAACAACATCCTCACCCAACGGATGGCATTCCCCGGCTGCAGCGGGACGGTCACCATCGACGCGTCTGGAATCAAAGAAGGGGACTATGCCGGGATCTGCGCCCTGCAGGGCTGCTACCAGATGATCGCCATCACCAAGAACAGCGGCCAGTATTTTGCCGTAGTGATGGGGAAACCGGTGGACAATCCCGGACTGGGGCAGCCTGTGGTATACGCCAAGAAATGGCTGGAGTCACCCCAGGCAACGTTCCGGCTCACTGCTGAATTCCTCAATATGAAAGACGAAGTGCGGTTCTTTATCAAGGAGGACGGCTGGCTCAACATGGGTGGAGCGCTGAAAGTCCGGTTCAGGCTGGATCATTTCACCGGCTGCCGCTTCGGTCTGTTCATGTTTTCCACAAAGGAAGCGGGCGGGTATGCCGATTTCTCCAACTTCCTGTATGAAATCGAGTAAGAAAGGATAGGTGGGGAGATGCTTGACAAACTCTTGCTGATCTGTGCGGTTTGTGCGGTTTTGTGGCATCTGGCAGGGCTTCACAGCCAGGTGCAGGCGGCGAACCCTTATTTACCCTTGTGGGAGCATGTTCCCGACGCCGAACCCCGGGTGTTCGAGGATCCGGACAACCCAGGCCGGTACCGGCTGTATGTTTACGGTTCCCACGATACCCGCAGAACCGCCTACTGCGGATATGACATCATTGTCTGGTCGGCGCCGGTGGATGATCTCACCGACTGGCGCTGTGATGGAGTGGTCTTTCAGTCGATTGTCAACGGCGCGGCGGATGTGTTGTTCGCGCCGGATTGTGTGGAAGTGGTGGAACCTGACGGCACCAAATCCTATTACCTTTACCCCAACAACCAGGGCGGGGGCCGCAATACGATGGTGGCTAAAGCCAAACGTCCCGACGGGCCTTTTGAGGTGATCAACTGGAGGCCGGGGAGCACAACCCAGACCCAGGGGGTAATGGGCTTTGACCCGGCGGTGCTGGTGGACGATGACGGCAGGGTTTACGGATATTACGGCTTTCAGCGGATTACCGGCGTAGAGCTGGATCCGGCCACAATGGCCAGAATGAGGCCGGACACTGCGCCGGTTGTGGATATGATCGGCAGCTGCACCTTCAACGATGGGAATGTTTTCAGGTATTTCGAAGCTCCCTCGGTGCGGAAAATCGAGGGCAAGTATGTGCTGGTCTACAGCAGGAAAACCGTGCAGGGCGAATACGGGCTCGGTGAATCCGTTGCCACGCTTGCCTACGCCTATGCCGACAGCCCCCTCGGCCCTTGGACCTACGGCGGGACGATCATCGACGCCAGGGCTCCCGAGGTCGGGCCCACCGGCAGGATGATCGCCACCCAGCCGGGGCACAACACCCACGGCGGACTTGTTGAGGTCGGCGGGCAGTGGTTCATCACTTACCACAGGGCGATCAACAACGACGGGTACTCCCGCCAGGCGACAGCGGAACCGGTGGAGGTCAGGGTGACGGAGACAGGTGAATTGATCATCACCGGGACACGGCAGATTGTCGATGACTACGGCAATGTCTACACCGGGGCGGAAGTCACCTCCCAGGGGTTTGAGATCAACGGCCTCAATCCGTACAAGTACTGTTCAGCAGGCATCACCTGCTATCTTTTAGGCGGGCCTTATGTCAAGGCCACCTATGACACCTGGAGAGACGACGCGCCGGTGGTGAACATCAGGTCGTACGCCATAGTCGGTTTCAAATACTTCAATTTCTCCGCAGCGCCTCAGGATGGGAAAAGCACGGAGCTGGAAGTTTACATCACCCCCAAGGGGGCTGAAGGCAAAATCGAAGTGTGGCTGGGCAGCCCCTGGGAAGAGCGGGGCGGGAGCTTGCTCGGCGGCGTCAGCTTCCCCGCCGGATTGGAAGAGCGCCTGACCAAACTGGTGATTCCGGTGCCGGAGGCGGATCGGCTGGAGGGCAAGCAAGCGGTCTACTTCGTTTTCCGGTCCGACAGCAGAGAACAGATCTGCGAGTTTAACGGCTTCAAGTTCAACCGGGTTGAAGCCCCGGCGGCACAACCTTCCATTGCCGAGCTGGACGAGTGGGACAGAGCGAACCTGATTCCGCCAAACCTGACCATCTATGCCGGCGGCAGGCCGCTGGAAGCGTTTCAACTTTCGGATTACGATTACAATGTATATAAGCATACTCTTGTAGTCCCGGCGGGAACAGAAGATGTACCCCAGGTGACGGCGGAAGCGGACGATCCCCGTGTCGAGATCGAGATCGAGCAGGCACAGTCTCTGCCGGGAACCGCAGTCGTCAAATTCCGTAAGCTAGACCCCAAGGAGGATTATCCGGCCAAGTTGTATTATATTGAATTCAAAAAGTAAGGAGGATGGACCATGTCGGAACTGATTCAATCCTTGTACAAGAAGTATGAGCCCTTTTTTGCTGTCGGGACTTGTGTCAGCCCCAGAACTTTGGAGACTCACAAAGAGCTTTTGGTGAACCACTTTAACAGTTTGACATCAGAAAACCACATGAAGTTCGGGCCAATCCACCCAACGCCTGACACTTATGACTTTACCCAGGCAGACCGGATGGTTGCCTTCGCCAAGGAACACAGCAAGTTGGTGCGAGGGCATACCCTGGTCTGGCACAACCAAAACGCGCCTTGGGTGTTTCAGGATGAGGGCGGCGGGTTTGTGGGCAAGGATGTGCTTCTGAAGCGGATGGAGGAGCATATCAATACCGTTGTTTCCCGCTACCGCGGCGCTGTCTACTGCTGGGATGTGGTCAACGAAGCAGTTGCCGATTCAGGCCCGGACGTTTTGCGGCAGAAATCGCCGTGGCTGGAAATCATCGGCCCGGAATTCATTGAAAAAGCGTTTGAATACGCCCATGCCGCCGATCCGGACGCGCTATTGTTCTATAACGACTACAACGAAAGCCAGCCGGATAAGCGGGACAAAATCTATCGGCTGGTCAGGGGCTTAAAGGAGAAAGGAGTTCCCATTCACGGCATAGGGCTGCAGGCGCACTGGAACATCCATTGGCCTTCGCTTGACGATATCCGGGAAGCGATTGAACAATACGCTTCTTTAGGTTTGCAGCTGCACATCACCGAGCTGGATATGTCCATGTTCGCCTTTGAGGACCGGCGCACAGACTTGGCGGAGCCTACGGCCGAGATGCTCGAAAAACAAGCGGAGCGCTATGAGCAGGTCTTCGCCTTGTTCCGGGAGTATGCCGGGGTGATCACCAACGTGACTTTGTGGGGTGCTGCCGATGATGTCACCTGGCTGCACAACTTCCCGGTGCGCGGTCGCAAGAACTGGCCACTCCTCTTTGACATGCAGCACAAGCCAAAACCGGCTTTAGAGAGAATTATGCGATTTTAAAGCGCTGTTGCGCAGGCAGCGGCAAGCATCGTAAAAACACGGATCATAAATATGGACAGGGATGGTGTTGGTTCTGGATACGAGACTGTATAAAGACAAGAACGCGCCAATCGAGGCAAGAGTCGAGGATTTGCTCAAACGGATGAGCTTGGAGGAAAAGGTGGCTCAGCTTGGTTCGGTTGGCCCTGAAGCTTTTTTGGACAGCCAGGGTGGTTTCTGTCCAGACAAAGCAAAAGGGGCAATACCCCACGGCATCGGCCAGATCACCCGTGTGGCCGGGGCAAGTGGGTTGGAACCGGGCAAGGCGGCCAAGGCAGCCAATGCGGTGCAGCGGTTCCTGATGGAACAGACCAGGCTGGGAATTCCCGCTCTGCTCCATGAGGAATGCTTGAGCGGTTTGATGGCCAAGGGAGGCACCGCCTATCCGCAGGCGATCGGCCTGGCCTCCACCTGGAATGCGGAGCTGGTGAAGAAAATGACCAGGGAGATCCGCAGGCAAATGCTGGCGATCGGCGCCCGCTTGGGCCTGTCGCCGGTGTTGGACCTAGCTTTGGATCTGCGCTGGGGACGAGTGGAGGAAACCTTCGGCGAAGACCCGTACCTGGCCGCGGTGATGGCGGTTAGCTACATCAAAGGGCTCCAGGAAGGGCCGGATCTTACTGGCGCGGTCCTGGGCACCCTCAAGCACTTTGCCGGGCACGGCGTTTGCGAAGGCGGCCGCAACCATGCTCCGGTGCACGCAGGCCCCCGCAGTTTCAGGGAAACGCACCTCTTTCCATATGCCGCAGCCATTAAAGAGGCTGATGTAAAATCGGTGATGAACGCCTACCATGATCTGGACGGGTTTCCCTGTGCCGCCTCCAAAGAACTGTTGACGGATATTCTCCGTGGAGAACTGGGTTTTGACGGCATTGTAGTGTCGGACTACAACAGCATCAAGATGCTCCACACAGAACACAGGGTGGCGGAATCGAAACAGCACGCCGGGGTTTTGGCTCTGGAAGCGGGCTTGGATATCGAGCTGCCCAAAACCGACTGCTATGGAGAACTGGCGGCAGCCGTCCAATCGGGGCAGATCGCCGTGGAGGTCATAGATCAGGCTGTCCGGAGGCATCTGCGCCTGAAGTTCCTCCTCGGCTTGTTTGAGAATCCCTATGTCAGGGAAGATCATGTGATCGAAGTCTTCGAAACAAAGGAGCAGCGGGAACTTGCCCGGCAGCTGGCCCGGGAATCGATTGTCCTGCTGAAGAACGAGGGCAGCCTGCTGCCTCTTGATCGCTCAAATCTTAAATCCATAGCCCTGATCGGCCCCAGCGCCGACAGCACCAGGAACATGCTCGGGGACTACGTCTACAGCGCCCATGTGGACAGTCCGGAGGATGCGGTGCCGGTGGTCAGCATCTACGAAGGGATCAAGTCCAAGCTTGGCGGTGCGGTGAAGATCAACTACGCCAAAGGCTGCGAGATCATGGATGAGGATACCAGCGGCTTCGCGGAGGCTGTGGCCGCCGCCAAGGCTTCCGATGTGGCGATTGTGGTTGTCGGCGGCAGGTCGGGACTGTCCGGGCTGATCAGCCCTGGCGATATTTCCGACGTGGACTTTACAACCATCAAAGGGAGGATCAAGGATACAGACGGTGAAAGCCACGACCGGACCCGCCTTGATCTTCCGGGAGTGCAGGAGGAATTGGTCAAGGCCGTTTATGAAACCGGCACTCCGACTATTGTGGTGTTGATCAACGGACGGCCGCTGGCAGTGCGCTGGATCGCGGAGCATATCCCAGCAGTCCTGGAGGCGTGGCTGCCGGGAGAAGAAGGAGGCAGTGCCGTGGCCGATGTGCTGTTCGGGGATTACAACCCCAGCGGCAGGCTGCCTGTCTCCATCCCCAAGGAAGTTGGGCAGATACCGGTGCACTATTGGCGCAGCTCCATCTCTGCGCGGCGGATGTACCTTGAGGTTGACAACAAACCCCTCTATCCCTTCGGCTACGGGCTGAGCTACACCCAGTTCGCCTACCGCAACCTCAAAGTCGCACCGAAGCAGTGCGCGGCTCCTGGGGTAATCCAGATCGAGTGTGAAGTGGGGAACGTTGGCCAAGTCGCTGGTGAGGAAGTTGTCCAGCTGTACATCCATGATCACGTCGCATCCAGGACTAGGCCGGTCAAGGAGCTGAAGGGTTTTGCCAAAGTCCAGCTTGAACCGAATCAGTGGAAGAAGGTGCGGTTCAGCCTGTCCATTGATCAGTTGGCGTTCTACAACCGGGAAATGGAACTAATTGTGGAACCGGGTACTTTCTCGGCGATGATCGGCAGCTCGTCTGCGGATATCCGCCTTGAGGACACGTTCGAGCTTACTGGCACTGAATACAAAGTGGGCAAGGACCGCCGCTGTTTCTCACAGGCGGAGATCGAGGACATCTAGGATTAGCCTGCTTTTGAGGAGGTGGGGACATGGCTTTCGTGGGGCAAGATTACCAACCTGGTGATTTTCGCCTGGTTTTGGACGGTGTGGTTGCGGATCTGTATGCCGAAAGAGACGCGTATCCCGGAGTGAAGCGAGCACTGATGGATCTCCGGGACGATATCCACCGGGTGACCGGCTGCCTGCCCAAGGTCAAAACAGATGGGGCCGAGCTTGTCCACGAGACTGTGATCGTCGGTACCATCGGCAAAAGCCCGCTGATCGACAGCTTAGCCGCTTCAGGCAAGCTTGATACCGCAGGTGTCGCAGGCAAATGGGAGGCCTATGTGATTCAGGCCGTACCCAACCCCATGCCCAATGTGGAACTTGGCCTGGTGATCGCCGGCAGCGATAAAAGGGGCACCATTTACGGCATTTATGAGCTTTCCAGACAGATCGGCGTTTCGCCCTGGTATTGGTGGGCCGATGTGGCGCCTCAGAGCCAGGATGCCTTGGTAGTCCGCCGCGGTGTGTACAAACAAGGAGAGCCGTCGGTGAAATACCGGGGGATCTTCCTCAACAACGAATGGCCGAGCCTTGGCGGGTGGGCCCGCCGCCAATTCGGCGGGTTCAACCACCAGTTCTACACCAAGATCTTTGAGCTGATCTTAAGGCTTAAAGGCAATCTGCTCTGGCCTGCCATGTGGAAACCATCCACTTTTTACCGGGACGACTTACTCAACGGCAAACTGGCCGACGAGTACGGGATTGTCATGGGCACTTCCCATCATGAGCCGATGATGCGGAGTTGGGACGAATGGGGCAAGTACGGCACCGGTGAGTGGAATTACAGCAAGAACCGGGAAAACCTGATCCTGTTCTGGCGGGACGGGATCAGGGTGAGCAAGGACTATGAGAAGCTGGTCACCATCGGCATGCGCGGCGACGGCGACGAACCGATGATGGACGCCGGGACGCTCAAAGAACGGATGGCGGTGATGGAGAGGATTATTTCCGACCAGCGGCAGATTCTCGCCGATATTACGGGCAAAGATCCGGTGGAAATCCCACAGGTTTTCGCTTTGTACAAAGAAGTGCAGGAGTTCTGGGAAAACGGGATCAACATCCCTGACGACGTAACGATTCTTCTCGCCAACGACAATTTCGGCAACATTCGCATGCTGCCCAGCGAAGCGGAGCGAGGCCGCCCCGGCGGGTACGGGATGTACTACCACTTTGACTATGTCGGTGGGCCCAAATCCTACCGCTGGGTGGACACAGTTCCTTTCGCCAAGATCTGGGAACAGATGCGCATGGCCTATGATTACGGTGTGGACCGCGTCTGGATTGTGAATGTGGGCGATCTGAAAGGCCATGAGGTCCCCACGGAATTTTTCTTGGATCTAGCCTACGATGTGCACAAGTGGAACAGGGAAAACCTGACGGAGTTCACCCGGGAGTGGGCCGAGCGGGAATTCGGCCCGGAATTCGCCCCCCGGATCGGGGAAATTGTCTGGAAATACATCAAGTATAACGGCAGGCGCAAACCGGAACACATCCAGCCCGATACCTACAGTGTGCTGCATTACCGGGAAGCGGAGCGGGTTTTGGAGGAATACGAGCGGCTTGTCAGAGTAAGCGAAGAGATCTACGAGAGACTCCCTGCAGCGAAGCGGGACGCCTTCTTCCAGCTGGTCCTTTATCCGGTGAGGGGGAGTTATCATCTGGTGAAGCTGAATGTCTGCACCGCTTTGAACTGTCTCTATGCCCAGCAGGGCCGGCCCGCCGCCAACACATATGCAGAACTGGCAGCCCAGGTGTTCGCGGCGGAGGCAGCGGACACTGAACACTACAACCACACTCTGGCAAAAGGCAAGTGGCAGGGAGTGATGATGAACGGCCACATCGGGCAGACTGGCTGGCGGATACCGGAGAGGAACATCATGCCGCAGCTGCGGCGGGTCGAGACAAAGCCTGGCGCAGAGATGGCGGTGGCGGTGGAAGGCCGCACACAAGTTTGGGCCCGGGACCGCTCGGTGATCGATGCTCTGCCGGCATTCCACAGTTTGCTCAAAGAACGGCATTATATTGAGATTTTCAACCTGGGAAGCGATCCCTTCCCGGTGGATGTTGTGGTGAACGAGCCGTGGATTATGGTTGAAGGCGGCGGGGAAATCAAGGAGCAGCAGCGGTTCTGGATCGACATCGATTGGGAAAAAGCCCCTGTGGGCAGGTTTTCGGGAACAATAACCGTCACCGGTACGGGCAAGGAGATAACGGTGGTTGTCTCAGGCCAGAACGTGCGGCTGGAGGATTTCGGCCACCTGGAGCCCATGACCTTCATCGAAGCCAACGGCTTTGTGTCGATCGAGGCAGAGCATTTCGCCAGGAATGTGGCGGTGGAAGGCATCAAATGGGAGCGCATTCCGGATTACGGGCGTACTTTGGGGTCGATGGCGATCTTTCCCAAGCCCTGTCCGGTGATGAATCCTCCCTGCGCTCCCCATTTGGAATACAATGTATATCTAACCGAGGCAGGAGAAGTGACGGTATGGGCCTATACCGCTCCTTCGAACAACATCGACCGGGCCCGGGGGCTTTGTTACGGCGTTTCCTTTGACGATCAGCCGGTGAAGATCGTGGACACATTCCCGAAAGAGAATGACGCTTTCTATACTTCACCTTTGTGGAGCGTTGGGGTGATGGACAACATCAGAAAGACAGCCACCAAACACCAAATAAGCACACCGGGAATGCACAGGCTCAAGTTCTGGATGGTGGATCCTGCCGTTGTCCTGCAGAAGATCGTAATCGACGCCGGCGGAGTCAAACCGAGCTATCTTGGGCCGCCGGAGAGTTTCTTTGTACCCTTGGCTTCTGTGACGCAGAGGAGGTGAACATCTAAGGGCAGCAGGGCTTTATGTGGCGGTTGGTAGTAGTTTGGTCTTCCATGCTGAAAACCAAAAAAGGAGTGCAGGTGGACAATATGCTTAAGCGAAGTCTGGTTTTAGTGCTGTTGGCTGTGTTTTGCCTGGCGGTGAATGTTTCCGCCGCTGAGCTTGTCCTCAAACCCCTGGAGGACACTTATATCCGGGACGGCGGCGACGCCGCTAATAACTTCGGCAATGCCGACGTGCTGCAGTTGAAGTGGGAATCTGACCGGGGAGGGATGACCCGGACTGTTTTCCTCAAGTTCGATATCAGCGAGATCGAGAATGTCGAGAGGGCCACGCTGCGGCTGTTCATGGAGCTCAACGATGTGCTGGAGATGAAGCACATCGCCCTGTATGACATTACCGGGGTAGAGTGGTCGGAAAACACACTCACATGGGAAACTGCCCCCAAGACCGGCGGCGAGCACATCCGCGACGTCTTCACGGACAACTTCGCCAATGTATGGCTGGAGATCAACCTTACTGAATTCGTTAAGAAACACGCTGCCGCCGGCACTAAAGTGGTCTCGATCCGGATCGAGCACAAATCAGACCACTGGGGCGGCGCCATCTTCTTCACCAGCAAAGAAGGGGCAGATGCAACCAAACACCCACAACTGGTCATCACATATTAGTTGACCGAGGCAGAGGCATTGTGCAGGCTCAAAGCCTGCACAGTGCCTCAAAAGAAAAGAGGGGGCCGGAGCTGTGAACAAAGCTGTAATCATTTTTTTACTGCTGGCTGTGGTTGGCTTTGCGAAAGGAGCCGCGGCGGCGGGCTCGCTGGACGGGAGTTGGGTCGGCACCTGGGCTTCGTCGCAGCAGCTTGTGGAACCGCACAACATGCCTCCCCACCCCGGGCTGGCCTACAACACTCTGCGCCAGGTGGTCCGGGTATCCATAGGCGGTGAGCTGATCAGGCTCAAGCTTTCCAACGAGTACGGGAACGGGCCTTTGGAAATCAAGGCGGTGCATCTGGCCCAAGCGGCCGGCGCCCACCGCATTAAACCTGAAACTGGACTGATAATCACCTTTAACGGTGAGCAGGCGGTGACAATACCGCCGGGAGAGACTGTCATATCTGATCCGATGGCTTATTCCCTCCCGAGCCTAACGGCTGTGGCGATCACCATTCATTTCGGCGCCGTTCCATCAGCCCTCACCGGCCATCCAGGCTCCCGCACGACTTCGTACATATCGACGGATAGTGCGGTTGATCCGGAGTGGATGCGGCAGCCTGTGCCCACAGAGCACTGGTATGTGATTAACGGCATCGATGTCGCAGCCGGCAACCCCAACTCAGCAGCCGTTGTGGTGATTGGCGATTCGATCACCGACGGCCGCGGGTCAACCACCGACCGCCACAACCGCTGGCCCGACATTCTCGCCGAACGCCTGCAGGCCAACGAGGCCACGGCACACATCGGTGTGCTGAACCACGGCATCGGCGGCAATGCGGTGCTGGCCGGCGGATTAGGCCCTACGGTGTTCAGGCGCTTCAACCGCGATGTTTTGGAGCAGCCGGGTGTCAAGTATGTGATCATCCTCGCCGGAGTCAACGATATCGGCTCGAGCAACTCCACAGCAGTAGCCCACAATCTGATCAGTGTCTACCAGCATTTCGTCGAACAGGCCCACGGTCGGGGCATCTTGGTCTACGGCGCCACGATTCTGCCGTTCGGGGGGTCTCAGTATGATACTCCGGTCCGGGAGCAGGCGCGGCAGATAGTCAATGAATGGATCCGCACCAGCGGCGTGTTTGACGCTGTGATCGACTTCGACCTGGCTTTAAGGGATCCGGATCATCCTGAGCGGCTCCTCGGCATCTATGACACCGGCGATCACCTCCATCCCAGCGCCGAGGGGTACAAGCGAATGGGAGAGTTTATTGACTTGAGCCTGTTTGCCAAATAAGTGTCGATGGGAGTGGACAGGGTGAGAAGCAGAGCGCTCTTGAGTGTGATTGTGGGATTGACCTGCCTCGGGCTGGCGGTTCTGCCGGCTGGCGCCAGAGCAGCCAACGGGCAGCACTCAACCGCGGGGACAGCCGAGCTGCTCTTGAGGCATCCCCGCTTTGTGGCTGATGAGTATGCCGATGGGGATTTTAAACTGGTGTACCAGGGACAGGCAGCGGATCTCTACGTCGACCCTGATGACCAGCCGGGTGTGGCCAGGGCTCTTGGAGACCTGCAAAACGACATCGCCATGGTCACGGATCTTCATCCCGTCATTAAGAATGATGTGAATGAGCTTGCCGCCGAGGCGGTGCTGGTGGGGACCATCGGGCACAGCCTGATGATCGATCATTTGATTGATACCGGCAAGCTTGATGCCGAAGGTATTGCCGGCAAATGGGAAGCCTACGTGATTCAAGTTGTGGACGAACCTTGGCCGGGTGTGGCCAAAGGGCTGGTGATTGCCGGAAGCGACCGCCGCGGCACGATTTACGGCATTTATGAGCTGTCTAGGCAGATCGGAGTATCGCCCTGGTACTGGTGGGCTGATGTGACACCGGAAAAGCAGAAGGATCTTTTGGTTCGTCCAGGTGTGTACAAACAAGGCGAGCCATCCGTGAAGTACCGGGGGATCTTTCTGAACAACGAAGCTCCGAGCCTTTCCACCTGGGTGCAGCGCTTCGGCGGGTTCAACCATGATTTTTACGAGAAGGTTTTTGAACTTATTTTGCGCTTGCGGGGCAATTTCCTATGGCCGGCGATGTGGAGCCCGAAAAGCTTTTTCCGGGATGACCCGCTCAACCCGAAGCTCGCCCATGAATACGGGATTGTGATCGGCACATCCCACCACGAGCCGATGATGCGGGCATGGGGCGAATGGGGCCGTTTCGGCAGAGGTGAGTGGAACTTCAGCACCAACAGAGAAAACTTGCTTTCATTCTGGGAAGAGGGCATCAAGTGGACCAAGGATTACGAGAAGATTGTCACCGTTGGGATGCGGGGCGACGGCGACGAGCCGATGATGCACGATGGCACCTTGGAAGAGCAGATCGCCATCATGGAGCAGATCATCGGCGATCAGCGGCAGATTCTCTCCGAGATTATCGGCCTTGATGTCACATCCGTGCCCCAGGCGTGGGCTTTGTATAAAGAAGTACAGGAGCTGTATGAAAATGGGCTCAAGGTTCCCGATGATGTGATCATCCTTTTGGCCAACGATAATTTCGGCAACATCAGGATGCTGCCTCAGGGCGAGGAGCGGAACCATCCCGGGGGTTTCGGCATGTACTACCACTTCGATTATGTCGGCGGGCCGAAGTCTTACCGTTGGGTCAACTCCACGCCCAATCACAAGATCTGGGAACAGATGAGCATGGCTTATGATTACGGTGTCGACAAGATCTGGATCGTCAACGTGGGGGATCTGAAACCCCATGAGATCGCCATCGAGTTTTTCTTGGAACTTGCCTATGACGTGAACAAGTGGCACAGGGACAACTTGGATCAGTTTTCGCTGCAGTGGGCCCAGCGAGAGTTCGGCCCGGAATATGCGGCGGAAATCGCCAGAATTACCGACACCTACCGCAAGTTTACCGGCAGAAAGAAGTCCGAGGATGTTCAGCCGGAAACTTACAGCCTGCTTTATTACAAAGAAGCGGAGCGGGTGCTGGCCGAGTTTGAGGAAATCAGCTTTCTGGCGGAGCAGCTTTACGAGCTGATGCCGGAGCACAAAAAAGACGCCTTTTACCAGCTGGTGCTCTATCCAACCCGGGGCGCCAAGAACGTGGTCAAAGTGAACATCTACGCCGGGCTGAACAACTTTTACGCCGCGCAGGGCCGGGCTGCAGCCAATCTCTATGCGGACTTGGCAGAGCAAGTCTTCGCGGACGAAGCGGCAGACACGGCTTATTACAACAACACGCTCGCCGGCGGCAAGTGGCGGGGGATTATGTCCAACGCCCATATCGGGCAGAAAGGGTGGGAAACACCACCTGCCAACATTATGCCGGAAGTGCGGCGGATCAAGGTGGATCCTGGCGCGGAGATGGGGATTGCCGTCGAGGGGAGCAGGACCGCATATACCCAGGATGGAGCGGTGATCACCACTTTGCCGCAGTTCAATGTTCTAAGCAAAGAACGTCATTATATCGAGATCTTCAACATGAAGTCGGATCCGTTCACAATCGAGGTGGTTCCCGAGGAACCGTGGATCAAGGTGGCCGTGGAAGACAAGGTGGTCGGCCTTCAGAGCCGGGTTTGGATCGAGATCGACTGGGAGCTGGCTCCCAAGGGAGACTGGATCACAGGATCGGTGATGGCTGCCGGAGCCGGCAAGACGATGAAGGTGATGGTGTATGTCAACAACCCAGAGTCGGCGGTGTTTGATGCGCTGCCGCCCATGACGTTTGTCGAGAGCGGCGGTTATGTCTCCATCGAAGCAGAGCATTACACCCGGAATATTCCGTTTGAGGGCTATCAATGGCAGCGGATCCCCAACTACGGCCGTACTTTGTCCTCGATGAAGGTCTTTCCGGCTGATGGGCCGTATTGGACGCCGCCGGAAGCCCCGTGCTTGGAGTACGATGTGTACCTCGCCACCCCAGGGAACGTGGTGGTGACGGTGTATATGGCGCCGACGAACAACATCAACCGGCAGCGGGGGTTGTGCTACGGGATTGCCTTCGATGACCAGCCGATTCAGATTATCGACACCTTCCCGAAAGAAAACGATGCTTTCTATACATCACCGCTGTGGAGCCGGGGTGTGATGGAAAACGCCAGGATCACCACGAGCAGGCACCGCCTGGAGGCGGGGCTGCACACGCTGAAGTTCTGGCTGGTGGATCCCGGTGTGGTGCTCCAGAAGATTGTCATCGACACAGGCATGGTCATGCCGAGTTATCTGGGGCCGCCGGAGAGCTGGTATGTGGGCAAGATCCACGGGCAAGAACTCGACAAAGACGGATACCTGCAGCTTTTGCAAGCGTATGATTACGGCCATTACCTGCTGGCCCACACACCCGTGGGTGCCAACCACGGGCAGACCAGCCGGGAAAACCACGATAGCTTGCGGGAAGCACTGCTGCGTGCCCGTTCGGTTTTAGGCGACCAATATGCGGGCTTTACCCGGCGCATGGCGGCCTTGGCCGAAATCAAGCAGGCTATTGCCGAGTTCAGGGACGGCATAGTGTTTAAAGAAGGCTATGCGGAACTGGAGGGCCTGCTGGCCGAAACCAGGTCTTTCCTGGACAGTGTCAAAACCGGCACCGGCCACGGCGAATACCCCATGGCGGCGAGGCTGGAGCTTTTGGATTGGATCCGGGCGGCCGACGCGGTGCTCCGGAATGAAACGGCCGGCATCGAGGAGCGGGCAGCCGCATACACCGCTTTGGCCGAAGGGCTGGAAAAGTTCAAAGGTTCGATCATCATCGATCCCAACCACCGGATTCTCAAGCCGACAGCGGACGCTTTTGTCCGGGGCGGCGCTTACCGGGGCTCCCTCTTCGGCAGCCGGGAGAACCTGGAGGTCAAGCTGGACAGGGAGAACGAAGGCATGACCAGGGTGGCTTTCATCAAGTTTGATGTCAGCGGCCTGGCTTCTGTGGAGCGGGCGGTCTTAAGGCTTTATGCCGAATGGGCTGACGAGCTGGAAAACCGGGTCATCTCCCTCTTTGATGTGACAGGGCTGGAATGGTCCGAGTGGGATTTGTCCTGGGAGAACGCATCCACTGCAGGCGGTGCATTCATCGCCAGCCGCAATGTCACCAATACCCCTGGTGTCTGGTATGAGTTCAACGTGACCCAGATGGTGAAGCAGCACGTGGAGCAGGGAGCCACAGAGATCACCATCCGGATTGAGTGCAGCACCAGCCATTATGTGGGGATGGTGCGCTTCACCAGCAGAGAAGCGAAGGAAAACAGCCCTGAATTGAGTGTGATTGGTTTGACTCGGTGACAGAATCTTTAACAATGACGCGTACTATACGTCGCAGCCCGCGGCGATCATCCGAATGGGAGGACGGAAGCAGTGTTCAAGCGCAGATGGTTAGCTTTGCTCTTATTGATTGTGTTGGTAGGCCTGGCCGGCTCGGCTCATGCCCAGGAGCCAGAGCCAGAGGTCACGATTGTGGTGGATTTTGCCGAAGGGTTGGCCGGATGGCGGGCTTTTGGCTCCGGCACCCTTGATGTCACTTTGGATCCGGTGCGAACCGCGCCAAAAGCTTTGAAGATGACGGGAAGAAGTGATGGGTGGCATTCGGCGGCCCTTGATGTTCATGATCTTTTGGCCGATGGCGGGACATACAAGTTCTCGATCTGGGTGCGCCTGGCGGCACCAGTGGAAGAGACAATCGGCGGGCATTTCGTCATGGGCGAAAATCTTAGGGCCGGCGGCACTAATTACAATTGGCTTTCGGCTGATGTGCCCTTGAGCAGCGAAGAATGGGTTTTGATCGAAAGCGAGCCGTACACTTTCGATGCTCAAGCGGTGAGTACAGCCTGGCTGTATGTGGAAATCGGCGACAGCACCTCTTCTTATTATATCGATGACTTCATGATTGTCGGGGATAAACCGCTGGCGGCTGAATACCCCAGGTCGTTTGAAAAGGATATTCCTGCGCTGAAAGATGTGTTCAAGGACTACTTCCATTTGGGCGCGGCGACCAGCCCGAGGTTCCTAAACGAGCAGGACGTCTACTCGGGTTTGATCAGCTATCACTATGGTGTGCTGGTGGCGGGGAACTCCATGAAGCCCGATGCGCTGCAGCCGCAGGAAGGCCGCTTCAACTGGCGGGACGCGGATCTGTTTGTGAAGTTCGCCGAAGACCACAACATGCTGCTCAGGGGGCACACACTGGTCTGGCACAGCCAGGTGCCCAACTGGTTCTTTGTGGACCCAACGAATCCGAGTAAACCAGCCACGAGTGAGCAGCTGATTGCCCGGCTGGAGAACCACATCAAGACAGTTCTCGGCAGGTACCGTGGGAAGATCCATTCCTGGGACGTGGTGAACGAGGTTTTAAATGACGCGGGCAACCTGCGGGGCGAAGCGGATGGTTCAAAATGGAAGGGAATCATCGGCGACGTGGACGGCGATGGGTTTGACAGCGACTACATAGAGCTTGCGTTCAAATTCGCCCGGGAAGCGGACCCTGACGCCCGCCTGATTATCAACGACTACGGCCTTGAATCGGGCGGTGCCAAGCGGGACGGGATGTACAATCTGGTGAAGCGTCTGCTGGAAAAGGGCGTTCCCATCGACGGAGTCGGGCTGCAGATGCACATCAGCATCTATGGGCCGACGGCACAGCAGATCGAAGAGACGATCGAGCTCTTTGCCTCATTGAAGCAGTATAACCCCAACTTCATGGTGGAAGTCACCGAGATGGACATTTCGGTGTACCGCTGGATGGAGCCGAAAAAAGAGATAACCTTGGAGCTCTTGGAACTGCAGGCTCAGTGCTACGCCGAGATCTTCGAGGTGTTCAAGCGGCAGGCGGAAAAAGGCAATCTGGATATGGTTGTGCTCTGGGGAACCGGGGACCACGACAGCTGGCTGGATGACTTTCCCATTCAGGGCAGGGGCGATGCGGCGCTCTTGTTCGACAAGCAGCTGGCGGCGAAACCGGCGTATTATGCTTTGATTCGGCCGGATCAGCCGTGGTACATCACCAAGGCGGAGTATAAGGGCGCCTTCAAGCTGATGGACAGCAAAGGACAGACGATTGCCAATCTGCTTCCCGGTGAGTATACCCGGACGGAACTAGAGTCCCGCTTTGACTTTCAGGACCTGAAGCGGGCCTGGCTAGGCGATGGGCTGATCCTGGAATTATGGGATCAGGCCGGAGCTCCCACACTGTACATCGGCGGTAAGACCTTCAGCCTGGATGCTGCCGGACTCGGCGAGCGGGTTGTGGTCAAGGCAGCCAGAATCGAAAATGTGGCTCTGGGCAAGCCTGCGTTTGCCAGTCACCGCGGTGATCGGGCGGCGCGGAGTGTGGATGGAGACCTGCTGACCAGCTGGACTGCAAGCGAAGAGCCGCCTTATTGGCTGAGTGTGGATCTGCAGAAACCGCATCTGTTGGTGCGGTGGGCTGTGGTTCACCGCGGCGGCGGCGGAGTAGGCACAGGTTTAAGCGACGGTCCATTCAACACAGCGGATTTCCGCCTGCAGGTGAGCGACGATCAGATCAATTGGCGCGATGTGGATGTGGTGGAAGGCAACCTAGCCAACAGGACAGATCGGGCGATAGAGCCGGTGGTGGCCAGGTATGCGCGGATTTTGATCACGAAGCCCACATCTTTGGCGGTTAATCAGCAGGCGGTGGTTTATGAACTAGAGCTCTACGGCTTGCCAGTGGAGTAGAGTGCCCAGTTGGCAGGGGAACAGGCGAAAAACTAAGCAAACAGGGGGAGATTGAATGCGCAAGGTTGTGCTGGTGCTGATTCTCGGTCTGGTGTTGGGATGCCCAGCCCAGGCGACTGACGGCAGTGTTGTCACGGCGGAGAACCCGATTATCTGGGCCGATGTCCCCGATCCCAGCGTGATCCGGGTGGGGGACACCTATTACATGACCAGTACCACCATGCACATGAACCCAGGTGTTCCCATCATGAAATCGGCCAACCTGGTGGACTGGGAAATTGTCAATTATGTTTATGATATTTTGGGCACCAGCGATGCCCAAACTCTGAGCAACGGCAAGAACGAATACGGCCGAGGTTCGTGGGCCAGCAGCCTGGCTTACCACGACGGTGTTTTCTATGTGGCCTTCAGTTCTCAGACCGAAGGCCGGACATTCATCTTCAAAACGAAAGACATTGAGAACGGGCCGTGGGAACGCTCCGTGCTGGAGTTCACCCATGACATGTCCCTGCTCTTTGATGATGACGGGCGGGTCTACCTCGTCCACGGCGGCGGCGACATCCGCCTTTTGGAGCTGACGGAAGACGCCAGTGCAGTGAAAAGGGGCGGGATTAACCAGGTGATCATTCCCAACGCCAGCGCCGTGGCCAGCCCCAACGTGATTCTGGCTGCGGAAGGAGCCCACATCCACAAGATCAACGGGATGTACTACATTTTCCTCATCACCTGGCCGGCCGGGGGCATGCGGACGCAGATCTGCTTCCGCTCCGACAAGATCACCGGGCCCTATGAAGGCCGAGTTGTCCTTATGGATGCCGGTATTGCCCAAGGCGGCTTGATTGACACGCCGGATGGCCAATGGTATGCCCTTTTGTTCGGTGATCGGGGCTCAGTGGGGCGGATCCCTTACCTTGTCCCGGTAACCTGGGAAGATGGGTGGCCTGTTTTGGGCGTCAACGGCAGGGTGCCCAAGGATACAGGCATTCCCCTCGATTTCACCAGCGTCATCGTTGCGTCCGACGAATTCAACCAGAGGTCCCAGAAGCTTGGTGCCTACCATACGTCCATCTCGTCGCGGGTGACCACTGCACCGGCAAAACCCCTGGAAGGATTGGGCAAGGAGATAATCGTCAACGGTGGCTTTGAAGGCGGCCTTGCAGGGTGGGCCGGATATCTTGGCGCCGAGATCGATTTAGCCCAGGATGTTGTCCACAGCGGTGCCAACAGCCTGTTGGTCACCAACCGGACAGCGGCCAATTCCGGGGCTGTGCAGGACTTGACGGGAAAACTGGTTCCCGGCAGGACCTATTTGTTCACGGCCAAAGTGCGCTATGACGCGGAAACCGCTCCCCAAGTCAAGGGTTTCTCCATCTACTTCCAAGGGGGCGAAGGCCAGAGTGTCAAGATTGTCGGATCCGGTGTGACCGGCCGCGGCCAGTGGGGTGAGCTGCAGGGGGTTTTCAAGGTCCCAGACACAGCCGTTTTGGATGAGCCGATCATCGTGATTGGTTCAGCCTGGGCACCGCGGCCGGATCCGGAAAAGGATCTGTTCGACTTCTATGTCGATGAGGTGTCCGTCATCGACACAACGGTACCGGAGCTGCTGGTAAACGGCGGCTTTGAGCAAGGCTTGACCGGCTGGACGGTTCATGACAGCGCTGATCTGTCCATCAGCACCGCTGTGGTTTACAGCGGCTCAAGCAGTGTCTACATCGACGGCCGTTCCGGCACAGGCGCAGGCGCCCAGCAGTATCTCACGGGCAAAATGGCACCCGGCAGGACCTACAAGGTTTCCGCCATGGTTTACTATGATGCGCCGGCCGCACCGGCCAGCCGGGAGTTCAACATCTGCTTCCAGGACGGTGACTGGCAGACCATCAAGATCATGGGATCCGGGACCATCACCAAAGGCCGCTGGGGTGTCGTGGAAGGCGTCTATCAGATACCTGAAGACTTGGAGCTGAAAGAGCCGCGCATCTTCATTGAGACATCGTGGACGGCAGATCAGCATCCCGAGCGGGATTTGTTCCCGTTTTACGTTGATGAGATCTCTGTCCTGGACGTCACACCTGAGGAAGAGGTCGTGTACGGGGAAAACGATTACAACGGCTCCAACCTGTCTTTGGCCTGGCAGTGGAACCACAACCCGGACAACCGGTACTGGTCGCTGACGGAACGTCCTGGATATCTGCGGCTTAAAACCGGCAGTTTGAGCACCAGCCTGCTTGATGCCAGGAACACGCTGACACAGCGCACCTTTGGCCCTGAATGCTCAGCCGTGGTGGCTGTGGACGTCAGCAACATGAAGCATGGGGATTACGCAGGGTTGGCCGCTTTCCAGCAGAACTACGGCTTTGTCGGTGTGAAGATGTTTGGCAAAGACAAGTCCATCGTGATGGTCGATGCCAGTTCCGGAACACCGGTGGAGGCCGCCAGCGTCCCCCTCGCTCAAAACAGGGTTTACCTGAAAGTGGAATGTGATTTCCGGAACCAGCGGGACCTGGCCTACTTCTACTACAGCCTGGACGGATACCGCTGGGAACCCATCGGCAATACACTGCGGATGTCATATACCATGCCTCACTTCATGGGTTATCGCTTCGCGCTGTTTAACTTCGCAACTGTCAGCACGGGTGGCTATGTAGATTTCGATTACTTCAGGGTAGGTGATAAGATGACAGGTAAGAATGAATCAGCAGTAGTACTGCAGATGAAGTTGGGAGAGGTTGGGGAAGTGATCGGCGCCGCCAATTATGAGGTGGTGATCCCAGTAATGATGGAGGCTCTGCCGGAAGGCAGCTATCAGTCCATCACCGCGTCTTTTACCATTCCCGGTCACTTCACCGTGGGTGATGTCCAGTTCAACACGGCCAATGTTGCCGGTGAGTGCAGCTGGAGTTTCACCGACAGCCAGCTGAAGCTGGAAGTCAAAGGGGAACGGGTCGCCTTTGCCCATAACGGCTCCGACTTGTTCGCCAACCTGATCCTCAAGGTTGCCGACTTTGTGCCCGCGGCCCTATCCACATCCGTCACCACAGACTACATCAAAGTCGACGGCGGGGAAGTGGTGTACAATGTCAACAACGCAGTCGCCTCTATCAATATCAAGCCGTTGGACTCGGGAGCCAAGGTAAGGGTGCCGGGTTACCACAACCCCCTGAGGGACTACAAACTCGGCGCCGACCCATATGCCATCGTTTACAACGGCCGGGTTTACGCTTACTTTTCCAGCGATGATTATGTCTTTGACAAAGACGGTAAGCTGGTGGAAAACAACTTCAGCATGCTCAACAAAGTCTATGTCATCTCCTCCGACGACTTGGTGAACTGGACTGATCACGGTGCCATTCCTGTGGCAGGTGCCAACGGCATTGCCAAATGGGCTTCCGGGTCCTGGGCGCCGGCGGCAGCCTATAAAAACATCGACGGCCAAGACAAATTCTTCCTCTATTTCGCCAATACCGGCGCTGGAATCGGTGTTCTGGAAGGCGACACGCCCATTGGGCCGTGGCGCGATCCCTTGGGCCGGGCGCTGGTGACCCATTCCACACCTGGAATCGCCGGTGTGGTCTGGCTGTTCGACCCCGCCGTGCTGGTGGACGATGACGGCAAAGCCTATCTCTATATTGGCGGCGGCATTCCGGGCGGCAACAACCCGACACAGGCCCATTACGCCAATCCGGGTACTGCCCGGGTGATTCAACTGGGGGACAACATGATCAGCACTGTAGGTTCAGCCCTCACCATCGATGCCCCGTACATGTTCGAAAGCTCGGGCATGCACAAGTATAACGGCATGTACTATTACACCTACTGCACCAACTTCGGGCCGCGCCCGTCGGGTACCGACGCGCCGCCGGCCGGCGAAATCGGCTACATGATCGGCGACAACCCAATGGGCCCGTTCAAGTATGTGGGCACCATCTTGAAGAACCCCGGCCACTTCTTCGGGGTGGGAGGCAACAACCATCAGGCTGTCTTTGAGTTTGAAGGGCAGTGGTATATCATCTACCATGCTCAAACCGTGAGCAGGGCTGTGTACGGCGAAGGCCGTGGCTATCGCTCGCCGCATCTGAACAAGCTTGAGTACTACGACAATGGCTTGATCAAGCCGGTTGAGGCCGACTGGAAAGGCGTTGAACAGGTGAAGCCCCTGAATCCGTATCAAAGGGTGGAGGCGGAAACCATTGCCTGGCAGAAAGGCATCACCACTGAACCCTGTACAGCGCCCGGCGCAATGGTGGCCGGCATCAACATGAACGTCACCGGTATTGATGACGGCGATTGGGTGGCTGTCTCCCAAGCCAATTTCGGCAGCGAAGGGCCAACCATCTTTGAGGCTAACGTGGCGGCGACTGTGGGCGGCCGGATTGAGGTTCGCCTGGACAGCACCATCGGCCCTGTCATCGGCATCCTTGATGTCCCCGTTACCGGTGGGTCTCAGGACTGGCGGCTGATCCGGTGCGAAGTGGAAAGGGTTACCGGCATTCACAACATCTTCTTCATGTTCAAAGCCACCGGTGATGTGAAGGAGAACCTGTTCAATTTTGACTACTGGCAGTTCAAGTGAAAAGGAGCTGCTCACATGACACACGAGGAGATGAAGAGGAACTACCATTTTAACAACCCGATCAT